>Ga0068855_100000079_pt1 | contig 117264 bp, 117 predicted proteins | sample KBSCornC52_FD_66592 | JGI IMG/M metagenome (GOLD analysis project Ga0068855, IMG submission 66592) | Corn rhizosphere microbial communities from Kellogg Biological Station, Michigan, USA - KBS Corn C5-2 | ecosystem: Host-associated > Plants > Roots > Rhizosphere > Soil ...
CCCAGGTGGCGGAATTGGTAGACGCACCAGCTTCAGGTGCTGGCGCTCGCAAGGGCGTGGAGGTTCGAGTCCTCTCCTGGGCACCATCGCCACGCGCAGGACTGCCGGGGGCAGTCCGAGTATGGCGATCCGCCGGATGGCGACCCGATGCAGCCTCGACCTAAAACGGAAAATAAATCCTGATTGCGACCACCGCCGCCGCCCACGTGATGAAGTTGAGTGGCAGCCCGACCTTCAGGAAGTCGACGTAATTGTACCGGCCCATCTGGTAGACCAGGACATTGGTCTGGTAGCCGAACGGAGTCGCGAAGGCGGCGCTGGCCGCGATCATGATCGCCACCAGGAACGGCCGGGGGCTGACTGAAAAGGCATCCGCCATCGACACCGCGACCGGGGTGAACAGCACCGCGACAGTCGCGTTCGACAAAAGCTCGGTCGCGAATAGGGTCACTCCATAGAGGATGATGAGGGCGAGCAGCGGGCTCATGCCCTTCATCGAGCCGATCAGCGCGTGGGTCGCGGATTCGGCCAGCCCCGTCTCCTCCAGTGCGATCCCGAGCACCACCATGCCCGCGATCAGCATCAACACTTCGGGTCGAAGTCCGCGATAGGCTTCGTCGGCAGTGATCACGCGCATCAGGATCAGGAAAATGGCGCCGGCAAAGGCTGCGGCCGCGATCGGAGCGACGTTGAAGGCGGCAAGAGCGACGACGGCAACGAAGGTGAGTGAAGAGACTGTCGCTCCCCACGGCCGCAATTCCGATCGTTTGGCGAACGGCCCGGCCCTGCCGACGAGGCCGCCGGCAAGCCCCGGCTCCCGCATGCCGGCGGCAGTGTCGGCCGCCTCGGCCGCGCGTTCGTTGCCGCCGGTTCCCTCGTTGACCAGCTTCGAGGTGAAGATAAGCAGGTACAGGCCGCCCGCGAGCGCAACCGCGAGGCCGACCGGGGTGATCTCGAAAATGCCGAACCGCGGCTGGCCGGCGACCGAAGCCATGTCGTTGACCAAAAGGTTGGTCGAGGTGCCGATGAGGGTGCAGCAGCCGCCGAGCACCGCCGCGTAGGAGAGCGGCATCAGGTAGGTTTTGGGCGAGCGATTGAGTGACTTGGCGACGTCGCGAACGACTGGAGCGCCAAGGACAACGATGGGCGTATTGTTGAGGAAAGCCGACGCCGCTCCGAGAAGACCGATGAGGACCCAGATGCCCGCGGCGCCGATGCGCCGGCATAGCCGAACGACCCGCTCGATAGCCGCGTCGAGCAGACCCGACAGCTCCATCGCGTAAGCGATAACGAACAGGGACGCGAGCGCGATGATCGCGGGGCTCGCGAAGGCCCCCTGGACCTCCACCGGCCGGACGACACCGGCCATCAGCAGGACCGCCGCCCCGGTGAGCGCGACCACGTCGGCCCTCAACTTGTCCCAGATGAGCGCGGCGACGACCGCCGCGAGAACAAGCAAAGTGACGACTTGGTCAAAGGTCACGCGTGCTCCGCTTTGCTTCGCGCCCGCTCCTTTGCCGAAATCGGCCCTCTGGCCAACCCACGCTGGACTTCCATGGCGCTGATTGTGCTATCCCCCTTCCGATGCTGACCGTGCGCCAAACGCTCTCGACGGCAGCCGCTGCCGCAGCCGTCCTCACCGGCGCGTGCCAAGGCGGGGAAAGCCACAACCAGGGCGCCAATGCCGCCCGACAGCAGACGGTTCCAACGCTTGCGATACCGGTTGCGAAGCCCGTGATGGATCGCGAGCAGCTGCTGGTGGCGAGCCTGCGCGCCGCGACCGCCTTCGTGGCCGGCACCGACGATCGCGAGCTTCAGAGGAGCCTCTCCGACAGGAAGTTCGAATTCCGGATCCGCTTCGGCTGCGAAGGCCCCGGCACGGAGGGCGCCCAGGAGCCGTTCCGTTGGACCTACGATCCGGCCACCCGGGCGCTGAAGGTTCGCGCGACTCCGGCGCTGTCGCTCGAGGATGCGCCGGTGAAGGCGATTGCAGACGAAGCCTTCGAGACGGTCGAAGGCTTCTGGCTTCCCCAGCCGTGGCTGCTGGCGCCGGTGTGTCTGCGTCACGACGAGCAGGCTGCCGCACAGGCGCAACAAGCGCGGCCCTCGCAGCAGAGTGTCGGGATCGCGCAATTCTTCGCCAAAGCCGGACCTCGCACCCTGCGGCGGTCCGGCCGTCCATACGAAGCGACGACTCGGCTGGAGACGGACCAGCCGCCGACCGCCGGCTTCGACCTGGTCCTGGCGGGACGGCTGGTGGCGCTGCCCGACGGGCAAGTGATCGCCTGCACCCGCTCGCAGTCCGGAGAGCGGCCGGCATGCCTGATCTCGGTCGAATTCGGGACGGTGTCGATCGAGCGCGCCGACACCCACGAGCAGCTCGCTCAATGGGGCGCCGGTTAATCGGGCCTCCAGCCCGGCAAAAGCAAAGCGCCGGGGAAGTGGCTGCTGCAGGCCATCACCCAGGTGATCGCCTCGCGGTCGTATTCGTCGCCGGAAGGATGCGTTTCGAAAAGGGCGTTCAGCCGCTCGACTCGCTCGGGCCAGAAGTCGGCGCTCTGCAGGCCGACCGAGACTCCGTAATTGGCGAAGGCGATCCTGACGTGCCTAGCGTAGCTGGCGCGGGCGAAATAGCCCGCCGGCTCGATCCACAGCTCGTCGAGGGCTTCGAGCGAGCGCTGCGACTGCACCTTCGCCCAATCTTCCTTCGGGAAGAAATGGGCGAGCCACAGCATCATTCCCAGGCCAAGGTCCTGGTCGATGTCCAGGCTGGGGTACTGCCGGTCGATGATCGCCCTCATCTCGGCGATTTCGCCGGCAAGCTCGGTTTCGCCCAGCAGCCGATAGGAAACATAGCCGTCGAACGCGTCCATCGCGCCGAGGCCGTAGCCCGGGTACGGAGCCGACAAGTCCTCGTTCATTTTCCAGATCACGCCGGTTCCGGGGATCACGAACGGGCGGTGGATCGCCTTGGCGACCTGGACTCCCTTTTCGCGGTAGCTCGGGTCCTGCTCGCCGAGGCAGGCGAGCGCGTAGAGCCACATGGCGAGATAATGGAAATATTGACCGTCGCGGTCCGGAGCTTCGCCGATGCGATAACCGCGCGGGCGGCCGAGCACCCGGTCGACGTCGGCGACGAGGGCGCGCGCGGAGTCCAGCCACTTTCCTTCGCCGGTCGAGCGAAAGAGCGACACATAGAGAACCACGCCGAACGCGTCCGTCCATAAATATCTGAGCCCGTTGGGCCAGATCCGCTCCTCGCGCATCCAGTCGAGCTTGTTCAGGACGTAGTCGATCTCGCAAAGCGCCATCGCGGGCCTCTGCCGACCAATGAGGGAGCGGCAGGCGGGTTCCGCGTCGCCCGACGAACAGTTAGGAGGCCAGGATGCCGCTCTATCGCCTCGACGATCTCGCGCCCGTGCTTGCCGAAGGCGCATGGGCGGCGCCGTCCGCGGACCTCATCGGCGACGTCCGGCTCGAAGCGCGCGCGAGCGTCTGGTTCGGCGCGGTGATCCGCGGCGACAACACGCCGATCCTCATCGGCGAGGAGAGCAACGTCCAGGACGGCGCCATCGGCCATTCCGATCCCGGAGCGCCGCTGACCATCGGGGCGCGGGTCACGATTGGCCACCAGGCGATCGTCCACGGCTGCACGATTGCCGACGATTGCCTGATCGGAATGGGCGCGCGGATCCTGAACGGCGCGGTGCTCGCCCCCAATTGCCTCGTCGGCGCGGGGGCGCTGATCACCGAGGGCAAGACGTTCGCGACCGGCAGCCTGATCGTCGGCGCTCCGGCACGGGTGGTGCGGCTGCTGACGGATGAGGAGAAAGCCGCGATCCGCGTTTCGGCTGCCCATTATGCGGAAAAAGCGGCCCGCTACGCGGCCGCGCTCGAGCGCGTCTAGACGCTGGGGCCACGCACGCTAAAGCTGCCGCGCATCCATGTGGCAGCTTTACCAATTCCCGCTCTGTCCCTTTTCGCGCAAGGTCCGAATGGTCCTCGCCGAAAAAGGCATCGCCCATGACCTCGTTCGCGAAAATCCGTGGGAGCGCCGCGACGAATTCATGGACCTGAACCCGGCGGGCGAGACCCCGGTCATGGTCGATAGCGAGGCCGGGCTCGTCCTGATCGGAAGCCAGCCGATCGTCGAATATCTGGACGAGACGGTCGAGAAGATGCCGATGATCCACGGCAATGCCGTGCTCCGAGCCGAGATCCGGCGGCTCGTCGAATGGTTCGACGAGAAGCTCTATCGCGAAGTCGTCGAGCCGCTGATGAACGAGCGAATGCGCAAGCGCCTCGTCAGCCGCGAAAGCCCCGACACCCGCGTCCTTCGGGATTCGATGCGGATCGCCAACGGCCACCTCGATTATGTCGACTATCTGCTCGACCATCGACGCTGGCTCGCGGGGCCTGGCCTGAGCCTGGCCGATTTCACTGCCGCCGCGCATTTGAGCGTCGTCGATTATCTGGGAGCGCTCGACTGGCGCGGCCACCAGCAATCGAAGGACTGGTATGCGGTGATGAAATCGCGGCCCTGCTTCCGCCCTCTGCTGGGAGAGCGAATGGAGGTAATCGTTCCTCCGCAACATTACGACAAGGTGGATTTCTGAGCGCTTCGGCTGAACCTGCCGGCAGCGGCACGTGGTTCGGTCACCCGAAGGGCCTGCTGTTCCTGGCCTTCACCGAGGCGTGGGAGCGATTTTCCTATTACGGCATGATCTCGCTGCTGGTGCTCTACATGGTCAACCAGCTGCTTCTGCCCGGCCACGTCGAGCATGTCGTCGGCTTCGCCGGATTCCGGTCGGCGCTGGAAAGCCTGTTCGGGCCGCTGACAGTGCAGCAGCTCGCGTCGCAGATTTTCGGGCTCTACGCGGGATTCGTCTATTTCACTCCGGTGCTGGGTGGCTGGATTGCCGACCGCTGGATCGGGCAGCGCAACGCGGTAGTGCTCGGCGCGCTGTCGATGGCTGGCGGCCACGTCGCAATGGGCTTCGACCAAAGCTTCCTTTTCGCGCTTCTGCTGCTGATCGTCGGCTCGGGATTGCTCAAGGGCAATATTTCGGCACAGGTCGGCGGCCTTTATCCGAAGGACCACGAAGCCCGGCGTACTCGCGGCTTCGTCATCTTCAGCACCGCGATCAACCTTGGCGCGGTAACGGGGCCCTTGGTGTGCGGATTCCTCGGCAGCCGCTACGGCTGGCACGTCGGGTTCGGCCTCGCGGCCGTGTTCATGCTGGCCGGGCTCGCCACTTATCTGAGCGGCTTCAAATATCTGCCGGCCAAAGTCGAGCGGAAGGTTCTCGCTACCGCGCCGATGTCGCGCGCCGACTGGACGATCGTCGCGGCGCTGGTCGCGGTGATGGCGATCGCAGTGTTTCAGTCCATCGCTTATTACCAGCTCGCCAACGTGCTTCCGGTGTGGCTGCAGCAGCATGCCGACCTGAACCTCGCCGGCTTCCGGATCCCTGTGCCCTGGTATGCGTCGATCGATCCGCTCGCCAGCATGGTCGCCGTCCCGTTCCTTTTCGCGCTCTGGAAACGGCAGTCGAAGCGGTCCGGACGCGAACCTTCCGATCTCGCCAAGATCGGGATGGGCGCCTGGGTCTGCGCTCTCGCCAATCTCGTCATCGTCGCCGCCATCGCGGTTGCAGGCGACCGGCCGGTCCTGTGGGTCTGGCCGTTCCTCTATTGCGTGCTGCAAGGCGTCGGCTTCATTTATTACTGGCCGACCTTGCTCGCTCTGATTTCGCGATGCGCGCCGGCAAAGGTGAATTCGACGATGATGGGTATCGGCTTTCTCACTTTGTTCGTCGCCAACAACCTGATTGGCTGGATCGGCACCTTTTACGAAGAGCTCGGCCCGCTGGCATTCTGGGCAATGCACGCCGCGATTGCGGCAGCCGGCGGCATCTTGATCCTGCTATTCGGCCCCGCATTGCGCCGGACCTTGGAACCGAAGGCGACTCAGGGGCTTCGTCCTGCAGCGATGACCGAGGAGGTCGAGAGATGACGGTTGCCGACGCAACGCCCGATTATGAAGTCGAAAGCAACGACGACCGCGCGTTCCTCGGCCATCCCAAGGGCTTGGGCTATCTCGGCTTCACGGAAGGCTGCGAGCGATTCTCTTATTATTCGATGCAGACTTTGCTTGTGCTCTACATGGTCAATTATCTGCTCGTGCCGGGGCGGATGGAGCATGTCCTCGGCCTCGATTGGCTGAACGCGCATGTCTATCCCGGTCTGTCGGGCCAGCCGCTGGCCTCCGCGATCTTCGGCACCTACACCGCGCTCGTCTATCTGACCCCCATCTTCGGCGGGATCATCGCCGACAAGTGGCTGGGGCGCGACGCGACCCTGATCGTCGGCGGAATCCTGATGGCGATCGGCCATTTCCTGATGGCAATCCAGCCGGCCTTCCTGATTGCGCTTCTCGCGCTCCTGCTCGGGGTCGGCGCCTTCAAGGGCAATATCGCGACGCAAGTGGGCGCGCTCTACGGCCCCAACGACCTCAGGCGCGCGATGGCATTCCAGATCTTCTACATCTTCATCAACGTCAGCGTGATCATCGGCCCGCTGATCTCCGGAACGCTCGGCCAGAAGGTCGGCTGGCACTGGGGCTTCGGCTGTGCCGGCGTGGTGATGGTCCTGGGCCTCATCATCTATATGTCGGGCCGCAAATATCTTCCCGCAGAGGCCTCGCGCGCCGAGAAGAAAGTGGCTCGCCCGAAGGAGAAGCTGACCCGCGACGACTGGCTGTGCGTCCTTTATCTCCTTATCCTGATCCCGGTGCTCGCAGTCTCGCTCCTGACCAACCAGGAGATTTTCAACGCCTACCTCGTCTGGGGCGATCAGCACTTCAACCTCAACCTGCTCGGCTACACTTTCCCAAGCACCTGGCTGATCACCATCGATGCGGCGGTCAGCTTCACCATGCTGGTGGCGGTCGCCGCCTTCTGGAAGTGGTGGGGCACCCATCACCGCGAGCCCGACGAGCTCAGCAAGATGATCATCGGCAGCGTCTTCACCATCGCCGGCGGGCTGTGCCTGTTCATGGGCGCGCTGACCCAGGCCGACGGCGGCAGGATCAGCATGTTCTGGCCGATGCTATTCGAGCTGTTCAACAGCATCGGCTTCGCCCACGTGCTGCCGATCAGCCTCGCGCTGTTCTCGAAGATTTCGCCAAGGCAGATCACCTCGACGGTGATCGGCCTTTATTATCTTTCCTTTTTCATCGCCAACGCGGTGGTCGGTTACGTCGGCGGTCTCTACTCAAGCCTGCCGACGACCACTTTCTGGCTGATCCACGTCGCCAGCGCCGCTTTCGGGCTGGTGGCCTTCATCATCTTCAAGATCGTGCTCGGCCACCGCATGGGCGACAGCGCCGCGGACCAGGCGAAGGCGCTCAGTTAGGGACGACCGGAAGATAGATGGCGCTGGCGTTGCTGCCGCCGAAGAATACGCTCTGGGTCGCGGCGCGGTAGTCCCCGGCTTTGGCGTAGAAGATGTTCGGGACATAGGTCTGCGGGTTGCGGTCGTAGAGCGGGAACAGGCTCGACTGGACCTGCACCATCAGCCGGTGGCCGGGCAGGAAGACGTGGTCGACGTTGGGTAGGTTCCAGCGATATTCCGTCACCTTGCCGGGGATGAGCGCGTGCGGCTGGGCGAAGCTGTCGACATAGCGGCCGCGGAAAATCTCGATTCCGATCGGAAGCTCGAACCCAGACATGTCGGCCTTGGATCCCTGCGACGCGCCTTCCGGATTCTCGTTCGGATAGACGTCGATCAGCTTGACCACCCAGTCGCTGTCGGTGCCGCTGGTCGCCGCGAACAGCTGGACCTGCGGCGGCCCCATGATGTGGACCGGCTTGGTCAGCGGAGCGCTGGTGTAGCTCAGAACGTCGGTCCGGCCGTCGACGAAGCGCTGGTCGTGGACCAGCCACGTGTGCCACTGGTCGGCGTCGTTCATATTGACCGGCCGCGGCAGGAACGGCACCGGCCTGGCGGGGTCAGAGACATAATCGCTGCGCCCGCTCGCCGCCGGCTTTTCGAAGCTGATTCCGTTGCCGGCCGTCAAATAGATCGGAGTCGGAGTGCCCATCGGCCAGCGCGGGCTCGACTGCCATTGGTTGATGCCCGTCGCATAGGTGTAGACCGGCGGCGTGTGCGGATCGGGCCCGCCTTTGAGATAATGGTCGAGGAACGGCTTGAGCTCCTGAGTCCGCCACTGGAGCGCGGTGTCGCCGTTGAAGGTGAGCGCACCCAGCTCATAGCCATAATGGTTGGCGCCCGAGTGCCGCCACGGCCCGATCACCAGGTGGAGCAGCCCGCTTCCTTCATATTTGGCCTTGAGCGCCTTGTAGACCGCCGGCGCACCGTAGCTGTCCTCCTGGTCCCATTGGCCGACCTCGAGCATCGTCGGCACCGTCAGCGGGCGCGCGCCCATCCACTTGTCGACCGCCTGGCCGGACCAGAACTCCGTGTAAGCCGGATTCTGCATCAGCTTCTGGACGAACGGCACGTTCTCGACGTGATATTTGCGCGCATAGTCGCCCATCGATCCGGCTTCGAGATAGCGGGTGTAATCGTCGCCGGTGCCGGTCGGGAGGCTGGCGCCCGCGTCCGCCTTGCCGGTGCTTTGCGACAGAGCGAAATCGAAGCCGCTGACCCGGAAGGCGCCGTTGTGGAACCAGTCGTCGCCCATCCAGCCGTCGACCATCGGGCTTTGCGGGACCGCCGCCTTGAGCGCCGGGTGCGGGTTGATTTCCGAAGCGAGCGTCAGGAAGCCGAGATAGGACGAACCGATCGTTCCGACCTTGCCGTTCGATTCCGGGACGTTCTTCACCAGCCAGTCGATGGTGTCGTAGGCGTCGGTACTCTCGTCGATCCCGCTGTGATTGAGCGGGCCGACGATCGGCCGGTTCATCACGAACGTCCCTTCGCTGTGGTGGAGGCCGCGGATGTCCTGCTGGACGATGATGTAGCCGTCCTTGACGAACTCCTTGTACATGATCGGGAGGACGTCGACGACCGACTCGCTCGCGGTCCGGTCTGTGCTTCCCTTCGCGTCATACGGGGTTCGCGACAGCAGGATCGGGGCGTTGGTCGTGCCCTTCTTCATGTACATGACCGTGTAGAGCTTCGTCCCGTCGCGCATCGGAACCATCGCCTCGCGCCGGATGAAATCGGCCTGCGGGAGAATTGGATTGTAGGACGCGACGACGTCCGGCGTCATCGGAGTTACGCGCTCGGGCGGAGCGGCGGCTGCGATTGCGAAAAGCGGGAGGAGCGAAGCGGCGGCGCGGAGGATGGAGCGGTTCATGGCGGGCGACCCTAAGCACGCTCGCCACACGCGGCAACATCGCCGCAGGCTGCTCGTTTGACGGCTAATGGCGAATGTCGCTGCCGAGGGACTGAAGCACGCGCTGGAGGCGGAGCGGAGCATCGCCCGGCCGAGCAACCTGCGCGCGTCGTGGGAAGCGCTGCTCGACGACGCGCGCTCGTGCACGCGCTGCCATCTCTACAGGCATGCGACCCAGACCGTGTTCGGCGAAGGCCCGCTGGATGCGAAGATCCTGTTCGTCGGAGAGCAGCCGGGGGATGCCGAGGACCTGGCCGGGCGGCCGTTCGTCGGGCCGGCCGGGAAGCTGTTCGACTCCCTGCTCGAGAAAGCGGGCGTCGACCGGTCGCAGACCTACGTCACCAACGCGGTCAAGCACTTCAAGTTCGTCCAGAAGGGCAAGCGGCGAATCCACAACAAGCCCGATGCGGGCGAAATCACCGCCTGCCGCTGGTGGCTGGAGCACGAGCGCGAGCTGATCCGCCCACCGGTGACCGTCGCGCTCGGAGCGACAGCGGCGCGATCCCTGATCGGCAAGGCGGTGACGATCGGCAAGGTTCGCGGCGAGCCCATCACGCTTGAAGACGGGTCGGAATGCTGGGTGACCGTGCACCCGAGCGCGCTGCTTCGAATGCCGGAGCCCGAGCGCCGCCGGGCCGAGCGCGACCGATTCGTCGAGGACATGAAGCGGATTTGGGCGAGGGCGAAGGAGCTGGCTTCCTAGCTACTCCGCGGCCAGCAAGGTCTCCGCACCGCCAAGGTCTACCGAGACGAGCCGGCTGACACCCTTTTCGATCATGGTGACTCCGTAGAGCCGGTGCATCCTGCTCATCGTCACCGCATTGTGGGTGACGATCAGATAGCGCGTATCGGTCTCCTTCGTCATCCGGTCCAGAAGGCTGCAGAAGCGCTCGACATTGGCATCGTCGAGCGGCGCGTCGACCTCGTCGAGGACACAGATCGGCGCCGGATTGGTGAGGAAGATCGCGAAGATCAACGCGATGGCGGTCAGCGCCTGCTCACCGCCCGACAACAAAGTCAGCGACTGCAGCCTCTTGCCTGGCGGCTGGGCCATGATCTCCAGCCCCGCTTCCAGCGGGTCGTCGCTCTCGACCAGCTCGAGATGCGCCTGGCCGCCTTCGAACAGCGTTGTGAACAGGCTGCGGAAATGGTCGTCGACTTGGCTGAATGCGTCGAGCAGCCGCACCCTGCCTTCGCGGTTGAGGCTTCCGATCGAGCCGCGAAGGCGGTGGATCGCCTGGGTCAGCTCCTCGGCTTCGGCTGCGCCGCGGGTGCGGTCCTCGTCGATCTCGGCCAGCTCCTGCTCGGCGACGAGGTTCACCGGCCCGATTCGATCGCGGTCCATGGTGAGCTTTTCGAGCGCAGCCGATTCGGCGTCGGGATCGCGGACCTCGTCGGGATCGAAGCCTATTTTCTCGGGCAGCCGCTGCGGCACGCATTCGAATTTCTCGACGCAGATCCGCGCATATTCGGCGCGGCGCGATTCCTGCGCTTCCGATCGCGCGAGCGCCGCCGCCCGCCGCTCGCGCGCCGAGGCCGAGGCTTCGGAGGCTGCGGTCACCGCGAGCGACGCTTGCGACAGCGCCGTCTCGGCTTCCCTTTCGGAAGAGGCAGCTTGCGAGATGACAGCCTCGCTTCCGGCGCTTTCCTGTTCGAGCGCCCTGACTTGCTCGTCGAGAACCGGCGGCTCCTTTTGAAGCTCGCTACGCTCCTGCCCTTGGCGCTCGAGCGTTTCGCGCGCCTGCTTCAGCCGGGCTTCGGCATCGCCGAGGCGGCGGCGCCACTCGGCCTGCTCGCGGCCGCCGGCGGAATGGCGTTCGCGGGCGGCCGATGTCTCGCGCGCGCGGGTCGCGGCTTCCGCACGCTTGTCGGCGACGGCCGCTCCGGCATCGGCAGCGAGGGCGCGCGCGCTTTCCACCTGCGCTTCCAGATCGACCGGATCGGGAAGCGTCGCCAGCGAAGCCTCCGCGCCAGCCACCGCCTCGCCGGCCGCTTGCGTCAGCGGGTCGAGGTCGGCGAGGCGCTGTTCGAGCGCGCTTCGCTGCGCCTGCGCCCGCTCGATCGCCGAAGCGGCGCTGTCGATCGCCCGCTCGGCCTCGCGCATGTCGCGTTCGGCCGCCAGAGCCTGCGAGCGCGCGGTTTCGGCTTCGCTCCGCAAGCTGTCGAGCGCTTCGAACGCGGCTGTGCGTTTGGCCTCGCAGTCGGCGACCTGCAGCTCAAGCGCGGGAAGATGCCGCGCCAGCTCGGCGAGGCGGTTGGCGCGCAGCAGCCGTTCGGCCGCCGCCGCGCCCGCGCCTTCGGCAACAAAGCCGTCCCAGCGCCGCATCCGGCCGTCGCGGGTGACCACCCGCTGCCCCACCGCAAGCTGCTGGCCGGTATCGCCGTCGGCAATTCCGACCTGGCGAAGGCGGCGGATCAGCTCCGGCGGCGCTTCCACATGGTCGGCGAGGCATTCCATTCCGGCGCCCAGTGGCGGATCATCCGCCTGCGCTTCGCTGCCCTGCCAGCGGCGCGCGCCTTCGCTGCCGATCTCGGCATCGGCATCGTCGCCGAGCGCCGCCGCGAGCGCCTGCTCGTATCCCGGCTCGGCGCTGAGGCGCGACACGACCGAACTGCCGCCATGATCGAGCGCACGCGCGAGCGCGTCATGTTCGGCCCGGATTGCAGATAAAGCCGCGCGCGCCCTGGCGAGATCGGTTTCGGCCGAATCGCGGGCGTCCGCGGCGGCAACGCGGCCCTGCTCCGCTTCCCCCAGCCGCTCCTCCGCCTCGCCGCGCGCTTTTCCGGCGGCTTGCGCACGGACCGTCGCGTCGCTTCGGGCCCGCTCCTCGGCCGATCCGTCGGCGATCGAATCGAGCTGCTGCCTCAGCTTGTCACCCTCGACCTGGACTCGCGAGGCGTGGGCGCGGGCGGATTCGAGCGCGGCTTCGGCGACCCGGCGCTCGGCGCGCATCGCCGCCTGGCGGGCCAGGAGGTCGGCAAGCGCCGCTTCGGCTTCGCGGGATGCCGCTTCCAGCCCGGTCAGCTGTGCCGCGACTCGGGCCGCCTCGCCTTCGCTGTCCGCGAGCCTTAGATCGATCGCCTCGCGCTCCTCTTCGAGCTGCGCGATTGCCGCCGCCGCATCCTGCCTCAGCGATTCCTCGCGGGCGATGTCGTTGCCGCTTGCGGCCTCCAGCCTTTCGAGCTCCGACAGGCGCCTGGCGACCGTGTCGCGGCGCGCCCGCGCAGTCGCGAGCTGGTGCGCGATTTCGCTTCCGCGCGCCCGGGCGTCGGCGGTCGCCCGGCGGCGGTCGGCGAGAAGCGCCTCCGCATTGTCCTGAGCGCCGCGAGCAGCCTCGATCTGCTCGCCAAGTCGCTCGACTTCCTGGCTTGCCGAGGCGGCGTCGAGACCCGCCTGCCCGGCGGCCGAATCGGCCTCGGCCCAGCGCGCGTGGACGAGCCGAGCCTCGACTGCCCTGATCTTGTCGGTGAGCAGGCGATACCGTTCGGCCGCCCGCGCCTGCTTTCGAAGCGCGGCCGCGCGCTGCTCCTGCTCGCCGAGCAGCTCGGATAGCCGCGCGAGATTGGCCTCGGCGGCGCGAAGCTTCTGCTCGGCATCCTTGCGGCGCGCATGAAGCCCGGAAATGCCCGCCGCTTCCTCGAGCAGAAGCCGCCGCTCGGTGGGCTTGGCGGCAATGATCGAGGCGATCTTGCCCTGGCTGACGAGCGCCGGCGAATGAGCGCCGGTCGCGGCATCGGCGAACAACAGGGCTACATCCTTGGCGCGAACGTCGCGGCCGTCGATCCGGTAGGCGGAGCCGGCGCCGCGCTCGATCCGGCGCGTGACCTCGCCTTCTGCGGCCTCACCGTCGTCGTCGTCGCGGTCGATCAGCATCGACACTTCGGCGAACTCGCGCGCCGGCCGCATCGCTGTCCCGGCGAAGATCACGTCTTCCATGCCGTCGCCGCGAAGCGACTTCGGACTGCCCTCGCCCATCACCCAGCGGATGGCTTCGAGCAGGTTGGACTTGCCGCAGCCGTTGGGCCCGACGACGCCGGTGAGGCCGGGCTCGATCCTCAGCTCCGTCGGTTCGACGAAGCTCTTGAACCCGCTGAGCTTGAGGCGCCTGATCCTCAACGCGTCTTCCCCACCGGCCGTGCGCTTATCCGCCCAGCGCGGCCTTGATCTTGGCCTCGAGCGCCGACCACACCTGCGCTTCCGTCACCGGCCCGAGGTCGACCATCTTGCCGTTGATGATGAAGGTCGGGGTTCCCGGCATGTCCGGGAAGCTCGTGGTCGCGTCGCTGTTCATCTGCACCAGCTGGTTCACCTTCGCCTGGTCGGTGAGGCACTGGGTGCTCTTCGCGGCCGGGACTCCGCGCATCGCGGCCCATTGCTGAAGCCCGGCAAGCCTGGCTACCTCGATGAACTGCTTGTCCGGCGGAAGGTTCTGCAGGCCGTTGAGCTGAGCCTCGGGCGCAGCCTGGATCTTCCCGACCCAATCCGGCTGCTCCTTGTACAGCGCCTCGGTCAGCGGAAAGAAGCTCTTCGACCCATTGCAGCGTGCGATCAGCGACGCCGCGATGTCGAACGGGTCGCGGACATAGTTGCGGAACTCGTAGTTGACCTTGCCGCTCTTCACATAATTCTGCGTGAGCGGCTGGAAACCCGTTTCGCTGAACGAGCGGCAATGCGGGCAGGTCATCGAGCCATATTCGATGAGCTTTACCTTGGCGTCCGGATTGCCCATCCGGAATCCGCCGGCGGTCGTGGCGACGGTAACCGTGCTCCAGTCGCCGTTGGCAGGCGGCTTCACGGCCTCGGCACTGGTCGATTCGGTGGCGTTTCCGGCCGCGGCGTTGCCGCCGTTCTTCGCGTTGCAGGCGCCGCTGGCCAGGATCGCCGCGGTTGCCATCAGGATGTAGCTCGGCTTCATCAACGTATCACTCCAATCGTTGGAATTGGCTTCGGCTGAGGAATTTCGACCTCCGGCGCCCCATCGCTCGCCTCGATGCGCGCCGCAAGGGCTTCGAGGCAGGCACGGAGCTCCGGATCGGCAATTTCCCGCAAGCCTTCGCCAAGTTGCTTCGAGACCGGGCGGAGCGGCGGCCGCTTCACTTGCTCCCGCCGCTCCAGTGGAGCGCCCTGCCTGAACGCCAGCTTTGCGACGGCATGGTAGCCGAAGAAGCGGTTGACCCGCTCGACGATCACCGGTGCCAGATGCTGCATCAGCGGAGCGTGCGCGCCCTGGACAACGATGTTGAGAATCCCGCCCGATTTCTTGCCTGCCGGGAAGCGGATCGATTCCGGGCTCGACACCTTCGCATAGCGATCGCCGACGATCTCGGACCAGCGGCTGACGACCGATGCCTGGATGAAGCCGAAGCGGCGGAAGGCGAGAGCCCCGACGTGACCGATCAGCTCGCCCGCCGCCCGGGCGCGGCCCTGCCGGGGCGCGTCGTCCTTCTTTTTTCCCACCCGCATCTTCGCCATTTCAGCCGAGCATGGCATAGGCCGCCGATGCGCGCCAATATCAGCGATCGGCTGCTCCAACATTATGTGGATAAGTCGCGCTCGCTTGCCTGGCGTTCCCCGCCGGGCTCGCCGCCGCCGGAACCCTATCGCGTGTGGCTGAGCGAGGTGATGCTTCAGCAGACCACCGTCGCCGCCGTTACGCCTCGATTCGAGCGATTCTTCGCTCGCTGGCCGAGCGTCGAGGCGCTTGCCGCCGCAGCCGACGAGGAGGTGCTGAGCGAGTGGGCGGGCCTGGGCTATTATGCGCGAGCGCGAAACCTCATCGCCTGCGCTCGCGAGGTAGCAGCTCGCGGCGGGTTTCCGACAACAGAGACCGAGCTGCGCGAGCTCCCGGGCATCGGCGACTATACGGCCGCGGCGATTGCCGCGATCGCCTTTGGTCGCGCCGCCGTCGTCATCGATTCGAACGTGGAGAGAGTGACGGCGCGGCTGAACGGCTTGGAACGGCCGTCGAAGTCGCAACTTCGACAGGCTGTCGCGGCAATGACCCCGGCCAGGAGCGCCGGCGACTTCGCCCAGGCGATGATGGATCTAGGCGCGACGATCTGCAGGCCGCGGGCCCCGCTTTGCGGCGAATGCCCGCTGAGCGGCAGTTGCGCGGCGTTTGCGAGCGGCACTCCGGAGCTGTTTCCCTCGCCCAGGGCACGAGTCCAAAAGCCTGTCCGCCACGGCATCGCCCACTGGGTCGAGCGCGACGGAGCCGTCTGGCTGGTCCGCCGTCCGCCCAGCGGCCTGCTCGGCGCAATGCCCGCGCTTCCAGGCGGCGAGTGGACGAGCGACAAGCGGCCTGCAGGCGCTGTGCTCGGCCGGGTGCGGCATGTCTTCACCCACTTCGCGCTCGAGCTCGACATTGTCGCGTCGAACGACGCACCAGCCGGCGGCTGGTGGCAAGCCATCGCCACTCTTGACGGAGCCGGCCTGCCGACGCTGTACCGCCACGCGGTGAACGCAGTGCTTGGATCGAGGGGAAGACTTGCGGCCTGAACCTTTCTTCGCGGGTCCGGGGCTCGACCGCTCCGACGCTGCCCGCGCCGATTCCGGGCGCCTTGCCGAATTCGGGCAAAGTCCGCTCGCCCGCGAACTGCTGTGGCAGGACGGTCTCCCGGCCCTCGGGCCAGACGGTGAGCTTCAATGGGTCGAGCTTTCGGAGCCGGCATTGTTCCTCGGCCTCGACGGCGAAGCGCCCCGCTTCTCGGCTTTCCAGAAGGAGGTCGGCGGCGGGCCGGCGGCATTCGCGATCCTAGCCAATCTCAGCGCCACCGACGCCCCGTTGTTCGCGGCCGCGCTCAGCCTCGCGCGCTGGCACAGCCGCCACCGTTTCTGCGCGACTTGCGGGAGCGAAAGCGAGATCGTCCGCGGCGGCTGGTCGCGGCGTTGCCCGAGCTGCTCGGCCGAACATTATCCGCGCGTCGACCCGGTCGTGATCATGCTCGCCGAGCATGACGGGCGGCTGTTGCTCGGCCGCCAGCACCATTACCCGCCGCGCCGCTATTCCGCGCTGGCCGGTTTCGTCGAGGTCGGCGAGACGATCGAGGATGCGGTCGCCCGCGAGCTCAAGGAGGAAGCAGGGATCGATGTCGCCGATGTGACCTATGTCGCGAGTCAGCCCTGGCCCTTTCCTTCCTCGCTGATGGTCGGCTGCACCTCGCGCGCGCTGGGCGACGAGTTGAAGATTGATTTCACGGAGCTAGAGGACGCGCGCTGGTTCACTCGCGAGGAGGTCGGGGCCGCCATCGCAGGCGCTGACGACGCTGTGTTCCTGCCGCCTCCGCCGCACGCAATCGCCCGAACTTTGCTGGAGCGCTGGCTCGCGTCTTGAACAAGTCCGGACGGCTTCGTAAAGGGCACCCATCTCACGCTTTCGGCACTCGCCGCAGGGGACTCCATGGACGATCGCTTTAACACCATCGCTGGTTGGGTTTTGTTTGCGGGAATCGTCGCACTCGGATCCTCGATCGTTGCCAGTGAATCGTTCCATTCGGAGGCTCCCGAGCAGGAAGGCTATAACATCGAGGGCGCGCAGGAAGGCGCCGCGGGTACAGCCGAAGCGGAGAAGCCGATCGAATTCTACCTGGCCAGCGCCGATCCGACGAAGGGCGCGGACGTGTTCAAGAAATGCGCCGCCTGCCACAACGCGGACAATGGCGGCCCGAATCAGCTCGGGCCAAACCTTTGGGGAGTGGTCGGAGCGCCAATCGGCCAAGGTCGCGGCTTCGCCTGGTCCGACGTTTTGTCGAAGCACGGTGGGACCTGGGATTGGGACAGCCTCAGCAAGTGGCTGACCAGCCCCAAGGCGTTCGCTCCGGGAACGAAGATGACCTTCGCCGGCCTCAGCAAGCCTGAGGACCGCGCCAACGTCATCGCTTTCCTCAACCAACACAGCGATTCGCCCAAGCCGATGCCGGCCCCACCGGCGGCGCCTCCAGGGAGCCCGACGGCAGGCGGCGGCGAAGGCAAGCCCGCGGCCGCGGCGCCCGGCAACGTTCCGGGACAGAAATCGACCAAGGAGCCGGTGCTCAACAACACCGCCGCGGACGTGAAGGGCAACGGCCCGGCGGCGCCGCAGAAGTAACTGCCGCCTACTCGGGCGGCGCGGTCTGGATTCGTGGCGGTTCGGGGTGCTGCTCGTAGAAGCGCACGACGTAATCCCACGCTTCCTGCGCGTCCTCGCTCCAATGAAGAAGATCGAGGTCGTGCGGGGCGATTACGCCCTCCTCGGCCATCGCCTCGAAATTGACCACGCGGTCCCAATAGTCGCGGCCGAACAGAAGGATCGGTAGCGGCCGGACCTTCCCGGTCTGGATCAGGGTCAGAAGCTCGAACATCTCGTCGAACGTTCCGAACCCGCCCGGGAAGACCGCGACCGCGCGAGCGCGGAGCAGGAAGTGCATCTTGCGAAGAGCGAAATAGTGGAACTGGAAGCTCAGTTCCGGAGTGACGTAGGTGTTCGGAAGCTGTTCGTGCGGAAGCACGATGTTCAGCCCGATGCTGTCCTTGCCCTCGTCCGAAGCGCCGCGGTTGGCGCCTTCCATGATCGAGGGCCCGCCACCCGAGCACACGACAAAATGCCGCATCCCCTCCTCGTCCATCTGGCAGCGGCTGGCGAGACGCGCCAGCTCGCGCGCAATTTCGACATAATGCGCCTTGGCCTTGAGCCGCTCGGCGATCCGGCGCTGCTGCTCGTTGGTGGCTGCGGCGACCAGCGCGTCGGCATTGTCCGGGGACGGGATTCGCGCCGATCCGTAAAAGACGAAGGTCGATCCGATCTTCGCTTCCTGGAGGAACAGCTCGGGCTTGAGCAGCTCCAGCTGGAAGCGGACGGGTCGAAGATCCTCGCGGAGGAGGAAATCCAGGTCCTGGAAGGCGAGCTTGTAGGCTTCGCTCTCGGTCTGCGGGATCGAGGGCACGTGCTTCGCGGCATGCGCTTCGACCTTGGAGCTCGGGAAAATGCGCTTGGGCGGTGTCGTGTCGGCCATGTCCGAAGCCCCTAGCGGAGCGGCGTTACAAGCCCAAGTGGCCGATCAATACACCCGCGCCTTGGGCTTGATGTATTCGACGTCGTCGGTGAGCGTGAAGTCGTGGACCGGGCGAAAGTCGATCTTCACTTCGCCGCCCTTGCCGCCCCAGCCGTCGAACCAGGCGACAGTGTGCTTCATCCAATTCTTGTCGTCGCGCTTGGGGAAATCCTCATGCATATGCGCCCCGCGGCTTTCCTTGCGGTTTTCCGCGCAGTGCATCGTCACCACCGCCTGGGCGATGAGATTGTCGAGCTCGAGAGTCTCGACGAGGTCTGTGTTCCAGATGAGGCTCCGGTCGGTGACCGAAATGTCGGTCATCCGGTGATAGACCTTGTCGATCTTCGTCACGCCCTCGGCGAGCGTCCGCTCCGTGCGGAACACCGCTGCATCGGCCTGCATCGTGCGCTGCATCTCGACCCGAATCTGCGCAGTGGGGCTGCTTCCGTCGGCATAACGGAAGTGGTCGAGCCGCCCGAGTGCGAAGTCGGCGGACTCCTTCGAAAGCGGCTCCTGCAGGACACCCGGCTTGCAGACCTCTGCGAGCCGCATACCGGCGGCGCGGCCGAAGACGACCAGGTCGATGAGGCTGTTTGAGCCGAGCCGGTTGGCGCCGTGAACCGAGACGCACGCCGCTTCGCCGACGGCGAACAGCCCGGGCACGATCGCGTCCGGATCGCCGTCGCGGAGGGTAACGACCTCGCCGTGATAATTGGTCGGTATTCCGCCCATGTTATAATGGACCGTCGGGATCACCGGGATTGGCTGGCGAGTCACATCGACTCCCGCGAAAATTCGCGCGCTTTCGCTAATTCCCGGCAGGCGTTCGGCCAGGATCTTCGGGTCCAGGTGGTCGAGGTGAAGGAAGATGTGATCCTTGTTCTCGCCGACGCCGCGGCCTTCACGGATCTCCATTGCCATCGCTCGCGAAACGACATCGCGGCTGGCGAGGTCCTTGGCGCTCGGCGCGTAACGCTCCATGAAGCGCTCGCCCTCGCTGTTGGTCAGATAGCCGCCCTCGCCGCGAGCGCCCTCCGTGATCAGCACCCCCACCCCGTAGACTCCGGTCGGGTGGAACTGGACGAACTCCATATCCTGAAGCGGAAGCCCGGCGCGAAGCACCATGGCATTGCCGTCGCCTGTCTGGGTGTGTGCCCCAGTGCAGGAGAAATAGATCCGGCCGTAGCCGCCCGTCGCAAGTACCACCGCCTGCGCACGAAAGCGGTGGATCGACCCGTCTTCCATGTTGAGCGCGATGACTCCGCGGCACGCGCCATTTTCCATGATCAGGTCGATGGCGAAATATTCGACGAAGAAGTCGGCGTCATACTTCAGGCTCTGCTGGTAGAGCGTGTGAAGCATCGCATGGCCGGTGCGGTCGGCGGCGGCGGCCGTGCGCTGGGCGGCGGGGCCTTCGCCCATGTTCTGGGTCATTCCGCCGAACGCACGCTGATAGATCTTGCCCTCGGGCGTGCGGCTGAACGGGAGGCCCATGTGCTCGAGCTCGATCACCGCGGCGGGAGCTTCGCGGGTCAGATATTCGATCGCGTCCTGGTCACCGAGCCAGTCGGAGCCCTTGACGGTATCATACATGTGCCAGGTCCAGTGATCCGGCCCCATGTTGCCGAGCGCGGCGGCGATGCCGCCCTGGGCAGCGACGGTATGGCTGCGCGTCGGGAACACCTTGGTGATGCAGGCGGTCTTGAGCCCGTTCTGGGCGGCGCCCATCGTCGTTCGAAGGCCCGAGCCGCCGGCGCCGACGACGACAACATCAAAACTGTGGTCGATAATCTTGTAGGCGCTGGTCACGCGGCAGCTCCGAAAGCGATCTTGCCGAGGGCGAACAGCGAGAGCGATGCGCCGGCAACCGCGAAGAAGAGGATGACAATATTGACGACCCAGCGGCCGACCTCGCCCGAGACATAATCGTCGACCGACTGCTTGAGGCCGTCGACGGCGTGCCAGAAAGCGACGATCACGAACAAGGCCATCGGAACCGCTCCCCCTGCCCCGCGCAGCCATTCGACGAGCGTTCGCTCGTCGAGCTTTGGAAGGAACAGGAGCGAGGCGAGGAACCAGGTTCCGAGGAGCAGCAAGGCGATGCTGGTCAGGCGCTCGGAAAGCCAGTCGACCCCGCCGGCCCGGGCCGAGCCCAGGCCGCGGACCTTGCCGACGTCGCTGGCGCTGTCGCCGATGCTCATGCGAACGCTCCCAGCCAATAGGCCCAGATGATGGCGGTTGCCACGATCGAGCCGACGATGGTCGCGATCGCGCCGGCTTTGTTGGCGCTCAGCTCGAAGCCCATTCCGGTGTCCATGATCAGGTGCCGGATTCCCGAAAACAAATGCTGGAAGAAGGCCCAGGTGAGGCCGATCAGGACGATGGTCCCGAGCCAGTGGGTCGCCGCCTTGACGAAAGTCGCATAGGCGTCTGCGCCGCCGGCGATGGCCAGCAACCACCAGGTCAGCACCGCCAGGCCGATGATGGACAATCCCGCGCCCGTGATCCGGTGGAGGATCGAAACCACCATGTGCGGGCCCCATCGCCAGATCGTGAGATGCGGCGACATCGGTCTGTCCCGGACTGCTGGCATAAGCGGGCGCTTCCCTTCGAAGATTGTTCAGCTCGGGCCGGCGGAGTGCGGCCGAAGTCCGCTTAGGACCGCGCCAGCACCGGCGCAAGATTGGCGCGTCCTAACCGGCTTTTAACCATTGCGAGCGCAAGAGCGGGGCCAGCAGGCGGCCTCTGCGGCCCCGGCGGGAAATTATGGCGACGGAGCGAAATCCAATGAAGAGCGACACTGCGCATCTGCAACGGCTGACGGACGAGCAGGTGAGCGCGCGCCTCTCGGCCTACAATCCCGGCGGATCGCTGGAAGCCGACATCCAGTTCCTCAAGGAAGCTGCGCTCGACATCTTCGCCGAGGAGATCGTAACCGAATTCGGCGCCGAGCGTGCGGAGCGTTTCGCCAGGAATTATGACGGCAAGGTCGATTCCCACTGGGTCCAGAACGTCGCGGAATATGGCCGCGAGCTGTTTTCGCAGAAATTGTCTGTCCCGGGCTACATCGCCCAGCGCGCGGCAACCGCCGATCGCATGGTCGCGCGGCTTGTCGAGCGTTTTTCCGGCGATCCGGACAAGCTGCACAAATGTGTCGCTTCAGTGCTTCGGATCGGACAGTTCGAAACCGACATCATCCTTGCCCAGGTCGCGCTTCTCGAGGCGATCGAGGCGGCCGATGCTCGCGGTCGGCAGAGCAGCGAATTCGAGCGCCAGGTGGCCGATCTCGTGCGCGGAAGCACCGAGCAGTCGAAGAGCCTGACGGAGCGCACCCGGGCCACCGCCGCTTCGGCGCGCGGAATGCTCGGAAAGACAAGCGAGGTCGCCGCGGCCGCGGAACAATCCGCGGTGGCGATGCGCGAAGCGGCGCAGACGGCGGCCGGCCTCATCCGGGCGATCGAGGATGCCCGCTCCGAAGTGGAGGTCGCGGCCGACGTCGCCACCCGCGCCGGGGGGCAGGCCGAGAAGGCGGTGAACGTCAGTCAGGCACTGTCGGCGCACGTCGAAGCCATCGAATCGATCCTCAGCCTGATCCGCGACATCGCCGGGCAGACGAACCTGCTGGCGCTCAACGCAACGATCGAGGCCGCTCGCGCCGGCGATGCCGGCCGCGGCTTCGCGGTCGTCGCCCAGGAAGTGAAGACTCTCGCCGCACAGACCGCGCGCGCGACCGACGACATCACCGCCAAGATCACCGCGATCCAGCAGGCGACCAAGCAGACGGTCGAAGCCAATGGCTCGATCCAGTCGACCGTCGAAGAGGTCCAGACCTCGGCCGACCGGATCCGGCAGGCAATGGAGCTTCAGGCGCAGACTGTGACGATGATCACGGCCGCAGTCGACGAGACCGCGCTGGCCGCCGACTCGATGAGCTCGACGATCGCCGCCATCCGAAGCGACACCGAGAATGTCGCCAAGGACATCGATGAAGTCGAGCAGGGCTTCGGCCGCTTCTCCGACCAGATCGCCGACTTCAAGTCGACGACCAAGGAATTCGTCGCGGGAATGGCGGCCTGACTTTCACGAGTGACTGAGCGCGGCTAAGTCCGCGCTCATGAACATCCTCATCACCGGAGCGAGCCGCGGGATCGGAGCGGCGACTTACGACCTTCTCAAATCGCGCGGCCACGACGTCGCGGGCCATTCGAGCCGCGGCGGGGGCGAACTGATCGCCGCAGAGCTGACTGACCCGCAAGCGCCGCGAAAGCTCTGGAACGCCGCGCTCGACCGGCTCGGGGGGCGAATCGACGCCCTCGTCAACAATGCCGGCATTTATGAAGGTGTTTCGGACGATGCCTCCGATCCCGACTGGCATTCCGCCTGGGAACGGACGATGCGGATCAACCTTTACTCGGCAGCGGACCTCTGCCGCCTCGCAATTCATCACTTCCGCGAGCGTGGCGGCGAAGGGCGAATCGTCAACGTCTCGAGCCGCGCCGGCTCGCGCGGGGACAGCCCGGCGCACTGGCATTATGCGGCTTCGAAAGGCGCGATCCTGGCGATGACCAAGAGCATCGCCCGCGGCTATGCGGCCGAGGGAATCCTCGCCTTCGCAGTCTCCCCGGGCTTCACCGTTTCGGAAATGACCGACGAATATCTGACCGGCCGCGGCGGAGAGAAGATTCTCGCCGAAATTCCGCTCGGGCGGGTCGCAACGACCAGCGAAATTGCGGAGACGATACGCTGGCTGGCGACCGAGGCCCCTGCATCGGCGACCGGCACGAACATCGACGTCAACGGCGCGAGCTATGTTCGATAGCCTTGTGCTGGCGGCGGCGGCCCAGCTGCTTCCGATCGTCATTCCGCTGCAGAAGACCCCGCCGCAGGTCGAGCAGAACATCGCGCCCATCCAGAGCGCCGGACCGCAGTTCGCCGCAACCTGCAAGGACTGGGACCATTACGACAAGCCCGCTCCGCCGGTCCGGGTGTTCGCCAATACCTATTATGTCGGGACATGCGGGATCTCGGCAATCCTGATCACCGGGACCGAAGGCGACATCCTCATCGACTCTGGAACCCAAAACGGCGCGGACCTGATCGCCCGGAACATCCACGGCCTCGGCTTCCGGCTGAGCGACGTCCGGATCCTCCTCCACAGCCACGAGCATTTCGATCATGTCGGCGGAATGGGGCGGCTGCAGCAACTGACCGGCGCGCAGCTTTTCGCGTCGCCGACGGCGGCGAGGGTGTTCGCCACCGGAACCGCCACCGCCGACGATCCGCAGGCGGGGATGAGCAAGCCGTTCCCGACAGCACGCGTCAGCCGGATCCTGAAGGACGGCGATATCGTCCGGCTCGGCAATTTGTGGCTGACCGCCGTCGCGACCCCCGGCCACACGCCGGGAGCGATGAGCTGGCACTGGGTGAGCTGCAACGGCGGCGTCTGCCGGAGCATCGTCTATGCCGACAGCCTGTCCCCGGTCAGCCGCGACGATTACCGCTTCAGCGATCATCCCGCTTATGTGCAGGCGTATCGCGACAGCATCGCCAAAGTCGCCGCGCTCGATTGCGACGTGCTTCTCACCCCCCATCCGTCGGCGAGCAATATGGTCGAGCGGTTCGCCGCGAAATCGCTAGAGGACCGCAAAGCCTGCCGCGCCTATGCAGCCAGGTTGACGACTCAGCTCGACGAGAGGCTCGCCAACGAAGCGGCCGGCAAGTGAGCTGGCGAGTCACCGTCGCCTGCACCCGCTCCCAGGCGGAGGCGATTCCCGACCCCGACCAGCTGTTCCCGGGGACAGCGCCACCGGTCATCGTGACCGACGAGCCGGATTCCTCGAAACCCGACGACTGGCTTCTCCACGCCTATTTCGAGCGCGAGCCGGCCGCGGCCGATCTCGAGCGGTTGCGCGGGCTCGGCAATGGCGCGGTGCAGGTCGAGCAGCTCGGCGAGGCCGATTGGGTGACGATGAGCCAGTCGGGCCTTCAGCCGATCAGGGCCGGCCGATTTTTCGTTCACACGCCGATGTACCGCTCGCACCCGCCGGGGACGATCGCCTTCGAGATCGACGCCGGCCTGGCATTCGGCACCGGGCAGCACGCGACGACCGCGGGCTGCCTAGAAGCGCTCGACAGGCTCGAAAGGGAGGGGAGGAGCTTCTCCAATATCGCCGACATTGGCACGGGCACCGGCCTGCTCGCGTTCGCGGCGGTCACCCTCTGGCCCGAGGCGAAGTGCATCGCCACCGACATCGACCCGCTCGCGATAGACGTCGCCCGCGACAATGCCGCGATCAACCGGGTTTCGCTCGGCCATGGTTCCGGCCAGCTGTTGCTCACGGTTGTCGACGGAATGCACTCGCCGCTGGTCGCCGCTCGAGCGCCCTTCGACCTCATTATCGCCAACATCCTAGCCGGCCCGCTGATCGAGCTCGCACCGGAGTTCGCCAAAGCGCTGGCGCCGCGCGGAACGGCGATCCTCGCCGGACTGCTCGGTACGCAGGCCGACTCCGTCGTCGCGGGCTTTCAGAGCTACGGGCTCGCGGTTTCCGGCCGAAGCTTCGGCGAGTGGCCGGTCGTGGTCTGCGAACGCCCGGCGTAGAGCCCAAATTCACTTGCCGGCCCGGGTGGGCGCTGCGACACCCGCGCAATGAAATATATTGCCCTGCTTGCCGCAACCGCGTTGGTCATATCGGCAGCCGCTCCCGCCATCGGAAAGCCGATTGCCAGGCATCCGCCGAAGACCGCGGCGGCAAAGAGTCCGGGCGACAAGCAGCCGGCCAAGGAATTTTTCCATCCCTCCGAGGTGCGTTCCGCGGGAACGGTGATCGTCGGCGGCCAGCCGATCGCATATGACGCGATCGCCGGCACGCTCGTCGTTCACTCGAAAGACTGGACCGATACGGACGCGATCGAGGCCGATCCGGAAAAGAGCGACGACAAGGACAAGGCTGGCCCCAAGCCCGAAGCGTCGATGTTCTACACGGCCTATTTCAAGCAGGGTGCGCCGGCGGCCGGCCGGCCGATCACTTTCCTGTTCAACGGCGGCCCCGGCTCGTCGAGCATCTGGCTGCACATGGGCGCGTTCGGGCCGGTGCGCGTGCAAACCGTGGACACCAAGCATAATCCGCCGGCGCCTTATTCGACCGTCAATAACGACCAGAGCCTGCTCGATTCGTCCGACCTCGTCTTCATCGACGCGCCCGGCACCGGCTTCAGCCGGATCGCCGGCAAGGACAAGGAAAAGGCATTCTACGGCGTCGACCAGGACATCCACGCCTTCACCGATTTCATCACCCAGTTCCTGACCAAATACGGCCGCTGGAACTCGCCCAAATTTCTGTTCGGCGAAAGCTACGGGACAATGCGCGCGGCCGGGCTTTCGCTCGCACTTCAGAACGCCGACGTCGATTTGAACGGCGTCATCCTGCTGTCGGACATCCTCAACTGGGACTTCATGCCCGACGATCCGCAGCTCAACCCGGGGATCGACATGCCTTATGTGGTCGCACTGCCGACCTATGCGGCGACGGCCTGGTACTTCAACAAGGCGAAGGACCGGCCGGCCGACCTTCGCGCCTATCTCGACGAGGTCGAGAATTTCGCGACCGGCGACTATGCCCAGGCCTTGTCGAAGGGAAACACGCTTCCGGCCGGCGAGCGGCAGCAAATCGCGCAGAAGCTGTCCGCCTACACCGGCCTTTCCGTCCCCTATCTCCTCAAGAGCAACCTCAGGATCGAGTATGGCGCCTTCCAGAAGGAGCTGATGGCCAACGAGGAGTTGACGACCGGCACGCTCGACACCCGCTTCGTCGGTGCGACGCTGGACCCGCTCAGCAAGGTCGCGAGCTATGATCCGCAGGGCAGCGCGATCGGCGCGGCTTTCGTTGCGGCCTGGCACGACTATGCCCGCAACCGGCTCAATTACCGGCCGGACATCCAGTTCAAGTCGGGCATCCCGATTTATGGCAAGTGGGATTACAAGCATCAGCCGCCGGGAGCCGACAAGCCGCTCATCATGCTTCCGAACGTGCTTCCGGACCTCGCGGCCGCAATGAAGCAGAACCCGACCCTCAAGGTGATGGTGAACGGCGGCTATTACGACCTGTCGACGCCTTATTTCGAAGGCGTGATGGAGCTTCGCCACCTCCCCGTTCCGCCGAATATCCAGCAGAATATCGAATATCGATACTATCAGTCGGGTCACATGGTTTACGTCCACCCGCCAACGCTGGTGGAGCTGCACGACAACGTCTCCGATTTCATCAGACGAACGTCGAACCTTCGGTAGCCCTTGAGCTCGACCGCTCCCCCCGTGCCCGCAGCCAGATCGCAAAGGCGAACGTTGCTACGCATCCTATTTTGGGCGGCCTGCGCCTTCGCCTTTGTGATGGCGGTGGTGCCGCACCCTCCGATCCTTCCCGGCCACCCGTCCGACAAGCTCCAGCACATTGCAGCGTTCGTGGTGCTCGCGGTGCTTGGGCGCCTTGCCTATCCGGAAACGAAGAAGCGCAAGCTGCTCCTGGGGCTGATGGCATTCGGCGCGCTTATCGAAATTGTTCAGGCGATCCCGCCGTTGCATCGCGATGCCGACCCGCTCGACTGGCTCGCCGACACCGGCGCAGCGCTCACCGTGTTCGTCATCGTCGCGCTGTGGGGATATCTAACGGCGCGCCGCCGAGCCCGCTAGGCTTCCGCCACGATCGTCGCCCACTCGGCTTCGCCGATCACCTGGATCCCGAGCTCCTCGGCTTTCTTGAGCTTGGAGCCCGCGCCGGGGCCGGCGACCACCAAGTCCGTTTTCGCGCTGACCGAGGCGGCGCAGCGCGCGCCGAGGCGCTCGGCCTGCGCCTTGGCTTCGTCGCGGCTCATGGTTTCAAGGCTGCCGGTGAAGACGATCGTCTTGCCGCTCCATTGAGTCTCGCGCGCGTTGCTCACGAACGGCGTGGGCGAGACTTCGGACAACAAATCGTCGAGCACTTCGCGGTTGTGCGGCTCGTGGAAGAAGTCGACGAGGGCTTCGGCCACCACCGGCCCGACACCGTCGACCGCCGAAAGCTCGGCAGCGGCCTGGTCTGACATTGCGACCCGACGAAGCTCCTCGACGGTTCCGAAGCATTTCAGCAGGTCTTTGGCGGTGACGATCCCGACGTGCCGGATTCCCAGCCCGAACAGGAATCGCGCCGGATCGGGCTCGCGCTTCGCCTCGATCGCGGCAAGCAGATTGTCGACCGACTTTTCCTTCCACCCCTCGCGCGCCACCAATTCTTCGCGGCGCCTGCGCAGTCGAAAAATGTCGGCGGGCGACTGAAGCCAGCCGATCTCGAAGAACTCCTGGATGCTCTTCTCGCCCAGCCCCTCGATGTCGAGTGCTCCGCGGCTGACGAAATGTTTCAGCCGCTCAACTCTTTGAGCAGGACAAATGAGGCCGCCGGTGCAACGGATATCGACCTCGCCTTCCTCGGCGACGGCCTCGCTGTGGCACTCCGGACAATGGTCGGGAAAGGCATAGGCCGGCCGCGGCTCGTCGCGGGTGAGATTGTCGATCACCTGCGGGATGACGTCACCGGCGCGCTGGATCAGGACCCGGTCGCCCGGGCGCAAGCCGAGCCGCTCGATCTCGTCGCGATTGTGGAGGGTAACGTTGGCGACGATCACTCCGCCGACACCGACCGGCGTCAGACGCCCGACGGGAGTAAGCTTGCCCGTCCGGCCGACCTGGATGTCGATGGCTTCCAGAGTGGTCTCGGCTTTCTCAGCCGGGAACTTGTGCGCCAGGGCCCAGCGCGGCGCGCGCGCAACCTGCCCCAGCCGCTCCTGCCAGTCGAGCCGGTCGACCTTGTAGACGACGCCGTCGATGTCGAACTGAAGCTCGGCGCGCGCCTTCTCGATCGCCCGGTAATGCGCCAGCATCGCCTCGACGCTGATGCAGTGGACGAGTAGCGCCGGAACCGGAAAGCCAAATCCCTCGATGCGCTTCATCGCCTCGAACTGAGTTTGGGCAAGCGGCTCCGAAAGCTCGCCCCAGCCGTGCGCGAAGAAGCGCAGCGGGCGCGCTTCGGTAATGGCCGGGTCCTTCTGCCGAAGCGACCCCGCTGCCGAGTTGCGGGGATTGGCGAAGATCTTTCCCCCGCCTGCCTGCTGCCGCTGGTTGAGCGCCTCGAAATCCGCCTTCGACATGTAAACCTCGCCGCGCACCTCAAGCACGCTCGGCGCCCCGACGATCCGCTGCGGAATGTCGGAAATGGTGCGAACGTTGGCCGTCACGTCCTCGCCGACCGTCCCGTCGCCGCGAGTCGCTCCGAGAACCAGAGCGCCATTCTCGTAGCGAAGCGAGCAGCTCAGCCCGTCGATTTTCGGCTCGGCGGTCACCGGCACCGCGGCGCTGTCCGGAAGATTGAGGAATCGCTTCACCCGGGCGACGAACTCCTCGACTTCCGCGTCGGAGAATGCGTTCTCGAGGCTGAGCATCGGCCGCGAATGCGCGACCTTGGCGAGCGGTCCGCTCGGCGCCGCGCCGACCTGCCGCGACGGCGAGTCGGAGCGGACGAGATTCGGAAAGCGTGCCTCTAGCTCCGCATTCTCACGGACGAGGGCGTCATAGGCCGCGTCGGAAATCTCCGGCGAGTCCTGGTCGTGATAGAGCCGGTTGTGCCGCGCGATGTCCTTCGCCAGCCGCATCAGGCGGTTGGCGGCCTCGGCTTCGGTCAGCTCAGTGGTCATGCCCGCCGAAGAGTTCCTCGAGCAGGCTGATGAAGCTCGTCCACGACCGCTCGGCGGCAAGGGCGTTATAGGCGACGCCCTCGATCTGGAGATCGCTTGCATGCGGGTTGGTGAAGCCGTGGCCAACGTGGCCGTAAGCGTGGATCTGCCAGTCGGCCCCGGCCTTCGTCAGCTCCTGCCCGAGAGCGACCACCTTGTCCGGCGGCACCATCGGGTCGTCCCAGCCGTGGAAGGCCACGACCTTGGCGCTGATCTTCTCCTCCGGGAGGCCGGGCGGATCGAACAGGCCGTGGAAGCTCACAGCGGCGGCAAAGTTCGCTCCGCTTCGCGCCAGGTCGAGCGCGCACTGGCCGCCGAAGCAATAGCCGGCGGCGACGATCTGGTCCCGCGAGACTTCGTCGAGGCCTCCGGCAAGGTCGAGCACGTGTTGAAGCCGGCGCCGAAGGGCCGCGCGGTCGGAGCGGAGGCGGTTCATCTCGCCGAAGCAGATATCGCGCTCCGCACCGTGAAATTCCCTGCCGAAAATATCTGCGACAAGCGCGTTGTAGCCGAGCTCGACCAGTTGCCGTCCGAACCCGATCTCGAGGTTGGAAACGCCCATCACCGACGGGATCAGGATTACGGTCGGCCGCGGCGCCTGGTCGCGCCGGCCGACGAACACGCTTTCCAGTTGCTCGCCCTCGAATTGATGGCCGATTGGGCGTTCCTTGCTCATGACATCTCCCTTGCGAGCTCGGCCAGCTTGGCGACCGTGTTCATGTTTCGCGCAGTCCCGGCTTCCGCTGCCGGAATACGCAGGCGCGACTTGCCGATACCCCTTTCGCCGTACGCGACAAAGACCTCGCGAGGACCGGTCGCGATGCGCTCGTCGTCGGCCTTGTTGCGAACCGTGGAAAGCAGGGCCGTGGGTGGCGCATCGTTCATGAAAAAGGCCTGGACCCGATTGCCAGGGTGATCCCTGAACGGGTTCCCCTTCACCACCGCTTCCAGTTCTTCCGCTGTGCGGAGCATCACCCTCACCTGCTTGCCCATGTGTTTCTGCAGTTTCTTCTCGAGCATCACCCGGAGCTCTTCCTCGGCCTTATCGCTGGTGAAGACGAGGTTGCCGCTGGCGATGTAGGTCCGCACTCGCTCCAGTCCGAGCTTCTCGGCGATCGTCTTGAGATCGGCCATCTTGAGGGTGCTCTTGCCCACCAGATTCACGCCCCGCAAAAGTGCGACGTAGGCGCCTCCGCTCATGCGGCGTCGAGAAGCCGCGACGCCTGGGCCCTCGCCTCTTCAGTGATCGAGGTTCCCGACAGCATTCGTGCGATTTCCTCGCGCCGTTCCTCGGCGTTGAGCCGGCGAACCGTAGTCGTGGTCGACTGCCCGTCGTGCGCCTTCTCGATCCGGTAATGGTGCGCGGCTCGCGCCGCCACCTGCGGTGAATGCGTGACGACCAGCACCTGGCTGTCCTTCGCCAGCCGCGCCAGCCGCTCGCCGATCGCGCTGGCGACGGCCCCGCCGACGCCGCGGTCGATCTCGTCGAAGATCATCGTCGCCGCGCTCCCGGCTTCGGCAAGCGCCACCTTGAGCGCGAGGATGAATCGCGACAGCTCGCCGCCGCTTGCGATCTTCGTCAGCGGGCCGAACGGAGCGCCGGGATTGGTCGAGACTTCGAACTCGACACGATCGGTGCCCGTGGGGCCCGGTTCGGCCTGGCCAAAAGCGGTCCGGAACTTCGCCGAATCCAGCTTCAGCGGCGCAAGCTCGTCCGCGACTGCCAAATCGAGCTTCGCCGCCGCTTCATGCCGCTTCCCGCTGAGTTGCTCGGCGAGATGCGAATAATCGAGCCGAGCCTGCCGGAGCTGGGCGTCGAGCCCCTCGATCCGCTCCTCGCCCGCTTCGATTTCGGCCACTTGCGCGCGCATTCTCTCACCCAGCTCGGCGAGCTGGTCCGGCTCGACTCGATGCTTGCGCGCCAGCCCGCGGATGTCGAACAGCCGCGCCTCGACGGCTTCCAGCCGCTCGGGATCGAAAACGAGGGCGTCCGCTGCCCGGTCGATCTTGTCCTGCGCGTCATGGCCTTCGATCAGGGCGCGGTCGAGCGCCGCCAGCGCATCGGCCAGCAACGGATGATCGGCCGCCCCGTGTTCGATCCGCCGCGCCGCCTGCCGGAGCTGCGCCAGCGCCCCGTCCGCCCCGCCGAGAAGCTCGTCGACGCCCTGGAGCGCTTCTCCGGCCTTGGCCCCGGCCTGGATCGTGGCGCGTTCCTGAGACAGGCTGGTCTCCTCCCCCGGCTTCGGGTCGAGAGCTTCGATTTCGGCGACGGAATGGGCCAGATAGTCGCGGTCGCGCTCGGCTTCGGCCGCGGCGGATCGCGCCGCGGCAAGCTCATGCTCGATTGCCGTGACCTTTGCCCAGGCCTCTTGGGTCGCGCGGCTATCGATGCCGCCAAATGCATCCAGGAGCGAGCGATGGCCGCGCGGGTTGAGAAGGCCGCGGTCGTCATGCTGGCCGTGGATTTCGACGAGGAGCGCAGCCACGTCGCGGATTGCGGCGGCGGGCACCGCCGAGGCGCCGATGAAGGCGCGGCTGCCACCGTCGTTCTTCAGCGTCCGGCGAAGGATGAGCGGCTCGCCGGGGTCGCAATCCAGGCCCTGCTCCTCCAGCAGGCGCCGTGCCGAGTGACCGGGGGGAAGCTCGATTTCGGCGGTGACCGATGCGCCCTCCTCCCCCTGCCGGACGAGCGCCGTGTCGGCCCGCGCACCGAGCGCCAGCCCGAGCGAATCGAGAAGTATGGACTTGCCCGCCCCGGTCTCGCCGGTCAGCACTCCAAGGCCGCGCTCGAATTGGATTTCGAGCTGGTCGATGAGGACGACGTTGCGGATCGCGAGCTGCCTAAGCATGGCTCGCTGCTTACATCATCCCTGAGGCTGCGGCTGCGGCTCTTGCTGCTGCTGCTGCGGCTGGACTTGCAGCTGCTCTGGCGGCTCTTCGGCCGGCGGCTGAACGAGCGGCTGCGGCTGTTTCTGCTGAGCGGACAGCGGCGCCTGCGGAGGAGGCGCCGGCGCCGGCTGCATCTTCGCCGGATGCTGCTGCATCATTCGATACGCATATTTGTACCATTTGCTGCCCCGATAATTCGCGCCGAGCACCGCCGCCGCCTTCTGCGCCTCGGCCGGAATTCCGAGCTGGAGATAGGTTTCGACCATGCGCTCGAGCGCTTCAGGGGCGTGGCTCGTGGTCTGGTAATTTTCGACGACCCTGCGGAAGCGCAGGTTTGCGGCGAGCCACTTGCCGGATCGCTCGTAGAAGCGTCCGATCTCCATCTCCTTGCCCGCCAAATGGTCGTTCAGAAGATCCATCTTCAGCCGCGCGTCGGAGGCGTAGCGGCTGTCGGGATAGAGCCGCACGAGCTCTCCGAACGCATCCATCGCCTGCTGCGTGTTGCGCTGGTCGCGAGTGACGTCGCTGACCTGCTGATAATAGCTCATCGCGACGAGATAGTGCGCGTACGGCGCATCCTTGTTGCCCGGATGGATCGTCAGGAACCGCTGGGCCGAGCTGATGGCCTCGGTATATTTGTGCGCAAGATAATAACTGAAGGCGCTCATCAGCTGCGCCCGCCGCGCCCAGACCGAATAAGGGTGCTGCCGCTCGACTTCGTCGAACAGCTTCGCGGCCTGTTCGTAATCGCCCTGGTCCAGACTCTTCTTGGCGAGAGCGTAGAGCGTGTTGACGTCGCGCGCGACATAACCGGTATCGCTCTTGGCGCGGTTGCGGGCGCAACCGGCGGCGGGAAACACCAGCGCGGCGGCGACCGTCACGGCCGCGATACGGGTCATCTTCGACATGCGATCCTCATTAGCGTGGCCTCAAGCTGAGACAAGCGTGACTGCGTGGGAAAGAACGAACCTCGGCTGAACGGATCAGGCAGCCTGCGGCCCGGGAGTGTCGGCGGGCGCCTTGACGAAGCTGTCGGGGCTCACGCCCAGCCAGACGAGCACCGGCGTCGAAATGTAAATCGACGAATAGGTGCCGACGACGACGCCCAGGAAAATCGCGAGCGAAAGCCCGAAGATCACCTCCGGCCCGATCACCATCAGCACGGCCAGGGCGATCAGCACCGTCATTGAGGTCACGACGGTTCTGGCGAGCGTCTCGTTGAGCGACAGGTTCAGTAGCGGAAGGATCGCCATCTTCCGGTATTTCCGAAGGTTCTCTCGGATTCGGTCGTAGATGACCACTGTGTCGTTCAGCGAATAGCCGACAACCGTGAGGAACGCCGCCACGACGTTGAGGTCGACCTGCAACCGGCTGAAAGCGAAGAAGCCAAGGATCATGGAAACATCATGCGCAATCGTGATCAGCGCGCCGACGCCGAACTGCCATTCGAACCGGACCCAGATGTAGATCGAGATTCCGATCATTGCGAAAATGATCGCCATCGCGCCATTTTCGGCGAGTTCCTCGCTGACCTTGCCAGATACCGATTCGACGGAATCGATCCGCGCGCCCGGATAGCTTGCGGTGATCATGTCCTTCGCCTTGGTGGCGGCGACGTTCGCAGCAGCATCGCCTCCTGGCGGCTTGGGGAGCCGAATCTGGTAGGTCTTGGGGCCGCCGAATTCCTGGATACTGGCCTCGCCGAGATGGAGCGCGTCTACCCGGCCGCGCAACTGCTCGGCATTGATCGACTGGGCAAAGCTGACCCGGATCATCTGCCCGCCGACGAAATCGACACCCATGTTGAGGCCGCGATAGGCCGTATAGGACAGCGCCAGGATCGTCATGATCGTCGAAAGCACGACGGCGACGTTGCGCCACCGCATGAAATCGACGTTGGTGTGGTCGGGAACCAGCTTCAGAAGGCGCATTGTCAAAGCCTCAAATCGGCAGCGTTTTGGGCCGCGTGTTGCGGATCCAAAGAGCGACGAGCATTCGGGTGAAGAAGACCGCCGTGAACACCGAGGTGACGACACCGATCAAAAGCACGACTGCGAAGCCGCGCACCGGGCCGGAGCCGAAATAGGCCATCAGCGCAGCCGAGATCACGTGTGTGACGTTGGCGTCGTAAATGGCGCGCATCGCTTCCTGGTAGCCGGTCTCGACGGCGTCGATGATCCTTCGCCCGCGCCTGTGCTCCTCGCGTATTCGCTCGTTGATCAGGACGTTGGCGTCGACCGCGGCGCCGATGGTCAGAACGAAGCCCGCGATACCCGGAAGAGTGAGCGTCGCGTTGAAGACGGCCATGATTCCCAGGATCAGGAAGCCGTTCACGACCAGCGCGATGTTCGCATAGACTCCGAAGCGCCCGTAGGTGACCAGCATGAACAGGATCACGCCGGCGGTGCCGATCAGGCTCGCGATCACGCCCTTGTGGATCGAATCGGCGCCCAGATCGGGGCCGACCGTGCGCTCCTCGATCACGTTCAGCTTCACCGGAAGCTTGCCCGACGCCAGCGCGATCGCAAGCTCGTTGGCGCTTTGGACGGTGAATCCGCCGCTGATCTGCGCACTTCCGCCAAGGATCGGTTCGTTGATATTGGGCGCCGACAGCACCTTGTCGTCGAGGATGATTGCGAACGGCTTGTTGACGTTCTCCTGGGTCACTCGGCCGAAGCGCCGTGCGCCGTCGGCATTGAACTTGATCTCGACGACCGGCTTGCCATCCTGGTCGAAACCCTGGCGGGCATTCTCCAGCTGGTCGCCGGAAACGATTACCCGCCGCTTGACGGCGACGGGTCCGCTGCCGTCGGCCCGCTGCAGGATCTGGCTCCCGGCCGGCGCGCGGCCTTGAGCGACCTGGTTGGGGTCGGCGGACAGGTCGACGAGCTTGAACTCGAGCCGCGCCGTCTGCCCGATCAGCCGCTTGAGCTCCTCGGGATTTTCCACCCCCGGCACCTGGACCAGGATCCGATCGCTGCCTTCGGTGATGACCGTGATTTCCTTGGTTCCGCCGGGATCGATCCGGCGCCGGACGACGTCGCGGGCGACGCTCATCGCGTTCTTGAGCGCTTGCTGGGTACCGCTCTTCGTCGGGGTCAGGACCACGCGGTTGAGATCGATGACTCCGACATCCCAGTCGCGGGTGCCGGTCAGGCCGACGCCCTGGGTGACGGAGCGCATCCGCTCGACCGCCGCATCGACCTGGGTCGGATCGGTGACAAGGAAAGACACTCGACCGCCGCTGGTCGAAACGTCGGAGATGCCGATCGGCGTATCGGTGCGGCCCATCTCGCTGGTGACCGTATCCTCCATCGTCTGGAGGCGCTGCTTGTTGAGGTCCTGGAGGTCGGCCTCGAGAAGCAGGTGGCTCCCGCCCGCGAGATCGAGGCCAAGGCTGATCGTCGAATGGGGAAGGAAGGACGGCCAGTGCTGGCGAGCGCTGGGCGGAAGCAGGCTCGGAATCGAGAACAGGATTCCGAGCAGGATCACCGCCAGGATCGAAAGCACCTTCCAGCGGGGGAAATCCAGCATCGCCGCGATTCCCTAGTCGTTCGCCGGCTTGGCGTTCGGCCTCAGCACCTGGGTGAGCGTCGACTTGACCGCTCGGACCTTCACGCCCTGCGCGATCTCGACCTCGACTTCGGCGTCAGCGACCTTGGTCACCCGCCCTCTAAGCCCGCCGCCGGTAATCACCTCGTCGCCCTTCTTGACGCTCGAGATTTCGGCCTGGTGGTCCTTGGCCCTTTTCTGCTGCGGCCTGATGAGCAGCACGTAGAAAATGACGAAGATGAGCAGCCAGGGAGCGATGCCGATCAGCATCCCCATAGCGCCGCCGCCCGGGGCTGCCGCTGCGGCTGTGGTGAGGGTGAGGAAGGATTCGGACATTCGTGAAGTAGATTTCCCTTGAAAAGGATGGTCGGGGCGACTGGATTCGAACCAGCGACCTCCACACCCCCAGTGTGATGCGCTACCAGGCTGCGCTACGCCCCGACTGCCGTTGTTGTGAACGGTGGAGGCGCATCTAGGCAGGCGCATGGGCGAAGGCAAGCCGAAGCGGGTTGGATACAGGCGGCGAGGCAAGAAGCCGACGCTCGTTGCGCGAATCCTGACGGTGCTGCTGGCGCTTCCGGCCGCTTACATGGTCGCGGCGCTGGCCGGATCCTTCATTCCGGTGAACAGCGGATGGAGCGAGCCGCAACAGGGCATCGCCGTCTATCTTGCCGACAACGGCATTCACACCGACATCATCATGCCCGCCGAAGCCCAGGGGCTGGACTGGGCGCCGCTGGTGCCGAAAAGCGATCCGGCGGCGCTTCCGCCTGCCGCGAAGTGGGTCGCTTTCGGTTCGGGCGAAGAGAAGGTCTACCTCGAAACTCCGACCTGGTGGGACATCCGGCCGAAGACGATCTGGGCGGCACTGACCGGAAGCCGGCGGGTGATGCACGTCGAATGGGTCGACGATCCTTCGTACGCGGAGCGGGTGATTCGCCTGCGCCCGGAGGAATACCGGAGGCTATGGACGGCGATCCGTGCCGATTTCAGGCCGGGACCATCCGACCGGCCAATCCGGATCGCACACCCCGGCTACGGCTGTTGCGACGCTTTCTATTGGGGGAGCGGCCGGTTCAATGCGCTGAAGACGTGCAACAGCTGGACCGCCGACAAGCTCCGGATCGCCGGGGTAAAGACCAGCCTGTGGCCGCCCTTCGCCCCCGGCCTGCTGTGGCGGTACCGCAGAACCTCCCTGCCACCGCAGGTGGTGGGGAGGGGAACCGCTCAGCGAAAGCTGAGTAGTGGAGGGGCCCTTCCGTCAGTCCTTCGGACTGCCACCTCCCCATCGCTTCGCGACAGGAGGAATATCAGAGCACGTAGCGGCTAAGGTCGGCGTTCTTGGCGATCCCCGCGAGCTGCTTCTCGACGAAAGCGGCATCGACCGTCAGCGTGTCGCCCTTGTGATCCTCGGCCGAGAAGCTGACATCCTCGAGCAGCTTTTCCATCACCGTCTGGAGCCGCCGCGCGCCGATATTCTCGACCGCCTCGTTCACATCGGCGGCAATCCGGGCAAGCCCTTCGATGCCGTCGTCGGTGAAGGTGATGGTGACTCCTTCGGTGCCCAGGAGCGCCTTGTATTGCTCGGTCAGGCTCGCCTTGGTCTGCGACAGGATCCGGACGAAATCCTCCTCGGTCAGCGCCTTGAGCTCGACCCGGATCGGAAGCCGGCCCTGGAGCTCGGGGAGCAGGTCGGCGGGCTTGGCGATGTGGAACGCGCCCGAAGCGATGAACAGGATGTGGTCGGTCTTGAGCGGCCCGTATTTGGTCGCGACCGTTGTCCCCTCGATCAGCGGCAGAAGGTCGCGCTGGACTCCCTCCCGGCTGATCGAGCCGCCGTGGACGTCGCTGACCGCGATCTTGTCGATCTCGTCGAGGAAGACGATGCCGTTGGCCTGCGCGTCCTCGAGCGCGCAGCGGTTGATATCGTCGGGATCGATTCGCTTGTCAGCTTCCTCGTCGGTCAGCCGGGCGAACGCCTCGGGAACCTTGAGCTTCCGGCGCTTGCTCGGGCCCTGGCCGAACGCCTTGCCCATCATTTCAGTCAGGTTGAGAACGCCGACCTGGCCCATTCCGGGCACTTCGAACGGCATGTTCGGCGCTTCCTGGACGTCGATCTCGACCTCGGCATCCTCGAGGCTGCCGTCGTCGAATCGCTGGCGGAAGCTGGCCCGGGTCGCCGCGCTCGACCCCTTGCCGGTCAGCGCATCGAGGAGCCGGTCCATCGCCGCCTCCTCGGCCGCCTGGCGCACCTTTTCGCGCCGCCGCTCGCGCTCGAGCCGGACCGCTTCCTCGACCAGGTCGCGAGCGATCTGCTCGACATCGCGGCCGACGTAGCCGACCTCGGTGAACTTGGTCGCCTCGACCTTCACGAACGGGGCGTCGGCGAGCTTGGCCAGGCGGCGGCTGATCTCGGTCTTGCCGCACCCCGTCGGACCGATCATCAGGATGTTCTTGGGCGTGATCTCGTCGCGAAGCTCGGGAGCAAGCTGTTGCCGGCGCCAGCGGTTGCGAAGAGCGACCGCGACCGCCTTCTTCGCATCGTCCTGGCCGACGATATGCTCGTCGAGAGCGGCGACGATCGCTTTTGGGGTCAGCTTGGACGCGAGCAAATCGGATGCCCCGGCGCTGTTGGTGACTTGTGCCTGGTAGTTCATCTGCACGCTAGATTGGATACCGGCCGCGGCTGTTCAAGCGCATCATGCGCCCACCGTCTCGAGGGTCAGCTGGTCATTGGTGAAGACGCACACCTCGGCGGCGATGGCCATCGCCCGGCGGGCGAGCACCTCGGGATCGGGCTCGTATTCGGTCAGCGCCCGCGCCGCGGCGAGCGCGTAATTGCCGCCCGACCCGATCGCCGCGACGCCGCCTTCGGGCTCGAGAACGTCGCCGTTGCCGGTCAGAATCAGCATCGAATCCTTGTCAGCGACGATCATCATCGCCTCCAGGTTGCGCAGATATTTGTCCATCCGCCAGTCCTTCGCCAACTCGACGGCGGCACGGAGCAGCTGGCCGTTGTACTGCTCCAGCTTACTTTCCAGCCGCTCGAATAAAGTAAAGGCGTCGGCGGTCGCTCCGGCAAAGCCGCCGATGACGTTGCCGTCCTGCCCCAGCCGCCGGACCTTGCGCGCATTGGGCTTGATCACCGTGTTGCCGAGGCTGACCTGGCCGTCGCCGGCAATGACGGTCTTGCCGTCCTTCTTGACGCCGAGGATCGTGGTTCCGTGATACTGTTCCAACTGCGGCTCCTTCGAGCGGCGATTTGGGATCGCCCTATTGCGCTTGCAAGCGGCGTTCGAAACGGCGGTCGGGGATGAGCCACATGATCGCGACGCCGATATAGAAGGCGACCGCCAGATAAGGCGAGACCAGGAAACAGGCCGCAAGCCCGAGCACATAGCCAGCCATGCTGATCCACTCCTTGTGCCTGGCGCCCACGGCCTTTGCGATCTCCGACTCGGCGCCTTCCGCAGCAATCAGCGATCGCTCCAGCACCAGATAGAAGATCGCCGCCATCAACAGAACGATGCCGAAAGCCGCGACCGGGAACGGAGTAACGCCGCGCTCGCCGATCCAGCGGATGACGAACGGGAACAGGCTGAGCCAGAACAGAAGCCCGAGGTTGGACCAGAGCACGCGCCCGTTCACCCGCTTCGCCGACTGAAGCATGTGGTGGTGGTTGTTCCAGTACAACCCGACATAGATGAAGGAGAGGACATAGGCCGCAAACAGAGGCAGCTCCGGCCGAAGCGCCTCGAAGCCGGTCCCTTCGGGCACGTGCAATTCCAGCACCATCACGGTGATGACGATCGCGAAGAAACCGTCGGTGAAAGCGTTGAGCCGGTCGGGTTTCATTGGCAGCCCCTGTTACCCCGAACCTGTCACCGTGATCGGCTATCGAAGTCAACTCGTCACGGTGCGTTCGGCTGTATCAGCGCCTGCGCCTTCACCCACTTGATCAGCTCGTCCAGCTGGATCGCCTGCTCCGTTGCTAACTCGCGGTCTGCTAGAGGAAATCTACCATCCCGCGTTGCGCTCCATTTGAAGCGGCCGACGGGTCCGCCCACGAGCAGCCCGACCATCACGGAGGTCATGGCGGCGATGAAGCCGCCGAGCGCGCCGCCGAAGATGACGACGATCGTGTGCTCCTCGGCCGGGCTCCAGCCGCCCCACGTCAACAGGCAGACGAGCAGCACCGAGCAGGTGCCGCAGAACATGCCCGCGGCCGCCGCCAGCCGGCCGTAGACCAGCCGCTGGCCTTCGGCGAAGGTTCGCGGCGGCGGGAGGGAGCGAAACGGCGGGTCGCAAGCTTCGCTGGTTTCCTGGCCTTTGCCGTGCTGGCTCCGCGCTTGCGGTTCAGCGGCAGTCATCATGCTCTCCAATGCGGTTCGCAAGCCATCCGTAGAGAAACGTCTCGTTGGCTGGACGCCGCTCGGCGAGCCGGAGGTAGCGCTCGCCCTGCAGCGCATCGAGCGCGCGCAAAAGGACCGTCTCGCCGGACGGCTTTCCACGAAGATCGAGGAATCGGTCGAGCGCTGCCGGGATGGCGGCTCCGATGCGCCCGTCCGGCACCAGGTAGGCATAGTCCTTTCGGTCGCGGTTCAACGCCGACGGCGCCCGCTGAAGGAAAGTCGCCGCCACCGCCGGTCCCATGTTGACTCCGGTGTCGAGCAGCTCCGCGGCGACCGCAGCCGATCGCTTTGCGACCTGGTCGAATTTCGGCCGAAGCCAGTACAGGCGCTTGTAGATTGCGGCCGCCTCGTCGCGCGGCAGCTCGCGCGTCGCCCCGCGATAGCCGTGGGCGCGGGCGACCGCCTCCGTAATTCCGTAGTTGGTTGGGCCTCCACGGTCGGCGGGATGGTTCGAATAGCCACCCTCGCGATCGATCACCGCATCAATGAGTGGTCAACGTCCATGAAGCGGCTCCTTCTCGTGTTCGAGTCGAGCCGCTGAGAACCATATTGGTTCTGCGTAGGAAGGTTGCTTTGTTGTTTCTGGTTAATTAAGCGCGGCGAGGACCCGCTCGGTCAACGCCGCGCAATCGGCGCCCGCGAACGGGAAGCTACCCGAAAAGACGCCTTTGACTTCGGGTGCGAGCGCCTGCTGAAGCTTCGCCCGGGCGCGATGCAACCGGGTCTTCACCGTTGCCGGAAGGATGTCGAGCGCCTCGGCGGTATCCTCGACGCTCAGTCCCTCGATCTCCCGAAGCACGAACACCGAGCGGAAGTTGTCGGGCAGGTCGGCGACCGCTTTTTCGATCAGCAGACGCAGCTGCTCCCGGGCGACCGCCACGTCGGGCGCCGGTTCGGCCGATGCCTGCGCCAGCCGATCGCGATAGGATTCGATCAAGGTGACACCTTCGCTTTCCAGGTGCGAGCGGCGGCGACGCTGGGCTCGAAGCCGGCCGAGCGCCTCATTGATGACGATTCGGGTCAGCCAGGTTGCCAGCGACGACCGCCCTTCGAACCGGTCGATCGCCGAAAAGGCGCTCAGATAGCCGGCCTGCACCGCCTCCTCGGCTTCGGCGCGGTCTTTGAGAATGCTCCAGGCGGCCCGGAACAGCCGCTGGTTGTTGGACGTCACCAGGTGCCGGACGGCGTCCCTGTCGCGCCTTACGCAGAGCTTCGCCAGGGCAACGTCGTCGAGCGCCGAAAAATCCAGGTGGGGCTGGGCCGTCATTTGCCTGCCTTTAGCACGCCTTTCATCCCCGGATGATATTTGCACACGAACGGAAAGGTTCCGGTCTTTGTGACCCGCATACGCACCGCCTTGCCAGCAGGAAGGTCGATGTCGAACACGCCCTTGTCGGTAGCGCTGTGGCGGAACATGTCGCGGTTGTCCCACACGATGATGTCGCCCTGGTGGACCAGCGCGGGGACCGCCCCGAACTTCATCTTGTCGATGACGACCGTGTAGGTGTGGGAAGCCGCTGCTGCCGGGGTTGATGGCAGCAGCGACCACAGGACGGCGGCAAACAGGGGGCAAAGCCGCCGGATCTTCATTTACTTAAGCTCCGACGCCAGGTGCTCGGCGTGGTGCTGGTGCTCGGTGAACAGCGTCAGGCCGGTCTCCAGCAGCGATTTCAGCTGCGCGTTATTCGCCGACGGGATCAGCGTCGACTTGAGCGCGCCGTTCACCGTCTTGTGGAACGCCACTTCGTTGGCGGCATACGCCTTGTCGAAAGCGGACCCCTTCAGCGCAGCCAGCTTTTTCATCTCGTCGGCAGCGCCCTTGTTCAGCGCCTTGCTGGTTGCATTGTCCTCGGGCGTGACCTTCAACTGCTTGACCAGCGCCAGCGCCTTGTCGTTAACGGCCTGGTGATCCCGAACCATCTCGCTCGCGAATTCGCGAACGGCCTTGTTGTGCGACTTGGCAAGCGCCTGCTTGCCCGCGGCGACGTCGATATTGCCGGCCGTGTAGGCAATGTGCGCGATCTGCGCGTCGTTGGGGCCATCCGCCGCCATCGCGACGCCGGCCACGGCCATCGCGGCGGCAGCAACAAATCCAGCCAGTTTGTAACGCATCCCAATCCTCCTTCATTCGAGCGTGGGGGTATCTCCCTTCGCGCTCCTCGACCGATTGGATGGCAATTCCAAAGGAAGGTTCCCGACCGTGACTCTCATTGCTAATTTCGCTCTCGGTTTCGCCGCTGCGCTGGCCGTCGTTTCAGCGCCCGCGTCGGCAAAGCTTTCGCCTGCCGAGCAGAAGATGGTGCAGGTCGTCGATTCAGAACACGACCGTACGGTCGCGATGCTCGGGCGCTGGGTCGAACAGAACAGCGGGACGATGAACCTCGAGGGCGTTCGCGCCGTCGGGGCAATGCTCCGCCAGGAGCTGGAGCCGCTCGGCTTCGACATCCGCTGGGCCGACGAGAGCGGCGCCAACCGCGCGGGTCACCTGGTCGCGTACCACAAGGGCCGCGGCAAGAAGCTGCTTCTCATCGGCCACCTCGACACGGTGTTCGAAAAGTCGTCGCCGTTCCAGCATTGGGAGCTGAAGGGCGACACCGGCGTCGGCCCCGGGTCGAGCGACGACAAGGGCGGGATGGCGGTGATCGTCGCGGCGCTCCGGGCGATGCAGCAGGCGGGCACTCTCAGGAATGCCGACATCACCGTCTTCCTGAGCGGCGACGAGGAGGACGCCGGCAATCCGCTGTCGATCTCGCGCGGCGAGCTGATCCGCGAAGGCAAGCGCGCCGACGTCGCCATCGATTTCGAACCGCTCGCGGTCAAGGACGGGCACGACATGGGCTCGACGGCGCGCCGGAGCTCGGGAAGCTGGACGCTCACTGTCAGCGGCCGCTCCGCCCATTCCAGTGGAATCTTCGCTCCGGGCGTCGGCTATGGCGCGGTGTACGAGCTCGCGCGCATCCTCGACGAATTCCGCCGCGAGCTTCCCGAAACCAATCTCACCTACAATGTCGGGCTGGTGACCGGCGGCGCCACCGCCGAACTGCAGGACGGCGGCCTCAGCGGCGTCGCCACCGGCAAGACCAACATCATCCCGGCGGTTGCGATCGCTCGAGGCGACCTGCGCGCCCTGACTCAGGACCAGATCGACCGCACCAAGGCGAAGATGCTGGCGATCGTCTCGCGCCCGCTTGCGGGAACGACCGCGATCCTCAATTTCGATCCGGGCGATTACCCGCCGATGGCGCCGACGGCCGGCAACCGGGCGATCCTCGCCAGGCTGAACGGCGTCAACCGCGACATGGGCCTCGAAGAAATGGGCGAACTTCCGCCGTCCGACCGCGGCGCCGGCGACATCAGCTTCGTCGCCGCGGACGTCGATTCGCTTGCCGGAATGGGCGCGTCGGGAAGCGGGAGCCACGCGCCCGGCGAGACGGTCGACATCCCGTCCATCTTCAAGCAGGCGAAGCGCACCGCGATCCTGCTCACCCGCCTCAGCCGCGAACGCTAGTCGGTGGACGCGATTTCTGGAGTGTTGCCGAACATCTGCGGCATCGCCAGGGCGTCGAAGCCGTAAGGGTCGTTGCGGAACACCAAGCCGTTCCCCTTCGACACCACGGTGAGATAGGTCAGGTACACCGGCACCGGTCTGGGGACCTGGAACGTCTGCTCGCGCGACGTGCTCGGTTGCGGGACGCCGCCGAACACCCAGGAGGCAAACCGCTTATAGTCGGCAAGGCGGATGCAGCCGTTGCTGACCCAGCGGTCGCTCTTTGCGAACAGCTCCTTGTGCGGCGTGTCGTGGAGGTAGATTCCGAACTCGTTGGGCATTTCGAACTTCATCTCGCCCATCGAATTCCACGGGCCGGGAAGCTGGCGGACAAGGACCGTCGGCTTTGCCTTGCCCGAGGCAATCGCCTTCCAGTTGACGGTCTTCGGGTCGACCGGCTGGCCGTTGCCGCTCCAGTTGGACAGCACCTCGTAATGGAAGGCCTTGAGATAGGAGAGCCCCTGCTGCTCGATCCGCTTTGCGGTCAGCGAGCGGATCAGCTCCGGCGGGACGTTCCAATAGGGGTTGGCCTTCGCATCGCGAAGGATGACCGCCATCATCGGGGTCTTGGTTTTCGCCGAGCCGACGACCACGCGCATTCCGTCGGCCACCCGGTCGTGGTCGAACAGATAGGCTTCGGCGGCGCCGGAATCGACGACCACATAGCGATCGAACCGGCCGGTCGGGGGCAGCCGGTGGGCGCGTTCCATGTTGATCGCGATCCTGCGCTCGTAATAAAGCGCGCCGCGGTTCAATGACGCAATCGTGCCCCGGCCCGCGATCCCGTCGGCGGGATCGAGCCCGTGCACCAGCTGATACGCCCGCACGGCATTCTTGACGCTCTCGTCATAGCCGCCGTTCGAAGACAGGCCGAGACGAGTCCGCAAAAGCTCGACACGTTTGCCGGTCGAGCCGGGCTTGAGAGTCGCGCCGGACGGGATATTCACCTGCGGCAGCCGGCCCCAGGTGGCCTGATAATTCTGGAGGCCCTGTGCAAGCGAAATGAAGATCGGGTTGGGCTCGTCGCGGCGGCCGCCAAATGCCCAGTCGAGTCCGATGGTCCTCAGCAGCCAGTTGACCGGCCGCTGGTGGCGCTTTGCAACGGCATCCAGCTGCGGATCCACATAGACGAAGTCGATGCCCTGCTTGATGGTGCGTGGAACCGCGATCGGCTCGTCGCCGAGCGGAAAGGCGGACGAGGGCGCAGCTGTCAACAGGGCTGCAGCGCCCAGGATCAGGCAAATCTTCTTGTGCATAATTTCGGGCTTGCGCCCGTCTCCAGACTCTCGGCTATTTTCTGCTCAACGCCACAACAATGGAATGGTTCGCGTTTCGCCGGCCTGAACGCGCCGTTTCAGTGGCGGAAAGGCCGCTCCTGCCCCCGGCAACGACTGTTTCTTCGCGACTGTGGCTTTCGAGCGACTTGTCTGGGCGAGAGAGCGGAGCATAGTTGGCCGAGGGGAGCTGCCCTGGGCTCCCGGGAGGGGGTTCGATGTCACTGGGTCGCTCGATGATTCGCGCTTTTGCGGGCACGTCCGCACTTGCTCTTGCCGCCGTCGCCACTCCGGCGAGCGCGCAGCGCGTCGATAATATCGTCGCTTTCGGCGACAGCTATGCCGACACCGGCAACCTGTTCAAGATCATTGGCTTCAACCCATCGCCGCTCGCCTATCCGACAGGGCGCTTTTCCGGCGGCACCAATTATATCGACAGCCTTTCACAGATCCTCAGCGCGCCGGCGGAGGATTTCGCGATCGGCGGCGCGAACACCGACAACACCAATATCAACGGCGCCGGAATTCCCGGTTTCGTCACCGAGTGGAACGCCTATCTCGCCGGCGGCGGCGGGCCGTTCCCGGTGGTCCCGGGAACGTTCGATTCCAGCGATCTCGTGACCTTCTCGATCGGCGGCAATGATGCGCGCGCCTATCAAAAGGCCGGCGGAAGCCTTGCCGGAGCTCCGACCGCCGCGCAGGCCTCGGCAGCCTTCGCCACTGCCGGTACCAACGCGCTGGTGAACGCCGGCGCGCAAAACATCAGCTTCCTTGCCGGCAACACCGCGATGCTTCCGGAAATCGCTGGCGATTCTGCTGCCCAGGCGGTCCGCAACTCCTTTTCGACGACCTTCAACACCGCGATGCAGAGCACGCTCGCCGGCTATGCGGCGAACGGGGTCACCGTTCATTATCTCGACCTCACTCTGATCGGGCAGCAGATCACCGCCGATCCCGCGGCTTTCGGACTGACGAGCGCCGGGGCCTGCTCGCCGGCGCTGCAGTGCATCGCCGATCCAAATTACACCAGCCAGTTCCTGTTCTACGTCGACAACCTCCACCTGACGTCGGCCGGCTTCGCGATCGTCGCTCGCTATATCGCGGCCCAGCTCACCGCTCCGCTGACTCTCGAAGCACCGAGCGACATGGCGCTCGACACCGCGCGCCAGTTCGGGCGCACCCTCGCCTTCCGAAGCGACGTCAATGGGCGGACGGCGGTGCCGGGAATCCATCTCTTCGTCACCGGTGACGCATTCTCGCACAGGATCGGGGCCAGCCCGACCAACGACGCGTTCAAGGTCGACGGTATGGGCGCAACCGCCGGCGTCGAAGCCGGCGTCGGCCTTGGGGTCGCCGGCGTGGCGGTGAATTACACTCGCCCGCGGGTCCGGTTCGGCAATGATGCGGCCAAGGACAATGCCCACAGCTACCAGATCGGCGCCTATGCGGGCATTGCGGTCGGGCCGCTCTTTGGCCAGGCGCAGCTCGGCTACGGCACCGACAAGCACCACATCGAGCGCGCAGGCGTGGCCTCCGGCATGGATGCCGATCCCGACGGGCATCACGTCCTCGCCGGCGCGCGGGGCGGCTATCTGATGCCGTTCGGCCTGTTCCGCGCCGGGCCCGTCGTCGGGCTCGATTATGCCAAGGCGACGGTGAACGCCTACACCGAGGATGGCGATCCGGCGCTGACCCTCAACGTCTCGAAGCAGAGCTACAAAGCGCTGACGGGCAACCTGGGTCTCGAGTTTCGCGGCGCGGTCGGAGTTCCGGGCGCCGGCGTGCATCCCTACGCCCAGGCGCTTCTCGAAAAAGACTTCATCGGCGACGGCCGCACCATCTTCTTCGCGCAGACCAGCGCCCCCGGGATCGTCAATCGCTTCGATTACGAGAGCCGCTCGAAGAAGCTGTACGGCCGTCTGAACGGCGGTATCTCCGCTTCCGTCCTCGGCGCGATCGGCATCGACGCGGCGGTTTCGACGACGGTCGGCAAGAAGCAGGGCAACGAAATTTCCGGTCAGGTCGGAGTGCGAATCCCGCTCTGATCCCGGCCCTCCGCGACTGCTTGACTTCAATTTCGTTTCGGGGCCTCCTCCTTTTCGCGGCGCATCGCTGCGCCGCGCTGAGGGGGAACGGCGATGGCTACGACTGCCAAAGGGCGCGCGCCCGCACATCTGTGGATTGTCGGTGTTCTTGCACTGCTGTGGAACGGTTACGCCTGCTTCGAATATCTGATGATCGAGACCGCAAACCAGGGATACATGTCGAAGATCCCGGCCGACCAGCTTGCTTTCATGGACAGCCTGCCGTCATGGCTGACCGCCTTCTGGGCGCTGGGCGTGTGGGGCGGACTTCTCGGCGCGATTCTGCTGCTGATGCGCAACCGCTACGCCGTATTCGCCTTCGCGGCATCGCTCGTCGGCGCGGTCGTCGGGCTTGGCTATCAGATGTTCATGACGCAGATGCCGGCAAGCATGACCGCGGGGATGATGGCCTACATGCCGTGGGTCATCATCATCGTCGCCGCTTTCCTGCTCTGGTACAGCTGGAGCGAGGAAAAGAAGAGCGTCTTGAGATAAGCTGAGTCGGGCGGGCGGCGCTAACCCCGCCGTCCGCCGAACCGAGTCCGCTGGGACTTCCCGAAGCGCCCTTTGCGGGTGCCGGGCTTGCCTTCGGTCGAGTGGCCGATCCGCGGCGCGGCCCGGTCGGGATCTGGGATTCCGAGGTCGTTTTCTTCCAGCCGCCGGATCTCGTCGCGAAGCCGCGCCGCTTCCTCGAACTCGAGGTCGGCGGCGGCTTTGCGCATCCGCTGCTCGAGGTCGGCGATATACGCCTTGAGATTGTGCCCGACGAGGTGCGGCCGCTCCGCGTCGCCGGTGTCGACAACGACACCGTCGCGCGTTGCGAGATGCGACATGATGTCGTGGACGTTGCGCTTGATGCTCTCGGGCGTGATCCCGTGCTCCCGGTTGTAGGCGACCTGCTTTTCGCGGCGCCGGTCGGTCTCCGCCAGGGCCCGCTCGATCGAGCCGGTGATCGTGTCGGCATAGAGGATGACTCGGCCTTCGATGTTTCGCGCCGCCCGGCCGATGGTCTGGATCAGCGACGTTTCCGACCGGAGAAAGCCTTCCTTGTCGGCATCGAGGATGGCGACGAGCCCGCATTCGGGGATGTCGAGGCCCTCGCGAAGCAGGTTGATCCCCACGAGCACGTCATAGACCCCGAGCCTTAGCTCGCGGATCAGCTCGATTCGCTCCAGGGTCTCGACGTCGGAGTGCATGTATCGGACCTTCAGACCCGCCTCGTGCAGATATTCGGTGAGGTCCTCGGCCATGCGCTTGGTCAGAGTCGTCACCAAAGTCCGGTAGCCCTTGCGCGCCGTCTCCTTTGCCTCGTGGACGAGATCGTCGACCTGGTCCTCGACCGGCTTGATCTCGACCGGCGGGTCAATCAGCCCTGTCGGGCGGATCACTTGTTCGGAGAACACGCCGCCGGTCTCGTTCATCTCCCACGGGCCGGGGGTCGCGGAGACGAAAGTCGTCTGCGGGCGCATCGCGTCCCATTCGTTGAAGCGAAGCGGCCGGTTATCGATGCAGCTCGGAAGCCGGAATCCATATTCCGCAAGCGTGATCTTCCGCCGGTGATCGCCCCGCGCCATGGCGCCGATCTGCGGCACCGTCTGGTGGCTCTCGTCGACGAACAGCAACGCATTGTCGGGCAGATATTCGAACAAGGTCGGCGGCGGCTCCCCGGGCAGCCGGCCGGTGAGGAATCGCGAATAATTCTCGATCCCCGCGCACGATCCGGTGGCGGCGATCATCTCGAGGTCGAAATTGGTGCGCTGCTCCAACCGTTGGAGCTCCAGCAGCCGCCCCTCCGCCTGCAATTCCTTCAGCCGCTCCGCAAGCTCGTGGCGGATCGCTTCCATTGCCTGCTTGAGCGTGGGCCCGGGGGTCACATAGTGCGAGTTCGCATAGACCTTGATGCTGTCGAGGCTCGCCGCCTTCTTGCCAGTCAGCGGATCGAACTCGACGATCTCCTCGATCTCGTCGCCGAAGAACGACACTCGCCAGGCGGTGTCCTCATAATGTGAGGGGAAAATCTCCAGGTTGTCGCCGCGCACCCTGAAATTGCCGCGCGCGAAGGCCTGGTCGTTGCGGCGATACTGGAGCGCCACGAGCTTGCGGATGACCTCGCGCTGATCCTCGGATGCACCCTTCTTCAGGCTGAAGGTCATCGCCGAATAGGTCTCGACTGAGCCAATGCCGTAGAGGCAGGACACCGAAGCGACGATGATCACGTCGTCCCGCTCGAGGAGCGATCGGGTGGCCGAGTGGCGCATCCGGTCGATCGCCTCGTTCACGCTCGACTCCTTCTCGATGTAAGTGTCGGACCGCGGGACGTACGCCTCGGGCTGATAGTAATCGTAGTAACTGACGAAGAACTCGACCGCATTGTCGGGGAAGTAGCTCTTGAACTCGCCGTAAAGCTGCGCCGCGAGGATCTTGTTGGGCGCCATCACCAGGGCCGGGCGCTGCAGAGTCTCGATGACCTTGGCCATCGTGAAGGTCTTGCCGGACCCGGTGACTCCCAGCAGCACCTGGCTCTTCTCGCCATCGATCGCCTGGCTCGTCAGCTCCTTGATCGCCGTCGGCTGGTCCCCGGCCGGTTCGTAGTCGGAGCGGATGACGAAGCGTCGCCCGCCTTCCGCTTTCTCGGGGCGAGCGGGCTTGTGCGGCACGAAAGTTTCGCCCGATTCGGGTTCCGCCAGTGAGGTTCGGATTTGAATCGCCATGTTCCGAGCATATGGTGGGCTCGGGAAACAGGCGCAACGCGGGTTGCGCTCAAGACGGGGGAGCTCGACCGTGATGATTCGCGCAATCCTTTTGCTCGGCCTCGCGCTGCCGCTCGCCGCCTGCGGATCGAAGCCCGCGGTCAGCGAGAAGAATGTGACCGTCGAGCAGGTCGCAAACAGCGTCCGCGACGCCTCTCGCAAAGAAGCACTGATCCGGCCCGGCAAATGGCAGTCGACCATGACCATCGAGGATATGGACATGCCGGGAATGCCCGCCGGGCAGCAGGAGCAGATGAGGAAGATGTTCGCCCAGTCGCGAGTCACCGAAAATTGCGTGACTCCCGAGGAAGCGCGCCAGCCGCAGCCGAAGATATTCGCCGGCAACGACCAGTGCCGCTACGACCATTTCACCATGGGCAACGGCAAGATCGATGCCGAGATGCACTGCAAGCAGCAGGGTGCGACTCAGACGATGACCATGGCCGGCACCTACGGACCCGAGGCCTATGCGATGCACATGACGACCAAGACCGAAGGCGGTCCCGCCGGGGAAGCCGTGTCGATGAAGATGCGCGTCGAGTCGAAGCGCATCGGGGAATGCACGGCGAAGCAATCCTGACGGCCGTTCGCGCGTTCATGCCCGAGTGAAGGCGCACATCCTCATCAACCGCGGCGGCGGGTCCGTCGGCGACGCGCTCGCCATCGAGCGGGCGCTCGATTCCGCCGGGATCGACGGCCACGTCCTGTTGCTCCACGGCCACCAGCTGTGCGACGCGGCGAGCGAAGCGGTGAACGAGGGCGTTGACCTGGTCGTTGCCGGCGGCGGGGACGGTACGATCAGCTGCGTCGCCGGCGCCGTCGCGGGAACTGGGACCGCGCTCGGAGTCCTGCCGCTGGGAACGCTCAACCATTTCGCTCGCGATCTTGGAATTCCCCTGGACCTTGGCGAGGCGGCGAAGTTGATCGCGACCGGCAACAGGCGCGAAGTGGATGTTGGCGAGGTCAACGGCCAGCTGTTCGTCAACAACAGCGCGATCGGAGTCTATCCGCTGATGGTCAGCGACCGCGATCGGCAGCAGGAGCGGCTCGGCCGAAGAAAGCGGCTGGCGATGGCCATCGCGGTGGCGCGCACGCTGCTTCGCTTCTCCAGCCGGCGGTTGATGCTGACGGTCAACGATCACAAGGCACAGGTCGACACGCCTTTGCTGTTCGTCGGCAACAACCGCTATCGGCTCGAGCTTCCTGGCGCGGGGACCCGCGAGCGGCTGGACGCGGGCGAGCTTTGCGTCATCGTCCTTCGCCGCAAGTCGCCTTGGGGCTTTTGCGCGGCGGCGATCCGCTCGCTGATGGGCCGCGAGCGCCCGGCCGACATCGTCCAGCTCGACGACGTGCACACTCTGCGCGTCGATAGCGCCCGCCCATCACTCACGATCTCATTGGACGGCGAGACGGCGAGAATGGAGACGCCGCTCAACTACCGGATCCGGCCCAAGGTGCTTAAAGTGATCGCGCCATGAGATGGGTGGTTCCGATTCTCGGCGGCATCGCGCTCGCCGGCTGCACCAGCATCCAGCTTCCGCCGGCGCCCAGGGCGGAAGCGGGTGTCGCTTTCGACCGCAACGGCGAGGTAGGCGCCTTCGCGGCCGGCGTCGCCGACCCGCAAAGCGGCCGCGCCGTCACGCCCGACGATCCGGCGCGAGTCGCGTCCGTCAGCAAGCTTGTCGTCGCCATCGGAGTGATGAAGCTCGTCGAAGCCGGGAAGCTCGACCTCGACAGCGACGTCTCGCGCTGGCTCGGCTGGAGCCTTCGCAACCCCGCATTTCCCAGCCGCCCGGTCACGCTCCGCCAGCTCCTGTCGCACACGAGCTCGGTGCGCGACCATGACGATCAATATGCGATCGCGCTGGGCGGCTCGGTTCAGGCGGCAATGGCGAACCCGAAATCGTGGGACCTCAAGCATGGCCCTGGCGACACTTACTTCACCTATTCGAACATGAATTTCCCCATAGTGGGTTCGATTATCGAGCGGGTCACCGGCGAGCGCTTCGACCTCTGGACGCGCCGCAACGTCCTCGATCCGATGAAGATCGATGCCTGCTACAATTGGGCCACGTGCAGCGACGAGGCAATCAGCCGCGCGGTCGAGCTCGATACGCCCGACGGCAAGCCGGTGAAGGACGATTTGCACGCGAATCGGCCCGACTGCCCGGTGTTCGTCAACCCGGGAGAGTCTTGCGACCTGTCGCTGTCCGAACTCGGTGAGAACGGCTCGTTGTTCGCGCCGCAGGGCGGCCTCAGGATTTCGGTTCGCGGCCTGGAACGGGTGGGCCGGATGCTTCTTGGCGGAGGCACGCTCGATGGCGCTCGGATCCTCTCGCCGCAATCGATCGAGACGATGTTCGCGCCTGTTTGGCGCTACGACGGGAGCAACGGGAATACGGAGCACGGATTCTATTGCACCTACGGCCTCGCGACCCAGACCATCCCGACCCGGGTCAGCGGCTGCAACGACGATCCGGTCGGCGATGGCATCGTCAGAACCGGCCATGCCGGCGACGCCTACGGCTTGCGCTCGGGCCTGTGGCTCGACCGAGCTCGCGGAACCGGCGTCGCTTTCTTCGTCACCGGGCTCGGCGACAATCCGCCACGCGGCCGAAGCGCATTCCGCGCCGAAGAGGAGCAGGCGTTCCGCCATTCCCTTTCACTTTTTCGGCTGTAGGAACAGCAGGCGCCGAACTTCGTTGTCGGGGCGAAATCACAAGGGAGAGAGAGCATGAGGAAACTGGTACTGCTCGCGCTTGTAGCCGGCGTTTCGGCTTGCGCGACGACACCTGCAACCCACACCTGCCCCGACGGGTCGGTGATCAACGCGGCGGTTCCTTGCCCACCACCGCCACCACCGCCTCCGCCGCCACCGGCAACGATGACTTGCCCGGACGGAACGGTGGTCAATGTCGGCACCCCGTGCCCGGCTCCGCCTCCTCCTCCTCCGCCGCCGCCACCGCCCGCACGGGCCGGAGAACGCGGCTGACGCCAACGCGGGCCCGCACTAGGCGGGCCTGTAAATTTCGAGCCACGGCGGCGGGAATCGCAGGATTCCCGCCGCTCCCCAATCGCTTCGGCGCGTGCTAGCGCCCGCCGATGGATATTGCGCACGCTCTGTCCGGTTTTCTCGTCGGCCTCCTTGTCGGCGTGACGGGAGTGGGCGGCGGGTCGCTGATGGCACCGCTCCTGATCCTGATTTTCGGAGTGCCGGCGACAACCGCAATCGGCACCGACCTGTGGTTCGCCGGAACCACCAAGACCGTCGGCGGCGCCATCCACCACGCGAAGAACAATGCCGATCTGAAGATCGTCGGAAGGCTGATGATCGGGAGCCTTCCAGCCGCATTCGCGACGCTGGTCGTAATGAACGCGATGCACTGGAACCAGGTTCGGAACGGCTGGCTTCCAATCACGCTCGGGGTGGTCCTCTTCCTGACCGCCGTGGCGACGATCGCGCGGCCCTCGATGCATCGATGGGTGGTCGCGAAATCGCAGGGGCACGGAAGCTCGCTACCGCGCCTGCAATTGCCGCTGACCGTAGTTGCCGGAATCTTCCTCGGGGTACTGGTGACGATCACCTCGGTCGGCGCCGGCGCTTTCGGGGCAACCCTTCTGGTGTTCCTCTATCCCGGCCGACTGAATGCGAAGCAGGTGGTCGGGACCGACATCGTCCACGCCATCCCGCTGACGTTCGCTGCCGGTATCGGCCACCTGCTGATCGGTAGCGTCGATGGGCATTTGCTGCTGAACCTTTTGATCGGGTCGATACCGGGAATCATCATCGGCTCGCTGCTCGTCCACAAGGTCAGCGAAAAGCTGGTGAGGATCGCTCTGTCGATCGTCCTGATTCTGGCGGGGGCGCGACTGATCGCCGTCTGATCAGAAGCGGAAGGCGACTCCCGAATAGATTTCCACGTCGGGGGCGTTGCGGTTGAGCCCGAAATTGGCCCCCGCGTCGAGCTGCGTGTCCTTGCCGAGCAGATAGGCGATTGCACCGTCGATCGAATATTGCCTCACCGTCCCCGCTTCGTCGAAATCCCACGCTCCCCAAAGCTCACCGGAAATCGTGAGGCGGTCCGAAAGCGGAACTCCGGCGCTCGCGGCGACGGTGGTTGCAAGGTGATAACCGGAGCCGTCGCTGTCCGCGACGAGGTCTATTTCCGGTGCAACGTCCCACCCGACTGACGAACCGGCAAAGGTGGAGTCCGCAAGCATCGCGATTCCGCCCTCGACCTTGCCATTGCCGAGCGCGTGGCGCGCTGTCGGGATCTTGACGAAAGGCCGCACGGCGACCTGGATCGGCGAGCCGTGGTTCGTGAGCCGGTACTTCAAAGCGAGAGCGGAATCGCCGAACCCCGATGCGCGATCGCCAAGTCCCCCTGCGTGGGTGTGAATGTCGATGTAGGCCGGAAGGTCGAGTTCGAGGTGCAGGCGATCGGTGATTCCGAACTTCACCGCCGTTCCGCCGATGTCCAGTTCGTCGGACCGCATTCCGCCGGAGCTGTCGCGCGACCAGTCTGCAAGCCCGCTCTCGACCTGGATGATTCCGGCGGGGACGGTGCACGTGGGCGTCGCCTTGCCTGGCCGGTCGGCGCAGATCGGTCCCGCATCGGCGGCGTGCGCCGCGGCACCCGATCCCGCCAGCAGCAATGCAAGGACAAGCTGTTTCGTCACGAGGCCCCCGCCCCGGAACTGCCGCTCCCGTCCCACGGCGTCGAGTTAAAAACGCGACGCGCACTGCAATTCACACGGAGCGTTTACGAGTCACTGCCGAACGGCGGCGCTCTCTTCGCGCACCTTTGCAAACTCCGACTGGGGATTCCACCTGGGCCATTCGCGGTCGTTGGCGAGCCGGTTTCCGATCGCGTAGAACAGTTCGGCTTCCTGCGCTGCGCCGCGCAAGTCCCATGTCGGCGACCAGCTGTCGCACGTCTGGTGGTAGCAATTCGTCGTGAACTCATTGAGCCACTTTTCGCCCGCCGCCCGCCCGCCGTTCACCATGTTGTAGGCACCGGCGAGCGCCATATCGAGGAGCACGGGGACTCCGCGTTTCGCAAAGGAGAAGTGGTCGGCGCGATAGAAGAGGCCGCGCTCCGGATGGCCTTCCGGGGTTACATAGCGGCCTTGCCTTGCAGCCTCCTGCGCGAGAATCTCCTCCATCTGGCTCTGCCCCTTGCCGATCAGGACCACATCCTTGACCGGGCCGTTCCATTGCAGAGTGTCGAACGTCAGGTTCGCGACCATCTTCTCCATCGGATAGAGCGGGTGCTGCGAATAATAAGCGGAGCCGAGGAGCCCGCGCTCCTCGCCGGTCCAGGCGAAGAACAGAAGCGTTCGCTGCGGCCGCGGGCCCGACGCGAACAATCGCGCATCCTCCAGCATCGCCGCAAGGCCAAGCGCATCGTCCGCCGCGCCGGGCCGGATCGTCCGTCCCTTGGCATCTGCGGGACCGATCCCATAGGCGTCCCAGTGGCCGCCGTAGCTCACCGTCTCATGCGGATATTTGGAGCCTGTCAGCTTGCCGATGACATTCTGGCTCTGGATCTTGTCGAGCGTGACGTTCGCGTCGATGGAGAAATTCGCCCTGAGGTCGATGGGCTTGAACCCGGCGGTCCGCGCCTCCCGCTTCACCGTGTCGTAGTCGTAACCCGCGCGTTTCAGCAGCGCCGCGGCGGCATCGCGTTGAATCCAGCCGTTGAGAAGCACCGGCTGCGGCTGGCCCGGTGACGACGGGATTGCGTAACTCTCGCCCGCCGGGCTCTTCACAACGGTCCAGGGATAGCCCGCCGCGTCGGTCTCGTGGACCACAAGCGCGCCGATTGCGCCGCGCCGCGCCGCTTCCTCATATTTGTAGGTCCAGCGGCCGTAATAAGTCATCGTCTTGCCGCCGAACTTGCCGGCCACCGGCTCGGTCGGAGCGGCTTCAAAATCGGGATCGTTGACCAGGAAGACGGCAATCTTGCCCTTCAGATCGACGCCCTTGAAATCGTCCCAACCGCGTTCCGGCGCGTTTACTCCGTAGCCGACGAACACCATCGGAGCGTCGGCGATCTCGACCTTCTGTACCGGCCGCACCGTGCCCAGGTAGATGTCGGCAGGATCGGCGAGAGTCACCGTCTGCCCCGTCTGCCTGACCATGACTTTGATCGGGTCCTTCAGCTGGGTGCGGATCATGGGAACCATCTGCGTCCAGCTCCCGTTCTCGCCGCCCGGCTCGAGCCCGGCCGCCTTGAACTGGGCGACCAGGTACGGGATCGCTTTCGCCTCGCCGGCAGTGCCCGGCGCGCGGCCCTGGAAATCGTCGGATGCGAGCACGCGCGTAATCTCGCTCATCCTTTGCGCGTCGACGTGCGGCGCCTGGGCCGAGGCGGCCCCGCAGCCCAGCAGGGCGATGGCCGCCGGGAAATGCCACATCCTCATCCCAAATCTCCACTTGTCCGCGCAAAGACGCGCTATAACCAAAGCGGGAGGAGAGCCGCGATGCAACTCACCTATGCGATAAAATATGTCGCCGACATGGACGCCGCCGTCACGTTTCACCGCGACGTGCTCGGGCTCGAGCTGAAATTCCAGTCGCCCGAATGGAGCGAATTCGCGACCGGCCAGACGACTCTCGCGCTCCACCGCGCGACGCCCGACAAGAAGGCAGGAACGGTCGATCTCGGTTTCACCGCCGACGACCTTGCCGCATTCTACGCGCGGCGCGATGCGCTCGGGGTCGAGTTCACGCAGCCACCAACGCAAATGCACGGAACGGAAATCGCCCAGCTTCGCGATCCCGACGGCGCCGACACTTCGATCACCGGACCCACCTAGGCCGCCTTGGGCAGCGCGTAAGCGATGACGTCGTCTCCCGGCGTCGTTCCCAGCGTTCCATGCCCGCCGGCGACGACGACGACATATTGCCGCCCGTCCGCGCCCTGATAGCTCATCGGGGTCGCCTGCCCGCCCGCGGGCAGCCGCGCCTGCCACAGCTGCAGGCCCGTGGTGAGGTCATAGGCGCGGACATAATTGTCGAGGCTGGAGCTGAGGAACGCAACTCCGCCGGCCGTGACGATCGGGCCGCCGAGCGACGGCACGCCAAGCTTGAACGGCATCAGCCCGAGCGGGCTCTGGTCGCGAATGGTGCCGTTCTTGTGCATCCAGGCGACCTTGCCCGTCGTCAGGTCCATGCCCGCGACATAGCCCCAGGGCGGCGCCTGGCACGGCAGGCCGAGCTTGGACAGGAACGGATTGAGATAGACCGCATAGGGCGATCCGGTATTCGGGTTCAGGCCTTGCTTGACCTCGGCTTTCTGCATGTCCGCCGGCCGCTTCGCCGTCAGCTTGTCGACGAACGCCATGTAGCTGGGGTTGGCGAAGGCGACCTTGCGAACCGGGTCGATCGCCATCCCGCCCCAGTCGATCACGCCGAAATTGCCGGGATAGACGAGCGAGCCTTTCGTCGAAGGCGGAGTGAACGGGCCGTCGTAGCGCAAGCTCCGGAACGCGACCCGGCACATCAGCTGGTCGAGCATCGTCGCGCCCCACATGTCGGCGCCGGTGATTCGTTTGAGCGGCATGAACGAGGCTTGCGAGAACGGCTGCGTTTTCGATGTCCAGTCGCCCGGTGCCGCTCCTTGCGGCACCGGCCTCTCCTCAACGGGAATGACGGGCTTTCCGGTGCGGCGGTCGAGAACGAAGATATTGCCGGTCTTCGTGACCTGGACGAGCGCCGGCACCATCGTTCCGCCGATCGGAAGATCGACCAGCGCCGGCTGGGCGGGAACGTCCATGTCCCACAGATCGTGGTGGACGGTCTGGAACACCCACTTCAATTTGCCGGTCGCCGAATCCAGCGCGACGACGCTGCTCGCGAATTTTTCCGTGGTCGCCGGGCGGTGGCCGCCGAACTGATCCACGGCGCCCATTCCGAACGGGATGTAGATCATCCCCAGTTTCTCGTCCGCGGCCGACGTGCTCCAGCTGTTGGGCGACGACAGGCTGTAATGCTGGCCCGGCGCAAGCGGCGCGGTCTGGTCCGGATTGCCCGGATCGAAGTTCCACACCAGCTTGCCGGTCTTGCCGTCGAACGCACGGACCACGCCCGACGGCATCTTCACGGATCGATTGTCGAAAATCGCTCCCGCAAGGACGACGAGGCCGCGGGTCACGAGCGGGGCCGAGGTGAACTGGTACCACCCCTCCGTGTAGCCGGGATATTGGGGCGTGAGGTTGATCTCACCGGCGTTGCCGAAATCGCCGCAGCGCTTTCCGGTCAGCGCGTCGAGGGCGATGAGGCGAGCGTCGTTCGTCGCGAGGAAAAGCCGCGTGCTGCAGTCCGGCGCGCGCGGCGGCTGCGGCGGCGAGCCCGGGGCGGCGGCGGTGTCGTAATAGCTGACGCCGCGGCAGCTCATATGCTGGGTGCCCGAGACGTTTACCTTCGGATCGAACCGCCACACCTGCTTTCCGCTGACCGGATCGAGCGCGATGACGATGTCGTGCGGAGTGCACAAATAGAGCAGATTGCCGACCTTGATTGGCGTCATTTCATAGGTGAACTCGCCCGGATCGCCGGGCCGCTTGAGATCGTCGGTATGGATGTGCCAGGCGGCCTCGAGCTTGCCGGCGTTGGCGGGCGTGATCTGCGTCAGCGGCGAATATTTCAGGCCGTCCCAAGTGCCGCCGTAGGCCGGCCAGTCGCCGAGCGCGGCATAGCTTACGGGCGGAGCGCCGGCGGCGGCGGTCGGGAGACTCCCCGGCTGGTCGTTGGGGTTCTGGAAAAGCGCGATCACCAGCACGGCGATCGAGGCGACGAGGACCGCCGACAGCAGGATTCCCGCGCCGCGGACCGCACTGGTGGCAGGCCGTAGCCAGCGGGTGACCCACGGAAGCAGGAGCGCGACGGCGATCGGGACCAGCAGGTTTCCTCGCGGCGACAATTGCCAGAAGTCGAGGCCAACCTCGGCGAGCGCCCAGATCAAGGTCCCGGCGAGAACGATGGCATAGACCCATAAGGCTGCCGCGCTTGCGCGATAGACGAGCACCGCGGTGACGATCAGGCCGATCCCGGCGATTACATAATAAAGTGACCCGCCAAGCACCGCGAGCCAGGCGCCGAAGGCGGCCGTCCACACTCCGATCACAGCGATGATGATGACCATGATCAGCGGGAAGAGTGGCGGTCGCTCTGGCCGTTTCCTGTCAGGCACGATTTATGCCTCCATTTGACCGAAGGTTTGCCGGTTAACCGACCAAAGGCCGCAATCGTTGCAGCGCCGTTCGAATTGACCACGCCAAGCACCAAGGCCGTGGCGCGCTAGAAGCTTTTCCCGACCGAAAGCATGGCCCGGAAGCGATTGTCCGGGTGCGAGTTGCGGATATGCTGCCAAAGCGGGAGCGCCACTGCGGCTCCCGCCGACCAACCGCTGCGCGAATTGAAACGCACGCCAGGGGCGGCATAGATCCAGCTTCCTCCGCTCGCTCTTTCGGCGATCCCGGCGATTTCCTGCCGGCCCTCCCATTCGCCGCCAAGCTCGACGAAAGCATCCCAGCTATCGTGCGCTTCATGGTGGTGATGATGTTCGGCCTCGCCATCGTCATGGTGATGAGGCGCCTCCTTCGACTCGCCGAAGTGGTGAGCGATCGAAAAGCCGCCCTGCAGCCGGTCGCCGAGCCTCGTGTCCTGCGCGCCCTTTCCCGCGAACTGGTAGAGCGCGCTCGCGGTGAGCTGGACGGCGCCGGCCTTCATCGCCGCCGATGCGCCGACAATCGGATCCCAGCTTCCGGTTCCGGGCTGGTGTTCGGTCTCGAGCCGCTCGCCCTCGAGGTCATGTTTGTGCGTGCTTCCCGTCGGCGCCTTGATCCCGCCGACGATCGCGAAGCGAAGGCCGTCTTCACCCGTCAGCCGATATTTGGCGAGCAGGTCCAGGTCGCCGATGCCCGAGACCGTTCCAAGCCGCTCGACCGCGTTGGTTGCGACAGGCCCGACCTGCGAATGCTCGCCTTCGCGAAGCCGGTCGCGCCGGAGATAGGGAAGCTCGGCCGAGACGGTCAGCCTGTGCGTGATCCCGTAAGCGACACCGATCGACGCGTTGAGATTATAGTCCGTGTTGTGCGCGTGGATGTGCTCGGCGGCGAGTTGTTCGAGCTCCTGGTCCGAACGATGCTCCGGGCGCGTGTAGAGGATTCGAAACCCGACAGCGCCGCGGCCCTCATCGAGCGTATCGGGAGCGAAGACGTTGAGTCCGCTTCCCGAACCGACGCCGCTTGGACCGGTGTGATCGGCGAACGCCGGAGTTGCGAGCGCGGCGAGCGCCGCGCCGACGAGAAACCTGCAGGTCATGATTACCCTTTTCTTGCCGCCGCGCGATTTCCTCGAGCGCGGAATCGACGCAACTGCCGATTGGATGAGGCGGCGGCGCATCGGTTCCCGCGCCCGTGCTCTTGCAGCCAATCCACAAGGTTCACCGCACTGCACCGGTCCGCTTCTCGTTCGCGGCCAGCGAGACCGCGAACATTCCGAGTCACGCGTGAAAAGTCACTTTGGCAACCGTTCCGGGGCCGGAGCCAAAATCGAGCCTGCCGTGCAGCTGGTGCGCCAGGCTCTGCAGAATGCCCTGACCGAGGCTGGAGCCATTCTTCCTTGCGAAATCCGCGGGAAGACCAGGACCATCGTCAGCGATCGACATCGTATAGGTGCCCCCGCCGCCAGCCACGCTTATCGCGATAAACCCGTCGGTGCGGTCGCGGAATGCGTGCTTGAGGCTGTTGGTGACCAGCTCCGCGGCGATCAGGGACAGCGACATCAGGCCATTGAGGCTCAAGCGCACGGAAGGACTTTCGACCGTCAGCCGGACCGTGGGCGTATCGCTCGCCGCGATCAAATCGGCGCATAAGGACTGAAGATAGGACTGCAAAGGCTGATCCAGGGAGGCGGGGTCGTTCAGCCCGCGGTGGACTCGCGACATGGTTTCAAGGCGCGCTTGCGCCGCCATGAGCGCTTCTGTGCAGGCGGAATCCGACCTGAGCATCTTCCTTCGACGCATCAGGAGCGCCGCGACGAACTGGAGATTGTTTGCGACCCGATGCTGCAGCTCGCGGAACAGCAGGCTCGATCGCTCACGTGCCTCCGACAGCTCGTCGATGGCGACGTTGAGCGTTCGGATGACGTAGAGCTCGAGCCCTGCGGTGAGGACGAATATGACCATCGTGATGATATGCGGCGTTGCCAGAGTGAAAGTGCCGTAAGGCGGAAAGAACATGACCCACGCAACGAGCGTGCAAATGGCCGCGAGCAGAACACCGACTCGGATCCCGCCAAACAGCCCGGCGAGCAATATTGCCGGCAAGAACGTCATCGGCCCGAAGTCTTCGCTCATGCCTCGAAGCAACCAGCGCAGCACCGACGCGATGACGAAGAAAGCACCGCCTGCCGCCAGCCCGAGTCCGGGCCGGTCGCGCGGCTGCCGCCGGAAAGCGGATGAAAATCTCCCCACGAGCTTCACTTCTCCCCGCGCCAAGCTCCACGATTTCGGCGCCAAAGACAATCAACCGTAAACCGGCATCCTGGTCATCTCCATCGGCCGATCCTTCCTAAGCGGACAGCGTCCGACGCTCCGCTCGATCGAAATCCGCGGCTCATCAGCTCGTTTCCACAGGAAATTTGCTTCGCATCGCATTTACCCGCTTGCGTTGTGACTCGGATGAGGCACAATGGGTTGTAGGGAACAGGGGAATTGCTCCCAAGCACTAGTGTCTGGCGCCGGAATCTGCTATTCCGGCGACGGGAATGTTCGTCCCCGATTTCCACAGGCCCGGACAGGCGACAAAGCATCTCCGGGGCTGCAGAATGACTCGTCTCGATCGGCTCGAGCGAGTAGAACGATAGGTGAACAAACGGCTCATGCTCGAGTCGGGAAATGGGGTAGCGCGATGGATTTCACGACTGGCAGCGAAGTTCCTTCCGGGGATGTGACGGCAAGCGCCGCGCCGTCGAGCAAGAGCGTTGCTCCGCCAGCCTTTCCGGTGACGACCGACCCGTCGCGCGACGATTTGCTGACCGAGTTCGGCAAGGAGACCTTGCGCGACCGCTATTTGCTTCCCGGCGAATCCTATCAGGACCTCTTCGCCCGGGTCGCTTCGGCTTATGCCGACGATGCCGACCATGCGCAGCGCGTCTACGATTACATTTCGCGACTGTGGGTCATGCCGGCCACTCCGGTGCTGTCGAATGGCGGCACCGGCCGCGGGCTCCCGATCAGCTGCTATCTCAACAGCGTCTCCGACAGCCTCGAAGGAATCGTCGGCACCTGGAACGAGAATGTGTGGCTGGCGAGCCGCGGCGGCGGAATCGGTACCTATTGGGGAAGCGTCCGCGGGATCGGCGAGCCCGTCGGCCTCAACGGCAAGACCAGCGGGATCATCCCGTTCGTGCGGGTGATGGATTCGCTGACGCTGGCGATTTCGCAGGGCTCGCTTCGGCGCGGCTCGGCCGCCTGCTATCTCGATATCTCTCATCCCGAGATCGAGGAGTTCCTCGAGATCCGCAAACCCTCGGGCGACTTCAACCGCAAGGCGCTCAATCTTCACCACGGAGTACTCGTCACCGACGAGTTCATGGAGGCGGTCCGCGAAGGCGCGGAGTTCGAGCTCAAGAGCCCGAAGGACCAGAGCGTCCGCGGCAAGGTCGACGCACGCGCCCTGTTCCAGAAGCTGGTCGAGACCCGGCTTGCGACCGGCGAGCCCTACATCATCTTCATCGACCAGGTGAACCGGTCGATGCCCAAGCATCACCGCGACCTTGGGCTGAAGGTGACGACGTCGAACCTGTGCTCGGAGATCACGCTTCCGACCGGCCGCGACCATCTCGGCGCCGACCGGACCGCCGTGTGCTGCCTGTCCTCGCTCAATCTCGAGACGTGGGACGACTGGAACGGCGACAAGAATTTCATCGAGGACGTGATGCGCTTCCTCGACAATGTGCTTTCCGACTACATCGCTCGCGCTCCCGACGAGATGGCGCGCGCCAAATATAGCGCCGAACGCGAGCGCAGCGTCGGCCTCGGGGTCATGGGCTTCCATTCCTTCCTCCAGGCGCGCGGAATTCCGTTCGAAGGGGCGATGGCGAAAAGCTGGAATCTCAAGATTTTCAAGCACGTGCGCGCCCAGGTCGACGAAGCTTCGATGATGCTCGCCAACGAACGGGGCCCCTGCCCCGACGCGCAGGACATGGGCGTGATGGAGCGCTTCAGCTGCAAGATGGCGATCGCCCCGACTGCGTCGATCTCGATCATCTGCGGCGGCACGTCCGCCTGCATCGAGCCGATCCCGGCCAACGTCTACACGCACAAGACCCTGTCGGGCTCGTTCGTGGTCAAGAACCCGCACCTTCAGGCCTTGCTCGAAGCCAAGTCGAAGGCGAGCGACAAGGTGTGGAGCTCGATCCTCGAGCACGGCGGCTCGGTGGCTCATCTCGACTTCTTCACTCAGGAAGAAAAGGACGTGTTCAAGACCAGCTTCGAAATCGACCAGCGCTGGCTGATCGAGCTCGCCGCCGACCGCACGCCCTTCATCGACCAGGCCCAATCGCTGAACCTGTTCATCCCCGCCGACGTCGACAAATGGGACCTTCTGATGCTCCACTTCCGTGCTTGGGAGCTTGGCATCAAGTCGCTCTATTATTTGCGTTCGAAGTCGGTCCAGCGCGCCGGTTTCGCCGGCGGGGTGGAAGCCGACAACACACCCGACCTCAAGGAAATCCCGCTCGCCTCGACGACCGATTACGACGAGTGCCTGGCGTGCCAGTGATGGCCATTTTTTCGACGAACGACAGTTCCCGCGCGGTTGTGCAGGGCGCAGTCTCGCTCCCGCAAATCATCGATTCGGGAGCGGAATAATGAAGCAGCTTGCCATCGCCTTCCTTGCCTCGGTTGCCTCCGCGGCGATCGCCACGCCCGCCGTCGCGGCCGACACTTCGGCGCTCGAGCAGCGGTTCGATTCGATGATCAGCTCGGCCGACCAGCAGCAGTGGCTGCAGCAGATGTCGTCGGCGCCCAACCACGTCGGCTCGCCGCACGACAAGGCCAATGCGGAGATGGAGCTGGCGTTGTTCAAGCAATGGGGCTGGGACGCGCATATCGAGCAGTTCGACGTCCTCTATCCGACGCCGATCACCACCACGCTCGAGCTGGTGACGCCCGAGCGCGTGACGCTTGGCGGGCAAGAGCCGCCGGTTCCGGAGGACCCGACGTCCAATTCGCCGGGGATGCTTCCGCCCTATGTCGCCTACCAGGGCGACGGCGACGTCACCGCGCCGGTGGTTTACGTCAATTACGGAATGCCCGACGATTACGTCGCGCTCGAACGGCGCGGAATCAGCGTCAAGGGCAAGATCGCGCTCGCCCGCTACGGCGCCGGCTGGCGCGGCCTCAAGCCGAAGCTTGCGCAGGAGCATGGCGCGGTCGGCACGCTCATTTACTCAGACCCGGCGGACGACGGCTACACGCAGGACGATCCCTATCCCGCCGGCGGCGCCCGCCCGCCGCACGGGGTCCAGCGCGGCTCGGTCGAGGACATGACCCTCTACCCGGGCGACCCGCTCACTCCGGGGGTCGGGGCAACCGCGAACGCCAAGCGCCTGACTCGAGAGGAATCGCCGGTCCTGCTCAAGATCCCGGTGCTCCCGATCTCCTACGCCGACGCGTCGAAGATCATCGAGCACCTGCAAGGGCCGGTGGTAACCGGCAACGAGCGCGGCGCTCTGGGAATGACCTATCACTGGGGCGGCACCGACGCGGTGAAGGTGCATTTGGCGGTCAAGTCCGATTGGTCGCTCAAGCCCGTGTACGACGTGATCGCCAAGCTTCCCGGCAAGACCTATCCGGACCAGTGGGTGGTGCGCGGCAACCACCGCGACGGCTGGGTGATGGGCGCTTCCGATCCGCTGTCGGGCCAGGTGGCGCTGATGAGCGAAGCCAAGGCCCTCGGCGCCATGTACCGCTCCGGCTGGCGGCCCGATCGAACCATCGTCTACACCAGCTGGGACGGCGAGGAGCCGGGCCTGCTCGGCTCGACCGAATGGGCCGAGACCCACGCCGACGAGTTGAAGCGCAAGGCGGTCCTCTACATCAACACCGACAATAACGGCCGCGGCTATCTGTTCGCGCAGGGCAATGGCGAGCTTCAGCGCCTGATGACCGGCGTCGCGGGCGACGTCGCCGATCCGCAGACGGGCGTGCCGGTGCTCGAACGCAGCCGCGCCGCCCTCCTTGCCGGCCGCTACATCGAGCCCGAAAGCGTCCGCCCCGGCCTCGTCGCCGATGCCAAAGCCGGGAAGCTCCCGCTCGGGGCACTCGGCTCGGGCTCGGATTATTCGGCCTTCGCCCAGCATCTCGGGATTCCGTCATTGAATCTCGGCTTCGGGGGAGAGGACCAGTCGGGCGGGAGCTATCACTCCATCTACGATTCTTATTACCACGTGATGCATTTCGACGACCCCGGCCTCGCTTATGGAGCGGCGCTGTCGAAGGTCGTCGGGCGGGTCGTCCTGCGGTCCGCGTCCGCTCCGCGAGTCCCGGCGCATTATTCCGATCTTGCCGGCGACATCTCCGACTATATCGCCGACATCCAGAAGCTCGCCGCCGACCAGCGCGAGAAGGATCGCGCGCTCGCCGACCTTCGCCGCGAGGGCGACTTCAAGCTCTCCTCCTCGCCGACCGACCCGACCGCCGCTCCGCCCGACCAGGGGATCACTCCGCTGATCGACATGCTGCCGCTGCAGAACGCGTCGGATCATTTGATCCGGGCCGCCGCGGCCGCCGACTCCCTGCTTGCGCGCGAGGACAAGCTGTCGCCGGCGACTCAGGCGCGGATCAACGGCGCGCTCAACAATATCGACCAGCTGCTTCTCGATCCTGCCGGGCTGCCCGGCCGCGGCTGGTACAAGAACCTGATCTCCGCCCCGGGAATGCTGACCGGCTATGGCGCCAAGACCCTGCCGGGCGTTCGCGAAGCGGTCGAGCAGCGGCGCTGGGATGACGCGCACACCTACGTCGGCCGCACCGCCGCGGTGATCGAAGCCTATGCCAGCCGCCTCGACCAGGTCGTAGCCATGGCGGGCGGGACGTCATGACGACCGGCGCCATCGTCGAGGTCGCGGTTGCGGCGCTGCTGCTGGTCGGCGGCATTTGGCTCTATCGCCGCAACGCCCCCGTCGACGGCGGCTACGGAAGCCAGGGCGCGGTGATCCTGTTCGTCATCGCGGCGATCCTTTTTATCCACGGCTTCGGCCTTCTCGAATACCGGCCGTCGGCGTCGGAGCTCGGACGATGATGCGTCCCCACTTGCCAGAGGTGGGGGAATGGGCCGCGCATGCGCCATCCACGAAGTGCGCGCGCGATCCATGCCGCAGCGGGGGTGGTGGGCTCCCGCTGCGGCTCCTCATGGGGGCAGCGATCGGCTCGATGCTGCTTCTGTCCGCCTGCGCGGCGACCCAGGCGCCGGATACGGTCGCTCACGCGCCCGGCACGCCCGGCTTCCTCCTCGGCCTGTGGCACGGCTTCATCTTCCCGGTCGCCTGGGTGATCTCGCTGTTCACCGACAAGGTCGCGATTTACGCGGTTCCCAACAGCGGCGGCTGGTACGATTTCGGCTATTTCCTCGGCATCGTCGTGTTCGGAGTCGGCGCCCGCAAGAGCCATATCGTCTATCGCGACCGAGTCGTCAGGGTGCGTTCGCGATGACCGCCTCGCATGCCTTCATGCTGATCGTCGGGATCCTCGCCCTCGGCCTCGGGCTGACCACGCTTCTTCGCCCATCGATCACGCGCAGCCTGCTGGGTATGCCGGATCACGAGGCGACGACCTATATTCTTCGCATGGGCGGAATGATGGTCACCGTGTTCGGGCTGGTCCTCGTCCTGTTCGTCGCCGCCTTCACCGCGACGCCGGGAGTGGCGCGATGAGCGCCCGCATCACCATATCCGCGCGGCTGCCGCGCGAACCGATTTTTCTGGGAGCCTAGTCATGCCGTTGTTGGAAGCCCGCAAGCAGTACAAGCCGTTCGAATATCCGTGGGCGTACGATTTCTGGAAGCGCCAGCAGCAGATCCACTGGATGCCGGAGGAGGTACCGCTCGGCGAGGATTGCCGCGACTGGGCGCAAAAGCTCACCGACCATGAGCGTAACCTGCTGACGCAGATCTTCCGCTTCTTCACCCAGGCCGATGTCGAGGTGCAGGACTGCTACCACGACAAATACGGCCGAGTGTTCAAGCCGACCGAGATCAAGATGATGCTCGCCGCTTTCTCCAACATGGAGACGGTGCACATCGCGGCCTACTCGCACCTGCTCGACACGATCGGCATGCCGGAGAGCGAGTACAGCGCCTTCCTCCAGTTCAAGGAGATGAAGGACAAGCACGATTACATGCAGCAGTTCGGCGTCGACAATGACGAGGACATCGCCAAGACGCTGGCGATGTTCGGCGGCTTCACCGAGGGGCTGCAATTGTTCGCAAGCTTCGCGATGCTGATGAACTTTCCGCGCTTCAACAAGATGAAGGGCATGGGCCAGATCATCAGCTGGTCGATCCGCGACGAATCGCTTCACTGCGAAGGCATCATCAAGCTGTTCCACGCCTTCGTGAAGGAGCGGAACTGCCTGACCAAGGACGTCAAGGAATCGATCATCGACACCTGCCAGAAGACGGTCCGGCTCGAGGACGCGTTCATCGACCTGGCGTTCGAGATGGGCCCGGTTGAGGGCATGACCGCCAAGCAGATCAAGAAGTACATCCGCTTCATCGCCGACTGGCGGCTGGGCCAGCTGGGCTTCGCGCCGATCTACATGGTCGACGAGCACCCGCTCCCCTGGCTCGCGCCGATCCTCAACGGGGTCGAGCACGCCAACTTCTTCGAGACGAGGGCGACCGAATATTCGAAGGCGGCGACGCGCGGGAACTGGAACGAGGTCTGGGACAATTTCGACCGGAGGCAGAAGGCCAAGGCGGCGAACGATGGCGATGCTGGCGAAGCGTCGGAGGGCGGCGGCGATGGCGGCCCGGACATGTTCAGCCATGCCGGAGTGGCGGCGGAATAGGGGTTCGCGCGAATCGGAGGGCACCAACGCGATAGCCAAGTTGGCTTGACGTTTACCGCCAATTCAAGAGGATAGACTCCCCGGACCGATAGGCCGCGTTTCCTCAAAGAGCAGCGACGGAGTATTCGCCGTTTCTTCTACGGTAGACGTCGCGGCCGCGGCCGATGCGCGTCATCGGCACCGCGCCTTCCGTTTTAGTTCGGGCAAGAAAACGCTGTCCTACGGCCCGCTTCCTGCGTCATGCTGGCAGCACCAGACCGATCACTGCCGGGGTTCGCGCTTAAGGTCACGAAAATGGTGCGTCACCGCGTGACTTTAGCGACCTTAAGCGGCGTCACGCAGTGAATGCGCGAGGCGCTTCAGCCTAACACCACGGCCTCCGCCCGCCCGCATAAGCGCGCGCCACGCCTGCCGCGACCAGCGCCTGGCCGACATCGCGCCCATTTACCCGCACGTTCCGCAGCAGCCGGCCGTAAACGTCGCGGTCGCGGTCGATGGGGGTCATCGTCACCGCGCCGGAATTGAGCAATGCCTGCAGGTCGCGCGCGGCGCGCTCGCCCAGCTCCAGCTCCGACCGGCAGCGGTAATCGTGGGTTTCCGGCGCGTCGATGTCGGCGATCCGCACCTTCTGCCCGCCGATCCAGAAGGTGTCGCCGTCCACCACGCAATTCCTGCCCCCGCCCCATTTGCAATAAGAGAAGCTGGCGTGAACGCCCGCAGCCGAATGAACGCGCGCAGGTCGTGCGCGCCCCCTCGCCGCCCACTCGGCGTCGCTGTCGGTGTCGGAAAACTTCGGAGCGATGGATTCTTGCATCCTCTGCGACGGCTGAAGCGCCGCCTCGCTCGCGATGATCTCGCGCGGGCCGAATGCCTTGTAAGCACCGAATGCGATTCCAACGCACGCGGCGCCGATGAGCACCAGCCCCACCTTCGCGCCTTCCGGCATCCGCCGACGGTGCGCCGTGCCTCGCCAATCGCTGTGGATGCTCATCGCCCGCTTGGCCTAGGCCCGACCGCTCAGCGCGGCGGCAGCGGGCGGTCGGGGTCGACCGTCACTTGCCAGGGCTGGTCGCTCTGGCCGCTGGTGTAGGCGCTGACCGCGATTGCGATAATATCGATCGCCAGCGCGAACAGGATGATTCCGATGAGGGCGAGCCAGATCTCCCGCTCGCTGGTGCGCCAGTGGAGCTTCTTCTCGGCCTCCGCCTTCGCCTCCTTCACGTGCACGGGATCGCGCCGGATTCGCGACACCCGCACGGGCTGGTCCAGCTCGACCGCTTTCTTGTCGGGTTTCCACGCCTTGCTCACCCGCCCGCCCTACACCGCGGGAGGTTATCAGCCGGTTAGCGAACCGCGCCGGATTAGGCCGCTGGCCGCCGATGTGCTACAAGCTCTTCATCGCACTCCCGTTTTTCGTAAGCCTGTGCGGCTGAGAGACTTCCCGCGCTCCCGCTTACCTGCAGGAGCCCCAAATTTTGGACCTCAACTACCTTTATCACCGTCGCGGAATCGCTTCGTACATGGCGCGCAATGCCGCTTCCGAGGAAGCCCGCGCAGCGCACCGCGGCCTCGTCGCGGCTTATGCTTCCAGAATTGCCGAGCTGAGGCGCCGGCGCACCCAACCGGAGGTCGCCGCGTGAGCGCCCGGGCATTGTTCGTGTCGCTCGACGAGGGCGACGTCGTCGCCCGCTGCGGCGCAGCCAAGGTCACCATTTCCGCCATCGAGAAGCTTCCGCAGGGCGGCGTCCGCTTTGTTTGCACCAGCGTCGACGGCGCGGAGCGGATGAAGAAGAAGTTCAAGGCGCATCTGCTGCCCGACACCGTCGCCAGGCAAAATTACCGGCCAACCGCCCCGACCTGGTGAGGCTCAGGCGGCCCGGCGCCGCTTCCGCGCCTTTATGAACAGCTCCGCTTCGCGCCTCGGCCGCAGCCGCTCGTGCACTTCCGCGGTGCGGTCCGCCGTCTTCACATTGCAGCGGCCGTGGGTCAGGCAGAGGTTGTCGAGCCCTTCGCTTGAATCCGCCGACCCCCGCCGGATCGACTCGATCCTGGCGCCGAGGTCGTGCCCGGCGGGCCGGTCGAACCGGATCGGGCGGCGGCAGCGCCGGCAATTCTCGCCGTCGCGCTGTCGAAGCTGTGCCAGCAGCTGCTCCCTCTTCTGGCGGCGAAAAGCCCGGGGAAACAGGAAGCGCGCGATCGATCTCAGCATCGCCGGCGTTTAGGCCGGGAGCCGTTAGCGTCCGGTTAGCGGCGCAAGTCAGCCCTGCGGCGGCTGGTTCGCGCAGGCGACGTCATATTGCGAGACGGATGCGCTGTTGCGCGAATTCTGATCCTGCGAGCCCGCATAGACGTCGCCGGCGCTCCCGCCGAAGGCGCTATTGCCGCTGCTGGCAGACTGTCCGGGGTCGGAGCCCTGGCCGCTGGCGATCAGCTCTTCGCAATCCTGGCTCGGCTGGCCGGTGCTGGCCGGGCCGTTCAGGTGATCCCAGCCGCTGCCGTTGAACTGGCCCTGGCCGGGGGCGGTCTGCGCGGCCGAGATCGCCGGCGAAAGCGCCAGCGCGCCCGCCGCGATGAGCAGAAGACCGGTTTTCATGATGACTGTCCTTGGTTGGGGTTAGCGAAAACGCCTCAGCCCACACCGAAATACAGGTCGGCGCGCGGTCAACCCGCGCCGTCGCCGGAGGTTGCCCGGCTCGCCTCGACCGCATCACTTCTCGTCGGAAATCGTGCGTGTCGCCTAGGACTTAGCGCTTGTTACCCGAGCTGGCGGACACACCGACGCTGATGCCTGACCTTTTTTGCTTGGTCTGCCGGTAACGGTCGTAGTCGCTCGGCCCATTGCGGAACGCCTCGCGCCAGTCGTCGCCTTTCAGGGCCATCACCGCCGCGCCGGCAACGCGCAGCGCCGGTTCGAGAAGCGGAATCGTGCCGCCGCCGCACTCGTTTTGAACCGTCCCGCAAAGCTGGGCCGCGCCGGACCGGTCCGAAACCCGCGACGGATTGGCCGCGGCCCCTTCAGACCGTTCCGCATCCAGCACAATCGGGTCGATCCGATACGGGCTCGGCCCACGCTGTCCGCACACCAGAAGGTCGCCAGGCCTGGACTTGCACTGCGCCTGCGGTTTGTCGCGGCTGAGGTCGATCGACGGCGAAGCGTTCGCCTGCACCGGCTGGGCGGCGACAGCGCCGGGGACGGCAACCAAGGTCAGGCCAGCAGCGGCGAACGCTTTGCACAGCATTCCGCCAGCATAGCGCGTGGACGGCGCAACTTCATTCGCTTTGATATGGCCGGCGGTTGAATTGAGGGGACAAGGCGCCTAAATCGGACTGGAAAGCTCCGAATTCAACATGCGCCTTAGCCACCTTGCCGATTATGCGGTCGTGCTGATGACCGCCGCCGCCCGCCGTCAGGCGGGCGAGCGCCTCAGCGCGACCGAGCTTTCGGCTGACACCGGCGTTCCCCTTCCCACTGCCCAGAAGCTGATGGGGCAGCTCGCCACTGCCGGCCTCCTCGACAGCGCGCGCGGAGCTGCGGGCGGCTTCTCGCTTTCGCGCCCGGCGACCGAGATCAGCCTCGCCGACATCGTCGAGGCGGTTGAAGGCCCGATCGCGATGACGGTCTGCAGCGAGGGACGGACCGATTGCGCGCTCGACGCCCACTGCCGAATCAAGCCGCACATGGGCATGGTCGGAAACGCGGTGCGCGGCGCGCTCGGCGCGGTGTCGCTGGTGGAGCTGGCGCGATGAACGAACAGGCCGTCCAGAACCGCGAAATCCGCGACAAGATCGCGCAGGATTATGAGTGGGGCTTCAGTTCCGACATCGAGCAGGAGTTCGCGCCCAAGGGGCTGAGCGAAGACACCGTCCGTTTCATCTCCGCCAAGAAGAACGAGCCCGAGTGGATGCTCGAGTGGCGGCTCAAGGGCTATCGCTCCTGGCTGGAGATGGAGGAAGTCAGCTGGGCCAAGCTCGACATCCCCGCCATCGATTACCAGGACGCTTATTATTACGCGGCGCCCAAGGCGAAGCCGAAGCTCGCGTCGCTGGACGAGCTCGATCCGGAAATCCTCCGCACCTACGAAAAGCTCGGAATCCCGATCGAGGAGCAGAAGGTGCTCGCCGGAGTCGAAGGCGCGGCCAGGGTCGCGGTCGACGCGGTGTTCGACAGCGTTTCCGTCGCCACGACCTTCCGCAAGGAACTCGCCGCCGCGGGCGTGATCTTCCTCTCCATCTCGGAAGCCATCCGCGAGCATCCGGAGCTCGTCCGCAAATATCTCGGCAGCGTCGTCCCGCAGCGCGACAATTATTTCGCCTGCCTCAATAGCGCGGTCTTCTCCGACGGCACCTTCGTCTATGTGCCCGAGGGCGTTCGCTGCCCGATGGAGCTTTCCACCTATTTCCGCATCAATGCCGAGAACACGGGCCAGTTCGAGCGCACCCTGATCGTCGCCGACAAGGGCAGCTACGTCTCCTACCTCGAAGGCTGCACCGCGCCCATGCGCGACGAGAACCAGCTTCACGCGGCCGTCGTCGAGATTTTCGCCCACGAGGACGCCGAGGTAAAATACTCGACCGTCCAGAATTGGTATCCGGGCGATGCCGAGGGCAAGGGTGGAATCTTCAACTTTGTCACCAAGCGCGCGCTCTGCTCAGGCGACCGCTCGAAGGTCAGCTGGACGCAGGTCGAAACGGGGAGCGCGATCACCTGGAAATATCCGAGCTGCATCCTGAAGGGCGAAGGCAGCGTCGGCGAATTCTATTCGGTCGCGCTGACCAACAACCGCCAGCAGGCCGACACCGGCACCAAGATGATCCACATCGGCGCCAACACGCGCTCGACGATCGTCTCCAAGGGCATCAGCGCGGGCCGCTCGAACAACACCTATCGCGGGCTGGTGCGCGTGCTCCCGCGCGCCGAGAACGTCCGCAACTTCACCCAGTGCGACAGCCTGCTGCTCGGCAGCGACTGCGGCGCACACACCGTGCCCTACATCGAAGTGAAGAACCCAACCGCGCAGATCGAGCATGAAGCGACGACCTCGAAGATCAGCGAGGACCAACTCTTCTACGCAATGAGCCGCGGGCTCGACCAGGAAGCGGCGGTGGCGCTGATCGTCAACGGCTTCGCCCGCGAGGTGCTAAAGCAACTGCCGATGGAGTTCGCCGTCGAAGCGCAGAAGCTGCTGGGGATCAGCCTCGAGGGGAGCGTGGGATGAGCAGGCGCGAAAAGATGCGACTGGCCAATGCTTTGCTCTTTGGCCTCCTCGGCGTCGCCGAACTCCTTCTTGTCATATTCCGGAAATTTGAGTGGTTGCGGCTCGGCTTTGGTATCCTGTTGGTGATCACAGCTGCCACGATCGCTCGAAGACTCTTCAATGAGAGAATGAATGCTTCGAGTTGAAAACCTCCACGCGACGGTCGCCGGCGAGCCGATCCTGAATGGCGTGTCGCTCGACGTGCCCGCGGGAGAAGTGCACGCGATCATGGGGCCCAACGGGTCGGGCAAGTCGACGCTCGCCTACGTGCTTTCCGGCCGCCCGGGTTATGCAGTGACCAAGGGCAGCGCGAGCTTCGATGGCCGCGATCTCATCGCCATGGAGCCGTTCGAGCGCGCCGCCGCAGGCCTGTTCCTCGGCTTCCAATATCCGGTCGAAATCCCCGGCGTCTCCTACCTCCAGTTCCTCCGCGAGAGCCTCAATTCGCAGCGGCGCTCACGGGGCGAGGCTGAGCTTTCGGGCGCCGACTTCATCAAGCTTGCGCGCAGCCAAGCCGCCGCGATCGGAATGGACGCGGAGATGCTCAAGCGGCCTGTCAATGTCGGCTTTTCGGGCGGCGAGAAGAAGCGCGCCGAGATGGTGCAGATGGGAATCATCGACCCGAAGTTCGCGATTCTAGACGAGACCGACAGCGGGCTCGACATCGACGCTTTGAAGGCGGTCGGCGCGGGCATCAATTCGATCATGCGCAAGCCCGGCAAGGGCGTTCTCCTGATCACCCATTACCAGCGGCTGCTCGATTATGTGCGGCCGGACAAGGTTCATGTGCTCCAGGCGGGACGCATTGTTCGCTCGGGCGGGCCGGAGCTTGCCCACGAGCTGGAGCGCGAGGGCTATGCGGAGGCGGCTGCGTAGATGACTGCCCCCTTCCCCACCCGCAAGCAGGAGGAGTGGCGCTACGCCGATCTCGACGCGCTGCAGCCCGTCTGGGAGCAGTTTGCCGAGCCGGAGCGGATCGCGGTGCTTCCGGGCCAGAGCCTTGAGCAGGTGTGGCTTCCGAGCGATGACGCTGTGCAAGTGCGGCGGGTGAACGTCAGCCTCGGCGTGGGCGCGAGTTTCCGCATGTTCGCACTGAACACCGCCGAGCAATATGGCCGGATCGAGCTTGAGGTGGATCTCGCTGAGGGTGCTCAGTTCGATTTCTTCGCGGCGAATATCGGCACCGGCCTTTCGACCAACGAAATCGTCAGCAACGTCCGCCACCTCGAACCGAACGGCCGCTCGCGGCAGGTCGTCCGATCGGTGCTGAACGGCAAGGCGGTCGGCTCCTATCTCGGCAAGATCGAGGTCGCGCGCGGCGCTCAGAAGACCGACGCCGAGCAGTCGGTGAAGGCAATGCTCCTCGACCGCGGCGCCACTGCCAACGCCAAGCCCGAGCTCGAAATCTTCGCCGACGACGTGAAGTGCGCGCACGGAGCGACCGTCGGCGAGCTGGATCCGATGCAGCTTTTCTATCTCGAATCGCGCGGCCTGGCCCCGCCGGACGCACGCGCGCTCCTGCTCGAGGGATTCATCACCGGCTTGTGGGACAGCGCGAAAGACGGCGACGCCATCTGCGAAGCAGCGCGCGAGGCGCTGAAGCGAGTCGTCGAATGAACCGCGAAACCCGCATCAGCCCTGCGCTCGACGTCCGCGACCAGTTCCCGGGCGTCGGCGACTGGCATTATCTCGACAGCGCCGCGACCGCACAGAAGCCGCAGGCGGTGATCGACGCGATCGCGCAGGCTTACGGGCCGGATTATGCGACCGTGCATCGCGGCATCTACCAGCGCTCCAGTGACATGACCCGGCGCTACGAAGCCGCCCGGGCAGCAGCAGCAAAGCTGATCGGCGGCAAGGCGGACGAGTTGGTGTTCACCCGCGGCGCGACCGAGGCGATCAACCTGGTCGCGCGTGTGCTTCCGAAGGAGGGCCGCAAGCGCGTCCTGCTGTCCCAGCTCGAGCATCACAGCAACATCGTCCCGTGGCAGCTCGCCGGCTATGAGATCGACGTCGTTCCGCTCACCGGCGACGGCAAGATCGATCTCGACGCGGCCGAGCGGATGCTGACCGAACAGCATCGCGTCGTCGCCTTTGCCCACATCTCGAACGTGCTCGGCTCCGTGCTCGACGCGAAGCGCGCGGCCGACATCGCCCATTCCAAAGGCGCGCTGCTGCTGCTCGACGGCTGCCAGGCAGTCCCGCGCCTTCGCGTCGACGCCGCCGAGATCGGCTGCGATTTCTACGCTTTCTCCGGACACAAGCTCTACGGCCCGACCGGCATCGGCTGCCTCTGGGGCCGCGACCTCGGCGCGCTTCCGCCGTGGCAGGGCGGCGGGTCGATGATCGACCGCGTGACGTTCAACGAGAGCACCTATCTCGACCCGCCGGCGCGGTTCGAAGCGGGCACTCCGCACATCGTCGGAGCGGTCGGGCTTCACGCGGCGATCGATTGGGTCGAAGCGCTCGGCATGGACGCAATCCACGCGCACGAATGCGCTCTGGTGGCTGAAACCCGAGCGGCGCTCTCGGCGATCCCGGGCGTCACAATCTACGGCCCCGAGGATTCGGCCGGGATCGTCAGCTTCAACGTCGACGGGGTGCATCCGCACGACACCGCCACCATATTGGACGATGCGGGCGTCGCGGTCCGCGCCGGACACCATTGCGCGCAGCCTTTGATGGACTGGCTCGGGATTCCGGCAACGGCACGAGCGAGCTTCGCGGCGCACAGCGACAGCGCCGACATCGAGGCGCTGGTGCGCGGAATTGCCCAGGTGAAACGGATATTCGGCTGATGAACGAGGAACGCAAGATCGAAGTCGAGGAGGTGGAGTCGGTGGCGCCGCCGCCGCGCGCCCGGGTCCCCGAAAGCGTCGCGCGCAAGCGCGATTACCTCACCGGCTTCCTGTCGGGCGAGACCGAGCCGAAACCGCCCGCCGACAACGATGAGCTGAAGGACCGCGTGATCGATATCCTGAAATCGATCTACGACCCGGAAATTCCCGTCGATATCTATGAGCTCGGGCTGATCTACGACATCGAGGTTTCGGAGGACGGCGACGCTGTGGTCACCATGACCCTGACGACGCCGCACTGCCCGGTCGCGGAATCGATGCCGGGCGAGGTGGAGATGCGGGTGCTGTCGGTGGCCGGAATCCGCGACGCCGAAGTCAAACTGGTTTGGGATCCGCCCTGGGACCCGTCGAAGATGAGCGACGAGGCCCGGCTGGAACTGGGAATGCTATGAACAATCAAACGAAAGTCCGCGCTCGCCCTGCGGCGATTACGCTCACCGATGCCGCGAATGCGCGCATTGCGGATTTGATGAGCCGCGCTCCCGAAGGCGCTATCGGGGTCAAGCTTTCGACGCCTCGCCGCGGCTGCTCGGGCCTGGCTTATTCGGTCGATTATGTGACGCAAGAGCAGCCATTCGACGAGAAGATCGAGACCCCCGGCGGCACCTTCTACGTCGACGGCGCGTCGGTGCTCTATTTGGTCGGGTCGATCATGGACTGGCGTGAGGACGATTTCGCCGCGGGCTTCGTGTTCGAAAACCCCAACGCAACGGGCTCGTGCGGCTGCGGCGAGAGCTTCACGGTTTAAATCGGGGCGCTAAAGGCCCAGCGTGAAGCGGATCGCCGCGCCATAGTCGTTGCCCGCGGTGGCGATATGCCCCGGCTGGCGGCGCATGAACAAATTGCCGCCGAGCCAGCCGCTGCCGTTCCATAGCGACGATCCATAGCTGAGCTCGCTGTCGATCTCGCGCCCGCTCGGGCTGAGCGAGTAGGTCGTCCAGCTATCGGTCGCCGTCTCGGTCGCATAATCGTAGGACGTCGGGAGCATCATCCCGAAACCGCCGCTCGAAACCCGGAGCGGCTGCGAGACCCGCAAGCCGAGCCGGTCGTCGGCGCCGAGCAGGCCGGTCTTGCCGAGATCGAAGGCGAAGGCGTCGGTCTGCAGCTTGCCCGAAGCGAAACTGGTCCAGCCGTGCCGCGCCATCACGCCGGCGCTGATGCCGCTTCCGAAATCGTGCCGCGCCTCGAGGTCGAGGAACACACTGTTCGCCCCGCCGCCGCCGAGCGCATTCGACATTCGCCCACCAAGCAGTGTCTGCTTCTCCTCGAGCCGCCCGATCCCGGCGTACAGCCAGGTCTTGCCGAGCGTCTTGTCGAGCGCGACGCTGGTCCAGCGATAGGGCGAATCGGTGGCGCTGGTCTGCACTTCGGTCCACACTTTGCCGCTCTCTCCTGAAAGCGTGAGCGCGACCGGACCGAGGTTGCGTCGGATCGCGACGCTGCCTTCTTGCCGGGCGGCAAAGCCGGGGTTGCCGGCAATGTCCTTGGCGATCAGGAAGGCGCCGCTTTCGGCTCCGGTCAGCTGCCGCTCCATGGCCTTGGCGCCTTGCGCAAAGCCGAACGCGGCCGCGGTCTTGCTGTCGAGCCGGGCGATCGCGGCGCCGGCGATCAGCCGCGATTTGCGCGCGTCGTCAGGGCCGATCCCGAGGCCTTCGAGCGCAAATCCCTGCTGCAGGTCGTGGCGCTCCGACACGGTCATCGCAACCGTCAGCGGCCCGGCCGAAACGCTGCTGACCCTGACGCCGCTCTGGATCGCCTGGGTCAGTGGGTGCTCGACCTGCGCCTGTTGAAGCGTCTTGGCGAGGTTGATGACGAACGCCCGGTTATAGCCGTCGAGGACGATCGCGCCCATCGACTGGCCGCCGTTGGCGTCGCCCGACGCAGCCGGAAGGTTGCCGTTGTCGCTGGTGCTGACGGCGACCTTGCTGTCGGCAAGCGACGTCTGGCCCATCGGCTGGAAGGCGGCGGCGATGTTCAGCGCGCCGTGGCCATAGGTGGAATCGACGCCGGCCGGGCCGAGATCGGTCGCCGATTTGAACAGGATGTCGACGATCTGCGCGCCGGTGAGCTTGGGGAAGGCCTGGGCGAGAAGCGCCGCCGCGCCCGAGATCGTGGGCGCCGAGAAGCTGGTTCCGGACCACAGATACTGGGTCCCGGTCTCGTCCGGCGCGCGGTCGCTCACCCCCACCGCCATCAGGTAGAAATTGGCGCCCGACCCGGCCTTGTCCGAGAAGCTGGCGATGGTCGTATTGTCGGTGTCGAGCGCTCCGGCGATGATGACATGGCCAGCGAATTGCTGCGCCGGGATCAGAGCGAAGGAATCGGGCTCGGCCGTTGCGTCATTGCCCGCCGCGATGACGATAATGATGCCGGCGTTGACCGCACGCTGCATCGCCGTAAGCAGCTGCGGGCCCGGACTCGAACCGCCGAGCGACAGGTTGATGACCTTTGCGCCGGCAATCCGCGCATTATCGATTCCGACGGCGATCGCGTCGTCGTAGAATTGGCAGCCGTCGGTCGTCGCGCAGCTCCCCGGCTTGTCGGCACGCTCGGATATGATCGTCGCATCGAAAGCGACACCCATCGTGTTGGAGCCGTTGCGGGCGGCGGCCGCGACCGCCGAGACCGCGGTTCCGTGACCGCCTTCGTCGCTGACTCCGCGCGTGCCGTAAACATCGCCACTGGCTGGGTCGATCTTGCCCACGAAGTCGGCGAGGTCCGGATTGATGCCGCTGTCGACGATTCCGATCTTGATGCCCTTGCCCGTCGCGCCATCATTATAGGCGGTGATGGCGTTTGCGGCGACGGCGTAGTTGGACACGCGATATTCGTTGGTGTCGAAATTGGTGCCCGGCGGCGGCGTTGGAGTCGGGGTCGGAGTGGGTGTCGGCGTAGGAGTCGGCGTTGGCGTTGGCGTCGGAGTTGGAGTCGGCGTGAACGGCAAGGGCGCCGGGCGCGAGCCGTCACCGCCTCCGCAAGCGGAAACCGCAAACGCGAGCGTTACCGCGAGCCCGCTGCCCGCGAACAGGCGTCTGTTCATTTTACCCTCACTCCGCTCAAGTCGCTGAAAACTAACAGCTTCCCCTCATTCGCATATCGCCTACAAAAGCTTTCATTTTGCTGAAGATGGTTATGCAGCTAAGCGGCACCGGCACCATGGACGCTCGCTTTTCGCACATCGAAAACTGGATTTTCGATCTCGACAATTGCCTCTACCCCGCGTCGGCCGGGCTGTTCGAACTCATCGATGAGCGCATGGGCGCATATATTCAACGCCTGCTTTCGTGCGATCCGGTGGAGGCAAGGCGGGTCCAGAAGCATCATTTCCACACCCATGGCACGACGCTTGCCGGCTTGATGAAAGATCATGCCGTCGATCCGCACGATTTCCTCGAGCAGGTGCATTCCATCCCGCTCGACCGGATCCGCCGCGACGACCGGCTCGCCTCGTCGCTCGCCCGGCTGCCTGGACGCAGGTTCGTCTTCACCAACGGCGATGCGCCTTATGCCCGGCGGGTGCTCGATGCGATCGGGATCGCGGACAGCTTCGACGACCTGCACGACATCCATGCCAGCAGCTACCGGCCCAAACCCGACCCGCATGGCTATGAATTGCTGTGCAAGCGCTTCGATGTGGATCCCGGACGGGCGTTGCTGGCTGACGACATCGCCGCCAACCTCGAGCCTGCCAAAGCGCTGGGAATGACCACCATATGGGTCGACAATGGCTCCGAGCGCGGTACTCACGGCCGCGGCGATTTCATCGACGAGCGGATCGAAAACGTCAGCGACTGGCTTGAGCGGATTGTCGGGGGAAATAATGAATTCTGATTTCGAGCAGGCGATCGACGCGGCCTGGGAGCGGCGCGATTCGATCGGCCCGCAGACCCGCGGCGAGGTCCGGACCGCGGTCGATTCGGCAGTCGCGATGCTCGACCGCGGCGAGGCGCGCATTGCCGAGAAGACGGAGAGCGGCTGGGCGGTTCATCAGTGGCTGAAGAAGGCCGTGCTGCTGTCGTTCCGCCTCAACCCGATTGAAGCGATTGCCGGCGGCCCAGGTGGCGCCCACTGGTGGGACAAGGTGCCCTCGAAATTCACTGGGTGGGGTGAACAGGAGTTCCAGGCGGCGGGATTCCGCGCCGTACCCGGCTGCATCGTCCGCCGCGGCGCGTTCGTGGCGCCGGGCGTGGTCCTGATGCCGAGCTTCGTCAACATCGGCGCTTATGTCGGCGAAGGAACGATGGTCGATACCTGGGCGACCGTCGGAAGCTGCGCCCAGATCGGCCGCAACGTCCACATCTCCGGAGGCGCGGGCATCGGCGGAGTGCTCGAGCCGCTTCAGGCCGGCCCGGTGATTATCGAGGACGATTGCTTCATCGGAGCGCGGTCCGAGGTCGCCGAAGGCGTGGTCGTCGAGCAAGGCTCGGTGCTGTCGATGGGGGTGTTCCTCGGCGCCTCGACCAAGATCGTCGAGCGGGCAACCGGTGCAATCGTCTACGGGCGCGTCCCCGCTTATTCCGTCGTCGTTCCCGGCGCGCTGCCCTCCGAGCACGGGGGCCCGGCGCTGGCCTGCGCGGTTATCGTCAAGCGGGTCGACGAGAGAACTCGATCGAAGACCAGCATCAACGAACTGCTGAGAGACTGATAAGCCCAGCTTATCGCGTTCGCGCGCGCATTTGTTGGCGGGCACATCCATGTAACCGTAGAGCCGCGCGATCATGAAGCCGATCCTTTTCCCAGAGTTTTCCCGCAACGAGGCGGAACCCGAAGTGCCCGCTTTTGGCGAGGACGCGCACAGGATCCGAATCCGGATGGACCGGAGCGACTGGCTCATCCTGCTGGCGCTCGCCTTGGTCTGGGGCAGCGCCTTCTTCTTCATCAGCGTTGCCGTCCACGCGATTCCGCCGCTCACTTATGTCTGGCTTCGGCTGACGATCGCCACGGCCGGCCTGTGGCTGTTCCTGTGGTGGAAGGGCCTGCCGATCGCGCTTCCCCGAAGCGTCTGGGGATCGATGCTGCTCCTCGCGCTGCTCAACAACGCCCTTCCCTTCGCCCTGTTCGGCTGGGGGCAAACCCACATTGCCAGCGGTCTTGCATCGATCCTCAACGCGACGACCCCCATCTGGGGCGTCGTGGTCGCGCATTTGTTTACCCGCGACGAACGGATGACGCCGGCCAAAATCGGCGGGGTCCTGCTCGGTTTCGGGGGCGTGGCGACGATGATCGGTCCGACCCTGCTCTCCAACATCGGAACTGATGGACTCGCGCAGCTGGCCTGCGTCATCGCCTCGCTGAGCTATGCGCTCGCCGCGGTCTGGGCGCGGCGGTTCCGGAAGATGGGCCTGCCGCCGATGTCCGTAACGACTGGGCAATTGACCGCCGGCGCTCTGATGATGCTCCCGGTCGCCTTCGTGATCGATCGCCCGTGGACCGAATCCTTTCCCGGAATCGGACCGCTGGCCGCGATCACCGCGCTCGCTTTGCTGTGCACAGCCTTCGCTTATGTGCTCTACTTCCGGCTGATCGACCGCGCGGGAGCGACCAATGCGTTGCTGGTCACTCTCCTCGTCCCGCCGACCGCGATCCTGCTCGGCGCCCTGTTCCTCGGCGAAGCGCTCGCTCCCCAGGATTTCCTCGGCCTCATCCTGATCGCGCTCGGCCTGGCAGCGATCGACGGCCGGCTGCTCAGTGCGCTTCGGCCTTCCCGCCTTCGGCGAGCAGCTTAGCCGCCTCGGTGCTCGTCCAGTCGAGGTCGCCCGTGTAGCGCCAGATCTCTTTCCCGGCGGAGTCATAATAGACGGTGGTTGGCATCACCTGCACGTGGAGTGCACCGGACAGCGCCATCTGCGGGTCGCGCCAGGCTTCCAGGTCCTTGATTCCATGACTCTCCAGGAAAGCCTCGACCGACGCCCGCTCACCGATATCTTCCGAGACGGCGACGATCTTCGGAGCGCCCGGCCGACGGCTGAGGGCGTCCAGAGTCGGCAGCTCCTTGACGCACGGCGCGCACCAGCTCGCCCACAGGTTGACCAGCAACGGCTTGCCCGCCGCTTGGCTCAGCGGGGCCTTCTCGTCGTTCGCATTGAACAGTTGAGCGTCCGGCATCGATTCGCCCGCATGGGCGTGGCTGACGCCTTTCTCCGGCCCTTCCGGCGCCTGTGTCTGCTGCTGCTCCGGCGCCTTGCGCTGGCAACCGGCCGCCGCAATCGCGACAAGGGAGGCGAAGACGAGCACGGTGCAATTTCGCATGTGTCCGCGATAGTCAGTGGCCGCGGTGTTCACAACCCGCTGGAAGAAGAAGGCGGGAGCCGCTAGGCCGAAGCGCGTGAGACGTCTCAAGTCCCTCCGGCTGGCTTCCGCCGCGGCGCTGCTCTCGCTCGCCGCCTGCGGGCGGATGGGAGATCTGAAGCCCGCCGAAGGGCATGCGCTGCCGGTGAAGCCGCAGATGGCTCGATCCACGCCGACGCCGACCGAGCTTCTCACCGCGCCGGCTTATGCCGCCCCCAACCGCGTCGACGAGCTGATGAAGAAGTCGACCCCGCGCCAGGCGGACCCGTTCGACCTGCCGCCGCCGAGCGGGCAAGCTCCCACGCCTCCGGTGGAGGACAATGAGACGAACAACAGCGTCGGACCTGTCACACCGCAATGACGAAGCGAGTGCGCAAGGCGATCTTTCCGGTAGCGGGGCTGGGCACGCGCCTGCTTCCCGCGACCAAGACCATCCCCAAGGAAATGATCACCATCGTCGACCGGCCGCTGATCCAATATGCGGTCGACGAAGCCCGCGAGGCCGGGATCGAGGAGATGATCTTCGTGACCGGCCGCGGCAAGTCGGCGCTGGTCGATTATTTCGACCAGGCGGTCGAGCTGGAAGCGGCGCTCCGCGAAAAGGGCAAGAGCCTCGATGTGCTGGAACCCTCTCGCGCCCGCTTTGGCGAGTTCGTCACCGTTCGCCAGCAGTGTCCGCTCGGCCTTGGCCATGCGGTCTGGTGCGCCCGGCATATAGTGGGAGACGAGCCTTTTGCGGTTCTTCTTCCGGATGAGCTGATGATGGGCAGGCCCAACTGCCTGGCGCAGCTGGTCGAGGCTTATGAGCGGGTCGGGGGCAACGTCGTCGCCGCGCTTGAGGTGCCGGACAGCGAGACGCACAAATATGGAGTCATCGATCCGGGCAGCAGTGACGGGCGCCTCACGGAAATTCGCGGCATGGTCGAAAAGCCCGCCCCGGGGGCGGCGCCGTCCAATCTGATGCTGCCGGGCCGGTATATCCTCCAGCCCGAGGTCATGCGGGCGCTGGATTCGCAGGAGCCGGGTGCCGGCGGCGAAATCCAGTTGACCGACGCGATGGCGAAGCTGATCGGAAAGCAGCCGTTTCATGCCTCGCTGTTCGATGGCCAGCGCTACGATTGCGGAAGCGCAACCGGGTTCGTCATCGCCAATCTCGCCGTCGCCCTGCAGCGCGAGGATGTCGCTCCGGCAGTGCGGGACTTCCTCGGCCGGACCTAGGCGGCGCGGCTGTCGACGATCGCCGCGAGCCGGCGGCGCTCCGCCTCCGCGGCCGAAAGCTGCAACTGCGTTTCGCGAAGCTCGATGACCCGGCTGACGATCTTGGCATCGAGCGCAGCCTTGTCGTCGGCGAGGCGGTTCAAGGCTTCGGCGCGCCTGAGCAGGCGCGCGATGCACGCCGCCAGCACTTCGAAATGGCAAGGCTTGCGGATCACCCCGTCCGCTCCTGCATCGAAGGCGCGGATGGCGGCTGCCGGATCGGATCGCCCAACGACGATCAGGACGGGGACATTGACGTGAACGGGATCGTCGCGGATCATTCGCGCAAGTTCGATCCCGCTGGTCCCGGGAAGGTTCACCTGGCAGAGGATGAGATCGGCGGGAATGCGATACAGTTCGGCAAGACCCGCCTGAGCGCTTTCCGCGGTCGCGACGCGATAGCCGAACTGCGCGAGCCGACGCGCCATGACCCCGAGATAATTTCGGTTCGGCTCGATCACGAGCACGCGCGGCTGTTGGCCGGCAGCGTTTATCGACAAGCTGTCCATCGCCCGCACGGCTAAATGAAATTGGTTAACGGTGCGCTAAGGTCCGGCACCCCCAAGCAATTTACGCAAGCAGCTCGACGTCCCAATAGAGGTAATCGTGCCACGTCTCGTGCAGGTGGTTTGGCGGGAAGCTGCGGCCATGATCCTGCAATTGCCAGCTGGTCGGCCGGATCGCCTCGCGCTCCAGATGCAGCCCCGCTTGCCTGGGCGTGCGGCCGCCCTTCCTTAGATTGCACGGAGCGCAGGCGGTTGCGACATTCTCCCAAGTCGTGCGCCCGCCCTGCGAGCGCGGGACGATATGGTCGAAGGTCAGCTCCTTGTGCGACCCGCAATAGACGCAGCGGAATTTGTCGCGGAGGAACAGGTTGAACCGGGTGAACGCGGGATATTCGTTGGGGCGGACATAGTCGCGAAGAGCGATCACCGAAGGCAGCTTCAGTGCCATTGTCGGGCTGTGCACCTCGCGATCGTAATGGGCGACGACGGCGACCCGTTCCAGGAACATCGCCTTGACCGCGGTCTGCCACGACCACAGGCTCAGCGGGAAATAGGACAAGGGCGTGTAGTCGGCGTTGAGCACCAGCGCGGGACAGCTTTGCGGGTGGCGGATGGTCTCCGGGTGATACATGGCGCGGGCAATGACCTCCTCGTCCGCCCGCACGAGACTGCTCCGGCCCTGTCGCACTCAAGGAGGAGAGGGCGTGGGGCCCATCTTCCCTTGTCCCCTGCCGGATGCCAGGCCGGCGTGACATGCCTATGACAGCATTTTCGGGGAGTCGCGGTCAAGGGCAGGTGAGATGCTGACCAGCCGCTTCGCTCCGTCTCCCACCGGCCAGTTGCATCTCGGCCACGCCTACAGCGCGGCTTTGGCGCACGAAGCGGCGCGAGAGAGCGGCGGGCGATTCCTGCTCAGGATCGAGGATCTCGACCACAGCCGAAGCCGGCCGGAGTTCGTGGCCGGAATCGAAGAGGACCTTCGCTGGCTCGGCCTCCGATGGGACGGCGAGCCGCTGGTTCAATCGCACAGGGGCGAGATCTACGCCGACGCGCTTCGCAAGCTGCGCGAGCAGGGGCTGGTATATCCCTGCTTCTGCACCCGCTCGGACATCGTCGCTGCTCTCAATGCGCCCCACGGGCCTGCCGACTCGCATTATCCCGGCACCTGCCGCGGCTTGCCCGACGACGCGGATCGGCGCGCGGCGATGCCACACAGCTGGCGGCTGGATGCGACCAGGGCGGTCGAACTCGTGGGCCTGCCGGGCTGGACGGAAGCGGACGGACGGCGCTTCGCCGCGGCCGCTGGCGACATCGACGACGAGATCCTCGCCCGCAAGGATGCGCCGGCGAGCTACCATCTCGCCTGCGTTGTCGACGATGCCGCGAGCGGCGTGACCCTGGTGGTGCGCGCGATGGACCTCAGGGCCTCGACTCCCGTACAGCGGTTGCTTCAGCTTCTGCTTGGTCTGCCCGAGCCGGCCTATTTTTACCACCGGCTGGTCGTTCACGAAGACGGCCGCCGCCTCGCAAAGCGCGACAGGGCGCCGACGCTCGCCGCCATGCGCGAGAGCGGAGCCGACGGACGCACGCTTGCCCGCGAGCTTGTCGAGGGACGGCTGGCGGCCGGCTTTCGGCTGGCACAAGCCTAGGCCCTGCTCTACAGCGCGCCCATGACAATTGTCCTGATGGTGCTGCTCATCGCGGCGATGGCCGCGACCGCCTATGTCCTCGTCCGCGGAGTCGTCACCATGGCCCAGGGCCGCGTCGGCTCGAGCGAGCAGCAGCAGCAATGGATGCGCAGGCGCGTGCTGTTCCAGGCCATCGCGATCGTCATCGTCGTCCTTATCCTGCTGCTCGCCGGAACCGCTCACCGTTAGGGCCATGGTCAAGCTCAACGCAATTTACACCCGGACCGGAGACAAAGGGACCGCCGGGCTGGTCGACGGATCGAGGGTGAGCAAGGCGAGCGCGCGGATGGCGGCGATCGGCGATGTCGACGAAGCCAACGCATCGCTCGGCATGGCGATCGCGCTCCTCGGCGGCGACAGCCTCGGCGAGCAGCTACGGCGGATCCAGAACGAGCTGTTCGATCTCGGCGCCGATATTGCGACGCCCGGCGAGGTCGAAGGCGCGCTCCGCATTACCGCCGGCCAGGTCGAGCGGCTGGAACAGGAAATCGACGCGATGAACGCCGGCCTCGGGCCGCTGAGGAGCTTCATCCTCCCCGGCGGTTCGGTCGAAGTCGCGGCGCTTCACCTCGCCCGAACGGTCGTTCGCCGCGCCGAGCGCTCGGCGGTCGCCCTTTCCGAAGCCGAGTCGGTCAACGCGTCGGCGCTCGCTTATGTCAATCGCCTGTCGGACCTTCTGTTTGTGGCAGCGCGTTTCATTGCCGCAAGACAGGGGGGAGATGTTTTGTGGCAACCCGGCGCGACCCGCTAGAGGCTGTTGCGACGCTCGCCGAGCGCTACGGGGCGACGCGCGCGCTGACTCTCGACCTTGCGGCGCCGCTCTCGGATGCCGACTCGACCATTCAGCCGTTCGCCGAAGCCTCGCCCGCCAAATGGCACCTGGCGCACACCAGCTGGTTTTTCGAGACGTTCGTCCTTCGCGACCACGCCGCTGGATACCGGCTGTTCGACGACCGCTTCGCCTTCCTGTTCAACAGCTATTACGAAGGCGAGGGATCGCGGCATCCGCGGCCCAAGCGCGGAATGCTCAGCCGTCCATCGCTCGACGAAATCCGCGCCTATCGCGCTCACGTCGATGTCGCGCTGTTCGATTGTCTCCCGCACCTGTCGCGCGATGCGTTTGAGCTGGTCGAGCTCGGGATCAACCACGAGCAGCAGCATCAGGAGCTGCTGCTGACCGACATCCTGGCCACGTTCGCCGAAAACCCGCTCGAGCCGGCGTACGTGCCAGTGGCCCAACCCGCTTGCGCCAGTCGCCCGCTCGAATGGATCGAAGGCCGCACCGGTATCGTCGAGATCGGCGCACCCGCCGACGGCTTCGCTTTCGATTGCGAGCGGCCTCGCCATCGCGTCCTGCTGGACCCGCACTGGATCGCGTCCGCCCCCGTGACCAACTGGGAATGGGACTCGTTCATTGCGGACGGTGGCTATCGTACCGCCACCTTGTGGCTGTCCGAAGGTTGGGAGTGGGTCCAGCGCGAGGAGATCGAGCGGCCGCTCTACTGGCGCGAGGACGGCACGCATTTCACGCTCGCCGGGCGAATAAAGCGCGATCCAAACGCGCCCGTGGCCCATGTCAGCTTGTTCGAGGTCGACGCCTTCGCTCGCTGGGCGGGCGCGCGTCTTCCGCGCGAAGAGGAATGGGAAATCGCCGCAGCGGCCGATCTCCCGAGCTCCGGCCAGCAGCTCGACGAAGCCGCCGGTGTGGTTCCGCAAGCCAAAGGCGGCTTTTTCGGAAGCATCTGGGAATGGACCCAGAGCGCCTTTACGTCTTACTCGGGCTTCAAACCGGCCGAGGGCACGGTTGGCGAATATAATGGCAAGTTCATGTCCGGACAGTTCGTCCTGAAGGGCGCAAGCTGCGCGACGCCGCGCGGCCACAGCCGGGCGAGCTACCGCAATTTCTTCCCGCCTCACGCGCGCTGGCAATTCACAGGGCTGAGGCTTGCCCGGGATTCCTGATCCGCAGTTTCGCGCCGACGTTCTGGCCGGCCTGTCGGCAGCGATCCCGGCGATTCCGGCGCGCTGGCTGTACGACCGTCGCGGCTCCGAGCTGTTCGACCAGATCACGCACCTGCCGAGTTATTATCCGACGAAGACCGAGACCGCGCTCCTTCAGCAGATCATGCCGGAGCTCGCCTGCCGGATTGCAACCGGAATGGCCGTCGTCGAGTTCGGCGCCGGATCCGCGACGAAGACACCGCTCCTGCTCGAAGCGATCGCTCCCGCCGCTTACGTCCCGGTCGACATCTCGGGCGATTATCTGGATGCCAGCGCGGCCGTGGTCCGCAAACGCTTCCCGGACCTGCCGATCTCCCCAGTCACCGCCGATTTCGCGCGATCTTTCGAGCTTCCGAACGAGGTTGCGGACTTGCCGAAGCTGGGTTTCTTCCCCGGCTCGACGATCGGCAATTTCGTACCACGAAGCGCGACCGACCTGCTCCGTCATTTCCGCAAGCTGCTCGGCACCGGCGCTCTCCTCCTGATCGGGATGGACCGGGTGAAGCCGATCGATCGCCTGATCGCGGCGTACGACGAGCCGGAGGGCATCACGGCCGAATTCAACCTCAACCTGCTCGAGCGGATTAATCGCGAGCTTGGAGCCGACGTCCCGGTGGACGCCTTCCGCCACGAAGCCCGCTGGAACGACATGTTGTCGCGGATCGAGATGCACCTCGTCGCCACCCGCGACGTCCAGTTCACCGTCGCCGGCCAGCCATTCTCCTTCATCTCGGGCGAGAGCATCCATACCGAGAACAGCCACAAATACCCTCGCCGCGGGGCGCGGCTGCTTCTTCTGGCCGGCGGCTGGACACCGATCGCAGAATGGGAGGACTCGGCGGAAGACTTCTCGATCGTCCTCGCGCAGGCCCAGCGCAATCGCTTCGCACCGTGATTGCGGCACGCAAACGGGACCGCTAAGCGCAACCCATGGGCATTTTCATCGCGCTAATCGACATCGTCCAGTTCCTGCTCTGGATCCTCAGCATCATCATCATCGTCCAGGCGATCTTCAGCTGGCTCGTGGGCTTCAACGTCGTCAACCAGAGCAACGCCTTCGTCCGCGCCATCTGGAACGCGCTCGACCGGATCACGACGCCGCTCTACCGGCCCATTCGCCGGCTCATGCCGGACTTCGGCGGCATCGACTTCTCGCCGCTGGTGGTGCTGCTGATCATTTGGATCATCCAGCGGCTGCTCGGCGGGGTCGAGCTCGATCTCCAGCGCAGCTTCTACATGGGCGCATGACGGCGCGGCGCATTGACGGCAAAGCGGCGGCACTGGCGGTCCGCGAGCGCGTCGCCTCGGCGGCCGCCGATTTCGTGAGCCGCACCGGCCGCCCCCCGGGGCTCGCGACCGTGCTGGTCGGCGAGGACCCGGCAAGCGCCGTTTATGTCCGCTCCAAGGGCAGGGCGACCGCGGAAGCGGGAATGGAGAGCTTCGCCCATCACCTGCCCGCCGACACGGCCGAGGAAGCGCTGCTCGACCTCGTCGTCCTCCTCAACAATGACGACCGCGTCGACGGAATCCTCGTCCAGCTTCCGCTTCCGCCGCAGATCGATTCCACGCGCGTGATCGCGGCGATCGACCCGGCGAAGGATGTCGACGGCTTCCATCCGGTCAATGCCGGCCGCCTTGCCACCGGCCTTGAGGCGATGGTGCCGTGCACGCCGCTCGGCTGTCTCTATCTGCTCAAGCAGGAACTCGGCAGCATATCGGGCAAGGACGCGGTGGTGATCGGCCGCTCCAACATCGTTGGCAAGCCGATGACGATGCTTCTTGTCGGCGAAAGCGCGACCGTGACGGTGGCTCATTCCAAGACCCGCGACCTGCCCGATGTGGTCCGCCGCGCCGACATTGTTGTTGCCGCGGTCGGCCGGCCTCAAATGGTGCGCGGCGACTGGATCAAACCCGGCGCGGTCGTCATCGACGTCGGAATCAACCGGATTGCCGGCGCCGAGGTGGGCAAGACCCGGCTGGTCGGCGATGTCGCCTTCGACGAGGCCGCCGAAGTGGCATCCGCAATCACTCCGGTGCCTGGCGGAGTCGGCCCGATGACGATCGCCATGCTGCTTCGAAATACCCTCGTCGCCGCACACCGCCGCGCCGACCTGCCCGAGCCCGAGGGCCTGTAGATGCTCGCGCTACTCGCCGCGGCTTCGCAATGAGAGCGCGATGATCGAGCTGTTCGGATCGGCCCTGGTCACCTTCCTGGTGATCATCGATCCGCCGGGATGCGTCCCGATCTTCGCCGGCCTGACTCGCGGCAGTGCGCCGGCGCACCGGCGCGCGATGGCGCTTCGGTCGGCGAGTGTCGCCTGGTTCATCCTGATGCTGTTCGCCTTGTTCGGGAAGCCCTTGCTCCAGGCGCTCGGCATCAGCCTTGCCGCGTTCCGCATCGCGGGCGGAATCATGCTGTTCTTCATCGCTCTGGAGATGGTGTTCGAAAAGCGCACCCAGCGCCGCGAGGAGCGCGCCCAGTCGATCGAAGGGACGCCCGAGGCCGAGGACATTTCGGTGTTCCCTATGGCGATCCCGATGATCGCCGGTCCGGGATCAATCGCCAGCGCCATGCTGCTGGTGTCGCGGGCAGAAGGCTATGCCGAAATCGGAATCGTCCTGGCGGCCATGACCTTGGTGATCCTCGTCACCGGAGTCGCGCTGCTGTCTGCTGGATGGATCATGAAGCTGATGGGCGAGCGGATCGAGGCGATGATCAGCCGCTTGCTCGGAGTCATCCTCGCCGCCCTCGCCGCCCAGTTCGTCGTCGACGGCCTGCGCCAAAGCTTTCCAAGCCTCAGCGGCTGATTTTCCACATCTTGAACGGCGAGTCGGCCGGCAGCTTCACCGGCGCCAGCCACTTCGGCACCTGGCCCCGCGCCAGTTGCGCGTAAAAGCCGTTCGGGGCCTCCGACATGAAGATCGTCGTCGTCGACGAATTCGGGCAGCTAAGCAGATAATCGGAATGATATTTGGCGAAGATCTGCCGCGCCTGCCCGGCGCTTCCGCGGAACGCCTTCATCGTATCGGCGATCTGCTCGCCGTTGCGGTGGTACGGCCCCATGATCGAATCGTGAGGCGTGACCGTAATCAACCGCGGCGCGAGGTCGACCCAGGTAAAAACCACGCCTTTGGGCTGAAGCGCAATCGGGCGATACGAGCCGATGAAGTTGCACATCCGGTTCGCCCGCTCGATCTGGATCTCGCGCGGGGTCATCTTGCTTCCCGGGATCGATTGCATTGCCATTGGAATGGCGACGCCAAAGCCGATCAAGGCGATTGCGATGACGCCCATCGTCCGAACCAGCGGGTTGCGGGCGCGATCGAGCACAGGCACGAGGATCCAGATGATCGCGACGGCGCCAACCGCCGTCATCAGCTGCGCCGCGGGGCCGGTTCGGGTCTGCCAGAAAAGGAGCAGCATCGCCGCTATCCCGGCAACTGCACACGCCAGGGTTCGCCTGAACAGGTCGGCATCCGCGCGGTTGCGCCACGCGAGCAGCGCCCAGCCGAGGGTCCCCGTGACCGGGATGGCAAGGATCAGCGTCGCGACCTGCCAGCCATGTTTGTAGACCGGCCGCGCCTCCCGGACATGGCTGAGCCACAAATATTGCACCTCCGGCGACACGCCCTCGAGCCGGGTCAGGCATTGCGGCCACATCAGCGCATGAAATCCGGCGACGACGATGCCGGCCCCGATCGCTAGCGCAAGGCGCACCCTCCAATCCGCAGGAGTCGCCCAGGCCAGGACGAGGAGAAGCGCGCTCGCAACGAGCATCGACGACAGCCAGACCGGCGACAGCGCATCGCAAACCGCGAGCCGGTTCGCGTAGGACGCGAAAACGAGGAACGAGAACGAAATTCCGCCGCCAAGGCTGACGGCATAAGCCGCCGCCCTGTTCCTTTCGCGGCTATCCGCCACCCAGAACAGAGCCACGGCGACACCCGCGATCGCGAGATAGATGATCATCTCGAGCCCGATCGCGAGCGACAGGGCCGTCGAAACTCCAAGCGTGATCCCGCCGCGGATTTTCTTGGGATCGGCAAGTCCGGCGATGCTGATCGCGAGCAGCGCAAGCTGCCAGCCGTGATGGTCGATGCGCTCGGGCATGAACATCGAATTGGTGAGGTTGGCGCCGATCATCACAAGCATCGGAAGCAGGAAAGCGCGGCGGTCGATCAGCCGCCGCGCGGTAAGCGCGATCCCGAACAGCAGCACGACATAAGGCAGCAGCGGCGCGACCCCGGCCGCGACCAGCTGCGCCTTCGCTCCGCCGACGAACGGCTGCAGGAGCAGGATCAGACCGGCGATCGGCAGGTCGACGAGCCGGCTCCAGTGGATGTTGGCGCCATAGGGCGGGTTGAGCCGGTACTGCCTCAGATCGAACCAGTCCTGGCCATGAAGCAGCGCGCGCACCTGCATCATGCGCATGTTGTCGTCGGTATCGCCGAGATTGAAGGTGACGATGCTCGACCATCGCGAATAGACGAACCAGGCGCAGAACAGCAGCCAGGCAAGGACCGTGATCGCCTTCCAGTGGCGTTCCAGGAACGCGAGGACGCGGTCCATGAACAAGTCTTCCTTGCGCTTGGGCATGTTTCGCGCTGTACCGGCTGCGAATCAAAGAACAAGCGGCCGACCCCGGCCGCGGCGGAAAGTCATTGATCCACGATCTCGCTCCCCAGCGCCGCGCGATGCTCGGTCAGCTCATCCGTTTCGTCATCACCGGCGCCTTCGTCACGGCGCTCGGGATCGGCGTCTATGCGATCGTCGCGCTGGTGCTGGAATGGCATCCGCAGCTGGGCAATTTCCTGGCTTACGTAACGGCGATGGCCGCGGGCTATGTGCTGCACAGCAGCTGGAGCTTCCGAGGCCACGGAGGCGAACGGACCAACGCCACCAAGGCGCGCTTCGTCATCGTGTCGCTGATCAGCTATGCGCTCAACAGCTTTTGGGTGTGGCTGCTCTTCACCCGGCTTGGCCTCGGCCGAGCGGCGCCCATCCTGCCGATGGCGTTCATCACCCCGGCGGTGACGTTCCTTCTCAACCGCCAGTGGGTTTTCCGCTGATGGAGCGGATCCTCTACGAGCAGATGGCCGAGCTGGACGAGGTCCACTGGTGGTATGTCGCGCGGCGCAAGGTGCTGCAGAGCCTGATCGAGCGCAGGGTGCGGCCTGCGGCGAACGCACGCATTCTCGAGGTCGGCTGCGGCACCGGCCATAACATCAAGATGCTGGAGCGCTTCGGGCGGGTCGATGCCATCGAGGTCGACGCCGAGGCTCGCGCAATCGCCGAAACAAGGCTGGGACGGACGATCGAGTCGGCGCGGCTACCGGCGCTGCGCGGAATCGATCGGGGAGGCTACGACCTTGTCGCGGCGCTCGACGTGGTCGAGCATATCGACGACGACCGCGCCACGGTTGACGCGCTCGCCTCCTGCCTCAAGCCCGGCGGCAAGCTCCTCGTTACCGTGCCGGCGCACCAGTGGATGTGGTCGGCGCATGACGAGCTCAATCACCACAAGCGCCGCTACTCGAAACGCGCGTTGCGCAGCCTCATCGAGGAGTCGCCGCTTCGCCTCGAGACCATCGGTTACTTCAACAGCCTCCTGTTCCCGCTGGCGATCGCGGCCCGGCTGGCGAGCAAGATAAGCGGCAAAAGCGGCGGCGAGGATTCGCTTCCGCCGAGGGCCGTCAACTATGTCTTCGAGCGGGTCTTCGCGGCCGAGCGGCGCCTGGCCGGCGCCGTGCCGCTTCCTCCGGGGCTGTCGCTCTTCGCCGTCGCATCGGCGACCTGACCGAGCCGTCCTTCACGGCCGGGTGCGCCCGCTATCTCCTGCACGATGTACAGCGGCCGCCCCTTCGCCTCATTGTACAATCGCCCGATATATTCGCCCATCAGCGCGAGGACGAACATCTGGACGGCGCCGAGCACCACCACCACTAGCATCAACGACGTCCAGCCCTGGATGCTGTGACCGGAAAGCCAAGCGTACACGATGTAGAGGACGATCAGCACCGAGCCGACGGACAAAGCGAAGCCGGCATGGCTGGCGAGCTTGAGCGGCGCCGACGAAAACCCCGTCAGCGCGTCGAAGGCGAAGCGAAGCATCTTGGCGAGCGGATATTTGGTCTCGCCGGCGAAGCGCTCGTCGCGGTGATACAGGATCGGGACCTGGCGGAAACCGATCCAGGCGACCATTCCGCGGATGAATCGGGCTTGCTCCGGCATCGCCAGGAGCACGTCCAGGGCGCGCCTCGACATCAGCCGGAAATCGCCGGCATCGAGCGGAATGTCGACGTCGGTGGCGTTTGCGAGCAGGCGGTAGAAGCCGTGGGCGGTCGCTCGCTTGAACGCGGTCTCGCCGGCGCGGCTCTTGCGGACGCCGTAAACGACGTCCGCACCTTCGCGCCGCATCGTCTCCACCATGTCGCCGAGCAGCTCGGGCGGGTCCTGCAGGTCGGCGTCGACGACGAGAATCAGGTCGCCGCAGGCAAGATCGAGCCCGGCCGTCAGCGCCAGCTGGTGCCCGTGATTGCGCGACAGGTTCACCGCGACCAGGTGCGGATCGGATTGGGCGAGCTCGCGCATGATCGGCCAACTGCCGTCCTTCGAGCCGTCGTTGACCAGCACGATCTCGTAATCTTTGCCGAACGTGGTGCGCGCGGCGGCGCCCAGTCTCTCGTGAAGGGCCTTGAGACAGGCCTCTTCATTGTAGCAGGGCACGACGATCGAGAGCTTCATTTGCGGAACCGATAGAGGATTGTGCCGGGGCCGCGCCAGACCAGTTCGAAGCGATGGGACAGTCCCGGGTCGAATGGCGGCGGATCGACGAGCCACACGAAATCGAACGCACTTGCCGGCACCACGGCCAGCGCCTTGTCGATGGTCCACAGCTGCCCGACCCCGCAGCCCTCGCGCCGGACTCGCTGGGACGGGTCGGCGGCGAAATGGCCGGCCGCCCAATATTTGAGATCAAGCAGGTTCAGCCCCTCCATCACCCATTGGTCGTTGGAGAAACCCTGCTTCCTGACCACGACCATCGCGCCGAGGTGGCTGTCGCGCGGCAGTGGCCAGCTATAGCCGCAGGGATCGCCAACCAGGGTGGCGACCCGCGATCCCATCGGCATGTAATCGAGCGCAACGAGCTTCGCCTGTTGCCTGTCGGATGCGATGGCGAGGCTGACGGCGTTGCTGCCGAGCCGGATGACGACGAACGCCAATGCGGCGGCCGCCAATGCGCTTGCGAACCTCGGACGCGCGCCTTCGCGGAACCGGATCGCCAGAAGCGCGACCGCGATCGCATAAGGAACGAGCCGCATGTCGGCATAGGCGGAGCCGAAAATGATCCGCGGCAACAGGATATAGACTATGAGCAGGACAATCGCCGAGAAAGCGAGGTTCCTGGACAGGGTCAGCGAACGGCCGAAAATGCGGTTGGCGATTGCGAACAGGAAGACGGCTGCGCAGATTGCGAGCGAGCCGAGATCCCACTCCTTCCAGCGGTCGCGGAGCGCCATTTCGACCCAGCGCCATTTCGATTCCCAGTTGAACCAGTCGGTCGTCGAGCCGCCGTGGGCTTCGCTTCGCCAGACGATCATCACCAGCAGCGGCAGCGCCATCACCGATGCGTGCCAGGCGGCGTTCCAGCCGGCGCGGACCCAGCCGATCCCGCGGTCATGCTGGCGAACCGCCTCGGCCGAAAAGCACAGCAGGCCGAGCATCCCCCAGCCGTAGGTATGGCAGAAGAAGATGACGATCGAGATCGGGACGAACAGCCAGGATCGCAGCCGGGTCCTGTCCAGCCGCCCCAGCCTCAGCCACAAGGCGAAGGCAAGGAAAGCCAGCGCCATCGACAAGGCGAAATTGGCAAAACCGAAAAGGAACGGATGGCCGTAGGCGAAGGGCACGGCAAGAAAGGCGGTCGGGGCAATTCGCCCGTGCACTTCGCGAGAAACCCACAGGAAACCGGCGACGGTCATTGGCGGGATCGCCAGGATGATGAGCTTCACCGCCGGCTCCAGTCCCATGAGGCGGCCGAGCGGCATCACCAGCAGATCGACCCCGAGATTGCCGATCGCGGCCCAGTGGAAACCGTAATAGTCCTTCAGCCAAGGCGAATGGCCGATATCGAGCTGGACCCGGTACCGGCCCATATGACCGAACAGGTCCACCAGCGGCGGGATTTTCGGGTAGAGCAGGGGCACTGCCGAAAGCAGGATCACCGCGGCGATCACGGCAGGACTCTGCCACCAGCCGCGAGGCTGGTTGAAATTGTGTGCGGTCCCCCCGAGGACATGAGCCGTTTCGCCCGTCATCGTCACGCCTGTGCCCGCAAGCCTGCGTCCATTCAACAGCGATACAGCTTGCCGGGCCTAGCCGATTGCCATCAACTCGATCGGAGTCGTTCCATGAAGACCCTTGTTTTTTCTGCCGTCGCCCTGTGCGCCATCGCCGGAATCGCTCCGGCGCTCGCTGCCTCGGCGCCCGCCCCGCAACAATCGCAGCACCAGATGAAGGCGATGACTCGCGCGGAGATGGTGCAGAAGGTGCAGGAGCATTTCGCAAGGCTCGATGCCAACAAGGACGGTTACGTCACCAAGGCCGAAATGGAATCTGCGCGGGCTTCGATGCACGAGCGGATGGCCGGCCATATGGAAGAACGGGCCTCGGCAATGTTCGACCGAATGGACGCCAACCATGACGGATCAGTCACCCGCGCCGAGTTCGAGGCGGCTCACACGGCAATGGCCGATCGAATGGCGGGCAAGCGAATGGATATGCGCTCAATGCACCGCGATATGGGCGAGCACATGTTCGCGACTGCCGATGCCAACCGCGACGGGCGCGTTTCGCTGCAGGAAGCGACCGCCGCCGCAACCGCCCGTTTCGACCGGCTCGACGCCAATCACGACGGCACCGTCACGCCGGATGAGATGCGCGCGGCGCACAAGGCCATGCGGGGAACGGCCGGACGAAGCTAGGCCGGCTCGGTTTCCTTGCGTGACGCTGAAGAAGCTCGGCGCGGTTGCGCCGGGCCTTTTTTCTTGGTCCCGTTCGCCTTCAGCCGAAGCTGTTTTTCCGCTTCGGCCATGTAGTCGCGGGTGATCGGCAAAGCATTGCGGTCGCGGACGTACTGCACCTGGTAATTGCAGGCCCCGCCGGTCTCGAACATCACGATCCCGCCGGCAAGGTAGAATTCCCACATTCGGAAGAATCGGGCGTCGTAGAGCGCCTCGATCTTCGCGCGATTGGCGGTCACCCGCCGGAGCCAGTGGCGGAGCGTGTAAGCGTAATGAAGCCGGAGAGTCTCGACGTCGCTGACGATCATCCGCACCTTCTCGCTCGAGCTGCAGATCTGGCTGAGCGAGGGCAGGTGGTAGCCGGGGAAGATCCATTTGTCGGTGAACGGGTCCGGCTTGCTCGCCGATCCCATCTTGCCGATGGTGTGGAGAAGCATCACGCCGTCGCGTTTCAGCAGGCCGCGGCAGGCGGCGAAGAACTCGTCATAATGGTCGGCACCGACATGCTCGAACATGCCGACGGAAACGATTCGGTCGAATTTGCCTTTCAGGTTGCGATAATCGACCAGCTCGAACTTCACATGGTCGGAAACGCCCGCATCCTGCGCGCGCTCGCGGGCAACCCGGAGCTGGTCTTCGGACAAGGTGATGCCCAACACGTCGACTCCGGCCTGCTGGTGCATGAACAGCGCGAGGCCGCCCCAGCCCGAACCGATGTCGAGCACCCGCTGCCCCGGCTTGAGGTGGAGCTTGGCGGCGATGTGCGCCTTTTTCTCCCATTGCGCCTGCTCGAGCTCGTTGTGGATGTCGGTGAAATAGGCGCAGCTGTACTGGCGATCGGAATCGAGGAAGGTCTCGTAAAGCTCGTCGCCGAGATCGTAATGATGAGCGACGTTGCGCTTCGCCCGTTTCTTGTCGTTGGTCGTGAAATAGCGGACAAGCCGCGCCTTTCCCCGGTTGAGGAGGCCGCGCGCCTGCTTGCCCTCTTCCCACGGGTTGGAGCGCATGATCAGCTCCAGAAAGTCGAGCGCGCTGCCGTTCTCGATGACCAGGCGGCCGTCCATATAGGCCTCGCCCACCCCCAGCCGCGGGTTCTTCAATATTTCGAAGACGACCTTTCGATCCGTCAGCCGAACGGTCAGCGATTTGCCGCCGCCGGGACCGTAGGTCCTCGCCGGCTTGCCCGGTTCGATCAGAGTGATGCTTCCGCTGCCCAGCAGCTTGTCGATCATCTTGCCGATCAGTGACATCGAAACTCCCGACTTGCTCGTGTGCCTGCCGAAATTCTAATCCCGGCGAACCAATTCAGTCCAGCCGTCCGCGGTTCCGCGCTCAGGCGGCGTTTTCCGCGTTCGGGCGCCGCTTGCGTTCGCTCGCGGTTTTCAGCTGCCCGCAGGCGGCATCGATGTCGCGGCCGCGCGGAGTCCGCACCGGCGCTGATATCCCCGCCTCGAAGACGATATTGCTGAACGCCCTGATCCGCTCGTCGGTCGAACATTCGTACGCCGCGCCGGGCCAGGGGTTGAACGGGATCAGGTTGACCTTGGCGGGAAGCTTGTACTTGCGGATCAGCCGGACCAGCTCGAGCGCGTCCTCGTCGCTGTCGTTCTTGTCCCTGAGCATCACATATTCGAAGGTAATCCGCCGTGCGTTCGTGGCGCCCGGATAGGCAGCGCAGGCCTCGAGCAGCTGCTCGATCCCGTACTTGCGATTGAGCGGGACGATCTCGTCGCGGACGTCCTTTCGAACCGCGTGAAGCGACACGGCGAGATTGACCCCGATCTCCTGGCCCGCCCGCTCCATCATCGGAACGACGCCGCTGGTCGACAGGGTAATCCGCCGCCGCGACAGGCCGAGGCCATCGCCGTCCATCACAATCTTCAACGCGTCGCGGACATTGTCGAAATTGTAGAGCGGCTCGCCCATGCCCATCATGACGATGTTGGTCAGCATTCGGCCCTCCGGCTGGGATGGCCATTCGCCGAGGGAGTCGCGCGCGAGCATCACCTGGCCGACGATTTCCGACGGCTCGAGGTTGCGCACCAGCTTCATCGTCCCGGTGTGGCAGAAACGGCAGTTGAGGGTGCAGCCGACCTGGCTCGAAACGCACAAGGTGCCGCGGTCGGAATCGGGGATGAACACCGTCTCGAACTCGTTGCCGTCGTTGGTCCGAAGAAGCCACTTTCGGGTCCCGTCGGACGAGACCTGCGCCTCGACCACGTGGGGGCGCGAAATCGCGAACCGCTCGGCGAGCCACGGCCGCTGCGCCTTGCCGATGTCGGTCATCGTCGAAAAGTCGCTTGCCCCGCGGTTGTAGATCCAGTGCCACAATTGCTTGGCGCGAAGCTTCGCCTGGCGGCCGTCGAGCCCTCGTGCCTCAAGCGCGGCGCAGATCTGCGTCTTCGACAGTCCGACCAGCTCGGTTCGTCCGTCCGGCCGGCGCAAGGCATCGCGTCCGCGCGGCACGGGCACGGGCTCGTTCATGCCAGCAATCGGCATCAGGGCGGTTTCGGCGCTCATTGCAGGGCGCCTATCTAGGTGCCGTTGTCAGCTTTTGCCAGCGCAGGCTGCGGCGGCGGCGTCAATTGCCGTGGCGGCGCCGGAGAGGTCGTAGCGGTCGACGATTCGCTGCCCGCTCGTGTCGCGCGACTCGATTCGCAGCGACGGGGCGTAGCGCGCCGCCCTGACAATCGCCTGCTGCTGCGCGCCATTCACGCTCCACGCCCAGTCGCCTTTTCCGGCCAGCAGGAACGGCTGGTCGCCGAAGGTCGCGATGACCGTCGCTCCGGCGCGCGCGGCGCGGCCCAAATGGACATAGAATTGCCCGTGCGGGCGGCCCGACCGGTCAAAGGAAAAGCCGGCGAACGGCTCGGTGCCGGCCTTGAACCAGAGCGGGCGCGAGCGCGCCTCGCACCGGCTGCCGAACTCGATCGCCGCCCAGCGGCCGCCGGCAAAGGCGATATGCGCGGGCGGCGCCGCAGCCGCTCCGGCAGCGAGTCCGAACATCGGGAGCGCGAGCCACATCCGCCCAAGTCTAGCGAAGTCGTAGCGGCGCGATAACCATCCAAACTTGAGCAATATAGCCGGTTGTGCCATCGTCCCGTCGCTCGGTGTCCTAATGCAAGGTGGGTATCCATGCACCAAGCCGACACCCGGCATAGTCGATTGAAGCGCGGCGGCGAATGATATTCGCCGCCCTCCTCACGCGTCTTGCTGCGGAGCTCGCGCTGTTCAGCGCCGCCGGCTTCCTTCTGTTCGCGATCAACGACCTTGCGGTCGATGCCATTTATTTCGGGCGCAGGCTGTGGCGCTCGGTGACCGTCTACCGCCGTTATCCGAAAACCTTCGGCCGAACGCTTGCCGACCGCGGTGCCGAGCAGCGCTTCATTGCCATCTTCGTCCCCGCCTGGGACGAGTCGACGGTCATCGGCCCGATGCTCCGGGCGACCCTCGACCGGCTCGAATATGCCAATTATCGGGTCTTTGTCGGCAATTACCGCAACGATCCGGCGACCGCCGCCGTGCTCGCGAGCGTGGGCGACGAGCGAGTTGAGGTCGTTCTGGTCCACGAGGATGGCCCGACGACCAAGGCCGACTGCCTCAACCATCTATACGACGCGCTCATCGAACATGAGCTTCGCGAAAATGTCTCGGCGGGCGCCGTCGTCCTTCACGATGCCGAAGACGTGGTCCACCCGCTCGAGTTGGTCGTCTTCAACAACCTGATCGACCGGGCGGCGCTCATCCAGCTGCCGGTGCAGCCGCTCCCGGACCCAAGGTCGCGCTGGATTGCCGGCCATTATTGCGATGAATTTGCCGAGGCCCACACCAAGGAGCCGGTGGTTCGCGAGGCGGTCGGAGCATCGGTGCCGCTGACCGGCGTCGGTTGCGCGATCGCCCGGGAACCGCTCGCTCGACTGGCGGCAATGAACGAAGGCTATCCCTTCGCCGGCGGAAGCATGACGGAGAATTACGAGGTCGGGCTCCGCGTCGGAGAGCTTGGCCTAAAGACGATGTTCGTGCGCATGCCCGCCGTTCCGGGAAGCCGCGGGTTCGTCGCCAGCCGCGGCAATTTTCCAGCGAGCTTCGGCGAGGCCGTTCGCCAGAAGGCACGGTGGCTGGGCGGGATCGCGCTGACCGGCTGGGATCGGCTGGGGTGGCGCGGAGGCCTCGGCGAGCGGTGGATGCGCCTTCGCGACCGCCGCGGCCCGATCGCCGCCCTCCTTCTCATTTCGGGCTATGTCGCGGCGCTGATCTGGTCGCAGCTCTGGCTCGCCAAAGCCATCGGCGCACCGATCCAGGTCGGAATCGACCCGGCGCTCTCGACATTGCTGTGGATCAATCTGTCGCTGCTGGCGTGGCGGGTTGCGATGCGGATGGTGTTCACCGGCTCCGCTTATGGCTGGTGTGAGGCAGTTCGCTCGGTTCCGCGTCTCATTGTCGGCAACGTCATCGCAATCTGCGCGGCCGCGCGGGCGCTGATGTTCTATATCGGACGATCGCCTCCCGCCTGGGACAAGACCCGCCATACCTTCCCGAAAGAGCTATCTGCGTGAACGCGCCGATCCGGTTTCTCGCGCTCGTCCTGGCGGGCTGGGGCGGTATTCGTGCCGTGGCTCTCGGCGCCGTTGCCAGTTTTACGGTGAGCTACGCGAAAGAGAGGCCGGCGAGCACGCTTCCGGCAATCACGACGACGCAATTTCCGCCGCTCCCACCCGTCGCGCTCCACGCGCAGCAATGGGCACAGCAGCCTGCGCCAGGCTAAGCGGCGTATCGCACGATTCCGATCCCGGCTGGCTATTACCCTGCGTACCCTACCCGCTTATCCGTACGCAGTCGCGCCGCAATCGGAACCGCAGGCGATTCCACCCCGTCCCGCGTGGAATTTGCCGGCATCGGCGGCGGGCCATGCTTTCAGTCCATCGTCCGCAGCGCTCGGCGACTGGCAGATCTCCAGCCTGCCCGCCTTTCCCAGGGCGCAAAGCCGGCCGATTCCGGTCTTCCCTGCTCAGCCATCATCGTGCCTCGCCTTGACCGGCTTCAGCTCACCACCTGGGCCCTTCTTCGCGGAGCGCCCGGGCCCGGAGCGCTCGCGACCGGCGGGACCCTGGGCGGGAGCCAGGCCGGAGTCCGGCTGAGCTATAATTTCAGCCGCTGGCTCGCCGCTTCCTTCCGGACTACCTCGCCCGTGGTCGGCTCGAGGGGAGCGGAGTTGGCGGGCGGCGTCCGCGTCATGCCGTTCCGGTCGATCCCGATCGCGATCACGGCCGAGCGGCGCCAGTCGATCAGCCGCGACGGCGGCGGCCGGTCGGCCTTCGCCTTGTTCGACGAGGGCGGGCTTTACCACCAGCCTATGCCGCTGGAGTTCAGCCTCGATGCCTATCTCCAGGCAGGGGCCGTCGGACTGAACAGCCGGGACCTTTTGCTGGTCTTCGCCCGGCCGGTGTGGGGGCGCGTTTCCGCGGGCGTGGGCCTGTGGGGCGGATATCAGCCCGGCGTGTACCGAGTCGATGCGGGTCCGCGGATATCCGTCCGCCTGCGTGACAATATCTACGCGCATATCGACTGGCGCCAGCGGCTCGCCGGGCGCGCCGAACCGTCTTCCGGCCCGGCTCTCACCGTCGCCGCGGATTTCTGACGCGGCCGGTTTGCTGCGCGTTGCAACCGTTGGCCAGCCGCTTCTTTGCGGCTAGCGTCCGCGCGGACGATGGACATCTACCTCCCGATCGCCGGCCAATCGGTCAATGCGCTGCTGATCGTCGTGCTGGGCGCCGTCGTCGGCCTGCTGTCGGGGATGTTCGGAGTCGGCGGCGGATTCCTCACCACACCGCTGCTGATCTTCTACGGAATCCCTCCGCCCGTCGCCGTCGCCTCTGCGGCGACCCAGATCACCGGTGCAAGCGTCGCGGGAGTCGCGGTCCATCTTCGCCGCGGCGGCGCCGATCTGCGAATGGCTGCGGTGATGACCGTCGGCGGGCTGTTCGGCGCGCTCGCCGGTGCGTTCGTGTTCCGGGCGTTGCAGGCGAGCGGCCAGATCGATCTCGTCATCGGCCTTCTCTACGTTGTCCTGCTCGGGTGGATCGGCGCCCTCATGTTGCGGGACGCGATGGTCGCTCTTGGCTATCTCGGGAAGCGCGAGCAGACCGAGCCGACTGCGCACACGCGCTGGCTATCGTCGCTTCCGATGCGGTGGAAATTTTCTGCTTCGGGCCTCTACATCTCACCGCTGGCGCCGCTGATTCTTGGAGTCGGCACCGGGATCCTGACCGTGCTTCTCGGCGTCGGCGGCGGATTCATCATCGTTCCGGCGATGATCTACTTGCTCGGCATGCCGGCCCGGATCGTCGTCGGCACTTCGCTGGCGATGATTCTGGCCGTCACTGCAGCGACGACGTTCATCCATTCGGTGACGACGCACGCCGTCGATATTGTTCTCGCCGGTCTCCTGCTGATCGGCGGCGTGTTCGGCGCGCAATATGGCGCCGTTCTCGCCACCCGAATCAAGCCCGACCTGCTTCGGCTCGCTCTGTCCGTGATCATCCTGCTCGTGGCGCTCAGGATGTTCATCGGCCTGTTCTGGCGCCCCGACGAAATCTTTTCGATCGCCATCCTGTGAAGCGCCGCCTCGCCACCGTCCTGGCCCTTGCCGCCCTGTTCCTCACCGGCGCGGACAAGCCGACGCTGGTGCCCGACGTTTCCTCGCGCCGGGTCGAGATTCGCTACACCTTCGCGGGGGCGGAGCTGCTGCTGTTCGGAGCCATCGTCTATCCGAGCGGACGAGTACCGCGGAAGCCGCCCGACGTGGTCGTCGTCGTCAAAGGGCCGGCCGAGCCGATCATCGTTCGCGAGAAGCAAAGGATCGCCGGCATCTGGATGAACGCGGATTCCAGCCGCTTCCGCTCCGCCCCGTCCTTCTACGCCGTCGCCTCGTCGAGCCCGGTATCGAAGCTCGTCGATGATCGTACGGCGGCAATCTACGAGCTCGGGGTTCGTAACCTTCAGCTCTCGCCGGGAACGACCGCTCTCCCCGACCGGGCGAGGCGGTTCGAGGCCGGGCTTCTCGATCTTAGGCAGCGCCAAGGCCTGTATTCCGAGGCCGACCACGGCGTCGAAATCACCGACGGGGTCCTGTACCGCGCCACGATCAACATCCCGAGCCAGGTCCCCGTCGGGACCTACACCGCCGAGACCTTCCTCGTCGCCGACGGGAGGGTGCTTGCTGCCGCCACCCGGGATATCGAGATCGGCAAGAGCGGCTTCGAGCGCTTCGTCGCGCTTGCCGCCCGCCGCCATTCGGCGCTCTACGGCCTGTTCGCCGTTCTTCTTTCGCTGGCGCTCGGCTGGTCGGCAGCAGCGATCTTCCGTCGCAGATTCTAAGCTAAATATTAACCGAGTTTGGGTACCGCCACTTTCGCCAGCTTTTGTGGAGTCAGGGCGAAACATGGACGATCAGCCAAACCTGCGTCAGTTCATCGACGACATGAGCAGCTTCGATGAGCAAGCTGCGCCGAAAGCCGCGCGCGGAGCCGCGCCCGACCTGCCGTCGGTGGGCCAGGTCGTGGAGATCGCCGGCTCCGGCTCGCGAATCCAGATGAAAGCGGACGTCCTGAACGCGCTTCAGTCCCATGCCGATCCGGCGGCCGCCATGTCGGGCCAGGTCGGAAGCCAGGTGAAGATGGTGGTCGGCAACACGTGGCTGATCGCCAACGTCCGAACGATGAGCGCAGACGACAATGGCGCGATCTCCGCCTACGTCGATTTTCTCGGTGAAGGCAGTCGCGACAGCTCCGGCAACATGAGTCACTTCCGCCGCGGCGTGACCCGCTACCCGATCCCGGGTTGCGCGGTGATGCCGGTGACGACCGAGGACCTTCGCGCCGTCTTCGCCGCCGACGACAGCCCGCATATCGAGATCGGCACCGTCTATCCGACCGACGACATCCGCGGCGCGCTGTACGTCGACCCGATGCTGTCGAAACATTTCGCGGTGCTGGGATCGACCGGTACCGGCAAGTCGACCTCGGTTTCGCTGATCCTCCACCGGATTTCGGAGCTTTCGCCCGAAGGTCACATCGTGATGATCGACCCGCACGGCGAATATTCGGCCGCCTTCAAGGGCTGCGGCGAGCTGTTCAACGTCGACAATTTGCAGCTGCCCTACTGGCTGATGAACTTCGAAGAGCATTGCGAGGTCCTTCTGACCACGCAGGGCGCGGAGCGCGAACGCGATTCCGACATCCTCGCCAAGTGCCTGCTGGCGGCCCGCACCAAGGGCAAGGACATGAGCCAGTACGGCAAGGTGACGGTGGATTCGCCGATCCCGTACCTGCTGACGGACCTCGGCGGGATCATCACCAACGAAATGGGCAAGCTCGACCGCGCCGGCGACACTTTGCCTTACCAGCGGCTGAAGACCAAGCTCGACGAGATCAAGGCCGATCCGCGCTACACGTTCATGTTCTCGGGCATGCTGGTGTCGGACTCGATGCCCGCCTTCATCTCGCGCCTTTTCCGCCTTCCCGCCAACGGCCGTCCGATCTCGATCGTCGACGTCTCGGGCGTTCCGTCCGAGATTACGTCAGTGGTGGTCTCGGTGCTCGCCCGGATGGTGTTCGATTATGCGATCTGGTCGCGTACCGAAGCGCAGCGCCCGATCCTGCTCGTCTGCGAAGAGGCGCACCGCTACGTCCCCAAGGACGAGACTTCGGGCACCCAGGCGGTCCGCAAGATCCTCGAGCGGATCGCCAAGGAAGGTCGCAAGTATGGCGTCTCGCTCGGCCTTATCACCCAGCGCCCGTCCGACTTGGCCGAAGGCGTCCTGTCGCAGTGCGGAACGATCATTTCGATGCGCCTGAACAACGACCGCGACCAGGCCTGCGTTCGGGCGGCGATGCCGGAGGGCGCGCGCGGCTTCCTCGACGCGATCCCGGCCTTGCGCAACCGCGAGTGCATCGTGTGCGGCGAAGGCGTCGCCATCCCGATTCGAGTCCGCTTCGACGACCTCGAGCCCGAGAAGTGCCCGGCCTCCTCCGACCCGAGCTTTGCTGCTTTGTGGCGCGAAACCGGCGGCGAGGAAGGAATCATCCAGCGGACGATCAAAAGGTGGCGGGGGCACGGCCGCTGAGCCGCCGAGCGTAGCAACGCCGATGCGAAGCGTCGCCGGACCAGCGCGAAGAGACGGCGAAGAGCGACAGGACCGACGTCACGGGATTTATTCCCGTGACGGCGCCTTGCGTCCGACGGAAAGCTTTTTAGTTTAGAAAAAAGGGGGCGCTGCGACTTGCAACTGCAGCAGGATGCCTGGGCTTCGCCGCTTGGGAAATCCTCGCTAACATTGTCGGGTTGGCCATCACAGGCGTGGCTTGGAAGCTGTTGAGCTAGCCGCGGACGAGAAGTCTAAGCCTTCCCGATCGCCAGCAGCTGCTTCAGCCGCGCGTTGAACGCCTCCCTGGCCGGCCCGCTGATCTCCTGACGCGATTGCATCCGCACCGTCATCGGATCGACCGGCTGGCCGTTTACCTTGACCTCGAAGTGCAAATGCGGGCCGGTCGAAAGGCCGCTCGAACCGACATAGCCGATCACCTGGCCCTGCCGCACTGGCTCGCCGGCGGCCGCCGCGATGCTGCTCATGTGGCCATAAAGCGTGACGATCCCGCCGCCGTGGGCGATCTGGACCTCGCGTCCGTAGCCGCCTCCCCATCCGGCGGCGACCACCTGCCCGTCGGCGGCGGCGACGATCGGGCTTCCCCACGGCGCTCCGAAATCGATCCCCGCGTGCATCCGGGCGAAATGGAGGATCGGGTGGAACCGCATTCCGAAGCCCGACGTGATCCGCCCGGCGACCGGCGCCATCAGCCCGGCCGAGCGCTCGGCCCCGCTCGCGCCGGTGTCGAACCAGTCAGTCTTGCCGCCGGCGTTCCATTTGAGAAGCTCGACATCGGCGCCGTCGACCCGGTGAAGCGCGGCATATTCAAGCGGCTGGCCCGGAGCTCTGGAGATGACGAGGTCGAAGCGGTCGAACGGCGCGACGTCCGAACCGACGTCGATCCGCGTCGACAGCGCGCGGAGATAGTCGGCCGCGACTTGCGGAGACACCCCGGCCGAACGCAGCGACCAGTAGAGGCCATCCGTCACCGCACCCTGGACCCTGATCTCCGAACCGCTGGAGGCGATGATCGGCTTGGCGGCTGTCGCCGGATCCGTCGGGAACTTGTAGGCGTCGGGAGAAGATCCTTCGCTCCCGCCGCCCAGCATCGCGTGCATCTGGAACTGCTGGGCGGGCTCGACGGTCTGCGCCATCGCGGCGGAGAAAGGATCGAGGCCCGGCAGGAAGAGCAAGGCGGTACCGCACAAGGCAGCAAGAGTCGCGGCGCCGCGCAGCCAGCGCTTACCGACCGGCTCGGCCGAAAGGTCGACGACGAGGCTGAACGGCTCGGGCGAGTCGGCGATCGGGAAGGCGTCCGCCCGCGATCGACCAAGCGCGACCCGGGCCGAAGCCTCGGTTGCTGAAAATCCGTCGGGCATCTTGAAACCGCAATGCCCAAACACGGTTAAAACCGTCTTAAAATCGGGAACTTGCGCTTTTGCGGAGCGCTGCCACATTCGGCAGTGAAATGGCGCTCACCAACGCCCCCGTGCGGGCGATCCTCGGCCCGACGAACACCGGCAAGACCTATCTCGCCATCGAGCGGATGTGCGGCCATTCGTCGGGAGTCATCGGCTTCCCGCTGAGGCTGCTGGCTCGCGAAGTGTACGACCGCGTCTGCGCGATCAAGGGCGCCAGGCACGTGGCCTTGCTCACCGGCGAGGAGCGGATCGTCCCCGAAAAGGCGCGCTATTTCCTGTGCACCGCCGAATCGATGCCGGTCCCGGGCGGCGACGGGCACGACGGCAACGCCTTCCAGCGCGATTTCGCTTTCGCCGCGATCGACGAGGCGCAGCTCGGCAGCGATTCCGAACGCGGGCATGTCTTCACCGACCGCATGCTGAGGGTGCGTGGCCGCGAGGAGACGCTGATCCTCGGCTCCGACACGCTGAAGCCGATGATCCGCGAGCTTCTGCCCGACGCCGAGATCGTCAGCCGCCCGCGCTTTTCGACGCTTCGCTATTCCGGAAGCGTCAAGCTTTCGCGCCTGCCGCCGCGCTCTGCCCTCGTCGCTTTCTCCGCCGAGCAGGTCTATGCGCTCGCCGAAGCCCTTCGGCGCTTCCGCGGCGGCGCCGCGGTCGTCATGGGCGCTTTGTCGCCCGCCACCCGCAACGCGCAGGTGGCGATGTTCCAGCGCGGCGAGGTCGACTATCTCGTCGCCACCGACGCCATCGGCATGGGCCTCAACATGGACGTGACCCATGTCGCCTTCGCCGGGCTGGAGAAATTCGACGGCCGCCGCGACCGGCGCCTCACCATCTCCGAAATGGCCCAGATCGCCGGCCGCGCCGGCCGCCATCAGCGCGACGGCACGTTCGGCACCCTCGGCCTTGGCGACCACAGCGCCGAGTTCACCGATTACGAGGCCGAGGCCATCGAGGAGCACCGCTTCCGTCCCATCGACTTCCTCCACTGGCGCAACCCGGACCTCGATTTCACCGACGTCACCGGGCTCATCGCCAGCCTCGAGCGCCCGAGCGACGATCCCTTGCTCCGCGCCGCACCGGAGTCGATCGATCTCGCCGTCCTCAAGCACATTGCCGAGGACCCGGCGATCGCGGCGAAGCGCGGAGCAGCCAGCCGGCGGCTGTGGGCGGCGTGCGGCCTTCCCGATTTTCGCAAGGTCGGGCCGATGCACCATTCGCGGATGGTGCGCCGGCTGTTCAGCTACATCGGCGACGGCGGCCATATCCCGCACGAATGGTTCGCAGCCGAGGTCGCCCGGCTCGACAACGTCAGCGGCGACATCGAGGCGCTTGCCGACCGGCTCGCCGGGATCCGGAGCTGGGCCTATATCGCGCATCGTGCCGACTGGCTGAAGGACCCGTCGAAATGGGCCGAGCGGACCCGCGAGGTTGAATCGCGTTTGTCCGATGCGCTCCACTCGGCGCTGACCCAGCGCTTCGTCGACCGCCGCACCTCGGTGCTGGTGCGCGACATCGGCGCTCGCGGTTCGGACGCGCTTCCGGTCACTGTCGCCGCCGACGGGGAAGTGAGCGTCGGCCCCGAGCCCATCGGACACCTCACCGGCTTCGAGTTTCGGGTCGACCCGGCCGCTCGACTTGCCGACAAGCGCCTGCTTCTCGCAGCCGCCGAGCGGCGTCTCGGCGAGGAGCTGGAAAGGCGCGCCAGCGCGCTGATCGCCGCGCCTGACAGCGAGTTCGAGCTGATGGTCGAGCAGGACGGAAGGACCGCGGTCGGCTGGCACGGCAATGTGCTCGCCCGGCTCGCGCCCGGCCGCTCGCTGCTGGAGCCGGCGATCCGAACCGCTCGAGCCCTCGACCGCCTTTCCGTCCAGACCCGCGCCGACCTGCGCGCGAGGCTCGAACGCTGGGTCGACAGCGAGGTCGACCGGCATTTGCGGCCCCTCAAGCGCCTTGCCGAAACGGCGACAGATCGGTCCACCTCGCCTGGCGTCCGGGCGCTCGGGGCAATGCTCGCTGACGCCGGCGGCGCAGTCCCGCGCCGCTCCGTCGTCAGCGCCATCAGCGCTCTCGAGCAGCAGGACCGGCAGCGCTTGTACCGGCTCAAGGTGCGGCTTGGCCCGCTCGACGTCTTCGTGCCCGCGCTTCTCAAGCCCGCCGCGCAACTGTGGCGAGCCGCGCTGCTGTCGGTCCGCTCGGCCGAACCGATGCCGGAGCTCCCGCCGGCCGGCGCAGCAACGCTTGCCGCCGACGCCGATCCGCGCGGCGCCACTCTCGCCTACCGCCGCGCCGGGAGCGGCTGGGTCCGGACCGACCTTGCCGACCGGCTTGCAAGCCATGCGCACAAGGTGCGCTCGGCCGGCGGCGACAATCCAGTCGATGCTGAGCTGGCGACATCCATCGGGCTTGATTCGGAATCCCTCGCCAGCCTGATGAGCGACATCGGCTTTGCAAAAGCGGGTGATGCATGGCGCTGGCGCGGGCGGCGTCCGCCCAGGCAGGAGCGCCGCGAAGCCGGCTCCCACGCTTTTGCGGAACTGGCGAAGCTGCGGCGCAAGTGAGGATCGACCGGTTCCTGTTCTTCGCCCGGCTGGCGAAGAGCCGGACCCTCGCGCAAGCGCTCATCGAGCCCGGGCACGTGCGCATCGACGGCAAGCGCGTCGCCAAGCCGAGCGAGGAGGTGCGCGAGGGAAGCGTGGTCGTTCTCCCGCTCCACGGCCGAACCCGCGTCCTGAAGGTGCTTTCAATCCCTGCCCGGCGAGGCCCGGCACCTGATGCTCGTGCCTGTTATGAGGAAGTGGGCGTTGACGGAGGAAGCGGCGCGACTTAGCGAACGGCCAAAGGGAGCATCGCTACAATGACCTACGTCGTCACCGACGCCTGTATCAAATGCAAATATATGGACTGCGTCGAGGTGTGCCCCGTCGATTGTTTCTACGAGGGCGAGACGATGCTCGTCATCAATCCCAACGAGTGCATCGATTGCGGCGTTTGCGAGCCAGAGTGCCCGGCCGAGGCGATCCTGCCCGATACCGAGAGCGGGCTCGAGCAATGGCTCGAGCTCAACTCGAAATTCTCCGCCGACTGGCCGAACATCACGCGCAAGAAGGAAAGTCCCGCCGACGCCGACGAGCACAAGGGCGAAGAAGGCAAGTACGACAAATATTTCACGCCCGATCCCGGCGAAGGCGACTAAGCTCGCCATAGGGTCTTTTTTCGGAACTCTTTCCCCGAAAAGCCGCTGCTGTCATAGTTGCGGCGAAACAGGGGGAAAGCTCATGCGTGGTCGCCTGTGCCTTGCGTTTGCCGGTTGCTGTCTCGCGTCACCCGCCATCTCGCAGCAATCGAGCACTGCGCTCCCGCCGCCCGAACAGGCGGGCAACGGGTTCACCCTTGCGCTCGGCGCCGGCACCACCCCCGATTACGTCGGCTCCGACGACTATCGAATCATTCCCGCCGGCGGCCTGCGCGGCCGCGTCGGTCCAGTGAGCCTGACCACCCGGTCGACTTACCTCTACGCAGACTTTTTCCCGCGTACCGCAAGCCGGATCGATTTCGATCTCGGGCCGATCATCGGAGTCAATTTCAATCGCACAACCCGCGTTCACGATCCGGTCGTAAGGCGCTTGCCGAAGCTCGACACCGCCATAGAGGTGGGTGGCTTTGCCGGCATCAGCTTCCACAACCTCACCAACCCGTACGACACGCTCGCCTTTCGCGCGGATGTGCTTCACGACATTGCCGGCGCGCACGATTCGACGGTCTTCAGCCCGAACGTGGAATTCTCGACTCCGCTTTCGCGATTCACCTACGTCAGCGCGTCGATGGGCGCGGATTTCGTGTCGAACAAATTTGCCGATTATTATTTCGGGATCACGCCCGCGGATTCGATCGCCAGCGGCCTTCCCGTGTTCAATCCCGGCGGCGGCATGGAGAAGTGGAAGGCGGGCTTGCTCGTCAACCAGTCCATCAACGGCGACTTGACCCATGGCCTGTCGGTGTTCGGGACCGCCAATTATTCGCGGCTTGTCGGCGACTTCAAGCGCTCGCCGATCGTGTCGCAGCGCGGCACTCCCAACCAGTGGCTGCTCGCAGCCGGGCTGGCATACACCTGGCGCTGAGCGTCAGCGCCGGCCGAGGAGCTTTTCGACGATGAAGTCCGCGGCTTCGTCGGCGCTCATTGCTGACGTGTCGATGCGAATTTCGGGTTGCTCCGGAACTTCGTACGGGCTGTCGATGCCGGTGAAATTCTTGAGCTCGCCAGCGCGCGCCTTGGCGTAGAGGCCCTTCACATCGCGCTCTTCGGCGTCCTCGAGCGGGGTGTCGACGAACACCTCGATGAACTCGCCTTCGGGGAGCATCCGCCGGACCATGTGCCGCTCGGCGCGGAACGGCGAGATGAAGGCGGTGAGGACGATCAGCCCGGCGTCCGCCATCAGCCTGGCGACCTCGCCGACTCGGCGGATATTCTCGATCCGGTCCGCCTCTGTGAAACCGAGGTCGCGGTTGAGCCCGTGGCGGACGTTATCGCCGTCGAGGAGGTAGGTATGGCGCCCGCGCGCGACGAGCTTCTTCTCGACCAGATTGGCAATCGTCGATTTGCCCGCGCCCGACAGGCCGGTGAACCACAGGACCGCCGGTTTCTGGCCCTTCAGCGTCGAGTGTGTCTCGCGCCCCACCTCCAGATGCTGGCGGTGGATGTTGAGAGCGCGACGAAGCGCGAAGTGGAGCATGCCCGCAGCGACGGTCGAATTGGTGACCTTGTCGATGAGAATGAAGCCGCCGAGCACGCGATTGGGGCTGGTCCCGCCACTGTCATAGGGTTCGAAGACGATCTCCCGATCCGTCGCCAGCTCGGCCACCCCGATGGCATTCAAGGCCAGCGTCTTGGCGGCGAGCCGGTCGAGACTGTTGACGTTCACCTCGTACTTCGGCTGGTGGATCGTGGCTGTCGCGGTCTGCGTGCCGACCTTCAGCCAATAGCCGCGGCCGGGAAGCAGCTCCTCCTCGCTCATCCAGACGATCGTCGCTTCGAACTGGTCGGCAGCTTCGGGAGCGTCAGCGGCCGCCGCAATGACATCGCCGCGCGAGCAATCGACCTCGTCGTCGAATGTCACGGTGACCGACTGGCCGGCGGCCGCTTCGTCGAGATCCCCGTCGAACGTGACTAGTCGGGCAATCCGGGTCGTGCGCCCCGACGGAAGGATCCGCACTTCCGTCCCCGGCCCGAGGCGGCCCGAGGCGATCTGGCCGGCAAAGCCCCGGAAGCCCTGGTTCGGGCGGTTGACCCACTGCACCGGCATCCTGAGCGGCTTGCCGGCGTCCGCATCGGCATCGACTTCGACGCTGTCGAGGAATTCGAGCAGCGTCGGGCCGTCGTACCAGGCCGTCTTTTCGCTTCGGGTCGTGACATTGTCGCCGGCCAGCCCCGAAACCGGAATGGCATTCCAGCCGGTGATTCCGATCTGGCCCGCGAAATCGCGATAGTCGTCGCAGATCGCCTCGAAGGCATCGCGGTCGTAATCGACCAGATCCATCTTGGTGACCGCGAGCACGAAGTGACGGATGCCGACCAGCTTGGCGAGGTACGAATGACGGCGGGTTTGGGTGAGCACGCCCTTGCGCGCGTCGATCAGTAGGACCGCGACGTCGGCGGTGGAGGCGCCGGTGACCATGTTGCGCGTATATTGCTCGTGCCCAGGCGTGTCGGCGACGATGAACTTGCGCTTGTCGCTGGCGAAGAAGCGGTAGGCGACGTCGATGGTAATTCCCTGCTCGCGCTCCGCCGCAAGCCCGTCCACGAGCAGCGCGAAGTCGAGCTTTCCGCCGGTGGTTCCGGCGCTCTTGCTCTCCGCCTCCAGCGCTTCGAGCTGGTCGTCGAAGACCTGCCTGCAGTCGTAAAGCAGGCGGCCGATCAAGGTCGATTTGCCGTCGTCGACGCTTCCGCAGGTGATAAAGCGGAGCATCTCCTTGGCTTCGTGCCGAGCCAGCCATTCCGACACGTTGCTGGCGATGAGCTCGCGGTCGTGATCGAGCGGGAGGGTCATCAGAAATACCCGTCCTGCTTCTTCTTCTCCATGCTTCCGGCGCCCGCGTCCTTGTCGATTGCGCGGCCCTGCCGCTCCGATGTCGTCGTCAGCAGCATCTCCGCGACGACTTCCTCGACGGTCGCCGCTTCGCTTTCGACGGCTCCGGTGAGCGGATAGCAGCCCAGCGTCCGGAATCGCACCTTTCGCAGCTTCGGCTTCTCGCCGTTGAGAGGGAAGCGGTCATCGTCGACCATGAGGATCAGCCCGTCGCGCTCGACGGTCGGCCGCTCGGCGGCCAAATAGAGCGGGACGATCTCGATCGCCTCGCGCAGGATATATTGCCAGATGTCGAGCTCGGTCCAGTTCGACAGCGGGAACACCCGGACGCTCTCGCCCTTGTTCTTCCTGACGTTGTAGAGCGACCACAGCTCGGGCCGCTGGCGCTTCGGGTCCCAGCGGTGGCTGGCGTTGCGGAAGCTGAAGATTCGCTCCTTGGCCCGGCTCTTCTCCTCGTCGCGGCGGGCGCCGCCGAACGCCGCGTCGAACCCGTATTTGTCGAGTGCCTGCTTGAGCCCCTCCGTCTTCCACATGTCGGTGTGCAGCGGTCCATGGTCGAAGGGATTGATACCCTTCGCTTGGGCCTCCGGGTTCTTGTGGACGATGAGCTCGATCGCCGAGTCGGCCGCGATCTTGTCGCGAAGCTCGTACATCGCGGTGAACTTCCAGGTCGTGTCGACGTGGAGCAAGGGAAACGGAAGCGCCCCTGGATAGAAAGCCTTGCGGGCAAGGTGAAGCATCACTGCCGAATCCTTGCCGATCGAATAGAGCATGACCGGCCGCTGCGCCTCCGCGACCGTCTCGCGAAGGATGTGGATGCTTTCGGCCTCGAGGCGGTCGAGATGAGTCAGTGGCTTCAGCAACTTGTCCCTGCCCTATTGGCGGGAGCATTGCCGCCATGTGCAGGAGAAGGAAAGGCTGCTGTTGGGGCGACGGCCCGTTTGCGGGCAGTTCTTCTCGAAATCGACAGAACTCGATCCACAGGTGACGAGGTGAATCGAGCGTTGTAACCCTTTGCGCTTCTTGGGAGGGTGAGCGGCGGATGGGCAACGAGAAGATCGCGGTCGTTGGGCTTGGCTATGTCGGGCTTCCGCTGGCGGTTGCGCTGGCGGCGAAATACCGGGTCGTCGGCTTCGACATCAGTGCCGACCGGGTCGCCAGCCTCAAGGCGGGCCACGACGCCACGCACGAGATCTCGGCGGAACAGCTCAAGGCGGCGAGCGGCCTGAAAATTACCGGCGACGCGTCGGACATGAAAGGCTCCGACGTCTTCATCGTCACGGTTCCGACGCCGATCGACAAAGCCAACCGGCCCGACTTCACCGCCCTTCTCACCGCCTGCGCCCTGGTCGGTCCCAACCTTCAAAAGGGCAACATCGTCGTCTTCGAAAGCACGGTCTATCCCGGCGTGACGGAGGAGATCTGCGGCCCCGAGCTGGAGCGCTGCTCGGGCCTCGAGGCCGGGGCGGACTTCAAGCTCGGCTACAGCCCCGAGCGGATCAATCCTGGTGACAGGGAACGGCCGATCCAGAAGATCATGAAGGTCGTCGCGGGCGGCGATGGCGAGACTCTCGACACCCTCGCCAATCTCTATGGATCGATCATTGAGGCCGGAGTCCACCGGGCTACCTCCATCAAGGTCGCCGAGGCCGCGAAAGTCATCGAGAACACGCAGCGCGACGTCAACATCGCCTTGATGAACGAGATTTCGAAGATCTTCGATCGGATCGGCATCCGTACCAGCGAGGTGCTCGAAGCGGCCGGCACAAAGTGGAATTTCCTCAAGTTCCACCCGGGCCTCGTGGGCGGCCACTGCATCGGCGTCGATCCTTATTATCTCACCGCGAAAGCCGAGCAGCTCGGTTATCACCCGCAGGTCATCCTGTCCGGGCGCCGGATCAACGATGGCATGGGCGCTTACGTCGCGCAGCGGGTAGTGAAGCTCCTCGCCCGGCGCGATCAGCCCATCCACGATGCGCGTGTCGGAATCCTCGGCTTCACGTTCAAGGAAAACGTCCCCGACATCCGCAACTCTAAGGTCGTCGACATTTACAACGAGCTGGTCGCGTTCGGAATCGAGCCGATGGTCCACGACCCCGTCGCCGACGCCACCGCCGTTCAACGCGCCTACGGGGTCGAGCTCTGCGATCTCGCCAAATTCACCGGGATGTCGGCGCTGGTCGTCGCCGTCGCCCACGACGGCTTTGGCTCGCTCGGCGGACCGGAGCTTAGCGCCATGCTTGCAGCCGACGGTGTCGTCGTCGACGTCCGGTCAAAGATCGACCCGGCTTCACTGCGGCCGGACCTGTCTTACTGGAGCCTTTAGCGCGCCGTCCTGGCGCCGCGGTCGCGACGCATTTGACGGCCCCTGAGCAAAAAAAAGAGGAGGGAAATTTCTCCCTCCTCTTTTTGTTGCAGCTATGGATTCGCCCGTCAGCCGCGCTCTGGCGGCGGAGGCGGAGGAACCGGACAGGCTTCCGTCGTCAGAATCACCGTCCCGTTGGCGCACGTCTGCGTGGCCGGAGGCGGCGGCGGAGGCGGCGGGGAGGCGGCGGCGGCGGTGCGCTCACGCCGAAGTTATAGAACAAAGCAACCGCCTCATTCATTGTGCGGCAATGTGCCTTGCGCGAGACCGGCGCAGTCGACGCAGGGTTGCCGACAGGCTAAACCGCGCCGCCGCCACAGTCAGCCCAGGGGTTCCCAGTGATCGCTCGCCTTTCCTTCGTCGCCGCCGGACTCGTCATCGCCTCGGCCGCCGGCGCGCAAACCGCCAACCAGGCGCCGAAATCGATGACGAAGGCGGAGTTCACCAAGAACATCGACGCGAATTTCGCCGAAGTCGACACCAACAAGGACGGCGTGCTGTCGAAGGAGGAGGTCGCCGCGGCGCAGGCAAAAGCGCTCCAGCAGGCGCAGGCCATGGAGCAGCAGCGGCTCGAGGCCGAGTTCGCCAAGCTCGACACCAATCACGACAAGTCGCTGAGCCTCGCCGAGTTCAAGGCTGCGGCGCCGGCGATCCGGGCGTCCGAAACCCCGGAGCAGATGATCGCGCAATTCGACACCAACAAGGACGGCAAGATCAGCGCCGCCGAATATCGAGCTCCCAAGCTCGCCAATTTCGACAAGGCGGACGCCAACCACGACGGTGTCATCACCGCCCAGGAAATCGCCGCGATGCGCCGCCGCTAGGCGAGCGATTTTTCACGCCGATCGAGGCCCGGTGGCTGGCAAGCCGCCCGGCTTTTCTTTAGGGACGAGTCTTCCCCGGGGAGCTCTTGCGAGCTGAGAGGCGGCAATCCGGCCGCGACCCGCTGAACCTGATGCCGTTAAGGCGGCCGTAGGGAGAAGGAGAGTCCAATGGGCGACGCCCCCGCACGTACCGAACTCAAAGTCACCACGGGCCCGATCCGCGGCTCGCGCAAAATCCATATCGATGGCGTCGCGATGCGCGCCGTCGACCTCGAGCCCTCGTCGGGCGACCCCCCAATCGTCCTCTACGACACCAGCGGCCCCTACACCGATCCGAACAGCCGCATCGACATCATGGCCGGCCTGCCCGAGGTCCGCCGCGACTGGATCCGCGGCCGCGGCGACGTCGAGGAAGTCGCTCAGCGCGAGATCCGCCCCGAAGACAACGGCCAGCTCGGCCCCGACCGCAGCGGCGGAGTCTCGCCCTTCCCCTCCGTCCGCAAGCGAGTCCTCCGTGCCCGCCCCGGCGCCAACGTAACCCAGATGCACTACGCGCGGCGGGGCATAGTCACGCCCGAGATGGCCTATGTCGCCACTCGCGAGAACCTCGGCCGCGAGATCGCCCGCGAAGCCCTCGCCCGCGACGGCCAGGACTTCGGCGCCTCCATCCCCGACTTCGTCACCCCCGAATTCGTCCGCGACGAGGTCGCCCGCGGCCGCGCGATCATCCCCAACAACATCAACCACCCCGAATCCGAGCCGATGGCGATCGGCCGCAATTTCCTGGTCAAGATCAA
>Ga0068855_100000084_pt1 | contig 112321 bp, 93 predicted proteins | sample KBSCornC52_FD_66592 | JGI IMG/M metagenome (GOLD analysis project Ga0068855, IMG submission 66592) | Corn rhizosphere microbial communities from Kellogg Biological Station, Michigan, USA - KBS Corn C5-2 | ecosystem: Host-associated > Plants > Roots > Rhizosphere > Soil ...
TGGCGCGCCGGGTGGTCCAGACGGATGCGGCTCCAGCCCCGGTGCCGTACCGTGACGAGGGTGCCGCTCGGGCTCGGCTCGAACAGCACCTCCACCTCGGTCTTCTCTTCGGGCGCGAAGTTGACGGCGCGCCATTCCAGAACGAGCCGCGTCGGGGGCTCGAAGCAGGTGACCCGGCCCGTCTCTTTCACTTTCGGGCCGGCCGCGGTTTCGAACGACTCGAACAGGCGCCCTCCCAGCTTCGGTTCGAGGTGCACGACGCTGCGGCGCTTACCGATCCGGTATTTCAGCCCGCCGCGCCACCAGCCGTCGATTTCTTCCGTGAAGATGCGAAAGGCCTCGGCGGGAGCGACCCGCACCAGCACGCTCGCGCTCGCTTGATCACCCCGGAGCGGCTCGCTCATTTCTTACGACGTGCGCGCTTTTCAGCGTGCTGCTTGAAGGCCAAGAGCTGGTCGCCCCAGAACGCTTCCACCTCGCTCAACCAACCGCGCAGCTCTGCGAACGGCGCGCGCTCCAACCGGTACACGCGGACGCGAGCATCGTGCTCCGGCTCGCTCTCGCTGACCAAGCCGGACTTGCGCAAGATCCTGAGGTGCCGGCTCATGGCCGGCCGAGTCATGCGTAGGCGCTCGGCCAGCTCGCTGGCGCGGCGTGGCTCTTGCCTGAGCAGCTCGATCACACCGCGGCGCGTGGGATCGGCGAGAGCGCCCAGCGTCTGATCCAGCGCCGCCATTCAGCCGCGCACTCGCTGCATGAACCACCACAAGTGGCCCTCGAGATCGAGTGCGCCGTAGCTGCGATCGGCCCAGTAGTCGTCGCCGTAGTCGTTGGTGCGCGGCTCGCGCAAAATCTGAGCGCCGGCCTCCCTGGCTCGCGCGGCGTGCGCGTCCACGTCGTCGATGTGGAAGGCCAGCGCGGCGGTGATGGCGCCGCCCATGCTCTTGGGGCTGCGGTAGGCCTTTTGCCACGGCTCATCGCCACCTGTGCCGCCGACCATGATCAACGCTTCCGCCAGCGTGAGCTCGCTGTGCACGATCTCGCCGGCGTCGCCCTCGACCTTCAGCCGCACCTCGAAGCCGAAGGCGCGGCACAACCAATCGATGGCGGCCTTGGGATCGTCGTAGAACACGGAGGCGCTCAGGCGCGGCCAGCCTTTGGGCGGTGGTTTCATGGTTTCTCCTAGTTGTCGTCCGCCGCAATAGTTAACGCAATGGAGAACTATCGTCAAGCGCCGGAGTAACCACCTCACGCTCGACCCAGGCGCTCTGTTTGGCCTGGTCCCGGCCCCCGGGGGCGTTCCAGCTCTTCGTTCTCGAGCCTGGGCCTATGGCTGCCATCGGAAAGACGTATGGGCGGTGAGGAATGGCGGCCCTACGTAGACGTTGGCGTTCACGTCAGCACTCGAAAGGGACAAGTCATGGGCTTCTTCAGCAATCTGTTCGGACTCGGGGACACTTCGCCCCGCCAGTCGCCGCGCGACGTCGTGGCCGGCATGGGTCGCTCCGCGCTTCCGGAAAACGACGCTCAGGCCGTCGAGCGCTATCGCTACATGCTACGCACGGCACCGCCCGACACACTCGAACAGGCGCACGCCGAGGCCTTCAGCAAGCTGACGCCAGAGCAGCGCGCCCAGGTGCTCGGCCAGCTTGCCGAAGAGGCCCCCGCCGCCGAGCGCGCCGCCGTCGCCGCGACCGCCGTAGACGACCCCCAAGCGTTGGCTCGAGTCGCTACCCGAGCGGAGCTGCGTAACCCCGGAACCGTGGAGCGCACGCTCGCTGGCAGCGGTGGCATGGGCATGGGTGCGAGCTTGTTGTCGAGCTTTGCCATGGGCTTTGCCGGCAGCATGGTCGCGCAATCCGTCTTCAGCGCCCTGGCCGGCTTCGGTGGTCACCACGACGCCAGCGCCGACGAAGACGACTCGCAAGAGACGGCGCAAGCCGACGACGAGAACGGCGGCGACGTGGATGACGGCGGATTCGACGGCGGTGACTTCGACGTCTAGAAGGCCCCCTCGACGCAGGCGTGGACGAACGCGCGCTCCCGGCCCGCTATCAAGCTGCCCATTGAGTTACGCCGCCGCGTCGGACGGAGGCGCCGTCTCGAAGTGGGCTCGCAGCGAGTCGAACGCTTTAGCCAATGGCCCCGCGTTTACAGCGCGGGTCGCCTTCCGAGGACGAACCCCGAGCCCGTAGAACAGCGACGAAACTGCGCGCGCGGGATCGATCCGAGGATTGTCCCCCCGCGTGCGCAGCATCGTGCTCGCGCGAAGCGAGCGGCAAGCTCCTTCGCGACTTCAGATGGCGATGAATTGTCAAAGAGCGCGCCCCTCGGGGCACACGTGTCCGTGCAGCGTCGCGGCGCGGTGTCCGCGGCTTCGAGTCGAACGAAACAGGCTCGTTCGATCTCGGTTCCGGGCGCAGGATTCGAACCTGCGTTTCTGAGTTCAGAGCTCAGCGTCCTGCCAACTAGACGATCCCGAAATAGGCCGTGAAGCGCGCAAAACGCTGCACCTCACGGCGTGCCTCGGCCCCTCAGGGACCGAGCTTCAAAGACAAAGCTTGATGTGTTCCATCGTCACCTTCCCCCAAATGCAGCGAAGGCCACCGAGAGCGCATCCCGGTGGCCTTCAGTGGACACACTTGGAGTAGCTCGCGATGTTACGAGAAGCCCGAGTGCGTAGCGTCCAGCCCTTCGAGCGCCGACGTCGGATACACGTGTCCCGATCGCCCGACTCTGCGTGAGCTGAAGCTATACACACTGAACCTTAGACTCGATATCCAATGCATTTGGTTTTTCAAGACATACAGTGCGTGACCGAATCTCCTACGACTGAGACCACAAAACGACGAAGGCCGCCTGGTTTCCCGAGGCGGCCTTGGAGTAGTCCGTGTGAAGGATGACTCTAGTACCGCCTACGTGCTCCCTTCCTGGGCTTTGGGCAACGCACCCAGAAAACCGCCGGAAAATTGCGTATTTTGGCCACCGCCCATGCCGCAATCCACCGTGCGCTTCTGCGCACACGCGAGCCAGACTGCCTGCGGCAGATGACTCGAATGGGTTGGATAGCAGGTGCGTAGCGACATGACTGGAACCTCGAAAGCGCGACGCGCGAATGCGCCGCCCGAGATACGTATATGAACCTCGCTTTGATTTTCGTCAAGAAATAATCTGCAGCGCATTTCAATTTCGTGGCGCGTTGCCTACGCATTAGGCGAGCAGGGAGCGCGCGGCGTCTCATGAGGCTCACGCAAGGCGCGTTCCTCTCGGCGCGAACGTTCCCGCCATCAGCGCCAAACTTGCCTAGACGTCGCTGCGTATTTCGCCCTTGCACGGGTTGAGCGGTCGGGTAGCTGCGCGTCGCAGCATCGGCAGCCATCGGTTCGCGAACGGCACGGTGCCCTTGCGCGCATTCTCGATCGCTTGCCGAGTCGGCGATGATGCCGCCGAACGCTTCGACGCATGGCATCCCGTCGCCGCCCAGAGAGAGAGCGGCGACGACGTCGGAAATTCTTCATGCGGTTGTCGTCGCTGCGCGCCTGGAGCGGGCGTTTGCAGGCGTCGGCCGACCGGCTTGCTGAGCGCCACTAGTAACTTGTTCGGAGATGCCGAAGATTGCTCGTGTGAGACGACAGTTCGGTGTCTGCTCACGCGCATGCGCGCCTATCGCCCGAGATATCGAGTCACCCGCCGTGGGGCCAAGGCAGTGTCGAGTAGCGTCAACGAGCCTCTTCGGTCCAGACGCTGGCTTGGGAGGAGCGAATGAGGGAGACAGTGCTTGTCGTAGGCGGTGGAGTTGCCGGGCTCACCGCAGCGCACGAGCTCATCGAGCGCGACTTCGAAGTTCACGTCATCGAGCGCCGTGCCGTTCACGGCGGCAAAGCCTTGAGTCGACGCGTTCAGGGAGACCTACCCACCGAGCACGGGTTTCGCTTCTTCCCAGGTTGGTATCGGCACCTGCCGGATACTCTCAAGCGCATTCCCTACAAGGGGCGCCGCGAGCTCTACGAGGGGCGCACCGTTTTCGACAACCTGACCAGCGTCGATAGCAATCTGCTGATCTGGTACGACCGCGACCCCGCCGAAGCGCCGATGCACCTACCGCGCTCGCTCGATCAGTTGAAGGCGATGAGCTCGTTTCTTCTCGACATGCGCCGCCTCGAGCTTGCGCCGGCCGAGATCAGCTTCTTCTTCTCGCGACTCGCGACGTTCTTGATGACGCCCGAGGCCGAGCGACGGGAGCGCTTCCAGAACATCACCTGGTGGCAGTTTCTGGAAGCGGACGACAAATCGCGCGGATTCAAGGATTTGATCAGTGCGACGACGCGCAACATGGTCGCCGCCAAAGCCACGGAAGCGAGCGCCTACACCATCTGTCAACTCGCTCTGCGAACCCTGTCCGACGCTGTCTCCAGCGTGGACCGCGTCCTCAACGGACCGACCAGCGAGAAGTGGATCGAGCCGTGGGTGGAATACCTCGAGGGTCGCGGCGTCCACTTCCACAATGGGTGGGAGCTCACCGACATTCATTTCAAGGAGCGTGAGCCGCTCGTCGATTCGCTCGACTACGGTTGCGTGCAGGTCGACAACCTGCGGCGATTGCGCCACTTGTTCGCCCCGATGGGCAGCAGCTTGCGCGGGCTCGTCGCCCTCAACCCGGGCGATCCCGGCGCCGGCACGAAACGCCATGCTCTGCGCCGAAGCTTCTACGAAAACGCCAATGCCTATGGAGCGCTGCTGGAGACGATTCGTCTAGCGGACGGCATCAATGGCGCCCTGGCCGCGTTCGTCCCACAGGCTCTGATCGCGTTCCAGAGCTTGTGGAAGATCGCGACGGGAGTGGTCACCCTTCACGATCGACTTTGGCTCAGCGATCCTCAGCGGGTGACCGAGCCATCAGCCGAGAGCGAGGCAGCTGTCAAAGAGCGTGCTGAATTGGTGGTCAAGCTCAGCCAGCTCGGCCTGCCGAGCCTTGGTGCTTCGCCCGATCGCGAAGTGGAGGGTACGCCGTTCACTTGGGCGCTCGAGCTGTTCGAACTGCTGAATGGGGTCGCGGGGATCCAGGACCTTTGGATCTATGCCCCCCACCCAGCCGAAGGCGAGTCGGAGGGCAAGGCCGAAGACGATCAGCGGTTCGAGTCGCACTTCGCGCAGATGCGCGGCTACGTGGACACTATCTTCGACGCCGCCGTGATGACCCGCATGGATGACATCGCGCGTAATGTCGAACGCGCTTGGAACGTGAAAAGGCCTCCTGCTCGCGCCAAGTACTTCGTGATGGCACTGCCGGTCGAGCAGATGGCGTATCACGTCAATCGCTCGATGACAGCCAAACAGCACGACCCGGAGCTCGAGAAGATCGTGCGGCTCGCCGACCACACGGACTGGATGGCTGGCATCCAGTTCTACTTGAGACAGGGGGTGGACTTGGGCCGCGGCCATCTCGTCGCGATGGATTCCGAGTGGGGGCTGACGGCCATCGAACAATCCCAATTCTGGGACGACCTGAAGACCTGGCCCGAAGGGGTGAAGGCAGTAGTCTCGGTGGACGTTTCCGCGTGGGACAAGCGGGGTCGCTTCGTGCAGAAAGAGGCCTTCAACTGCACGGATGCCGAAATCGCCAGGGAGGTTTGGCAGCAGCTGTGCACTGCGCTGAGCAGCGACGAAGGCCGCCACCGTCTGGAAGATCACATGTTGATCGGGGGTAAGCTGAAGAAGGGCGTGAGCTTCAACATCGACGACTCAATCGTCGACCTGAGCGACCGGCGAAAACAGGGGGCATACGAACGAGCCCGTAGCGCCCGCGCCAGCGCAACAGTCGAGCAGCCACGACCGTTCGCCGATAGCGTTCCGTATGTGTATGGGCCACGGCTTCGTTACAATGTGGAGCCGCTGCTAATCAATCGCGTGGGAAGCCACGCGCTCCGGCCGACGGCCAAGACGAAGATTAGCAATCTGTTCCTCGCCTCCGACTACGTAAAAACGGAAACTGATCTGGCGTGTATGGAAGGCGCCAACGAAGCCGCGCGCCGCGCCGTGAACGCCTTGCTCTTGGTGTCCGGAGTGCAAGAGCGACCATGCGAGGTCTGGGACTTCGGTATCCCCAGCGGCGTGCTGCAGCAGTTGAGCAATATGGCCAACTTGAGCACGGCCACGCAGCTTGCGGGAGAAGCGACCAAGGTAGCCGGCAAGGCCGCCGACGTTGCCATGGATTTTGCCACGCGCACGATGGGCCTGATGCGCGGCTTTTGGGAGAAACGCTGATGGTAACCGCTGCGACGCTCAGATACATGTTCTCGATCAAGGCAGGCTTTCCGACGCGTTGGGTCGCGAAAACGCCCGCTGGGTTTCGAATCGACGCGGAGTTTCACACGACTCAGCCGGAGTACGGCATCTCGGTTGCGCCCGAGGAATACTGGAATGCCTGGGGAGGGTCCGTGAAGGTATGGCTCACGGCGTCGCCTCAGTGTCTAAGGGACTGGAAAGCGCGCTTCACGGACATTGTGCAACAGCGGGCGATCGACAATCTCGCGACGCCGCTCTCGGGCGTACCTGCCGCCGACCGCGCTCAGTTGGCGCAGGAAGCACAAGGCGCAGGGTTCGGGGCTCTCCTGAGGGAGCTCCGCAAGTACGTTCGGGAGAAAGAGCTGGACTGTCCCGCTTGGCTCGGTCTCGAAGGTCGCATCGTCTCAGGTGTGGACTGGGCGCTGCTGCGCGCTGACGGCGTGATTGAATTCGATGGCCAATGGGTGCTGACCGATGGCGAGCTTGACGACAAGAGCGCGGTCCTGATCAATGCCAGAACCTCGGGCTCGGTGGATCTATGCAAGGAAGGGGGGCCCCGTCCACTCACTCTCGATCACGCGGGGGCCATGGTGCGAGCCATTGATGCAAACGCCGAGACGGGCATCGCGCTGGCGGTGAAGTTCGAAGCGCCGCAGGAGCCCGAGCCTTGGGCCTCGAAGAAATACACGCGTCGCAAGGGACAGCTCACCTACGTGCGCTTGAGCCGCGGCCAGTTCGTCGCCATCGGCAAGTTGAACGCGTTCGGCAAGAGCGGGGCCAAGGTCGACCTTGGCGTCTATCAGGTGAAGGGCTGACGATGGCTGGCCCGGCAGCTCGCAAACCTGCAAATATCGTGGAGCAGCATCCCGCGCGTCGCTCGACGTTCGTCGATCGAACGCTGCTTTACTTGTTCAGCTACGACGTGGAGGTCGAGCGCGATGCCCAGACCGTCGGATTTTTTCCCGGTGGCGTGCGCTTCAACATGTTGGCGCATCGCAACAAGTCACGCGCCTACAACGTCATGCGTGACCGTACCGTAGCCGGCGTTGGCGTGCCGGCCATCAGTGGTGAGCTCGATTGGGGAACCGATTGGAGCTACTGGCGCGAAGACGACATTGAATTCTCTCACGTTAGAATGACGATCACCACCGACGAAGGCGACACCATTTACGGCTCGTACCCCGCGGTGGTGTACCTCGGGTTAGGCGGCTTTCGGCGCCTCGTGAGTGAGAAGGACAAGATCGGCACGGAAGACAAGCCCGTGGTCGCTCGTTTCGTCACCACGCCGCGCTTTCAAACTTCTAGCGCGCCTTACCTTTGGCTCAACGACCTGCAATGCGTCGGTTTTGGGCGTTTGCAGCTGATCCGCAGCGAGTTCCGCCGCATCAGCTACGACGTTTATGGTCTCACATGATGCCCGTGCCTTTTCCCAATTGGGGCGAACGTAGCTGGCTCCACGACAAGAGCCTTCAGTACGTGATGTCGCTGGACCTGCTCTACCGGCTCCCGATACCGCCGGAGGCGGTGGCCGGCACCTCCACCCGGCTGCCGCTCGTCGCGGTGCCACCCGACGGCGAGCCCGTCACGACCTATCGCACGGTAGGTCCGATGTTGTTCAAGAGCAACGACAACATCGAGCGTGAGGTGCCCCAAGCGCGCGTAGTTCACGGTGTGGATTCGTTGGAATTGAAGGAGGAAGGCGCGGTCGATCTCAACGGTCGCTTGCGGCTCGAAATCGACACGGTGGAGGCGATCTCGATTGCCTACACCGGGAAGCTCGAGCTCGACGGCGGGACCTTGCAGCTCGCAAGCCCCGATCCGCCCGCCGCGCGTCCGTCGCCGCCGAGCGCCGCCGAGCGCAGGTCTCACCAAGGAACGCAATCGTACGACAGGCGCATCCTGGGTTCGGCGTTCATCTCGACCCGGCAAGAGGTGGCAATCCCTCGCTACCGTTGGTTGACCTACAACCAGCTCGTCGGTGTTGGACGCGCCGCAGCGCTCGTGCCGCTGGATCCGGATCCCTGGCTGCTGACTTTGACTTTCGACCTCTATCTGGGCCTCTAGCCAGCCCGGCTACACGCCGCGAGCTGCGACGAGGTGGAGCGTGCCGGAGAGCCCATCGGCGGACAGCTTCAAGTCCGCCAGGAGTTGCTCGGCCTTCTCCAGGTGGGGCTTGGCTTCCGGCCCCCTCATGGCGGCGCCAAGGGTCTGATGCAGGCGCCCCTGCAGGTTGGGCAACCCGAGCTGTTCCGCGCGCGTAGCCCCGGCGCGCCAGGTCCGGATGGCCCGCTCGCGCTTGCCCCCGAGCCAATCCAAGGTGCCGAAGTGGAGCGCCGCGGTTGGTTGTGCGATCGGGAAGACGCGCGCCGAGCTCTTGACGTGCTTGGAGACGCGACCCATTGCCGAGCGCAGCGCGCTGCTCTTCGCCTGGACGGCCCGGTCGTCCTCATGGCAAAGCGCGATCAGTGTTTGCAACAGGCGCTCCAAGGAGTTGACGCAATGTAGGTGCACGGGAGGTTCCGCGGTCGCGAGCCGCGTCCCCTCGAGGGCGGCCTCCACGGCGCCTGGGATGTCGCCGGCCCGGAGCAGCGCGAAAGCACCGAGGCCGCTGGCCCATACCTGTTCCGGCCGCGAGTCTGGGAGCGCGGGACGCATGCGCAAAAAATGGTCTCGCGCCTGTTCGCTTTGGCCCATCTGCAGCAAGCAGTCCAGCCTCTGCAAATCCGCCCACGCTTGCAGCTGAACGTCGTTCCGCAGTCGTGCTGCCTCCGAAAGCTGGTCCATACCCCGCTGTGCGACGTGCACGCGCCCGGCAAAAATGTCCACACCGGTCCTCACGGCGGTGCATTCGCCGAATCTGCGATGGAAGCCGATCAAGTCTGCGATTGCGACCCCCGCGTCGGCTGCGGCCATGGCCAGCTCTCCCTTGCCGACGCCGGTGTAGAACACGCACTGGATCATGCGGAGCAGGGTTTCATTGGCAGGGTCAGGGGTTTCCTCGAGCGCTCGAAACGCCATCCCGAAATACTTCTCCGTCAATTTGGGCGCAGGCAGGATGCCGCAAACAGCGGCCACGTTCATATAGGCCGTCGCCAGCTCCGTTGCTGCGCCGGTGGACTCGAGAAGATTGAGAGACGTGATGCAACCGAGTAGCAGCGCCCGAGTGTCGCCAGCGTAGTACGACGCCCGCGCCAACCGCTCGAAGACTCTACCCGCCTCGATGCGTCGATGAAGCAGGGCTGGATCCTTGACGCGGGTGACCCCCGTCAGTCTACGGAACACCTGGAGGAGGAGTTGTCCGGCCAGTGCCATTCCTTGTCTCCAGGCCGCTTTGGGCACCGGGTAGCCAAGGAGCGCCGCTGCTGTCGACAAATGCTCCAGACTGGCGCGGGAGAGGCCGAGCCCCTGCTTGGCGTCCGCGATGCCGCGGGCCCAGCGAGCACGCCGCAGGATGGGGAGGCGCCCGCTCAGACCGGACTCGAGCTTCGTGGCTTGCGCGAAATGCTCGATCGCGTCCGCTTCCGCGGCCACGACCAGCGCCCGATTGCCAGCACGCTCGAAGTAATCGATTGCAGTCACCGCGTCGGCGGCCAACTCGAAGTGACGCGCCAGCTCGCCGGCGCGCAGGTCGAGCTCCGGTAAACCCGCCAAGTGCGCCGCGAGGGTCTTGCCGACCCGCAGGTGGAGGTCACGTCGGGCATCGCCATTCAGGTCCGCGTAAGCAGCCTCGCGAAACTTGTCGTGGACGAAGCGCGGTCGCCCCTCTCGACCGAGTTCGAGAACGCCTCGCTCGAGGAGCTCCGCCACGCCGGCCATCGCCTGCTCTTCCGTCTGCGTGAGCACGCTTGCCAGCAGTGCCGTCTCGAACTCGCGTCCCAGGACGGCAGCTGCGCCCAGAGCGAGCTGTGCCGTGGCGGTCAACCCGCTGAGACGGTGTCGTACCAGCTCCTGCAGGCGCTTCGGAAACGGTACGGCGCGCAGCTTAGCCTCCAGCGCGCTCACGTCCGCGTGGAACGACCACGAGCCGTCTCGCCAGGACAGGATGCCGTCGGCCAGCACCGTGCGCAGGTACTCAGCGACAAAAAATGGAACGCCCTCCGCTTGGGCCGCGATGAACGACACGAGCGAAGCGGCCGGCGCGCGCACCCCGAGCATCTGTTGGATCATCGAAGCCGAGTCGGACGCCTCGAGACGCTCGAGGTGGACGGTCGTCGCCCACGGCCTATCTGCCAATTTGGCGAGCACAGCGTGACCTTCGTTCGTGCGCCGGGTGCCTAGCAGGACCAGCGGCGTGCGCTCGAAGAAGCCGGCGTCGAGTGAGTCGAGCAGCGCGAGAGTGAGCTCGTCGGCCCATTGCAGATCGTCCACGATCAACACGAAAGGCTGCAGCTTGCCGAACTCAGAAAGTGTGGTGCTCACGGCGCGCAGCAAGCGTTCGCGCCCGGCGGTGTCGGGGAGGGGTGCCGGCTCGGGGTAGCCCTCGGCGCCGGGCAGGCCGCCGAGCGCAGGTGCGTATTGCTTGAGCAAACCCATGCTTCCTCCCAACAACGCCTCGGTCACGTCTGCGCCGCCGCGCCGGCACGTATCGCGCACGACATCGAGAAAGTTGGTCACACCCTGGAGTGCGGCCACGCTGGCGTCGTTGGGGAGGCCAGTGGGGTAGCATTCGCCCGTAATGACCCGCAAACCGAGCACGCTGGCTCGTTGCGCTAACTCGCTGGCGAAGAAAGTCTTGCCGATGCCGCTTTCGCCTTCGACGAGCACTAGTCCCCCGCGGCCGCCCTTGGCTTGCTCGAGCACTCGCGTCACTTCTTCCAACGATTGCTTTCGCCCGACGATGGCCGAGCGAAAAAGGTACGTCGGCGCCGAGCCGGCGTGCTCGACCTCGCTACGGGCGCCGGCCGCAATCAGCCGTTCAGCAACCTCGAAGGCATGTCCGATGCGGTCCTGCGGAGACTTGGCCAGCAGGCGCGCAAGAAGCTCGTCGAGCTGCGGCGGAATGTCCGACACCAGATCCGAGGCCTTGGTGGGCTTTGCGTGCAGGTGTTGCTCGTAAAGCTCGCTCCGGGTGTTGCCGGTAAAAGGCGGCCGACCCGTGAGGCTCTCGTAGAGCATGCAACCCAACGCATACAGATCGGCGCGTGCATCGGGAATGCGACCTTCGATCACCTCCGGAGAGATGTACGGCAGCGTGCCGCGACGACGGACGGCTGGCTGTAGGGCTTCGCGATCAACGGCGCCGCGTGCCGGCACAATTAGCCCGAAGTCCATGAGCACGGGGTGCCTCTGGTCTCGCAGGAATACGTTTGCCGGTTTCAAGTCGCAATGAACGATGCCGACTCGATGGATGAAGTCGAGCGGCGCGCACAGCTCCAGATAGAGGCGCATCACGTCGGCGAGCCGCCCTCCGGCCGCCGCTACTCGCGCGGTCGGCCTAGCCCCCGACGCGGGAGGTAAGGACGCGCTACCCCAAAGGACCCGGTTTCTCGCGGCAAGCGTCTCACCCTCGAGCAGCTCCATCGCGTACCAAGGGTCGCCCGCAGTGAGGTCGAAATCCAGGACGCGAACGATGCCGGGTTGGCGAGCGTCCTTCAGGAAACGAATCTCTTGGCGGAGTCCCTCGAAGGCCGAGGCATCCGGACCGTTCACCGTCTTGAGGGCGACCAGCGCGCCGGTTACTTGGTGACGGGCTCTGTAAACGACACCCATGCCCCCGTGTCCCAGCACTCCCTCTAAAACGTAGTGCCCGATGGCACCCGCAGCTGTCGACGGAAACCTGATCATCAGACCTGAACGACGGTCAGCGCGATCTTCGGAATCAACCAGGCCGGACGAGGCCAGCCAGGAGAGGACGTCCGGACTCAGAGCCTGGCTCGACGATTCCTCCGACAGCTCGGCTGCGGCAACAGCCAGCCGCGCGAAACACAGCGCGCAGGAGTGGAGATGCTCCTGGGCAACATCGAATTCGCTGCCATGCAGCTTGCCCCGCAGCAGCAGCGCCGTATTTTCCAGTCTGGAGCAGCTCATTTTCTCCTCACCGTAAGAGGCGAAACCATCTTAGTACTGGATGAGGCGATTTGGATGCATAGCGCGGGGGGTCGGTGTCTCTAGAAGGCATGAGGCAAACGTGACCCTCGATGCCCAAGCAAGTAACCATGAACTGGAATCGGCTGGAGCTTCAATGACTGGAGGGCTAAGCCAACAGCCGCCGTCCGAACTGGTGACCGCCGTGCTTTCCGCGGGGCGCGAGCGCTGGCCCGCCCTGGAAATAGACGTTCGGGAGCTAACCTCCTATCTGGCTGGGCGCCCCGTTTCGGCCGAGCGGCTCACAACGAGCCTGGCTTGTGATTTGTTCCTGGCGTTTGCGTGCGTCGCCAATGTTCCGGCGGCCATACAATTGTTTCAGACTCTGTATGAACCGATCGTGGTCGCGGCGGCCCGACGCTTCGATCCCAGTGGCGCACTCGCGGACGAGCTGCGCCAGAGGCTCGCGGAAACGTTCTTCGTGCATGGACGGCATGCAGGCGGCCGCATCGCCGAGTACCGCGGGCGAGGTCCGCTCAGCGCGTGGGTGCGCACCAGCGCCAAACGAGCCGCTTTGCGCTTGGCTAAGGTCAACAATCCCGAGGTGCTGATGACTCGGGACGCGCTGGCCGACGAGATTACGGACGTATGCGACCAGGAGCTCACGCTGCTCAAGGATCACTACGGAGAGCTCTTCAGGTCAGAGCTGGTGTTGGCCCTGGGAGAGCTACCGTCCAAGGATCGCATGCTCCTTCAGCTGCACTTGGTCGCTGGATTGAGTACCACGCGCATCGCCAAGATGTACCACCTCAACCAGTCCAGCGTTTCGCGCCAGCTGCAGCGCACAGCCGCGACGACTTTCGCATTGATCAAGCAGCGGATTCACCGGCGCCTCGGGGTGGATACCGCAGAGCTCGAATCCTTACTGGATTTGGCTCGTAGTCACATCGAGCTCACGTTGTCGTCGATGGACGAGCTTCTGCAAGACGCTCCGAGTCGAGACAAGAAGTAGCCGTCTATTTACGCCGAGGCGCGCTCCTTCTTGCGCCTGGCTGCGCATTCGCGTCGCGGCGGAGCTCTGCGCTCGTTCGCCGACGCGTCACGAATCAACGTTCTGTGGGTGGGTAAAAAGGATGCTTCATGAACACTGTGGGCTTGGAAGAGCTACGCCGCGAGCAAGCTGCGGCGAGCGATCTCTCATCGGTCGAGCAGGGCTGCATCGCCGAGCTGTGGCGCGGGCTGGTGGCCGGCACCTGCCGTGTGGTGGATAGCTTTTTTTCGGCTGAACGCTGCTACCTAGTCGTGCGGCAATCAGAGCGTCCTGGCGGCGCGCTCTCCGGGCGGCGCCTAGCGATCCTCGAGCAACTCTTGTGCGGCGGCTACCAACTGCGCGTTGCCATCGATTTCGCGCTCGCGCCCTCCACGGTCGCAGCCGCCGCGCGAAGCGCGCTCGAAACGTTGGGCGTCTCGGGACGGCCGTCCCGCGTTCACCCGCTGCTCGTTCTCGCTGCGATCTCGGCTGGCAGCAGCAAGAGCAGACTCGCCAAACGCTCCGTCATCGTCGAGCAGGCAAGCATCTTGCACGTCTGGTCGATTCCCCGTCCCGAGCCAGGTTGCGCGGCCCTTTCGCCCGCGGAGCGCGCGGTGAGCCGATGCTTGGTGGAAGGCTTGTCCTATGACGAGATCGCCCAGCTCCGAGGCACGTCCAAGCGCACCATCGCCAATCAGATCGCTGCCGTTTTTCGCCGCCTGGGAGTCTCGGGTCGCAACGAGCTCCTGCACCTTTCGCTGGTGAATGACGATTCGTGTACGGTCCCACCGAGCGAGCCTCCGCCGGCAAGCGCAGCCTAGCTGCCGCAGTCGGCTTCAGGAAATTTGGCGTCCGTGGGCGGCGGCTGCCGACCAAGTCTCGACGGCTGCCTGCAGTGCTCGCGTCTTGTCATCGTCCCGAACTACCGCTACTGAGACGTGCCTGTCGCGGGATGCCAAGATCGGCTTGCACTCGAATTCGCTGAGGCGATCCGTCAGCGGACAACCAGGACTGAAGTCGAACTTGTCGTCCTGCTTGCTCCACAGCTTGAACGCTGGAGAGTTGAGCGTATAAGACGTACAGTAGGCAGCCATGGGCGGTTGCTGGGGGGCGCCCTTCGGGTCGTTCATGGTGGGGCTCCTGCCGTTCCAGCCGATGAAGGAATGCTCGATGGGCTCGTTCTTCCCCAGCAGAAGCTTGAAGGATCCGAAGATGTCGAGCTGGCTGAACAGCCGCGCCTGAGCGTCCAACAGCTCCACGGGACTTCCGTCGTTGACGCGCACATACAGCAGCTGATTTTTCTCGAAGGTGACATTGGTCGTCGTTCCCCCGTCGTCGTGATTGATCCGCACGTCTGCCACGAATTTGTCGATGCCCATGACGTCTCGGCCCACGTCGAACGCCGCTTGGTTTTTGCTCATCGCGAGCGGACCCATGACCATCGCCACTGCGGGGTCCAAGAGCGGCAGCAGCGCGGCGACCGGGTCACGCAGTTGGGTGACTTCCTTGGAGTGCTCTCGGTCGAGTGGCAACGCGAAAATACTGAGCGGCAGCGCTTGGTAGGGACCAGCGCTCGTGTCCGCGTAGTCGTTCATGACAAGGTTGACGATGGCGTACTCCTTGTCGACCTCGAGCTCGTACCGTTCGGATTCTTTTGGACCGACGACGACGACCACCGGCTTGTATCCGATGGGTCTGAGGAAATCGCTGACCTTGTCCGCATTGGCGAGACAAACGATGGCCGTATTATCCGCGCTGTAGGCATGAAACTCTACGGGTAGCTGCAGCCCGCTGACGGGGCTCCGGTAAGCGTGCTGCAAGGGGTGCGCCGCGAATATCGGCAGCTTCCGCATGTTCACGCCAAGTGGCGGCGGAGGGACCAGGACGTTTGGGTCAACGTTCGCGAGGACGTGAAGGTCGCTCATGCTGCGCTTCGGATCTACCCGAGCCCGGGCTCGCGGAGCTAGTCAAAAACTAGTGCACAGCGCGTCCGGAACCAGCTTTTGAAACTAGTACTTTGTTCGGCACACCCACTATGCTCCCGCGATACGATTGCCACGTGGGGTAATCGCGGGCAGCTTCCGCACGCTCTCCGGCAAGACGTGTGAGGCCGCGCTAGTTGGAACCGGAGTCACGTGAGAGGCCGCGGTGATGCTCCCGCCCGCCGCGCAGGCCGCGACGGTCCAAAGGGCTTGCGACGCTTCGGTGGGAGCTCAGCACGATGGCCAGAGATGTTGCTCGCGAGAATCTCTGGCAGATGCATTCACATCGTATCAAACCCAACATAACACACGGAAATCACTCACGAAAATTCGACAACCAGCAGGGGCTAGCCGTCGGTGCAAACAGCCGCGAACAGTTTTTCGACGTCGTGCAGTCTTACCTGAGCGGCGGGTGCGGCCCTGCGCTAGTCGCCAGAAGAGGTTCTTGAACGATGCCTGCCTTGGCCGACGAGCTGCTGCTGGATTTGTTCGCGCGATACAGAAATGAGCTGCGCTTGCATTGCTATCGCATGCTCGGCTCGTCGCACGATGCCGACGACGTGTTGCAAGAGGTGGCGGTGCGCGCGTGGCGCAGCAAGGCGTCGCTGCTCGACGTGACGCACGTGCGCGCGTGGCTGTACCGAATCACGACCAACGTCTGCCTGGACGAGCTCAAGAGCCGACGCCGCCGCTGTTTGCCGTTCGAGGCCAGTCCCGCTACTTCGGATCCCAACGCCGCGCTGGCGCCGCCGGATCGCGAGGCCTTCGTCGAGCCGTGTCCGGACTCGTGGTTTGGTGGAGCTGCCAGCGATCCGGCCGCGCGCTTCGAGCTGCACGAAGGCGTACGGCTGGCCTTCGTGGCCGCCCTCCAGCACCTCACCCCCAGCCAGCGCGCGACCTTGCTGCTGCGCGACGTCGTGGGGTTTTCTGCCGAAGAAACGGCGACGGCGCTCGAGCTCGGGCTGCAAGCCGCCAACAGCGCGCTGTTTCGTGCCCGCGCCGCTGTCGAAGCCAGGCTCGCTCATGACGCGCGCGCGCCGGCGCGGCCTGCACCGCAAGGTAACGCGCTTCAGTCGCTGCTCGAGCGCTACTTGGCGGCTTGGAACCAAATCGACGTCGAGGCGTTCGTGGGGTTGTTGCACGACGAAGTCAAAACCACGATGCCGCCGGTGCCGACTTGGATCGCGGGCAAGCCCGACAACGTCGCTTTCTATCGACCGATGTTCGCGGCGCAGCGTCCGGGCGCGTTCGTGGCGGTGCCGACCGCGGCCAACGGGCAGCCGGCGTTCGCCTTCTACCGCGCGCTCGCGGCGGGGGAGCCGCATCGGCTTCGGGCTATTCAGCTGGTCGAAGTGCGGGACGGCTCGATCGTCGGCATCGATCACTTCATGTTGCCAGAGCTGGCGTCCGCGTTCGATTTGCCGAGCGAGCTCCCGGATCTGTTCGCGGGAGACGCGGGTGATGGCCGCCCCTGCCTCGATCTGGCGCTCGCCGCGATTCAACGCACGAAGCGCTGAGCGAGCGCCGAGGAAAAAACGCGACCGGGCGCGAACAGTTTGCGCGGCGTCCGCGGTCTCATCCTCATGGAAAAGACACTCGAGCTCGTGCACGCCTACTACGACAGCTGGAAAAACGGCGCGGAAGCGTATGACGAGGCACGCCTGCGCCGCGCGCTACATCCCGCATTGGTCTTCGAGAGCCCGACGGGGCGGCGCGAGAAGCTCGACGACTTCTTGCCCGGGCTCGCCCGTTTCACGAAGACGGTGAAAACCCAGCGCATGCTGCAGCTCGTCGCCGTCGGCAGCGAGGCCGCTGCCATTTACGACTGTGAGCTGACGGGTCCGGTCGACGTGCTGCGTTGCGCCGAATTCTTCCGTGTCGAAGGCGAGCGCATCGTGTCCATTCGCCTGGTCTTCGACGCGAGCGCGTATCGCTGATCTCCTGAAAAGGTGAAGCTCGGGCAGCGACGCGACCGCTGCCTCGGGCTTCCGACTATTGAACGTTCGCCGCTTGGTGGTCCCAGCCGGCGTCGGTGCAAATCGTGCACGTCGCGCCGTAGAGGTAGCCCTTGCCCGTTGCACCCATGTCGCCCTTGAGTTGCCAGTTCAGCCAAGCCAGATTCACGCGGTTGAAGTCGCCTCTAGGCTGGCCCAGATCTCCGCCGTGGCCGAGGCTCTTCTTCGAGAAGTACAAGGTCGGCTTGCCGCGCTTGCTGATCTCTTGATAGTCCCTCAAACCATTGTCGTAGGCGATGTCGCTGGTGCCGCCGTTCATGATTTTGAACGGCGTATGAATCTTGTCGTACAGGGCGGTATTGGCCGCCATCAGGCCGCTGCTGGTGATTCCAATGGCGGAAAATCGAGCGTCGCCCGAGACGCTCTCGGACATCAGCCCGCCGCAAGAAAAGCCGTCGGCGGCAATCTTCGTCGTGTCCAGGCTCTGATAGTAAGCGCTGCACGGCTTGGCATTTTCGGCGATCGCCCAGGTGAGATAGTCGAGGAACGCCTTGCCGCCCTGGTCGCTTTGGCAAGCATTGGCGCTGCCGGGGGTGCCGTCCGCGACGATGAAGTAGCCCCACGAGGCGATTTCGGCCATCGCCGCCTGATTCGAAAGACCGTCCTGAGAGCAACCTCCTTCGCCCCAAACGAAGATCGGATACTTCTCGGTGCCTTTGAGATCCTTAGGACGGAAGATGGTGCCGCACTTGATCCCGTTGTCGGAGTTCGTTTCGATGACCACCTCGTGAGGTCCGGTGCCGGAACCCTTCTTGCCGGTGTCCTTGGAAGTGGTGCAGGTGCCGCTGGCGCCGCCGCCCGTTCCGCTTCCGCTGGCACCGCCGCTTCCACTGCCGCCCGCGGTGCTGGAGCCACCGCTACTGGAGCCGGCGACGCCGGAGCCACCGGAGCTTGCCCCTGCCGTGCCGGGCCCGCTCCCGCTCGCGCCTCCGGTGGCGGGGGCGGTTCCGCCGTTGCCGGGCGCGCCGGCGGTGGCCGTCCCGGCGGTCGTCACCTGGCCACCGGTTCCCGGCACGCCACCCGTCACGACGGCCGTTCCGCCGTTGCCGGTCATGGCCGAGCCGCCAGTTTCTACCTCGCCGCCGGAGCCACTGTCAGAGCAGCCCAGGCTTCCCGCGGCGACGCCCAGAAAACCCAACGGCAAGGCAAACATTAGGTACGCGATCTTCATTCGTTCTGCTCCGATGAGGCTGCGGCACCGCTCGCCGCTGAAGCCCGGGCTCAGCCAAACAGCGGAGCGCGACGGGCGCTCCGCCGTGCAGAATCCCGATTCGACGAGAACGGTTCAAAAAAGCGATAGATGCAAGGGCAGCGCATTTGTCCGGTCGCGCTGTTGTTTCCGCATTTTCCGCGCCCCGAGCACCAGCAGGCGGCGCTCCCGAGCTCGCGGGGCTCGCGGCGACAGATGACGCCGGGGTTGCGACTCGCCACAGTCTCAGGCGATTCTTGAACCGATTGCGGCGGAGCGCGCGACTGCGACGGTCGAGGCCCACGGGCTACGTCGGGCACGTGGAGTACCGGAAATGGTCATGGTGCAGTGGCGCTGGCAGCGTCGCCCGAGATACAGGTCGAGCCCGCCGTGGCACGGAGCGGGCGATCCGCTAAGGAACCATGGCAGCCATGGCTAGCCGCGTTCGCGCTCCGCTTTCGCTAGTAGCCGCCCCGGCCCCAAGGGAGGCGAGCGACACCGAGCTCGCGCTCGCCTTGCGCGCGGGCGAGCCGTGGGCGGTCACCGAGGTGTGGCACCGCTACGCCGCGATGGTGCTCAGGATGGCGGAGCGGGCGCTTGGCTCGCGCAGCGACGCGGAAGACCTCGCGCAAGAGGTCTTTTACCGCGTGTGCGCCCGCGCGTCCTCGCTGCGCGACCCGAACAGCCTGAGGAGCTTCGTGTACTCCGTCGCGATCCGTTTGCTGAAGACGGCGCTCCGCTACCGGCGCTTGCGGCGCTGGCTCTCTTTTCATGCCCCCGAGACGCTGATCGATCTCAGCGAATGCAAGGTCGACGTCGAAGGGCGCGATCTGCTGCGCAGGTTCTACGTCCTTTTGGATCGGCTGTCGGCGCGCGACCGGTTGGTGTTCTTGTGTCGCCGCGTCGAGTCGATGACAGTCGAAGAAATCGCGACCGCGATGGAGCTCTCGGAGTCGACGGTCAAGCGCTCCTTGCTGCACTCTTCGCAGCAACTTTCGCGCTGGGTCAAGGCCGACGCGGCGCTCGCCGAGCTCGCCTTCGTGCACGTCGGGAGGCAACCATGAGCGACGACGAGCCGGGCGAGTCTCCCGCTCTCTCCCGAGTCACGGAGCTCTTGCGCGACTTTCCCAACGCGCCGACGCCGAGCGAGCTCGACCGCGGCCTCTCGAAGGTCCGCACGAGGTTGTCGGCGCACAGGGAAGCGCCGAGCGCCGCCCGCAAGTGGGCGAGCTTGGGCGCGGTCGCGGTTCTGTGCTTGATTTTGGCTGCGATCGCGACGTCTTGGCTGCGTCTCCGCGGGCCCGTTGCCCAGAAACCCATCGCCTTGAGCCGGATGCAAGGCGGGCAACTATTGCAAGGTGGGTACTTGGCGGAGTCGGGAACACTGGGCATGCAGCTCTTCTTCGACGAAGGCAGTCAGCTCGCGTTGACGCCAGGTGCTCGCGGGCGGCTGCGCCTCGACGGCACGGCGGGCGCGCGCCTGTTACTCGAACGCGGCTCGGTGTCGCTGCAGATCACGCCCACGCCCGAGCCTCACTGGTCGGTGGAGTCCGGCCCATTTTTGGTCACGGTCAAGGGCACCGATTTCACCGTGGGTTGGGATCCCACGAGCGAGCTATTCGAGCTTACGCTGCGACGAGGCCGGGTCGTCGTCAGTGGTCCGGTGGTGGGCGACGATTTCGTCGTCCACCCCGGGCAGAAGCTCAGGGTCAGCTTGCCGAAAGCGGAGACCGTGATCGTCGAGGACCGCGCGGCCAGCGTCGCTCCCCCGACGGTTTCGAGCGCTGGCCCCGCCGCGGACGCGGCGACGGTGCCAACGCCGACGGACGAGAACAAGGTGAGCGCCAATGGCGGTAACGCCAGTCCTCCCGCGGCTGCGTCCAGCTCGCGCCAGCGGCAGTGGCGTGGCGCCTTGGCCAGCGGCGAATGGGACCGAATCATTTCCGAAGCCGAAGCCGGTGGCATCGAGACCACGCTCGAAGCGGCGACGAGCGAAGACCTGTTTGCGCTGGCCGACGCTGCGCGCTACCGCCGGCGCTTGGACATGGCGAGGGCCGCGCTACTGGCGCAGCGTCGCCGCTTCCCGAGCTCGCCGCGCGCTGCGGAAGCAATCTTCCTGCTGGGGCGGGTCTCCGAGCTTCGTCCTGGAGGGCGCGCGCAAGCGCTCCAATACTACGACGAGTACCTGGGCCGAGCTCCGGGAGGCACTTACGCCGCCGAAGCGCTCGGGCGGAAGATGACGCTCGTGAACGAGTCCGGAAGCGGCGCTCGCTCCATCGCGGAAGAGTACCTGCGGCGCTTTCCCCATGGCAGCTACGCCGGGGCCGCGCGAACCTTGTTGAGTGTCGAAGAGTGAACCGCGTGAGACGCTTGCGCCGCGGGCCGGCGGGCGCTCTGGTGGTGCGCCTCGGTGCCGCGCTGGTGTTCTGCCTGGTCTTGCTGAGTGGAACCGAAGCGTACGGTGCGACCGTCGCCATTTTGAGCGGCGCCTCCTCGCCCGCTCTGTCGGAGACCACCAACCGGCTACGCGGCGAGCTCTCGGCCTTACGGCTCCGCGTCCTGCTGCTCGGTCGTCCGACGACCGACGAGCTCGGCGGGCTGGATAGTCGCGCCTGGCTCGAGCACACCGCCGAGGCTCGTGACATCGACGCCGTGATCGAGGTCATCGGCGAGAAGGCGCCCGAAGCCGTGGACGTGTGGATCTTCGAGCGTTCGCCGTGGCGCTCGCACGTGGCGCGAGTCTTCCCGGATCCGAACACGCCCGATCGAGCGGGGACCCTGGCGATTCGGGCGATCGAGGTCCTGCGCTCCTACAACCTCGAAACGGATCTGGCCGCCAAGGCCCGCGCGCGCGACGACGACATGCCGGCGACGGATTCCGGCCCGGTGAACGCCAGCCCCCCTGCCGCGGAGCAAGCGCCGGTGAAAGCCTCCCGCGATAGCGTCGAGGGAGCCGGAGTCGAGCTGGGCGCCGGCGTGCTCACCGGGCTCGACCGGGTCGGTCCAGCCCTCCTTCCGGTGCTGGGCCTCGACTGGCGCGCCCATCCCTCGCTGGTCGTGCACGCGACGGTGTCGGGCTGGGGCACCGAGCCGAAATTGCGAGCCTCGGCCGGTACCGTGCGGGTGGCGCAGGGTTATGGCGCGCTGGGACTCTGCTATTGCCCGACGGCTTCCGCGATCAGACCGTACCTTGCGCTTTCCGTGGGCGTATCGCGGACGTCACTCGCCGGTGCGGCGGAGTCGCCCTCGCGCGGTCACGACGTTGCGCAATGGTCGCTGCTGTTCGATGCGGGGGCCGGCGCGCGCTTGCGTTTGCCGAGCAGATACTACGCGACCCTCACTGGTCACGTGCAGCTGACTCAGCCCCATGTGTCCATCCACGTCGTGGACGAGCAGATCGGCAGCACGGGTCGCCCGAACCTCGTCGCCAACCTCACCGTCGGAGCGTGGCTATGACGCTTGGGCGCGTGTTACTCGGAACCGCGTTGCTTTGCTCTGCTACCGCGTGCTCGGGCGCCGATCTCTTTCCAATAACCCGAGACGCAACCGGTGGCACCGCTTCGGGCGGCAACGGCGGAGGCGACGCTGGCGCTGGTGGAGGCTCCGCGACGTCCACCATGGGCTGCGACGCACCCGCCCGACCTGCCGGAGACTGGCCCCAAACCGTGGTCGTGGACGGCGTGAGTCGCAGCTACGTCTTGCATTTGCCGCCCACGTACGACGCAACGCGCCCAGCGCCGCTGGTCGTCGACTTTCACGGCATCGGCGAGACGGGCGCAAGCGAGCGGGCCAGCTCCCCCTACCCCGCCGTGCTCGATCCCGAAGGGGTCGTGATGGCGTTCCCGGATGGTCGGCGTGGTCCGGCCGGCACCGGCTGGAACGTGGGGCCGTGCTGCGTCGCCGACACCGACGACGTGGCGTTCGCGCGCGCGGTCGTCGCCCACGTCCAGACGCTGGCTTGCATCGACAGCACGCGCGTGCACGCCGTGGGCGTCCTCACCGGTGGTGGCATGGCTCACTACCTCGGCTGTCACGCGGCGGACATCTTCGCAGCGGTCGCGCCGGCCGCGTTCGACCTGCTGGTGGAGAACGAGACTGATTGCTTGCCGTCACGGCCGATCACGGTCGTTGCCTTCCGCAGCACCGCGGATCCGCGCGTGCCCTACGCCGGCGGAGCGTCGTCGCTCGTACCCGGCATGCCGCTGACCTTTCTCGGTGCCCAGGCGTCGTTCGCGAAGTGGGCGGAGATCGACGGCTGCACGAGCGGTCCTTCACCCGAGAACGCGAGCGGTTGCTCTGCCTACACGGGCTGCGCCGGCGGCGCCGAGGTCCTACTGTGCACGCGCGACGGCACCGAGCAACAGGGCGACCCCAGCATCGCCTGGCCGGTGCTGCGCGGTCACACGCTCTGAGCGCCAGTCGTGCTCCCAATCGTGGCTACGGCACGATGGGTTCGGTCGCTCCCCTAGTGCGCAACGCGGTAGCCGACGCCGAGCGCGGTCAGGATGCGCCGGGGTCGCGAGGCGTCCTCTTCCACTTTGGCGCGCAGCTGCCGCATGTAGACGCGCAAGTATTGAACTTCGCTCTTGTAGCTCGGACCCCAGACTTCGCTCAGCAACTGGTGATGGGTCACGACCCGTCCGGCCTCGCTCAGCAAAATGTGCAGCAGCTTGAACTCGGTGGGCGTGAGCTCGACCGGCACCTCGTTCACGCTCACCTCGCGCCTGACCGTATCCATACGGATGTCGCCGACTTGAAGCTCACCCAGCTCGCGTCCGTGCGCCGCGTAGCGCAAGGCGGCACGCACCCGCGCCATCAGCTCGCCTTCACGGAACGGCTTGGTCACGAAGTCGTTGACGCCCGCGTCGAGGGCACGAATCTGCTGCTCCTCCTCGCCACGTGCGGACAGCACGATGATGGGCAAATCGTGCTCGTGACGCACGTGGGTCGCCACGTCCACGCCGTCGATGTCGGGCAGCCCGAGGTCCAAAATCATCAAATGCGGCGGCGCTTCACGCAATTTGGCCAACGCTTGCCGACCCGTCGCGGCCTCGATGGCGTCGTAGCCGCGCCCTCGCAACGCTACCCCGAGCACGCCGCGCATCTCGCGATCGTCTTCCACCACCAACACGACGGGGCGAGGCGTCATACCGCCACCTCGCAGCAGCCGGCCGCCGCCGGCACGCGCACGGGCGGGCTGAGGGGCAAAGTGAACTCCACCACTGTGCCACCTCCTTCGCGTTCGCTGATACCGATCTCGCCGCCGTGAGCGCGCACGACGGCCCGACAGATGCTGAGCCCGAGGCCAACGCCGCCATCCCTCTTTTTTGCCTGAGAGCCGCGATAGAATTGCTCGAAGACTTGGTCGCGCTCGCCTTCGGGGATGCCGGGCCCAGAATCGGCCACCTTGAGCGCAACGAAGCCGCCAACCGTCCTGGCCGAAACCTCGATGCTCGAGCTGGGCGGCGTGTAGCGGAGCGCGTTCTCGAGCAAATTCAACAGCACTTGCTCGATCAAGGCAGGTTCGGCCTGAATCCAGGGCAAATCCGCAGGCAGGTCGACCACCAGCGGTCGGAGCGCGAGCGCATCGCTCAAGCGCCCGAGCGCGGCGGCCACGATGTCCTCTACCGCTTCCGGGGTTCTCCGCAACCGGACGCCGGACGACTCCAGGCGGCTCATCGACAGCAAGTTTTGCAGCACCTGACCCAGCCGCTCGCCCTCACGCACAATCGTGGAGACCAGGCTTCGGGAGACTTGAGGGTCGAGCTTTTCCCGATGCTCCAACAGCGTGGTGCCCGAAGCGACGATTCCAGCCAGCGGGGTCTTCAAGTCGTGGGATACGGCGCTGAGCAGCGAGCTGCGCATTCGCTCGGTCTCGGCCGCCAGCACCGCCCGCTGCATCGCCTGGGCTAGCTGCATTCGCTCGATCGCCGCCGAAAGCTCGCGCGCGCAGGCCGACAGCAGCTGCCCCTCTTCGGATCGGGGATCGAGCGGGGCACTCAGCCTCAGGCCGATGACGGCCAACGGCTCGCTCTTGCCCAGCACGGGCAGCCAGACAGCGTGCCCGCCATTCGCAGCGTGAGCGCTGAACTCCCCGTCGAGCCAAGCTCCCTCGGCCAGGGCGAGCTCCGCCGCTGTCAGCTCTTGGAACGGACGCTCCAGCTTACCTTCCGCGTCCTTGAGCAGAACCAGGACTTCGCCGCCGAAAAGGCGTTGCAGCCGACGCTTCGTCACCGCGGCCAGGTCGGACAGCTCGGGGCTACGCGAGAGCTCGACGTTGAGCTCGTAGAGTGTTTTGTTGGCCTGGGCGGCGCGGCTGGCCGTCTGCTCCTGAACGCGAAGACGCTGGCTGAGGCCGCTGACCAGCGCCGCTACCACCAGCATCGCGAGAAACGTGAGCGTCTTGCGCGCGTCGGTCAAAGCGAAGGCCATGCGCGGCGGAATGAACAAGAAGTCGCAGGTCAGGATACTGAGCAAGGCCGTAAAGACGGACAGCTTGGGGTCGAAGCGCAGCGCGGCCAGCGTGTCCCCGAGCAGGTAGATCATCGCCTCGTCCTCGATGGAGGCGTACGGCTCGACGACGATGGCGACGAGCGTGCTCACCGCGACGAAACAAAGCGCGAGTAAGTAGAGGTGCCAACGGGGCACCTCAGCGGGCCGGGCCGAGGTTGGGGGCGGCGCGTTGGGCCAGCGAAAAAGGGCTCTCGCGGCGTCCATCGAAGAGCGAACAGCGCTGCGGCTCATTGACTATCAGCATCTCTCAAGTTTGCTTCCGCAGCTTGTCGCCACTGCTTCTACTCACTCCGCGCGAAAAGATTTCCTTATGAGAATTTGGCCTTTTTGTGGCGCTTTTTCACTCTCCGACCTGGACAAGAAACATCTCGGACAAGCGCTGACATGTACACCGTGTGGCAAGTCATGCCCCTCGCCGATTGGGTATCAACCAGCGTCGGCGACGCCGAATCTCCCTGAAAGGAAGTTTCAATGAGTGCTCTATTGCAAGGGCCAGCGAAGCTCACGCTGGCTCAGAAATTCTCACGTCTGCAGGGGCGCATGCGCGACCCCGAGTGGCGGCGATTCGGCAGGAATCTGCTGCTGGGCAAGCTTCTCGGTCTGTTGGTGCTGCCGGTCCTGATCTTCACCATCTACAAGGTTGCAGGTCTTTTCACCATCTCGTCGGCCTTCGCTGCCGACGCCCCCGCGGGCACGCCCGTGCTGTCGACGGACCTGGCCGACATGGCCAAGAACCCTGTCATCAACCCGATCAACACGGCCTGGGTCTTGCTCGGCGCCTTCTTGGTATTCGGCATGCAGGCTGGCTTCACCATGCTCGAGGCCGGCTTCTGCCGCAGCCGCGAGACGGTCAACGTGCTGGTCGAGTGCGTGTTCGACACCTGCGTATGCGGCCTGCTTCACTGGGGCATCGGGTTCGCGTTCATGTTCGGCGGCGGCAACGCCTTCATCGGCTGGCACCTGCCGGGCGACCCGACCAAGAGTTTGATCTTCATGCGCGACGTCGACGTGCTGTCGGTGTACGGCGCGACCGGCATTCCGATCGTAGCGCACTACGTGTTCCAGTTCGCGTTCGCCGATTGCGCGTCGACCATCTGCTCCGGCGCGATGGTCGGTCGCACGCGCTTCATCGGCGACGTCATCTACTCGATCGGTGTTTCCGGCCTGATTTACCCGATTTTCGGGCATTGGTGCTGGGGCCCGGACGGGTTCTTGGCCACGATGGGCACGCCCGGCGGCTTCCTCGAGAGCCTGGGCATGAACTTCCACGACTTCGCCGGCTCTACGGTGGTGCACTCGATCGGCGGCTGGGTCGCCATCGCCGGCGCGATCGTGCTCGGCCCGCGCCTCGGTCGCAAGTTCAAGCGCGACGGCGGCGGACCGATGTTGCCGCACGACCTCACGATCGCCGTCATTGGCGGCCTGATTTTGTGGTTCGGGTGGTACGGCTTCAACCCCTGCTCGACGTTGTCGATCATGGACAACGCCGGCGCTGGCCGGGTGGCCATGAACACCACGCTGGCGGCCTGCACCGGCGGCATCGCGGCCGAATTCCTGTCGTTCTATTTGATCAAGAAGTGGGACACGCCGGCCATGATCAACGGCTTCCTTGCCGGCCTCGTTGCCATCACTTGTCCTTGCTACTGGGTGAGCGACGTCGGCTCCTGCATCTTGGGTGCGGTAGCAGGCGTGTTGGTGATCGGCGCGATGGAGCTGCTGGAGCACTACCGCATCGACGATCCAGTCGGCGCTTGGCCCGTTCACGGGGTGTGCGGCATCTGGGGCACGATCTCGCTCGGTCTTTTCGCCAGCGGTCAGTACCAAGCCGCCGGCTCGAGCCCGACGGGCGTACCGAACATCGTGCCAAAGTCGCCGGAAGCCCTCACGGGCTTGTTTTACGGCGGCGGTTGGTCGGTGTTGAAAGCGCAATGCATCGGCAGCCTCATCGTGTGTAGCGCGACCTTCGCGGCGGCCATGGTGATGTTCACGGTGCTCAACAAATTCGGCCTCCTTCGCGTCACCAAGGAAGACGAGACCGAAGGCTTGGACATCAGCCAACACGGCAACACCGCCTATCCCGAATACGTCACCCCGGAGGCGTCACCGTTCACCGCCGCTCCCGTCAGCGCTCGCGGCGCGATGGCTCCCATCGAAACGGCTACCGCAGAGTAATCTCCAAATCTCGACCACACCGGCCTGTACCCGCCGGTCTTCACCCCCTTGCGCCGGCTCGATTCTCTCCGTCGAGCCGGCGCAAGGCTTTTTGATGCGCCATATGGCCGCGTCGGCCCCGCGCAGGCCGGCAACTTGGTAGCGAGTCGCTAACCGTTGCCGCGGCCGCCGCCGGAGCGGGCGGGCGGGCGCCACCGGCGCAGCTTGCCAACAGAAGACTCACGGCTCCCAGCGAGAACCTCGGCAGGCGGGGCGACGCGGTGGTCGTGGTCGATTTCAGGGGCGGGGACTTCCCGGTCGCCGGACGCTAGCAGATACTCGCGGACGAGCTCGCGAGCGCGATGGAGACGGCCCTTGATGGCCGCGGTGGTGGTCGCCAGGCGCGCGGCCATTTCGCCGATCGTCAGTCCTTCGAAGTCACGCAGCACCAACACCTCGCGGTATTGCTGCGGCAACGACTCGAAGGCCCCCGCCAGGTCGAGGCGCAGCTCGTCTTGGCTACGCGCGGCGACCAACGCATCGACTTCGCCGTCGCTCCACAGGTCGCGCCGGAGGGTGACGCGCGCCATGCGGTGACATTCACGACGAACGATGCGAAACATCCAACGTGACCAGGCGCGTGTATGCCGCAGACCGCTCAAGTAGCGAGAGGCAATGATCAGCGCTTCCTGGACCGCGTCGTCCACGTCGCTGATTAGACAGCTGCGCTGCGCGTAGCGTCGAAGCTCGGGCTGGCACTGGACCAGCAGACGCTCGAGCGCGCTGGGTTCACCCGCGCGCGCCGCTTCGATCAAGCCGAGGTCGAACCTATCCCCCATCTCTCACCCCTGCTTGGGACAGCCGGCGACCGACCAGGGCGCACGCAGGGCAGAAACCGAAAAGCCCAGTCATTCCGAAGCCCAGAGCCGAGCCGGCCACCAGCCAGCCCCAGGGAGCGGCGAAGGCATTCAGCGACACGAGCGCGGCAGTCACGGCCACCACGACCCGTACCATGCGCTCCCAGGTGGGGACGTTTTTCACGAAAAAAGCGGCCTTCAATGTGGTCATGCACCAGAGAGGTCACCACGCGGGCAAAGGATCCGCGCCCTGGTCGATTTTTAACCGGTGCGGGACTGCGGCCGAGGCTCGGGCAACACGAAGGCGCAGTGCATGTACACACGATCTTTCCCGACAAGCGAAATAGGCACGCGGCCCCGTGAGCCGCCTAGTCGTCGCCGGCGCGGCAAATGGCGGCATCCAAGCCCCGCGCCTTCAAAGTCGGTGAGAATCCGACCGGTTCGCGCCACTAACTCTTTGACCGGCCGCGAGGGCAAAGGTGGTGAGGAAGACGCTATGCCGCAATTTCGATTGAATCGGAGGGCCGTCCTGAGAGGCGCGGGGGGAATCGCCATCGCGCTGCCGTGGCTGGAGATCATGGCGCCGGCGCGGCCAGCCCGAGCCGCCGGCACGCCGGCTCGGCGCTTCGTGGGCGTCTTTACCCCCGGTGGCACCGTGCTCGACAACTGGCGCCCGACCGGCACCGAAACCGACTTCACCTTGAGCACGATCTTGCAACCCCTCGCGCCCGTGCAGCCTCACATCATGGTCGTCGACGGCATCGACATGACGTGTGCGGTAGGCGAGCAAAATCAGGCGGGCTTGGTCGCGCTCTTGACGGGCAGCAAGCAGACCGGTTCCCCCAACGACTTTGCCGCCAATCCGTCGATCGATCAGGTACTGGCAAGCCGGCTTTCGGCCAATCAGCGGTTGCCGAGCTTGGAGCTAGCGGTGCGCTGGGGCACCGGCAAGTCGCACGGCTTGCCGAGCCCTATCGACATCATGAGCTTCGCCAACACGGCCGCCGCCACGCCGATACCGCCACGGCTCGACCCCGCCCAGATTTGGCAGGACCTGTTCGGCGCGGTCACGCCAACGGGCAGCGCGGCCTGGGACAAATCGATTTTGGACGCGGTCGACCGTCGCTACGTCAAGCTGTCCAAGCGGCTCGGCGCCGCCGATCGCCAGCGGCTGGAAGCTCACCTGGAAAAGCTGCGTGAGTTGGAGAAACAGGCCGGAGCCGTCGCCGCATGCACGCCCCCAACCCTGGTAGACACGTCGGACTACGACCCGCTGAGCGGCCTGAAGTCCGACGACGTCGGCCAGATCAAGGACGTCGAGACCGACGCCGCCATACCCAAAGTCGGCAAGCTGATGATCGACATGCTGGTGATGGCGCTGGCGTGCGACCTCACCTCGGTTGCGACGTTGATGTGGAGCGATACCGAGAGCAAGCACACGTTTCCGTGGCTCGGCTTGAACGAGACCCTGCCTTGTTACATGAACGATTGTGGCTACCAACCGGTGCCGCTGACGAAGATCTTCACCTGGTACCAAACCCAACACGCGTACCTGATCGACCAGTTGTCACAGCACCAAGCCGGCGACGGCCGCTCGTTGCTGGAGGACACGGTCGTCTTCTTCGGCTCCAACCTACAAAACCCCGCCACTCACGCCAAAACCGACATGCCGTTCTTGTTGGCCGGCGGCGGGGGCGGGCTCCGCACCGGTCGCTGGGTACAGAATCACCATGCGCCGCACAACAACTTCTTGGTCTCGCTGCTGAACCTATGCGGTGACGACCGCACCACTTTCGGCGCCGCCGAGTTCTGCACCGGTCCGCTCGGAGGCCTGACGTGATGGCTCGCGGCTTTCACTGGTTGTTGCTGCTCGCGGCCTTGGGCGCCGGCTGCGGCAAGACCAACGGCTCGACGCCGGGCGCAACCACGACGCCGGGCGGCAGCGGCGGCAGCACCAGCGGCGGCAGCACCAGCGGCGGGGGAATCCCCAGCGAAGCCGGGTTCGGGGGAGTCATCGAACCGCCCATGTGCGCCATCCCGCATCCCGGGCCGTCACCGCTGACTCGCTTGAGGAACGCCGAGTTGAACAGCAGCTTCTTGGCTCAGGTCCCCAACACCGGGGCCAACGCCGGGCTACCCTGGCTGGAAGACGGTTTCGACGACATACCGGCGAGCGATCCCACAACCGTGTTGGTGGAACGGATCCATCAACTGGCGCATCAGGTGGCAGCGCTGCTGATCGACGCCGAGGGCGAAAACGCGCTCGCCGGCTGCGATGGAACTTCGGAGGCGGACGAAACCTGTCGCGATCGGTTCCTCACCCCATTTCTCGAGCGAGCATACCGTCGCCCCGTCACCGACGAAGACATCAGCGAGATGAACGAAGTCTTCGCCACCGGCAAGCAGCTGGGCGGAGACTTTGCGAGCGGAATCCGCGCCGTGGTCGAGGTGGCACTGCAAAACCCCGACTTCGTTTACCTGCTTGAGCAAGGTGACGGCACGTTCGAAGGCGACGCCACCGTGCTGACCGGCTTCGAGACCGCCGCTCGTCTCGCCTACTTTCTCACCGGGGGGCCTCCCGACGCCGAGCTATTCGACGCGGCCAGGAAGGGCGCCTTTTCCGCCAGCGAGCTCGAGGCACAAGCTCGCCGTCTGGTCGGAACGGCGCCCAACCGGGCCGCCGTCGGCAAGTTCTACAAGCGGCTGTTCGGTCTCGGCCCGGGGCAGGTTCCGCCGGAGCTCGGGTACACCAGCGAGATTGCAGCGCTTGCGGATGAAGAGAGCTCGCGCTTCATCGACGAGGTCACCTTCGACGGTGCGGGCACCTTTGGCGCGCTCGTCAGCCAGCCCTCGACCTGGGTGAACGAGCCGTTGGCGCGCTTCTATGGCTACGCTGGCGTTACCGGCGCGGCCTTTCAAAAGGTGCAGCTCGATCCAGAGCGCCGCCGCGGCCTGTTCACCCAGATCAGTTTTCTGAAGTCGTTCGGCGCGTCGCCGCACCCCGTCCAGCGCGCTATGACGATCCTCCGCAACGTGTTGTGCTACGACCCGCCACTGCCACCGCCCGACGTGGGCCCGATTTCGCCTGACGTCCCGGCCGAGGCCACCATGCGCGAGAAGATGACGATCGCTACCGCGCCCGCGCCTTGCCAGTCGTGTCACCGAGACATCAACCCGGTCGGCTTTGCTTTCGAGCACTACGACGCGGTCGGCAAGTGGCGTGACCTCGACAACGGCCTTCCCGTCGACTCGAGCGGCGAGCTCTACCAAACGGACGCTGCGGGCCCTTTCAGCGGCGCGCCCGAGCTGATGCAGCACATCGCCGACAGCGACGACGCCAAGGTCTGCTTGGTCAAGCACTGGCTCGAGCGAGCCTATCGTCGCGACGAAGAGCCCGAGGACGCCTGCACCAAGGCCGAGCTGTCGCAGGCCTTCTTGGACAGCGATGGCAAAGTGGTCGAGCTGCTGGTCAACCTCAGCCAAACCGACAACTTCCGGTACCGGCTGAAGAGCGAGCTGACGCCGTAGCTCGCTCCCTCATTTCCTCGACAAGGCCGCCCGAGTGAACCCGTGGCGGGAGCCCGTTGCGACGATACCGCAAAGTCGGAAGGCCCGTGGCCTCTGCTTGCATCGAAAGGAAATGCGAGCGCGTTCTTGGCCGAGTCTGCTTCTGCTCACGAGCTTGGCAGCCTGCGGCAACGGGTCCAGCAACGGCAAGCCCATGGTTGCTGGACCGACCGGGGGCGCCAGTCCGTCCACGGCTGGTGCGGCCGGGGCCGCCGGTGGCACCAGCGCCGGGCTCGCCGGGACCGCCGGGGCCGGGGGGACGCCGCCGCTGGGGGAGTCAGGTGGTTCACCGAGCGCGGGCCATAGCGGCGATGCCGGCGCCGCGTCGACCGTCGATGCGTTCGCTCCTACCGGTTTGCTGTGCGACCTGCTGAAGGACCCCGTGGTGAGCCCGCTCACCGACGCCAAGCCTGAATTTTCGTGGATCGTGAACAGCCCGCGCAAGAACGTCAAGCAAGCCGCGTATCAGCTGTTGGTTGCCAAGACCCGAGCCGCGCTCGACGCCGATCAGGGCGACGTCTGGGATTCGGGTAAGGTTGCGTCGGCAGATTCGGTCAACGTGGAGTACGCGGGCTCGCCGTTGGCCGCAGCGCAACACTATTTCTGGAAGGTGCGTACCTGGGAAGAAACCGGCGAAACTAGCCCCTGGTCGGCGGCACAGGAAATCGCGATGGCGGCAGCGCTCGGCTCTTACTCGACGCCCCGCGCCCCCGTAGTGCAAACGCGGGTAGCGCCCGTCAAATTCGTGACCGTCGCCGCAGGCCACTACTTCGTCGACTTCGGGCGCGACGCATTCGGTTGGCTCGAGCTTTCGGTCAACGCGGCCGCAGCTGGCGCAGAAGTAGTCATTCACCTGGGCGAGAAGGCGAAAGGCGACGCGGTCGATACCGCGCCGGGCGGCACGATTCGCTACGTCAAGGCGCAACTGACCCTGAAAGCCGGGCAAAACACCTACCGTGTCGACACGCCCAAAGACACACGCAACACCAGCGGCGACGCTTTCCCGTTGCCGGCCGCGCTCGGTGTCGTCATGCCATTTCGTTACGTCGAGATCGTCAACGGCCCCGCCGACCTCGACCAAACCATGCTGGAGCAGGTGACGCTCCACTATCCTTTCGATGGGGCGGCGTCGTCCTTCGCGTCGTCGAGCCCCCAGCTCGACCAAGTTTGGGAGCTATCCAAATATTCGATCTCGGCGCCGACCTTCGCCGACGTGTATCTCGACGGTGATCGCGAGCGCATCCCCTACGAAGGCGATGCGTACCTGCAGCAGCTTGGCCACTACGGGACCGATCGTGATTTTGCGCTGGCGCGCTTCAGCCACGAGTACTTGCTGACGCACCCCACGTGGCCTACCGAGTGGAAACAGCACTCGGTCATGATGGCTTGGGCGGACTGGATGTACTCGGGCAACACCGAATCGCTCACGCACGCCTACGATCTGCTGGTCAAAGAAAAGACGCTCGAAACCAACGTCAACGCCGACGGCTTGCTCGACACCAGCAGCCTGATGGATTTGGTCGACTGGCCCGAGGGGGAGCGCGACGGTCACGTCTTGACCGGCGTGAACACGGTCGTCAACGCATTCTGGTGCCGCAATTTGCAGCAAATGGCCGACATTGCCGCTGCGCTCGGCAAAACCGCCGACGCAACGCGCTACCGCGCGGCGGCGGCCAAAGCGCTCGCGGCGTTGAATGGCAAGCTCGTCGATAACGCGACGGGCCTGTACGTCGACGGCGTAGGCGTCACGCATTCGTCACTGCACTCGAACATGATGCCTTTGGCATTCGGGCTCGTACCTGCCGAGCGCAAGGCCAAGGTGTTGGCGTTCGTGAAGGGTCGCGGCATGGCCTGCAGCGTGTACGGCGCACAATACTTACTCGAAGCCCTCTACCAGGCCGGCGCTTCCGACGCCGCGCTGGCGCTGATGACGGCCAGCACCGATCGCAGCTGGCTGAACATGATCAAGGTTGGCTCCACCATTACGATGGAAGCGTGGGACGCCAAGTACAAGTCGAACTTGGATTGGAACCACGCGTGGGGTGCGGCGCCGGCCAACATTCTGCCGCGCTACCTGCTCGGCGTTCAGCCAGTGACGCCGGGGTTTGCCACCCTGGCGATTCGGCCGCAGCTCGGGGGCCTCACCCACGCCGAAGGGCTCGTCCCCAGTATCCGTGGCCCGATTCACGTGTCAGTCGACGCCGCCGCCGGCCAGGCCCTCCAGCTGTCGGTCGAGCTACCCGCCAACGTGACCGCCAACCTGGCCCTACCAGACGCCGCGCCCGCCAACTGCAAGCCGACGCTCGACGGGGCTGCCGCGGCAGTTGCGGTGCGAGATGGGGTGAGCTGGATCGACGGAGTGGGCTCGGGCGCGCACGAAGTGCGTTGCCAATAGCTCCGGTGCCGCGCCGGGCGCTGAGCGCCGATGTCCGCGCAGGTCTTGCGGCGCCGCCCGCAGCTTCTGCGTGTGCGCCTCAGGGCCCGCTCCCGAGCTCGCACAATAGCGAGCGTTGCGGGCCGCGCCGCTCGGCACGGAAGCTGCTCAAACGCGCGCTCGAAGCGTTTGGCCCATGGCGAACCCCACCCCGCACCCTCTGACGCAACAGCAGCCGCCGAGACTGGTCGCACCCGCTGCGCCGGTCGTGTTGTCGTGCCGCGGCCTGAGCAAGACGTACCAAATGGGCGAGGTGGACGTGCACGCGCTGCGGGGTGTGGATTTCGAGCTTCGCGCAGGTGAGCTCTTGGTCTTACTGGGGGCTTCTGGCAGCGGTAAATCGACCTTGCTCAACATCTTGGGTGGGCTCGACGTGCCGAGCGCAGGTCACGTCTTCTTTCGCGATACCGAGCTCACGGACGCAGACGAAGACACGTTGACGGCGTACCGCCGACGCCACGTCGGCTTCGTGTTTCAGTTCTACAACCTGATTCCGAGCCTGACCGCGCGCGAGAACGTATCGCTCGTGACCGAGATTACCGACGACCCGCTGGAGGCGGAGGAAGCGCTGACGCTGGTCGGTCTCGGCGATCGGCTCGACCACTTTCCGTCTCAGCTGTCGGGAGGCGAACAGCAGCGCGTGGCCATCGCGCGCGCCGTCGCCAAGCGACCTCCCCTGTTGCTGTGCGACGAGCCCACGGGCGCGTTGGATTCCGCAACCGGCGCGCTGGTCCTCGACGTCATCGCGCAGATCAATCGCGAGCTGGGCACCGCGACCGCCGTGATCACTCACAACGCTCCGGTGGCCGAGATTGCCGACCGCGTCGTGACGCTGGCCGACGGTCGCGTGCTGAGCGACCGCCACGTCGGTCGTAGGCTTTCACCCAAGGAGCTGCGCTGGTAGCCGTGCTGCTGTCGACCCTGAACCGCAAATTGTCGCGCGAGCTGTGGCGCATGAAGGGCCAGATCGCGACCATCGCGCTGGTGCTGGCGAGCGGCATCATGAGCTACATCATGCTGCGCGGCACCTATGACTGCTTGGTCATGGCGCGCGACGCCTACTACGACCGCTATCGGTTCGCGCACATCTTCGCCACGCTGGAGCGAGCGCCCGAGGCCCTGGCCAGTCGCATGGAGCGCATCCCCGGCGTCGGGTCGGTGGCCACGCGCATCTCCAAAGACGTGACGGTGCCCATCGAGGGCATGCTGCCGCCAGCCCACGCACGGCTGTTGTCGCTGCCAAGCTCGGGAGAACCGGCCACCAACGCCCTTTATTTGACCAAGGGGCGGTTGCCCGAGCGCGGCCGCACCGACGAGGTGGTCGTCCTCGCGTCGTTTGCCGAGGCGAACGGGCTCGAGCTCGGCCACCACCTGCCGGTGGTGTTGGGTAACAAGCTGCGCGAGCTACGCATCGTCGGAATCGCGCTCTCGCCCGAGTTCATTTACGCCATTCGCCCCGGCGCGATGGCCGATGATCCGCGCCACTACACCGCGCTGTGGATGGAACGCAGCGTGTTGGGCTCGGCCTTCGACCTGGAGGGCGCGTTCAACGAAGTGAGCCTACGACTCCAGCCTGGTGCCTCGGAGGGCTCCGTGCTCGACGCGCTCGATCGCTTGCTCGTGCCTTACGGCGGCAACGGCGCCTACGGGCGAAGCGAAGCCGTATCGCACCGAATCCTGAGCGGCGAATTGGAGCAGCTAGCGAGCCTGGCGACCATGATTCCGCTGGTATTCCTGGGGGTGGCGGCGTTCTTGATCCGCCTCGTGCTCGGGCGGTTGATCGCGCTGCAGCGCGGCGAAATCGCCGTCCTCAAAGCGGTCGGCTACGACAATCGGGAGGTGGGTTTGCACTACCTGGGGCTCGTAGCGGTGGTGTTGCTGCCTGGGAGCGCGCTGGGCGTGGTGGGTGGCCGCTACCTGGGCAACGTCGTGCTGCAGCTTTACGCGGCGATATTTCGACTACCGGCGTTGAAGTTCGAGCTCACCTTGGCGGTGGTGGCCTGGTCGGTGCTGGTCAGCGTGGTGGGGGCCGCGGGTGGGGCCTTGCTCGCCGTGCGCGGCGCGGTCGTGCTGCCGCCGGCCGAAGCGATGCGGCCCCCGGCCCCAGCGCGCTATCGGCAGACCCTGATCGAGCGGATCGGGCTGTCGCGATTGGTGGGCCCGAGCGGCATGATGGTCCTGCGCGAGGCGCTGCGCCGGCCGCTGCGTACGTTCATGTCCGCGCTCGGCATCGGCGGCGCGATCTCGCTGTTGGTGTTGGGTCGCTTCGGTTGGGATTCGATGTCCAGCTACTTTGGCGGCACTTTTCGCCGTGAGCAGCGGCAAGACCTCACGGTGACGTTCGTCGCGCCGGTACAGCCACGTGTCGTCGGGCAGATGGCGCGCATGCCGGGCGTGATCGACGCCGAAGGGCTGCGCGGGGTGCCGGTGCGGGTCCGCCACGAGCACCGCTCGCGCGATACGCTGCTGATCGGCATCCCCGACGGTGGCAGCTTGCGCCAGTTGGTCGAGCTCGGTGGCAAGCGCGTCGTGCCGGTGCCCGAGGGCGGCTTGCTCGTGACCCGCAAGTTGGCCGACATTCTCGGCCTCACGCGGGGGGACGAGCTGGAGCTGCAGCTGCGCGAGGGAGAGCGCGCGGTGGTGCACGCCCCGGTCGCGGGTTTCGTGGACGAGAGCGCGGGACTGCAAATCTATTGTCGCCCGCAGCTCTTGGCGGAGCTGGCTGGAGACTTGGGCGCAATTTCCAGCGTGCTTTTACGAGTGGATCCGGCCCAAAGCAACCTCGTCAAACAAAGGTTGCGGCGCTCGCGCTTCGTCATCGACGTCTCGGACGTGCAGGCCGAGATGGAGCGAGTGCTGAACATGAACGCTTCGGCGTTCCGAGTTTGGACGCTGGTTTCTAGCTTGCTGGCCTCTAGCGTGATCTTCGGCGTCGTGTACAACAACGCGCGCATCGGGCTTACGGCGCGCAGCCGCGATCTTGGCAGCCTACGCGTGCTCGGCTTTTCACGACGTGAAATTTCGCTGGTCTTGATCGGAGGCCTGGCGTTGGAGGTCGCCTTGGCTATCCCCATCGGCTTGTTTTTGGGCTGGGCGTGGGCCGAGCAGTTCGCGCGCGGCTTCGACCAAGAGACGTTTCGACTCACGGTGGTGATTGCACCCAGCACGTACTTGATGTCGGCGTCCATCGCGCTGGTGGCTGCGGCCGCGAGCGCTTTCTGGGTGCGGCGTGATCTCGATCGCCTCGACTTGTTGGCGGTATTGAAGAGTAGGGAGTAGAGCGATGCTCGAGCGAAACAGTGACGATCAATCGCGCGCGGCGCGGGAAAAGCGCCGGCAACGCGCGCGCTACCTGCGACGGGCGCTCGTGGCCTTGGGGCTCGTGGCGGCGGTTTCGTTGGCGGCCTTTGCCATGCGACCCAAGCCGGTCGCGGTCGACGTCGCCAAAGTCGGGCCCGGACGGTTGGTCGTCGCCATCGAGGAAACCGGCGTCACCCGCGTGAAAGATCGCTTCGAGGTGTCGGCGCCATTGACGGGCAGCATGACGCGCATCGGCCTCGAGCCAGGGGATTTCGTGCACGAGGGCGACGTGCTCACCAGCATTGCCCCCGCCCAGTCCCCGTTGCTGGACGAGCGCGCTCGCGCGCAAGCCCAGGCCCGGGTGGGCGCGGCCAGCTCCGCTCTGGGTCAGGCCAACACGCAAATTGCCCGCGCGCGGCTGGCGTCGCGTCAAGCACAACAAGACTTGGAGCGCGTGCGCACTCTGGTCGCGAGCGGCACCTATTCGACCCAAGCCCTCGACGACGCAGAGTTCGCGGCTCAGCTGCGGAACGAAGAGCAAGCGTCAGCCGAATTTGCCGCCAAGGTGGCGGCCGAAGAGCTCCGCAGTGCGCGTGCCACGCTGGCGCGACCGGGAGCTGAAGCCGACGGCGCCCGCGCCAGCGTGCTCGCGCCCGTGAGCGGGCAAGTGCTGCGCGTTCACCAGCAGAGCGCCGGGGTGGTGCAAGCGGGCACGCCATTGCTCGAGATTGGCAACCCCGATTCGATCGAAGTGGTGGTCGACCTGCTGACGACGGACGCGGTGAGGGTAGAGCCGGGCACGGCGGTGGTGATCACGCGCTGGGGCGGCGAGCACGATTTGAACGGCCGCGTAAGGCGCGTCGAGCCATCGGGCTTCACCCGCCCCTCGGCGCTCGGCGTGGACGAACAGCGGGTCAACGTGGTGGTGGCGCTGACCGAGCCGCGCGCGCGCTTCGCCCAGCTCGTCGACGGCTATCGGGTCGAGGCGCGGCTCGTGTTGTGGTCCAACGAGGGCGTTTTGAAGATTCCGCTCGGCGCCACCTTCCGCCACGGCAACGACTGGGCGGCGTTCGCGCTCGTGGACGGCCACGCCCGCCTGACTCGGATCGAGCTCGGTCATCGCGGCGAGAGCGAAGCCGAAATCGTCGGCGGCCTCCGCGCTGGCGCCTTGGTTGCCGTCCATCCCAACGACGCCGTGGCCGACGGCGTACGGGTCGCCTCGCGCTGAGCCTAGACCCTCGCCAAGATGGCGGACGCCATTTCCTCGATGTCGTGCTCGCCCGTGAAAAATTTGGCTTCTTTGACCGCGCGCGGCATGCCGTACACGACGCAGCTGCTCTCGTTCTGCACCAGAACGTGAGAGCCGCCCTGATGCAGGGCGCGGCTGCCGAGCAAGCCATCATCGCCCATGCCCGTGAGCACCACCGCCAGCACCCGGCCTGGCGCTGCCTCGGCGGCGCTGCCAAATAGCTGATCGACCGACGGACGGTGCAGCGAAGCAGGCTCGCGGCTGACCTTCAGCCAAAAGTCTCGAGAGTCGCGCTCGAGCTTCATGTGCAGCCCGCCGGGCGCGATAGCCACGTGCCCCCGCGAAAGCCTGGCTCCCTCTCGGCCCTCGGTCACCGGAAGCGCGCATTCTCCGCTCAAACGTTGGGCAAAACTACTGGTGAAGCCGGCGGGCAAGTGCAGCACGACGCCGACGGGAATCGGGAAATCTGCCGGCAAAGCCTTGAGAATGCGGGTGACGGCTTGGGGACCCCCGGTCGAGGCGCCTATCACCAGCAAGTCATAGTTGCCGGTGTAGCTTCGCGGCTTGACCGCGGCGGGCGTCAGCGCAGAGCCGACAGCGGATGTCCCGGCGTGCGTGGCCTGGCTGACGTGACTGGCGGCCCGGACCTTGAACAGCAGGTCACCGCCCAGCTCGTACAAACGGTCGGACGCGTGCGGAGTCGGCTTTTGCACGAGATCGGCTGCACCCGCTTCCAAAGCCGCAAGCGCAAGGTCGCTGGTCGCGTCGGCCATGCACACGAGCACGACGCGCGGTGGGTCGAGAGCCGGCAACGCACGCAGCGTTCCCAACCCGTCCAAGTTGGGCATCACCAGATCCAGCGTTACGACGTCCGGCTTCAGCTCTTGGATCTTGGTCAGCGCGTCCAGACCGTCACGCGCGATACCGACGACCTCGATGTCCGGCGCTGCCTCCAAAATGCTGCGCAAGACTTTGCGTGCGAACGCCGAGTCGTCGACCACCAGCACACGGATCTTCTTCAAGAAGCCGCCTTGCGATAGAAAAAGGCGCCGCGACGTTCTTCGCAGACGAACGACGTGCCGACTCGCAGCAACGACTCGGAGACGCCGACCAGCAAGAGTCCGTCGTCGACCAGCGCGTCGTGCAGACGAGCGGCCACCAGCTTGGTGGTTTCGTCGCGAAAATAGATCATCACGTTCCTACAAATGATGGCGTCGAAGCGGCCGAGCGCGGCAACCGCGGCCGCGTCCAGCAGGTTGATTTGCCGCCATTCGATGGCCTTGTGCAGCCGTTCCGCGACCCGATACGCTTCGCCCTCGGCCTTCAACCACGGCGGAGGCTGAGCAAACGCACGAAGGGCGCGCCCCGAGTACAAGCCCCGTCGAGCCGCGGCGAGAACTCGCGGGCTGAGATCGCTGGCGACGATGTCGACTCGAGTCAACCAGCCCCGTTCGTCCAACATCGCCGCCAGGCTGAGCGGTTCCTCGCCCGTGGCGCACGCGGCGCACCAAATACGGGGGCGCCGACCGGCGCGCAGCAACTCGCCCACTTTCTCTTCGATGAGCGCAGCAATTTGCGTGGCTTCGCGGAAAAAATAGGTTTCGTTGACGGTGAGGGCGTCTGCCAGCGCACCTAGCTCGGCCGGGCCTTCGGGGTCGTAGCGAAGAAAGTAGTAGTAGTCGAGCAAGGACTCGAAGCCGCGATCGAGCACGCGCGGACTCAGCTTGTCGGCGAGCAAGCCGAGCTGGTCCGGCCCGAAGTGCAAACCCAGCTGGTCTTCGATCAAGCCGCTCAGAATCGAGAAAACCTGCGGCGACAGCGGGAGCGCTCGTCTCATGCTATCGCCGTCGCGCTGATGCGACGGACCTCGGGGTCGGCGTCGCTGCTGGCCGCGCGCGCGAGCGCGCTCTTCGCGCTGTCGTCGAGCAGCAGGCTCAAGATCTTGGCCGCAGCGCGGCGGACGGCCACGTTGGGCAGCTGAAATGCCTCGTCGATGGCACGCCGGGTGGACGCGAGATCGGAGCGCGACAGAACGTGGAGCAGCTTCCGCGCCTGGGCGTCGTTGGCGCCGCGCAACGCCGCGGACAGGGCCGGCACGCGCGCTTCCAGGTGTTGGCACAGGCCGGCGAGAGCCGCATCCGAATGGGCTTCGTTCCCCAAGAGCGACACCAGCGCGTCCGTCGCTACCTCGCTCGGGTTGTTGCTCAACAGCTCGATGGCGGCGCGCCGCACACTCGGATCCGCGTCCGCCACCACGACCTGCTCCAGCTCCGGCTCGGCGCCGGGAAAGCGCGCCAAGCTCGAGGTCGCCACCAGCCGAATCGCAGCGTCCGGGCTGGTGAGCGCGTGGGCGATGATGGGGCGCAGGCTGGGGTCGCCCCGTTCTCCGATGCCGACGATCGCCGCGCGCACGATCTCGGGATCGGACGTCGCGGCAAGGCGTGTGAGAGCGCTGGCGGCCTCCGCGCCCGGGATGCGCGCCAACGCCTCGACCGCCGCCATCCGCACCTGGCCGGCGCTGTCCGACAAGCGCGCCTCAACCTTGTTCAGGGCGGCGCGCACTCCTAATTTTCCGAGCGACTGGCAAGCGTAGTAGCGAGCCCACGGGTCCGGATCATCGAGCGCCGCGGTCAGCACATCGACGACGGGCGCGCTGGCGGCGGTGTTGCCCAGCGCGCGCACGGCCGCGGCCCGGGTGCGGGCGGAGGCGTGGCCGGCGGCGCCCAGCAACGACGGCAAGGCGCGCGTGTCATCGAGGGTCGGCAGCGCGCTGATCGCGATGTCGCGCAACCGCTCGTCTTCGCCTGCAACCGCGGCCTCACACAAGGCGAAGCTCCGTTCGTAACCCAGGTAAGTGACGATGCGCAGCGCCGCGCGGCGCTCCGCCGGGTTCGCGGAGCTGGTGGCGGCGGCTAGGGCCAGGCGCTCCGTTTCGTCGCTGCCCAGCGACTGAATAGCGCCCACCGCCGCGTGGACCACGCCCAGATCGGGATCCGCCAGCAACCCGAACAGCTCGGCGACGACGCCGGTGTTGCCGCCGCGCGACAGGGCGTGACAGGCCAGCGCGCGCACGTTGGGCTGCGGATCGTGCAGGCACGAAAGGATGGCGGGGAGAGCCGCCGCCACGCCGCCTAGGCGTGGCAACAACCGGGCACGCAGCTCGCTCGTGCCGTTCGCCAGCGACGCCAGCAGCCGCGGGTCGTCGAGCGCGGCTAGCTCCGCCAAGCCTTCGAGGGCCAGGTTGGCGACGTCTTCCTCGTGGTCGTCGATCAGCTTGAGCAAGTCCGAAATGGATTCGGAGGTGGCGAGCCAAACCAGAAGCCGGCCCAGCGCTACCTGCTCGCGGCCGTCGGCAAAACCCATGGCGCGCGCGACGCGAGCGCGCAAGGCCGAGCCAGCGTGCTCGCGGACGCTGCGCCTGACGGCCGAGGTGGGGCCGAGCTCGCCCACGCGTTCGTCGATGGCTACGAGCGCCGTCGCGCCCACGACCACGTTCGCTTCCGGGCCGTGCGTCATGGCCGAGAGCAGTTTCGGCACCGCTTGGATGCTGCCCAATCGCCCGAGCGCGCGCGCGGCTTCGGTCACGTACAGGGGCTTGTCCAAGAATTTGGCAAGGATGGGCAGCGCGCTTTCGTCGCCGCAGCGCCCGAGCGCGTCGATCGCCGGAAAAATGCGGAAAAAGTTGTTACCTTGGGCGATATCGAGCAGCTGCTCGACGGCAGCGTTGCCGCGAATGCGACCAAGCGCCTCAATCGCAGCCAGCGCCACGTTGTCGTCTTCGTGACCGGTGAGCTGCACCAGCCGCGGCGTCGAGTCACGGTCACGGCGGCGACCCAAGATTTGGATCGCGTCGCACACGACCGCGGTTCGAGCATCGTTCAGTAGCTCGCGCACCAACGGCGCTACCGGGGCGGAGCTGGCGGCCAGGGCGTCGACCAAGCCGGAGATGATGGGCTCACTGCCGCGCTCGAGCTCGAGCGCGTTGACCAACAGCGCCGTGCTCGACGCGGGGCAATGCGTGAGCGCGTCCACGATGGCGCGACGCACGACCCAGCTATGATCCGTCAGCATGGCGATCAACGGCGCGACGCCAGCGTCACCCTGAGCGCGCAGGCTGGCGATCTCCGCGAGGGCGCGGCTATCTTCGGTGGCGGTCAGCAACGCGTCCGTCATTCCGCGCTCGGCGCTGCCGGCGGTGCGCCTTCGCCATCGTTGGCCAAGCGGCGTAGGCCGGACAATTGCCGGCTGCTGACGTGCAACTGTTGCAACAGCGAGCTTGCTGCCGTTTTCTGAGAGGCGTGGCTTTGCACGACGTCGCCCAGGCGGCGCCTCATCTCTTCGGTGGCGGCGGCAATCTGCTGGCTAGCCGCCGATTGCTGCAGAGTGGACGCGGCGACTTGCTTGAGCGCGCCCGCTTGACGCGCAGCATTTTCTGCTATGGTTTCCACGGCTTGGCTCTGCTCGGTCAGGGCCTTGGCGGTTTGGCGGGTGAAGTCTTGCAGCTGCTGGCCGGTGGCTGCGACCTCCAGCATGCCCTTGCTCTGCTCGGCGCAGGCGGCGCTGACGTCTTGCGACAGCTTGGCGACGTCCTTGGCGGCTTTGGCCAATTGCTTGGTGGCGTGCGCCTGCTCGGCCAGCGCACGCGAAGCGCCGAGCGCTTCTCTACGCGCGCTCTCCATGGCCTTGGCGACCTCGCTGGCGCCGCGCGCCTGCTCGGCTAGCCCGCCCACCGTGCGCTCGGTGGCGCTGCGCACTTCGTCGCTCAGCGTCGCCAGGCTCGCGACCACTTGCGCCTGCTCGGCCATGGCGGCGCTGTTTTCTTTGGTGGCGGAGCGCATGTGCACCGCCAGCCGCGTGAGCTCGGCCGTAGCCATGGCTTGCTCGGCGGCGGTGCGCGCCACTTGCTCGGCGTTTTGTGCCAGCTGCGAGTTGCTGCCGACCGCACCGCGCAGGGCCTGAGCTTGTTCGGTGGTGGCCTGCGTGGTCTCTTTGGCCATCAAGCGCATTTCCGCGGCGCCCTTGGCGAGCTGCTGCGTGGCGCTGGCCTGCTCTTCGGCGCCGGCGGCGATCACGCCGACCTGCTCGCGGACGTTGGAGGTGGCTTGGCGCAGCACGATCACGGCCGACAGCTGCTCGGCCGCGGACGCGGACACGTCGCGCACCGCGGTACCGAGCTGCTGCACGCCCTCCAGAATCGAGCCCAAGCCGCTTTCGGCGTCCGTAGCCAAAGCCGCGCCCTCGTCGGCGATGCGCAGGCCGTCGGCGGTTGCGGCGGCCGCTTCACGCGCCGTCGACTGCAGCTCACGAATGATCTTGGCGACGTCGCTGCTCGAAGCCGCGGCACGGTCGGCCAATACGCGAATTTCTTCGGCCACCACCGCGAAGCCGCGGCCGTGCTCGCCGGCGCGTGCCGCTTCGATGCTGGCGTTCAGGGACAGCAGGTTGGTCCGATCCGCGATCAAGTTGATGGTCTGCACGATGTCGCCAATCTGTTCGGCTCGCTTGCCCATCTCTTTCATGACCCCGGCCGACTCGTCGATGGCGGTGCGCATCTTGGCGAGGCCGCGGATGGATTTGGCTACCGTCGCCCCACCTTCTTTGGCGGTGGCAATCAGGCGGTCGCCTAGCTGGCGGGCGTCGTCGCCCCCGCGCGCAATGCGGCGAGCGCTCTCTTCCAGCTGCGTGGAAGCCGAGGCGCTGGTCTCCGCCAAAGCGCCGATCTCTCGCACGCTTTGAGAGACCTTTTGCGCGGTGCGCGCAAGCTCTTCGATGGAGGCGGCGTTGCCGTCCAGCGCGCCCGCGTTCTTGCTGGACGTCGCGGCGACTTGTTCCACCGACGCCGCTACTTGGCTGAGCGCAGACGCGCTCTCGGCGCTGGCCCGCTCCAGCACTTTCGCGTTTTCGGCCAGGCCGCGGCCGCCGCGCGAGATTTGCTCGATGGACGCGGCGGCTTGCTCCACGGAGCTTGCGACCTCGGTGGCGCCTTTCAGCGTGGATTCCAGGCTGCGCGACAGCTCCGTGGTCCCGGCCGCCACCGAAGTCATCTTGGCACCGACCGACTCCGCATCGCGCGCCAGCTTGGAGATGCCGACGCTCATTTCTTCGATCGTGGCCGCCACTTCCTCGACCATGGCTGCGGTCCCTTCACCGCGGGTGGCCATGTCGGCGATGGAGGTGCCGGTGCTGCTCACGGTGGCCTGCAGCTCTTCGCTCGCGGCCGCCAGGTCCTCGGCGTTGGCGGCCACGCTGCGCACCGAGCGCGCGTTTTGGGCGACCAAGGACGCCAAGCTCTCCGACGATTGCGCCAACAGGCTGGTTTCGCCCCGGACCTTGCCAATGGAGGACGAAAGCTTGCGCAGCTCTTCGCTGCTGGCTTCGCCGCCGACTCGCAGGGCGGCGGTGGCTTGACTTTGCGCCTGCTGGTCGTTGGCCAATGCCTGCACGGCGCTGGCCGCCTGCCGCAGCGCGACCGCGATCGACTCGAGAGCGTTGCGCGACTCTTCGCGCTGAGCGACCTGCTCGTTGATGGCCGAGATCAGCTGCTCCAGGATTTGCTCAGCGTTCACGAGCAAGGCCTGGTGCTGCGGCGCCGACGTCGGCGGGCTGGGGTAGAGCCGCTCGGTCTCCGTGACCGGCTTCGAGGCGCTGTGCGGATCGTTCATGAGCTGTTTCCTCTCCTAACACTTCCTGCAAATCGAGCAGCATGATCAGGCGGGGCCCGAGCTGAACCAAGCCGCCGAAAAAGCCGCGTGAGTGCTCTTCCACCAGCTCCGGCGTGGCCTGGATCTGAGTGGGGTCGATGCGCAGCACTTCTCGCCCCTTGTCGACCAACAGCCCCACCCGCCGCGCGCCGCTTTCGACGACGACGATTCGGGTGTCGACGGTGGGCTCGAGCGGTGGGTGCCCGAACAGCTCGCGTAGATCGACGAGCGGCACCACTCGCCCGCGCACTTGAACGATGCCGGTCACGTGCTTGGCCGTGCCTGGCACTTGCGTCTTGCCCTGGTAAGTCTCGAGCTGCGAGACGTAGCTGGCTGGTACGCCGTACTCGGTACCGGCCACGCTGAACACCACGTAAAGCTCCGTCATGCGCTGAGCTCCTTGTCACGCAGCGAAATCCGATTACCGAGCGCGGGCAGATCCAGAACCAGGGTGGGTTGCCCGTCGCCCAGGTCCGTGGCCCCGGCCACGCCTGGCACCTTGAGTAGAACGTCGTTCAACGGCCGCACCACGACCTCTTCTTGGCCCAGCATTCGCTCGACTCCGAACGCCACGAGCTCGGCACCGCGGCGCACGACGAGCGCGCGGCGGTCGCCGACCTGGTGCGAGAGCTGCAAGACGTCGGCGAGCGCTACCAGCGGCACCGAGCGCCCGCGGCGTTGTACCAGCCGCACCGGAAAGCGACCGGAGAACGAGACATTTTCTGCGACGTGCGCGGGGTCGAGCTCGATGATTTCCTCGATGTTCCCGACCGGGGTCGCAAAGCGCTGGCCCGCGCACGAAAAGGTGAAGGCATCGACCACGGAGATCGAGAGCGGCACCGTCAGCGTAAAAGTCGTGCCCACTCCCAGCTCGGTGCTGAGCGACAGCTCGCCGCCGAGCTGCTCGGTCGCGATGCGTTTGACGATTTCCATGCCCACGCCGCGCCCGCTGGTCTCGGTCGGGACCTCGCGCGTCGACAACCCGGACCGGCACACCAGCTCCAGCAACGCCGCGTCGTCTTGGGGCGGCGGCCGCTTGGCGCGCGCCGCCACCGCCTTGGCGTCCACGCCCCGCCCATCGTCGATGACGCGCAGCTGCAGCCAACGGTTGGCCTGGCTGACGCACTCGATGCGCACGAGCCCTTGCTCGGGCTTGCCACGCCGCAGCCGCTCGTCTGGAGTTTCGATGGCGTGGTCGACCGCGTTGCGAATCAGGTGAACCAACGCGGGAAACAGCCGCTCCGCTACCGCCTTATCGACCTCGGCGCCGCCGCCCTCCAGCTCCAACCGCACTTGGCGGTTCATGCTTCGGAGCAGGCTGCGTACGATCAGCGGAATGCGCTCGAGCAACTCCGACACCGGCACCATCCGCACCCGCAGAATCGCGGCGCGCAAGGTGCGCAACTGGCGCGCGTTCTCGGCCACGATCTCTTCCAGCTCGCGCACGTCGATGCCACGCTCACGCAACGCACGCACGGCGCGTCCGAGGCGAAAGCGCGTGACGATCAGCGCCGACAGCCCTTCCACCGTGTCGTCGAGCCGCCCCACGTCCACCCGCACCATCGTGCGCTGCGGCATCGAAATCTCTTCCAGGCTGGGGTCACCGGAAGACACGACCTCGGCCAGCTGCTGGGCCACGTCCAGCGGCACGGGGGCGGCCCCGTGCGCCAAGAGCTCGATGCTGGCAACGTCCACGCAAGTCGCCGCCGCCACCTCGGCGTCGGTTGCGGCCGTCAGCAACACGATCACGAAGCTGAGCCCGGCGGCGCTGGCGTTGGGGAAGATCTTGACGACCTCGCCGATGGCCTCCGCGCGCTCGCGCACGTGGTTGATGGTCACGCCCGCGCCCGACTTCTCGAGCGAGGGCTCGAACTCCACGCGCAACGCGCGTTTGCCGGTCAAAACGCCGGCTTTCAGCTGATCTAGCTCGAGCGCGCCCAACTTGGCCGCCAGCGCCGGCGGCAACTGAAACGAAGCGAGGTCGGGGGCGACGGCGGTGTAGTCGGCGTCGAGCTCGTCCAGCGCCCGTAGCAGGTCCGCCCCCGGCGGTTCGACGGAGTTGCCTTCGCCGAATGCGCGCACCCGCTCGCGAATCGCCTTCAGCGCATCGAGCAGCACGTCGACCGTCGCCGCCGGCAACATGGCCCCACGGCGGTCGGCCGTGCGCAGCAAGGCTTCCATGCGGTGAGCGATGGTCACGACTTGCTCCACGCCGACCATCGCCGAAAGGCCCTTGATGGTGTGTAGCGCGCGGAACGCTTCGCGGATGGCGCGCAAATTCGGCTGGCCGCTGGCGGCCGCGCTTTCGATCGCCAAAAGTTGCCGGCTGGCCGTCTCCACGTGCTCCTCGGCCTCGACCACGTACGCCCCGACGAACTCGCGGAGCCCAGAGCCGTCCGCCAGGCTCAAGCCGCGCCGTCCAGCAGGCGTTTGGCCTCGGTCGCGATCTCTTCCGGCGTGAAAGGCTTGGTCATGAACAAGGTGGCCCCCGCCGCCAGCGCCGCCGCGCGCGACTCCTCGTCACCGCGGGTGGTAACGACGATGATCGGCAGTTGCTTCAGCTTGTCTTGAGCGCGCACGAACTCCAGCACTTCGATACCGGTGATGTCCGGCATGTTCAGATCGAGAATCACGATCTCGAACGGGGAGAGCGAAAGGCGCTCGATCGCTTCCAGCCCGCTCGCGGCTTGGGTGAAGTGCGCGTCTGGCAGGGCGCGCAAACAAGCGATGATCATCTCGCGCATGACCTTGCTGTCGTCGACCACCAGAATTTGCTTCACGAACGCTTACTAGCCTAGTCATGGGGGCCCGAATAGCGCCCGTTCTCGTCCGTCGACGCGACGTCGGTACCAATGCGCCACAGTGGCTGGACAAATGGAGGGATTATGACGCTCCCTCTCCCCAGGGAGTGATGGTAGTCGAGCGGAGATGTCCTTCAGCTCCGAGCTTCCACCTCGTTCCACCGGAGCGGGCGCGGGCACCATTTGGTTGGTCGAGGACAGCCCGCTCGAGGCCGAGCTGGTGAAACGGTCGCTTTCGGGGTTCGACGTTCAACACTTCGGAGACGGCCCATCCATGCTCGAGCGGCAGTCCACCCACGGTGGCCCGTCGGTCTTGATTTTGGACTGGCAGCTTCCGGGCATGAGTGGGCTGGAGGTCTGTCGATTCCTGCGCGCGACCTTGGACGAAGTAACGCTACCGATTTTGATGCTGACCGTGCAAGGCAACAAGGCGGACGTGGTGGAAGCGCTATCGGCCGGCGCCAACGACTACCTGACCAAACCCTACGATGCGGCGGAGCTGGTGGCGCGCGTCGGCGGCATGTGCCGCGCCCGGCGACTGTACGAAGATCTTCAGCTCGAGCGGCAGCGGCTGCGCGCCGTCAACTCCGAGCGTGAGCGCTTGCTGGCGTATGCTCAGGAAGGTTGGACGCGGGCCGAGGAAGCGAACGGCGTCAAAGACGATTTTCTCGCCGTCGTCTCGCACGAGCTACGCACGCCGCTGAACGCCATCGCGGGCTGGGTCAGTATGCTGCGCACTTCCGAGCTATCGGCGGAGAAGGCGCGCCACGCGCTGGAGACCATCGACCGGAACGCGCGCGCGCAGACGCAGTTGATAGACGACCTGTTGGACGTGAGCCGCATCATCTCCGGCAAGCTGCACGTGCTGATGGAGCACGTTCGCTTCGACGGGGTGGTCGCGGCCGCGGTCGACTCGGTGCAACCGAACGCCACCGGCAAGCAGCTGGAGCTCGAGCTCACGATTCGTCCGGGCCGCTACGAAGTGCTGGGGGACGCCGGCCGCCTGCAGCAAATCGTGTGGAATTTGCTGAATAACGCGGTGAAGTTCACGCCCAGCGGCGGTCGGGTGGAGGTGGAGCTGACGGCCGGCAACCCCATCCGGCTGCGCGTGAGCGACACCGGGCGCGGCATTCCCGCGGAGTTTCTGCCGCGAATCTTCGAGCGCTTCCGGCAAGTCGAGGGCTCGGCCACCCGTCGCCACGGCGGGCTCGGGCTCGGGCTCGCCATCGTCAAGCACTTGGCCCAGCTGCACGGGGGCAGCGTCACCGCCCAAAGCGCGGGCGAAGGCGCCGGCGCCACGTTCGTGCTCGAGCTTCCGCAAGAAGCCAGCTCGCGTCCGCGCACGGCCACGCCCGAGCCGGATGACACCGCCAAAGGCACCCGCACGGAGCTGATGGGTCTACGGGTGCTGCTCGTCGACGACGACGAGGACGGCCGCGAGATGATGGCGCACATGTTGGGCTTGGCGGGCGCGCAGGTCACCACGGCCAGCAACGTCAGCGGCGCGCTGTTGGCCCTGGACGTGGCGCTGCCCGACGTCATCGTCTCCGACATCGGGATGCCGGACGAAGACGGGTTGGCGTTCGCGCGCAAGCTCCGGCTGCGCTCGGGCGAAGAAGGCGGCCGCTTGCCGGCCGTCGCCTTGACGGCCTACGCCCGCGGTCAGGAACGCGCCAGCGCGCTGCGCGCCGGCTTCAACGCCCACGTGGCCAAGCCGGTGGAGACCAGCGAGATCATCGCCGTGATCGCCAGCCTGTGTGGGCGGTTCTTGCGCACCGAAAACAGCTGAGCGGTCAGGCGGCTCCGGAAGCGCTTCGGTCGACGCCGAGGAGGCAACCGTTCGGCTCCCCGGCGCGTTGGCTAGCGACGGCTGAGGTCGGCGCTGATGTCTTTGAGGAACGTGGCCACCGCCCGTACGCGCACGTCACGCCGAAAATCGGGATGGGTGACTAGCCAGGCTTCGTGCCGCGACACCTCGCGGCGGGCCACCCGCACGAGCTCGGGCTCTCGCAACACCGCAAACTCGGGCAGCACGCACACGCCGACGCCGGCACGCGCCGCCGCCAACAAAGCCAGAGTGCTGTTCGTCAAAAGCACGGTGCGGCTGCGCGCCACCAAGGCGCTGAACCACGGCGCGCTCTGCAAGAACGTCAAATCTGCGGTGTAAGTGAGCAGCGGCACGTCGTCGAGCCGAGGTTGGGCGCCTTCCAACGCGCGCGGACGCAAGCGCGCGGCCACGCTGGGCGACGCGAACAAGGCAAAGTCGGAGATGCCCAGCCTCACCGCCGAGAGCGCTCGCTGTTGGGGCCGCGGCGTGCGCACGGCAAGCTCGGCTTCACCTCGTGACAAATCAGTCTGGGCGTTGCCGGTCAGCACCTGTAGCTCGAGCTTGGGATAACGGGCGTACAGCTCGCCGATGCGCGGCACCAACCACGTGACCGCGAACGACTCGATCATCGCAACGCGCACGCTGCCCTCGACGGCCTGGCGAGACTCGCGCGCGCCTACCTCGAGGCGCCGCGCGGCTTCTTCCATCGTTTGCGCTTGCTCCAGCACGCGCTTCCCGGCGCGCGTCAGCAGGTAGCCGCCGGCGGTGCGATCGAACAGCGGCGCGCCCAGCGCTTGCTCGAGCGCCTCGATGCGGCGCCCCACTGTAGTGTGCTCCACCCGCAGCGCGCGCGCGGCCTTGGCAAGCCGACCGTAGCGCACCACCGCCAAGAAGTAGCGCACGTCGTTCCACTGCAGCTCGGGCGATGCCATCTGCCCGTGCATTATTGCACAGCAGCATGTGCACGATTGCCAGTTTCGCGAAAAGCTCGGGACAGACAAGCTCTGGGCATGGCCGGCGAGCGCCACCCGCCGCGGCCCCACACCCCACAGGAGCATTCTCATGCGCTATCTCGTCAACGTTGCACCCAGTTTCGAGGCCGGTAACAAGCTCGATTCGAGTCCGGGCGGCCCCGGTCCACTCTTCGGTTACATCGCCGAGCGGTTCAAGCCGGAAGCCTTCTTCGTCGAGGCCGACCGACGCTCGGCCTGGTGGATTATCGACTTTCCGAACGAGGCTGCCATCGTCGAGTTCACGCACGTGGCCATCGCGCGCGCGGGCAGCGAGCCTTTGCTACGACCCATCGTACTGGGTGCCGACGTGAAGAACGTGCTGCCCAAAGCCGTGGCCGACGCGCAGCGCGCCCCTTGAAGGCGCCGGCCCCCGCCGCACCAAGTTCGTTGGGTGAGGCCCAGTTTGCAGCGCGGGCAGCTGCCCGCGCCCACGCGACTGGGCCTACCCCCGGCGGTTCGCGACTGGATTTGCGCAAGTGAGCCGGCAGCGTGCTAGCGGTTTCGATCGATGGTCGGGCTCGAGCGAGCAACCGGTGCCGGATTGGCCCAGCGCGGACCGCACATCCATGGGACGGCGCTGTCGGTGATGCTGGTGGCGCTACCGGTATGGGGATGCGGGCGACCACGCGACGAAAGCCATTCCGCGGCCACCGTCGTCGACAGCGCGCTCCACCAGGTGCCTTCGGTGCAAGCGTCCGCGCCGGTCGGGCCAGGAAGCGTCGGCCCTTCGGAGACATCCGCCGCGCCACCTATCGTCGACCCGACGGCATCCGTCGGCGCGGCTTCCTCGGTCTCCGGGGCGCCGGTCACGCCCAGCGCGCGTCCCGCACCCCTCGTGAAGACGGTGAAGAAGCCGCGCGGTGCCAGCTGCTCGGCGGCAAACGAATGTGGCGCCGGGCTCGCGTGCTGCCAAACCGGCTTTCGCGGACACTGCGGCGGCGCCGCCCTACCCGAGCTGAACGACAACCCCTGCGTCTTTCTCTCGACCTGCGCTCCGCTACCGTGTGCTCCGCTGCGCTTGCCGCCCTGAACCAATCGCATGGCTCTGCGTCGGCGCAGCCGCCAGACACCTGCGGAGGCGGGAGCAGGCGCCGTCGTCAGCGCTCATTTCCCCGAGGTGTTACCCAACTCTCGAGTAAGAGGGAGCCATGGGGCCGCCGCTCACGTTCAACGCCTTGGTGCCGGAGCTCTTGGTACGAGACTTCGAGCAAAGTCGGGCCTTCTACGTCGACGTGCTGGGCTTTCGCGTCGAGTACGCGCGAGAGTCACCACCGTTTGCGTTTCTGTCTTTCGAGACCAGTCAGTTGATGATCGAACGAGATGGCGCCGCATCGCCTTGGCGAGTGGAGCCGATCGAGCACCCGCGCGGGCGCGGGCTCAACTTGTCCATTCGCTGCTCCGACGCGCGCGGGCTCGCGGCCCGCATCGAGCGCGCGGGTGTCGCGCTGCGGCTCGGGCTGGAAGACCGCTGGTACGATTGCGGCGCCGTAGCGCTCGGCGAGCGCCACTTCTTGGTGCAGGATCCCGACGGCTATTTGCTGCGCTTCGCCGAAGAGCTCGGCGAGCGCCCCGCCGCCGGCTCTGCGCCCGCGAAGGAACCCTAGTGCCGCTGCCCGGCGCCGGCCACATGCTGCTCGATTTTCACGCCGCCGAGGTCGCCGCCGCTATCTCGACGATGATCGAGCTTGGGCGTGCGTCCACAACGCCGTGAGCTGCGCGCGGACGTTGTCGAGCTCTCCGGCCAAGGCCGGGTCTGCGACCGGCAGCTCTGTCAACTGCGCCAGAACCGCGCGCTGGGACGGCGTGAGAATGTCGTCGATGGCCAGCATCAGCAGGGTCACGGCTTCGGCCCGGTCCGCGCCGACCGCTTCGGCCACTTGCCGATAGAGCGGCAGCTCGCCGAGCGCCCGCTTCGCGTTAGTGATCGCGTCGCGATGCGCGGAGGCGCTGGGCATGCGCAGCTCCAGGTGCGAAGCCAGCGGCACGATGGCCCGCGCCAGCGACGCCACGTCGCTGAGCGCGCTCAGCTGAGCGACCGCGGCGCCGAGGCGCTCGGCCAAACCCTGCCAATTTTCACCATCGCAACGCACGCTGAAGCCCAGCGCGATGCCCTGCGCACGGGATCGAAACACGAGCCAACCGCGCGCTCGCCCGGTTGCCGGATCGATGGCGTGGGTGGCTTGCCAGAGTCGCTCGAGCGACACCCAGTGGGGCGGATACTTGAAGCGCGCCACGTCGAGCACGAGCGCCAGGTCGCGTCCGCGGTGATAGCCGCCGATCGGGGAGAAGTGCCCGCTGCCCGTCTGGCCCAGCGCCGAGCGATCGTACGAAGCCACCAACACTCCCTGACCACCCGCGGCCGCTTCGATGGCCTCGCGAAAGGCGGACAGGTTGGTCGCGTCACCACGCACGAGCTGCACCTCCGCGCCGTTGCAGCGAGCCAGGCAGGCCAGCTCTTCGACGTCGAGGCCGCGCTTGCGAACCTCGGCGAGCGGGACGCAACAATCGAGCAGCTCTTCGCTGAACCAGCGCCACGGGCCCTTCCACAAGCGTCCCGGATCGATGCCCAACGCGTTGAGGGCCACGACCAACGAGCCCAGACCGCAAAAGGCCGGATCGGACTGGGTGTGGAACTGCTCGGCCAGCGGGAAATACCCTTCCAGGCCGCCGGTGGCCAGCGCCTCGGCAAAGACCCGGCGGCCGTCCGCGGACGAAAAAGCGATGGCCTCGGAGGGCAGAGGCCGGCGGTAAAGCGTTTCGCTCATGCCGGGGAGTTTAGTGCGAGGCGGCAGGCTCGTCAGCACGAGCGAGCAGGCAAGACGGCTCCGCGCGACGCACGCGGCCGCGACGCGCGCTGAGCGCGCCGGGTTCCATGTTATGAAAACCCGCGAGATGATCTCGTACTCCCCCGTACCGGCCGATACCGGAGAGGCGGCGCGCGATCTGCAAGACCGCGTGGCCCGCCTCGGTGCAGCCATCTTCCTGATGGCGCTGGTGATGGGTCTGGCGTCCATCGTGACGCACGTAGCGACGACGCACGCCGGCTCCGAAAACGGTGGCCTCGCACACGAGGTCCTGCACGCGGCCGCCCTGTTGCCGGCGCTGGCAGTGTGGCTGCGCTGTCGAGGCAAGCTGATGAGCACGCCCGTGGTCGAGGCCATCGACGCCCTGCTCACGGTCGCGGCGTGTGTGCTGTACGCGCTGATGGGAATGAGCGCGCCCGACAGTCTTTCCGTCGCGTTCTCCGTGCCGTTGGCCATGAGCTATACGCTGCTCGGTCGTTCCATCCTGGTACCCAGCTCATTTCGGCGCACGCTGTTGATAAGCGCGGTCGCCGCGGCCCCCACCATCGCGTATTTCAAGGCGCAAGGCGTGTCGGCGGCCTTCAACCAATCGCCAGAAAGAGGTCGCGTCTTCGTATTGTTCGGGACGCTGTGGTGCGCCTTCGCGGTCGTCGCCGCCGCCGTGAACTCTCGCCAACTGTATGGCCTGCGCGCGCGCATCCGCGAGATCGGCAAGCTCGGCCAATATACGTTGGAAGCGAAGATCGGCGAGGGCGGCATGGGCACCGTTTACCGGGCCACCCACGCCATGTTGCGGCGCCCGGCCGCCATCAAGTTGTTGGCCAAGGATCGCGCCAGCGAAAAAGACCAAGCGCGCTTCGAGCGAGAGGTACAGCTCACGAGCACGCTGACGCACCCGAACACCATCGCCATCTTCGACTACGGCCGCACCGCAGACGGCGTCTTCTACTACGTGATGGAGTACCTGGACGGCCTGGATCTGGATAGGTTGGTCAAGGTGTACGGACCGCTCACGCCGGCGCGGGCCATCCACGTTTTGGTGCAGGTGTGCGGCGCTCTGGCCGAGGCGCACGCGCTGCGGCTGATCCACCGCGACATCAAGCCCGCCAACATCGTGCTCACCCGACGAGTCGACGAGCCCGACGTGGTCAAGGTCGTCGACTTCGGTTTGGTCAAAACGCTCGCCGCCAACGCCGGCCAGTCTCGCACCGACGCCATCACCGGCACACCGATGTACCTGTCGCCCGAAGCCATCACGGCCCCGGACGCGGTGGACGAGCGCACCGATATTTACGCGCTCGGAGCGGTCGCGTATTTCTTGCTCACCGGGCAGGACGTATTCAGCGGAGAAACCGTGGTCGAGGTGTTGAGCCGGCACATGCTGCAAGAGCCGCTGCCGCCGTCGACGCACCTGTCTACGCCCCTTGCCGCCGACCTCGAGCAGCTGGTGCTGCAATGCCTGGCCAAGGAGCCCGCGGGGCGCCCGTCATCGGCGGCCGCGCTGCGTGCCGCTCTGTTGGCCTGCACCGATGCTGCACGCTACGACCGAGCCGCCGCTACCGCTTGGTGGAGCGAGCACCGCACCGAGCTACACGCCCCAGAGGCCCGCGTCAGCGAAGGCTCTCCGGCCACGATGGCCATCGATTTGCGCGGGCGCTCGGTCGCGCCGACCGCGGCGATTGAGCACTGAAGGCGCTCAGACCGACACCGCGCGTGCCCCGTCAGGGCTTGGCCCAGCAGCTCAACGCGGCTCGCTCGGCGTCGGTGGGTTGCGGCGCTTCGGGCGGCGGCATGGCACGCAAGCTGAGCTTGGCTTCGATGTTGCGGCGGTGGGCACCAATGGCCGCGTCACTACGAAAATCGGAGTCGTCTCCGGCCTCGCCGCCCGGCGAATGGCAAGAGACGCAATAGCGATCGACGAGCGCGCGTGCCTCGGCGGCGGAGATGGGCGCTTTGCGGCAGCTGGCCTCGACGTGCCCCGACGCGGCGACCGGCAACGAAACCGGCACGGGGCGGTTGGAGCCACGAGCGCCCGCGCAGGCAGCGGTGAACAGCGCGCCCACGAAGAATAGCCGGGGCCAACGGCGGTCAAGCTTTGGCAAATGGATGCTCCCGCACTTCCAAGGCCGCGGCGTGGCTCTTCACTTCACGGTAGCCGAGCCCGTGATCCGCGCTCGCCGGATCCCAAGGCAACGGAGCCTTTTTCGGCACCGAGCCGGGCGCCGGCAACGGGAACACCAACGAACGCGCGGCGCGGTGAACGATTCGTCCGCTTTGGTGCTCGTTTTCTTGGTGGATGTGTCCATAAAACACGTTCACGTTCGGGTGCTTTTCCAAGATGGCGATGGCCTGGGCGCCGTCTTTGGTGTGCCACTCCCAAGCCGGAAACAGATCGAAAAGCGGGCGATGCGCGAACACCACGAGCGGCGCGGTTTTTGGCACGATTGCCACCTGCTGTTCGAGCCACGCCAGCTGCTCGGCTCCGAGCCGCGAGCCCGGGTCGGACACGTTGTCGAGGGCGACGAAATGCACGCCTTTATGCTCGAAACCGTAGTGCGTCTCGCCGAACAGCTCGCGATACGCTTCGCCGTTGTCGAGCGAAGCGTCGTGCTCTCCGGGGATGAAGCGCACGTCCTTCACGTCCAGCTCGCCCACGATGGCTTTGAATTCCTGCATTCGTCGACGGCGCACGGCCGCGTCGTCCGTGGTTTGGGTAAGATCACCGGTGAACATCACGAAATCGGGGCGCGCAGCCAGGGCGTTGATGGTCGCGACGGTCGCCCGCAAGGTGGTATCGGCCTCGGGATTCGGGGGACCACTGAAGCCCCAATGCGTGTCGGACAGCTGCAAGAAAAAGAAATCTTCATGCATGGCCGGTGCTGGCCGAGGCTCTCCCGAAGCCGCGGCGACGCTGGCGGCTTTCACTCCCGCCGGGCTTTCGGCGGGTATCGAGCTCTGGCAACCCCACAGCCCCGAGGCGAAAGTGACCCCGGAAACACCGAGCAATTTGAGAAGATCCCGTCGTGCGTCATCGGTCATGCCTAGCCAACGACACCAGGCCGTGATCGTTCCGCAAATCGTCGCGCGCCACTGCTCGTCGCATTCCTTGGAACCATCGCGGCCTCTCGGTCGTTCGGCTCGAAGTTGGCTCCCGGCTCGGCACGTTCCTCGCGGTTGTTCGTGGTTCCGCGCTTGCAGCGCGAAGCCGAGCGCTGCTACGTGGGCGAGATGGCGCGGGAACCGCTCAGCCCTGAGCCGCCGTTCGCGGAGCAGTTGCTCAGCCAAGCGGGCACCCTCTACAATTTCGCGCGCTACCTGTGTCGCGACGCCGCGCTCGCCGAAGATCTGGTGCAGGACACCTTCGCGCGGGCTCTCGACGCCCAGGCCCAGTTCCTGTCGGGCTCGAACCTGAAGGCTTGGCTGTTCCGCATCTTGCGTAACCTCCACGTGGACGCGCGGCGCCGCGACCGGCGTAACCCGGTTGCGCTCAGCCCGAACGACGACGAGGCCGAGGCCAGTGCTTCGGACGTGTGGCTACGGGGCGACATCGAAATCGATCGCTTGCGAAGCCTGGTGGCCACCGACATCGAATCCGCCCTCGCTCGCTTGTCGGAAGACGCGCGCACGGTCATCCTGTTGGACTTGGAAGGCTGCACCGAAACCGAGATCGCGAGCGTGATGGACACTGCCGTCGGCACCGTCAAGTCACGCCTGGCGCGAGCCCGCGCCGTGCTGCGCGAGCAACTGCAGGAGTACGCGCGATGAGCGACTGCGCCGCCATTCGCGAGCAACTGCTCGACGCCGTCCAAAAGCGGCTCGGGGCCGCGCAAAAGGCGCGCTTCGACGAGCATCTGGCCTCCTGCGCCGAGTGCAGCCGCATCTTCGAGCGCGAGCGCGCGTTGAACGGCGCGCTGAAGGCGCGCCCGGTGTATGCCGTACCGCCGTCGCTCCAAGCCAAGCTGAGCGCCGCGGTGAAACCGCCCGAAGCCAAGCCGCGTTGGGGGCGGCTGGTCGCCATCGCCGGCCCGCTGCTGGCCGCCGCGATGCTGGTCTTGTTCGTCGGCCAACGCTGGTTCCTGCCCGATCGCGCGATCGTGAACGAAGCGGTGAACGACCACCTGCGCGTGGTTTACGCCGAGCACCCGCTCGAGGTCGAAAGCGGCGGCATCCATCAAGTGAAGCCCTGGTTCACCGGGCGCCTCGATTTCGCCCCGCCCATCAGCTTCAGCGGAGACGAAGAGTTTCCGCTCGCCGGAGGCGCCATCGGTCTATTCATCGACCGCAAAGCGGCGACTTTCGTCTTCAAGCACCGCCTGCACACCATCTCCCTATTCGTATTCCGGAGCGAAGGCTTGTCGTTCCCCCTCCACACCGATACGTCGGTCGGCCAAAAACGCGCCGCAAGCACCACCGCGCGCGGCTTCAACCTACTGCTCTGGCGTGAAGGTGACCTCGGCTACGCGCTCGTATCCGACGTCGACCCGAGCGCGCTGGCCCGCCTGGCCGGCAAAGTGGCGTCCCATTGAGACGCCGGGCTCAGCTGGGCAGGCCTAGCTCACGCCAACGAACCATTCCCCCCGCCGCGTTGGCCACCCTCTCCAGCCCACCCTTCTTCAAGATCAGCGTGGCCAAGCCCGAGCGCTTGCCCGTCTGACACACCACCACCACCGGCTTGTCGGCGCGCACCTCCGCCAACCTGGCGCGCAGCTCGTCGAGGGGGATGGTCTGGGCTCCCGAAATCGCGCCGAGCTCCCCTTCGACCTCCGCGCGCGAGCGGACGTCCAACAGGTTGACCTCGCTGCGATGGCTTGCCACCCATTCGGGAGCGATCTCGTTGATGCCGGCGTAGGTCGTGATCAACGGCCCCCAGCCGCCGGCGACAGGCGCGTGACCGTCCGCCGGCTCGCCGGAGCGCAGGTTGGCGGGTAGCGCCACCGCGAGCTGTTTCGGGTGCGGCAGCCCCAGGTTCTGCATGTAGCCGACGAAGTCTTCTTCGCGGACGGTGCCGCCGATACGCGGGTTGTAGCGCCGCTCTTCCGCGATGGTGCTGGAGGTGCGGCCTTCGTAGTCGTGCCCCGGGTAGACGACGTAGTCGTCGGGAAGACTGAAGAGCTGCTCGCGGATCGAGCGAAACAGGCAGTGCGCGTCACCGTCCTGAAAATCGGTGCGACCGGCGCCGCGAACCAGAAGCGCGTCCCCAGTAAACACCAGCCGGGCGTCTGCGCTCACGAACGACGAGCAGCCGTTGGTGTGCCCGGGAGTCGCCCGAACCTCGAGCGCGTGATCGCCAAAACGGACCACGCTACCGTGTGAAAGTGGCAAGTCCACGTTGCTGGCCCCGTAGACGGGCGACAGCCCGATCTTGCAGCCGAACGCGCTCCTCATCAACCAAGCGCCGGTAACGTGGTCGGCGTGGCAGTGCGTGTCGAGCACGGCAACCAGCTTCAGACCGAGCTCGCGTATCAGCGCGGCGTCGCGCGTGTGCTGCTCGAAGACGCTATCGATAAGCACCGCTTCGCGCGTGCGTTCATCCGCCAAAAGATAGCTATAGGTGCTCGAAACCTGATCGAAGAGCTGACGGACAATCATCTACTGTAGGTCGGCGAAGTACGCCGCAATGACCTTGGCGACGGCGGTGTTGCCGGCGGTGGTCAGGTGCGGACCGCCGCCGTTGAACGCGGCACAATTGGCGGCTTCGAATTTCGGCGCAACGAACACCAGTTGCGGCAACTTCGCGGCCGAGGCGGCCAGCGCGGCGTCGAGCTCGGGCGGGATCACGATCGTCTCGTTGGCGACGGGCGGCGTTGGGCACAGCATATTTCCCGGCCCGCGAATGACCGTCATCAAATCGATGCGCTTGAGCGCCGAGTACTTGGCCTGCAGGTTGGCAATGGCGGCGTCGATCTTCGCCTCCCACTCAGGCTGGGTCGTACAACACGCGGGGTTCCAGCTGAGCACCGTGAGCACGACGTGATCGGGATTCGTCGAGCCGGCGGTGCAGGGCGATGCGACCGGCTCGTTCCAAAAATCGCTGTTGGGGTTGGCCCATTCGGTGATGTAGCCGTGCTCGCGCGCCTTCAGCTGCCAGCGGCCATCCACGATGCCGCCGTCCTGCTCGAAGCCGGCTTCGAACCACTCTCGCGTCAACGTCATGGCCGTAACCTGGTTGCACACGAAGCTGGTGGCGCCACCGGAGTTGGAGCCAGCAGCGTTGGAGCCACCGGCGTTGGAGCCGCTGGCGCCGCCATTGCTAGCGCCAGCACCAGCGCTGCCAGCCTGACCGCCACCGCCCACGGCCAGCGCGCCGCCGCTTGGCGCGGTGCCGGCAGCGCCGTCCGTCGAGCCGCCGGAGCCCGACGTGCCGGCACTGCTCACGCTGCCGGCAATTCCAGCCACACCGGCGGCACCCGACGGATTTCCAGCCGTGCCACCAGCCCCGGAAACGCCGGCCGGGGTCGGGGACGAGCTTGCGCCCGAGCACGCCACCAGCAGAGCCGTAGCGGCGATGGCCTTGAGCGCGGCCACCACCTCCGCGTTCTTGTTCGTGTTCGGGAAAGTCACGGTCTCCTCCAGTCTCGTCGTCTCGCTTCAGCGGGCAGCCTAGCTACGAACGCAAAACAAGGTACGACCTCCATCTGTAAACGGGCGATACATTTCGCGCGCGCGTCGTTTTTGGCGCACCAAACGCGCTCGTCGACGACCCGGAACGGCTCGGCGGTGGGACTAGGCAAGCCTCGCGGCGCGCGCTAATCTCCGGCAAATTCCCATGAGCTTGATGCGCGAAGCGACGAAGCACGCCTGCCTGTTCGTGTTGCTACTCAGTGGAGCCTGCAGCTCCGGTAGCTCGAAGTCGGACCCCAACACGTCGGGCGACGGCGGCGAAGCGACGACGAGCGGCGGCAGCGACAGCAGCGGCGGCGGCACCGCCAGCGCCAGCGCCGGCAAGTCTTCGACGTCCGGTGGCAAAAACAGCAGCGCGGGCTCGACCGGATCGGCCGGCAAGGGCAGCGGCACCGCCGGCAGCCAGGCCAGCGGCGGAGCGCCGCCCGGTGACGGTGAATACCTGATCCCCAATCCGCTCGTCAGCAAGGACAAGACCGTGGACTCCTCGCCCGACGGCGGCGAGGTAGCGTTCGACGGTTTGTGGGACTTCGGCAACACCTGGCGCGCAGGGCCGAAGGGTTGGCTGAAGATCAACGTGGGCAAAGGGCCGACCAAGCTGCTCTTCCTTTGGCACACCGACTCGACGCCCGACTACACCATCGATCCCGAAATCAACTTTGGCGCACCGACGGCGTACGTGGTCGAAGTGTCGCCCACCGGCGCCGACGGCAGCTGGACCAAGGTCGCCGAAGTGACGGGCGCCCCCGACGACGTCACGTACCGTAGCCGCGCCCACAGCTTCGACTTCACCGGCATGAGCTACGTGCGTTGGACCTTGAACAAGGTGGTCAGCGGGCAGGGCAACCCCGACGCGCAGATCAACGAGATCGAAATCCACGACATTTCCAAGGGCAGTGAGGACACCTGGGCCGTCGTCGGCCTCGGTCAATCACGCTCCACCTATCACGGCCATCCGGGCATGTTTCCCGAGCTGATCCACGCGGCCCACCCCGACTACTACCCCGCTCTCATCGATTTGGCGGAAGCCGGCGGCCAAGCCAAAGACCTCGTGAGCAGCATCGACACGCTGTTGGAGCTCAACCCGGACTTCCACTTTTGGATCCTCGCGTACGGCGTGGGCGACGCCGAGAACAACCGCAGCCCCGCCGAGACCAACTTCAAAGCCTCGATGCAAAAGGTGATCGACAAGCTGAAGGCGGCCGGCAAAGTTCCGCTGTTTCCCCGGATCGAAAAGCTGACCGACGGTAACCACACCACCACCAACGACTTCAACGCGGTAATCGACGAGCTCGTGACCGCCAACGACCTTCCGCCCGCGCCCGACCTCTACGCCCTGTTCAGTCAAAAGCCCGAGCTGCTTTGCGTCACCGACTGCGAAGAAGGCCACAAGGGCCTCGACTTCTCGCCGGAGGGCGAAACCGCCGTCAACGAGCTGTGGGCCACCACGCTCGACCCGCTGTACGCGCCCTGAGCGCCCGGCGCGGCTCAGTCGCGCGTCAGGGCGAAGAAATGGTCGATGATTTGGAAATGGTCGTCGAACAACTGGTCGAGCATGCTGGGAATTTCCGAAAGCTCGAACCAGCGGGCGGCCTGAGCGTCGTCGGCGCCTTCGACGGGCGGTGGCGCGGCTTCCGCCGGCAACACGAAGCGATGAGCATGAGTGATGGTGCGCCCGCGTTGGCTGCGCTGGGGATGATCGAAGACGTGCGCGCCACGAAAAGCGCCGCGTAGCTCGGCCTCCGAGCAGTCAACGCGCGTCTCTTCCTGCAGCTCGCGAATGGCGGCGGTCAACAACCGCTCCGAGCCGTCCAAGAAGCCTCCCGGCAGCGCCCACAACCCCTTGCCCAGCGCACGGCCGCGCTGCACCAGCAAGATGCGCGTCCCAGCGGTGACGACGGCGTCCGCGGTCACGAACGGACCGCTGCCGTAACGAGCGCGGCCCTGCTCGAGGGCCGCAAGCTCTTCTTGCAAGCGCGAAAACTCCGGACCGCGCCGAAAAGCCTCCAAAAATCGAGCCACCGGCGGCGGCACCGACTGCACCAGCGTCGCGTCCAGCTCGCCCGAGTCCGAGCCGAGATACAGACGGCGGAGCGCCGTGCCGTCGATCGGGGCTTGGCGCGGCAAAGCGTGCTCTCGCCATTCCGGAAACAGGCTCAGGTAGGCGCTCGAGTCGTCCTTGCGAAAGCCGATCAGCGCTACGGGGCCCGCGCTCTGTAAAGCAACCCCGCGACGAACGGCGGAGGCCCAACGCGCCTCGTCGTAGTAGTCGCGCACCGCTACGAAGGCCAGCCGCGGCCGCACCTCTGGCTCGAAGCTGTCGCGAATCATGTCGACGCGCTCTTCGACCGTGAACGGGTTCTTCGCCGAACGTGGCGCGCCCGCCGAGCCCAGCACCAAGATCGCGCGGCGTCCTACCTCGAGCGCGTGCGCAACGAGCGCAACGTGCCCACGATGAAACGGCTGGAAGCGTCCAATCACCAGCGCAACGTCGGTGGCCTGTGCCAGATCCGTCATGGGATTTCCGTCATACGCCGCGACAAGCTGGCAGGCTATAGTCTCGACATGCCGCCCGTGCTCGCTCCAGACGCTCTCGGGCTGGGGCTGCGCACCGCCCATTACCGGGAGCTTTTGGCGAGCTGGCCCGCCGTCGACTACTTCGAGATCATCAGCGAAAACTTCCTGGGCGAGGCCCTGCCGGCGCGCTACCACTTGGACCAGGTCAAAGAGCGCTATCCGATCGTGCTGCACGGCGTGGGGCTGAACATCCTGGGTCCCGCGCCGCCCGAGCCCGGATACTTGGACCGGATAGCTTGGTTGGCCGAGCACGTGAACGCGCCATTTTTCAGCGACCATCTTTGCTGGACGGGCGCGCACGGTTACTCGCACCACGACTTGTTGCCGGCCCCCTACGTGCCAGAGCTGGTCGAGCTCGTGGCAGAACGCGCCGCGCTGGTGCAAAAACACGTCGGTCGCCCCTTCGGGCTGGAAAACCTGTCCAGCTACGTCGAGCTTGGCCAGTCGACCCTGAGCGAATGGGAATTTTACGCGGCGGTGGTGAAAAAGGCCGGCTGCCACTTCATGCTCGACGTCAACAACATCTACGTCTCGAGCCAAAACCACGGCTTTGAGCCGAGCCAATACCTCGACGCCATCGATTTTCCTCGCGTGCTCCAGCTGCACGTGGCTGGGCACACGCGCGAGCCGAACGGCACGCTGATCGACACCCACGACCAGCCCGTCTCCGATGCGGTTTGGCAGCTGTATCGCTCAGCTCAGCTTCGCGCACCGCGCCCCACGCTGCTCGAGTGGGACGATCACATTCCGCCGCTGGCGACCGTGCTCGGCGAGCTCGACAAAGCCCGGCGGCACCGCGTATGAGCTGGCCTGCGTCTCCGGCCTGGCTCGAAGAGCTGCAAGCGCGCTTCGGCGACATGTTGCGCACGCCGCTCGAACGCTCGAGCGGCAGCTTGCGCGCCAAGCCCGACGCCTATCCCAGCGCGTTGCTCGAGGAAGCGCTGCCGACCCCCAACCTGACGAGCGGCGAGCGCCTGGCCATCTACAACCGCCAGTACTGGTTTCGGCTGTTCACGGTGCTGCAGCGCGCCTACCCCCTCACCGCGCGGCTACTCGGCTATTGGCGCTTCAACGAGCACGCCACCCATTTCTTGTTGGCTCGTCCTCCGCGTCACTGGAGCTTGGACGAGATCGGCGCGGGCTTCGCCGACTTTTTGGCGGAGGCGGCAGGCAACGGCAACGCGCTCGTCGATGACACCCGACCCGATCTCGAGCCGGACGCCTTGCTCGAAGCCGCCCGCATCGATCTCGGTTACCATCAGGTCTTTCGCGCGCCGCCCGTCGCCCGCTACGAGCCCTCGGCAGCAGACGCAGGCAGGCTTCTGCAAGCGCGGCTCCGAATGTCGCCCGCGGTCGCCCTGCTCACCGAGCATTGGCCGCTGTGCGAGCTGCGACGACGCGCCCTCGAAGCCCCCGGCGAAGGCGCGTTGCGACTGGAACCCCGCCTCGCTCGACCGCGACATTGGCTGCTCGGGCGCGAGGGGTTGAAGCTCGGGTTGGTGCCGCTCGAGCCCCGCGAGCTACAGCTGCTCATGCTGCTGTCCCGCGGCACCGTCGAAGCCGCGCTCGGTGAGCTCGAGGAAGCGTGTAGGAGCGCCGGGACGTCGCAGGAGCTGGTGGAGCTGCCCGCAAACATTCAGAAATGGCTGGCGAGCAGCGTGCAGCGTGGGGTGTGGCGGGGGGCGGATTTCGCGCCGTAATCTTTCGACGCTACCCGGGGGCCGAGCTATCCTGCCAGCAATAGAATGAACGCCCCTTCGATGGACAACGCGGTCGAAGCCCGAGCTTGCTGCAGCCAGCGCCTGCTGGGCGCGGCGCTCGCAGGGTTGTTGTGCTTGGCCACGGCAGGTTGCTCCAGCAAAGACGAGCCGGCCAAGTCCAATTCCGACTCGACGCCCAAAATCACGTCGAGCAAGGTCGTGGGCGCCATGACGGTCGACGACTTCACGGCCCTGTGCGACGAGCGCGGCGGCACCGTCGAGGTCATGCCCCACTGCGGCGGGTTCGCCACCGCCAAGGGCTTCTCTTACGATTCGACCACCGAATCCCTGTCCGAGCATACGTGCGCGGGCGCCAACACCTGCGCCGGCTGGAACTGCGCCATCGTGGACTGACGCGCGGCCCCGCGCCGCCTCCGCGCGCCAGTGAGTGGCGTCACGGACACACGTACAGTCCGATCGAGATGGGGTAGGTCACGTTCTTGAGCAGCGGCTCGTAGCCAGTGCCGTCGAGACCGACGCGACGCACTTCGTTGGCATTGACGTCGGTGAAGTACAGCTTGCCGCCATTGGTATCGATGGCCATGTCGTACGTGTAAGAGCTGGGCAGCGACAGGAACAGCTTCTCGTTCGAGCCGTCCAGGTGGGCTTGGTAGATGCCGAGGCCATTGGGCCAGTACAACCGTTGGCCAGCCGGATCCACTTTCATCATCAGCGCAGCCTGCACGTCAGTGACGACCTCGGTGACGTTGGAGCCGTCGAAACCGGCGCGCCGAATGTGATAGTTGGCGCCCGAGGCGTAATCTGCCCAGTAGACGAAGCGGTTCACGGGGTCGATGTCCAGGTTGGCCACCGACGCGGGTTGCACCAGCGTCGTCGTGGTGTTGGGTGGGTTCAGCTTGCACACGAAAGACGTGTTGCACTCGCCGAGCAATAGGCCCGTCGCCGGGTTCACGGTCCAGGTCTGAGCCTTGCCGGTCCAAACGGTCTCGATGTTGCTGCCGTCGAGGTTGGAGCGTTGGATCTTGTCGCTGGCATCGCCGAAGTAGAGCTTGTTCGCTTTGCTGTCGACCGCGACTTTGGTCAACGCAAACCCGCTCAGCGCCGGAATAGGCAGGGGATTTTTCCCATCGAGATCGGCGCGGATCAACTCGGGCGTGGCGCCCCAATGCGCGACGAACATTTGGCTCTTGCCGAGCGCGCACCCGCAGCCCTCGTCGACCTGGCCGTCGCAGTCGTTGTCCAGGCCGTCGCAGGTCTTTTCGGCGGGCTCGAAGTCGGCGGAGGCAAAGTCGCAGCGCCAACCGCCGGTTCCCAGGCACGTCGAGCTGGCTCCGGTCGCGCACACGCCCAAGGCCGCCGCGCAAGGGGAGCCTTCGGGGTCGTCATCGACGGTGCCGTCGTTGTCGTTGTCCAGCCCGTCGCACTTTTCGAAGCAACCGACGAGCTTTTCGTCCACCTCACCGTCGCAGTCGTTGTCGAGACCGTCGCAGGTGGTCTCGTCGCCGGTTTCGCGCTTCACCGCGGTGTAGTCGCACAGCCACTGTCCCTGGCAGGTCGGCACGACACCTTTGCAGACGCCTTCGGCGAGGCACGGCTCCGGTGGACAATCGACGGGATCATCGTCGACCTTGCCGTTCTTGTCGTTGTCGATGCCATCGCAGATTTCGGGCGTCACGGTGTCGGCCACCGGAATCAGGTTGGCGGTGCCCGGCAGCCCCGGCGCGGCGCCCAGCTCGCTCAACGAAAGGCTCGAGTCGTCGGCGCAAAAGTCGTACTTGACGCCGCTGTCCAACGTGAGCGTGCTGCCCTCGATCGCGTACGGCTCGTCTTGCTCGACGGTCACTTCGAAATCGATCAAACAGCGGCAGCTCAGATCCGGATAGCAGTCGGGGTAACAGTAGGTGTTGGGGCCGGCGCCGTTCTTCTTGAGCACCTCTTGCTCGCCTTTGCAGTCGCAAGAGTGACACTCGACGGGAAGCTGAAACACGCCGGTGGTGGAGATGGTCGCCGCGTGGGTCACGCTACCGCCCGAAAACTTGAGCGAGCCCGACACCACGATATCGGCGGGGCCATTCAACTTGGACGTGGGGCACTCGTCGTAGACGGGCTCGAAGATGGTTCCTTGCTCGAGGCATACCGCCGAGTAGGCCCATTCGGTGTCTTCGATGGAGCCGCCACACGCCGCCGGCGCGGCGCAGCTGGGCTGCACTTTCAGCGTCGTGACCACCGGTGTCGGAACCTCGGCTTTGGGCAGGCAAGCGCCGTTCGACGGGCTGCCACTCGTGCCTCCGTCGGCTTCTCCCGCCGCGGCGTTGCCGGCGTTGCCGTCCGGAGCGGCTCCGCCCCGCGCCGCGTTTCCACCCGCCGCGGAGGCGCCGGACCCGCTCGAGCCAGAACCGGCCGCGCCAGAATCATCCGCCCCGCCGGTGCCGCGGGGCTCCGCGCCGTCGCCCGCCGCGCCGGCTTCGCCGCCGGCCTTGCCGGCCCCCGCACCGCCGTCGCTACCGCAAGCCAATGGAACCAGCGCCGCGCTGAACGCGCAGCCCCAAACCAGCAAAGCAATTCTCATAGCGGACCTCTGCGCAGACACGCGCCGCACAAACCCCTCAAGCTAACAGGACTACCAACGGCGCGAAACCGAGGTCATTCGACAATCAGCGTCCAGCGCGCTTCCGCTCCCGCCTCCCCACACGCACGCACTCGCCCTCACGTCGCGCGCCCCAAAAGGGCGGGGCTCTTTTTCAGGGCTGCGACGCGTCGGAGGCGGCAATCTTCGTGGCGGCGATCTCGTTGTCGGCGCCGGTCGTGTGCGCGCCGTCGTGTGACGGGTTGCACATGGTCATTTCGAATTGCCGGCCGAGCGCCACGTAGTTGGAGTCATCATCACGCACGCTCGCAGTCGTGTCCTTGGGACTGATGATCCGTGGCGGAGGCCCCGCGACACCTTACTTACCATGCGAAGTCGTCACAGCTCGCGGCGCGGTCTAGAAACCGCATTGGTTTCCGTGGGTTGCCTCGCATGCGGCTGGTGGCTGGCAGGCTGTTCCAGCACGGAAAATTCCGACCCAAAGGGCGCAAGCGCCGGCAGCGCGACGGGCGGCGCAGTCGCTTCTACCGCCGGTACGGGCTCGACTGCTGGCGGCGCTAGCGCCGGCTCTTCGGCGGCTGGCAACGGCGCCAGCGCGGGCGGGAGCTCGGCGGGCGGCGCGAGCGGCGGCGCCGGTGGCAGCGGAGGTGGTAGCGGCGGCTCTGCCAGCGGTGGCGCGAGCGCGAGCGGTGCCGGCAGTGGTGGTGCCGGCGTGGGCGGCTCCAGCGTGGGCGGCGCCGCCTCCGGCGACCGCAGCGCCGAGGCGACCTGCGCGCGTTGGAAGACCGACACGGCCAACCTGGATGAAGGCACGTGGAGCGGCTCCGTCGACACTTGCATGGCGGGCGACATCTCCGCTGACGGCCGCGAAAACGCGCTGCGCTTCTTCAACTTGATCCGCTGGCTGGCAGATCTGCCGGCCGTGGTCACCGAAGACTCGCGCAATCAACAAGCCCAAGCCTGCGCGCTGATGATGACGGCGAACAAGATGCTCTCGCACGATCCACCGATGTCGTGGAAGTGCTACTCGGATCTCGGGCACCAGGGCGCAAGCACGAGCAACATCTCCGGCGGCCCGGGCGTCTCCAGCGTGCTCGACTACATGGTCGACACCGGCAACGAAACGACGTTCGGCCACCGCCGCATCATCCTGTCGAACGAGCTCGGGCCCATTGGGCTCGGCTCCGCCGGCAAGGGCGGCTCGTCTTGCATGCAAAACATTGGCGGCACGGGCAAAGCCAGCAAGCCGTGGATGGCTTGGCCACCCCCCGGGGCGTTTCCGATGCAAGCGTACGCCGACACCTACCGCCGCTCCCTCGACGACACCGGCTGGTCCATTCAAGCCACGACCAAAGCCCCAAAGCTCGACCTGAGCGCCGCCCAAGTGACGGTCACTTCCGGCGGCCAAGCCAAAGCGGTCAAGGTCGAGCAGCTAACTGGCACCTACGGCCAGGCCACGGCCATTCGCATCGTGCTGGATGGCTGGAAGGCCAGCGCGGGGTCCACCTATTCCGTCAGCGTCACCGGCACGGCCACGCCAATCGCCTACGAATTTCAGCTAGTCGACTGCAAGTGACGCGCAGCTTGGCTGCGTGCTAGACACGTCGCCCCTCCGTGCTGCTCGCCCTGCTGGTCGCTGTCCTGGCTGTCGCGCTCGGGGCAGCTTTGACGGCTGTCTCGGGAGCACGCCCCACCGTGCTCGGCCTGCTGCGCACCTTCGCGGCTACGGCCGCCGCGGCCGTGGTGTTGACGCACCTGCTGCCCGACGCGCTCAGCGGCGCCGGCTTGTGGGGTGCGTTGGCATTCGTGGTCGGCTTGCTCGGTCCGCTGCTGTTGCATCCGCTCACCGAGCGCCTAGCGCTGCGCAAGAGCGAGCTGTCGCCGCGACGGGTAGCGCTCGAGGCGGGTTTCATCGGCCTGCTCGTGCATCACGTCGGCGACGGCCTGGGCATCGGCACGTACGCCGCGCTGCCGGGCGGCGTGCTAGCTCACCTGGACGTCATCTTGGCGCTGATCGCGCACACGGTGCCGCTGGTGGCCGTGGTCACCTTGGCGTATCGGGGTGAATACGGTCTTGCGGTCGCGCTCCGCCGCGTTACCGCTCTCGCGATCGCCAGTGCGCTAGGCGTTGCGGCTTCGTTCGCGGTGCCGGGCCCGGCGCTTGCTTCGGCGGCGGCCTGGATCGGCGCGCTGGTGAGCGGCGTGCTCCTGCACGTGGTGACGCACGACTGGCTGGAAGACTTGCCCAAATCCGAAGCCGCGCGCGTGGCCGACTTGGGCGCGGCGGCGCTGGGACTGTCGCTCGTGCTCCTGGGCGGTCAAGAGCCGGGCCACAGCAGCGGTGGACACGCGCTGTTCGAGGTGGCTATGGCCATCGCGGAGCGCGGCGCCCCGTTCCTGCTCGTGGGCCTCGCGCTCACCTTCTGGCTCGCCGATCGCGCTGCGCGGGAGCTCGAAAACCTGGGCAAATCGCTGCCGGCGGTGCTCAGCACGCGCCTCGGCTTCGCGCTGGGCGCCGAAGGTTTGGCGCTCGGGCTTTCGACCTACGGCGTGGCCTGGACCCTCGCCGCGGTGCTGGCCACCACGTTGGTGCCCATCGTGGCCTCTGTCGTCGCCATGTTGGCCATCGCCATCGCCGGTGAAAAGGCAGCCGCCGCGACCGCCGCGCGCTTGGCGGAGGCTCGCGTGGTCTCGGCCGATCGCTTTCGGCGCTTCGATCGCGCGACGGCAATTTGGGTGGTCGCGGTGGCCATCGCCGCCGTATTCGGGCTGTCGTTGCGCGACGACGCGTTGCTCGGCTCGCTCGGCAAGCCCAGTGAGCTCCTGGTCTCGAGCACGCTCGGCGCCTTGTTTCGCACCGGTGGGCCCAGCGTCGTCGGCCTCGCCGCGTTGACGGAGAAAGGCTTGTCGCCGGGCGCGGCGCTGCTGGGCGCGGCGCTGTCGAGCGCGCTCGGCGCCAAGGTACTGCTGGAGCTGTGGCGCACGTTGGGTACGCGCGGCGTCGTGCCGGTGGTGATTTGGCTCGTCAGCTTGACCGGCGCGCTCGCCATCGGCCTGAACCAAGTCGCGCCCGTCGCTCATCCGCTGCACCTGCCGAACCAGGTGGGCCGGGTAGCGGCCGCGGTGCTTCTACTGCTGATCGTGGTGCGAGCCGAGCGCGTGGGTGTTCGGCGTTGGTTGGCCGGTTGGTTCGCCGCCGAGCCAGGTCACGCCGGGCACCACCACCACCACCATCACGAGCACGACCACGCTCACTCGAGCGAAATACCGAACGGAAGCGCCGCCACGACGCGCTCGCCGGAAGCCAACGGCCCGAGCGCCGAAGCGTAACGCCGCACTGCCGGCGGCAATTCGCGAATCACCAGCGAGCGCGCCTGGTAGGCGGCCAGCGCTTGCTTCACCTGCTCTTCGTTGGCGTCCTGCCCGACCAGCAGCATCTCCAACAAGCTGTCTTGCGCACCCTCCACGGTGACGGGCGCGTCCGCAGGCAAACCGGCCAGCTTGCGCGCGTGACGGATGGCATCGGTCACGCCTCCCAGTTGATCGACGAGGCCGCGATCCAGCCCCTGCTTGCCGCTCCAGATGCGACCCTGCGCGATCTCTTCGACTTTCTCGCGCGGCAGCTTGCGCCCGTCGGCCACGCGCGAAATGAACAAGTCGTAAACCGACTGCATGCCGGTGCGGATCTTCTCGCGCGTGGCATCGTCCCAGGTGCTGAACGGAGACTCGGCGGCCGCGCGCGCGCCGGCGCCCGGCTCGGGGCTGGCCGGAAACGTCTCGGTGTGGACGCCAAACTCTTCGAGCGCGCTCGAAAACACGATTTTGCCGCCGAACACGCCGATCGACCCGACGATGCTGGTTGGCTCGGCGAAGATGCGATCCCCCGCGCAGGCCATGTAGTAGCCGCCGCTGGCGGCCATGCCGCCGACCGACACGACCAGCGGTTTCTTCTTCTGCAGCTCGCGCAGATCGTGCCAGATCAAGTCGCTGGCCAAGGCCGAGCCGCCGGGCGAGTCGATGCGCAGCACCACCGCTTTGATGCTGTCGTCGTTCTTCAGCCGCCGGAGCGTCTTGTTGATGGCGCGCGCGGTGATGCCGCCGCTCTCCAACGCTCCGCCCGACTCCATGGCAATCGCGCCTTCGGCCGGCAGCACGGCAATGTGCGGCCGCGAGGTGGCGCTGTCGTCACTGCCGGCAATCACCCGCACCAGCTGTGCCACGTCGAAGCCTTGCGAGCCCTTGCCGGAACCGCCGTAGGCGTCGTTGACGTCCTCGGTTTTGGCCAGCTTTTTGGCCTCGATCAGCGCCTCGGACTCGTAACCAACGGCGTCGATCAAGCCCTGCTTCTTGGCGTCTTCGGGGCTCCACGGGCCTTGCTCGAGCGCGACCCGAACGCTGTCCGGCTTACCCGCCTGCGTGACTTGATCGAGCCAGCCCTCACGGATGGCGCGCAGGGTTTCTGTCAAAGATTCGCGCGCCGGCTCGCTCGGCCCTTCGCGTGTGAACGGCTCGACGCCGCTCTTGAACTTGCCGACGTGCAGAAAGTCGACCCCGACCTTGAGCTTGTCGAACAGGCCGCGCATGTACATGATTTGCGCGGCAATGCCGACGGTTTCGGCGTCACCGGCGGGGCTCAGCCAGGTGCGCGAGCAGGCGCGCAGCGCGAAGGCGGCGCTGGCGTTGCTGAGCGTGTGCGCGTGGCACACCACGGGCTTGCCCTTCTTTTTCAGCTTGTCGAACAAGCTGCCCAGCTCTTCGGTTTGAGCCCAGTCGAGCGAAGCGCCGCCCAGCTTGATGAACGCGCCGCTCACGTCCGGATCGTCCGCGCTGCGCTCGACGACCCGGGCCAGCGCGACGTACGTGCGCGACGCCGGAGGTTGAAACAAGCCGCCGCCGATGCTTTCGGGCACGCCGCCGCTCAGGTCGAACTCGGCGACGCTTTTGTGCAGACCACTGCTGGAGCCCGTGCCGCTCCCGCCGGCGCTGCGCGGGCGACCGTGACATGAGAAGACGGCCAACAGCGGCAGCAAACACAGCGCCCTCGTCAGCGTGCGCGTCATTGGAGATCCGTCGTATCGATGTGCGGCACGTCTTTGGGCGGCTCGGGCGTGGGCTCGGCCGGCTTTTCGGGCGCAGCGGGTGCAGGCGACGCGGCGGCAGGCGCACTGGCGGCTTCGTTGATGCGAGCTTGGGCGCGCGCGCCGTAGTCGGAGCCGGTACCGACCTGGTCCACGATGCGGTGATAGAGCGTGAGCGCCCCAGCACGGTTGCCGTTGGCCCACTTTTGGTCAGCGCTGGCGATCATGGCAGGCAGGTAGCTGGGATTTTGAGCCAGCACTTGATCGTAGAGCTGCGCGGCCCGAGCGCCATCCCCCTTCCTGCGCGCAATGTCACCCAAACCCGCCAGCGCCTCGACGTTGCCCGGCTGGTTGGCGAGCGCGGCGTTGTACAGGGTCTCGGCGCGCGCAAAATCGCCGGCGCGGGAAGCGCTGGCGGCTTGGCTGAGGGCGGCGCGAAAATCGGTGGGAATGCCGCTGGTCGGCTTTTCTTCGGCGGCCACGGAGGTGTCGAGCTTGGGCAGCTTCGTCACGTCCACGACCGCGAGCGCCGCCGAGGCGGCCGGCTTCGCCGCGCCGTCGCCGGCGGTGGCGGGGAAGCGCGACAAGAAACCGCGCAGCTCGTCGAGCAGCACGTGCGGCTTGGGCTGCGCCTCCAGCTTGACCAGCTCGGCCCGCGCTTCGGCGACGCGATCGGCGCGAGCCAGCGCGTAAATCAGCGCGGCGCGAGCTCGACCCGGCTCGCGCTCGCCGGCGGCGGCCGTGCGCAAGCGGTCGATCACGCTGGCCCAAACCGGAGCCGGATCGGACAAATCGAGCGCGGCCAGCACGAACGCGTTCTCGGGCTGGCTGGCGTTGCTGCTCACGGGCGCAATCCACTCGCGCGCCTTGTCACTTTCGCCGCTCAAACGCATGGAGTCGACGCGCGCGCGGATCACCGTCGGATCCTCGGGCGCGGCGGCGAAGGCGCGATCAGCGGCCTGGCGCGCCTTGCCCACGCGTCGGCCCAGCTCGCGGTGGGTGGCCGCGACCAGCTCCGTCGACGCCGGATCGAGCAAGCGCAAGCGCAGCCAAAACACGTCCGCGCGCAACGTTTCCAACCGCGCCAAGGCCGCCAGCACGTGCACGTCTTTTTCCGACAACGCGCTGGCCCGCACCAGCTCTTCTTGCGCGCCTTCGTAGTCGCCTTCGTCGGCTAGCTGATTGCCGCGCGCCAGCAAGTCTTTCACGCGGTTGTCGCTGGTCGGCGCCGGAACCGCGCTCGGCACCGTTGCGCCCACCAGGTAGCGACGCCCGACCGTCGCGCCGATCAACCCCACCATGCCGATCGCGACCACGCCGACGATCCAGCGGGAGCGGGCGCGGCGAGCATCGAAGGCGCGGTCGGCGGCGGGTGACGGCAGCTCGTCGTACGAGTGAAAGCTGCCGCGGCTGCTGATCGGAGCGCGCGGCGACGAATCGGGGGAGGAGCGCTGCGCGGAGCGAGGCGACGAATCGAGCGGGCCCCGCGCGGCGTGCGGCGACGAGCGCGGAACGGTCTCGAGCGGCAGACGCGGGCTGCTGTGCGGCGAAGAGCGCGGGGCGCCGCCGCGCAGACGGTCGTAGTCCTCGAGCGGCATCGTGCCCGAAAGGGGCGCCGTCACCAGCGATTGGGCCGTGAAAGGCGTCGCCACGGGGGCGGGCTGCGGTGTGGGCGCCAACATGGTCGGGCCCAGCGCCGCGACCGGTACGCCCGCGACGCCGCTGGAGATGGAAGCCGCCGCAGCGTCCAGGCGAGCCAAGGCTTCGCGCGCCTCCGGGGGCGCTTCGACCGCCGGCATCGTGACCGACAAGGCGTCGAGCATCGGCGACTCGGCGCGCATGGCCGGCGTGCTCGCCGGCTCGGGCGGCTCCGGCACGTCGAATTCGGAGATGAACGGGAACGGCGAGGCGACCGTACTGGCCACCTGCGAGCCGGGGATGGAATTGGCGGGAGGAGCCACGCCGTGCAGGGTCCGCGGCACGCGATCGGAGCTAGCTCCGCCGGAGCCCGAGCCCACCTTGCCCAAGCTGCTCTGAAAGAATGGCTCGAGCTCGGCGATGGAGCTGAGGGGACGCGGCGGCTTCTGCCCACGCGTCAGCATGTCTCCCGGCCCCACCTTCCGATCGGCGATGCCGCGCTGCAGCTCGCGAAGCGAGGTGAAGACCAGCTCTCGGCCTTCCGTGGTCCTGACCACCCAGCGCTCGGGGCCACCGCTGTGGTGGCTGGGGTACACCTTGAACTGCAGCCCGCAGTTCGTACATTTGACGGTCGTCCCCCGCTCCGAGATCAGCGCGTCGTCGAACTCGTACTCGGTGCCACAGCGGTTACAGCGGACGTCCATGAATGAGGGGCTGGGTGGGCGGGGTCAAGCACGCGTCCGGCCGGGCGGCACGAGAGGCGGTAGAATGCGCGCAAAGCTTAGCGGGAGGCGCCGCACGTCGCGAGCCTTTCCCATCCGAGGTCGAAGATTGCTGGCGACGAGCGGGCGGCGGGCCTTTTTGCTAGCCTTGGAGCGCCTTCGGAGCTTGCCATGAAGAAATCGGCCTTCCCAGCTGCGCTCCTCCTCCTCGGTCTCGTCGTTTCGGGTTGCCCCGTGTACGACGACGACAACGGCTGTTTCATCGATGAAGACTGCTCCTCGGGGTCCGTGTGCGACGGCAACACCGGCAGCTGCGTCGTCAGCCCCGGCGACTCGACGGACGCTTCGTGCCGTCGGCCGAGCGATTGCGGCGCCAATGAAACTTGCAGCCGTTTCGGTACTTGTATGGCCGGCGACTGCCATTTCTCGAGCGTTGGCTGCGTGCACGGTTACGAGTGCAGCCCTGACAGCGGGCGTTGGGAATGCGTGGCGCTCGGTGCGGCCACTGGCAGCGGCGGCGCGCCGAGCGCGGGCGCAAGCTCGTCCGGCGGCGGCGAGCCCAACGCTGGCGAAGGCGGCATGAGCCCGGCAGCGGGCGCCGGCGGCTGAGTTATTTGACGACGCGCAAGTAGGGCGGAAGCTCACGCTTCTTCTTCGCCCCGCCACTGGCGGTGCCCCCGGAAGCGCGGCGCGCCGGGGCGGCAGCCACGGCCGGCGCGGGAGTCGCGGCGGCACGCGGAGCGGGGGATTTCTCGGGCGCGGGCGCGGGCACGACCGCCGGCTTCTTGCGCGGACGCGTCGCGCGCGTCGCCTTTTCGGTCTCTTTGGCTTCCTTGGCCTTGCGAGCGCGCTTCTTCTTCTTGGCGTCGGCTTTGGCGGCTTGCTCGTCGGGCGTCGGCTCTTCGACCGCCCGCAACGCGGCGCGGGGCTTGGGCTCTTCTTTGGGCGTGGTCACGACGTATTGGCCGGCCACTTCCTTGGGCACGTCGTCGGGCCAAACCATGCCGCGACCGCTGGCGCCGATCAGCGCGTAAACGGAGCCCCAGGGCAGGTGGCAGTAGTGAGGAGTGTTGCTGAAGCTCAGCGTGCACGAGATGCCGGCGTCGTCGACGCTCAAGTCGGGGATGGGCTTGGGCATGTTGAGCCCAATCTGCAAGACCAACTGCGGCTGCCGCTTGAACCAGGCCGGCACCTGTACCTCGTCGCCGCGCGGATCCAGATGAACCAAAACCGTGGCCTGCTCGAGCAGAGCGAGGGCTACGTCTTTCTTCGGCGGCAGGCGCGTCATGGGCATCTGGACGGGCGTTAATAACCCCAAGAGCTACCAAAAGCCAGTCTGAGGTCCGCCTATGTTACGCGCGAAATGCGTTCACCAAGCGACCAAAACCATGGCCTACATCAGAAAGCTGGCCCCAGGCGGCAATGGGTAGCGCAATCTCTACGAGGGACGCCGTGGCCAGATGTTCAGAGCGATCTGTCAGCACGTAGATAAGCGCCTCGAGGCCCGGGTTATGACCGACCAGCAGCGCCGCCGCATGGGGCTCGGCGCGGGTGGCGAGCGCCGCCAAGTAGCTGGACGGCTCCGCCAGGTAGAGGCTGTCGAGCAGCACGAGCTGGGGCGGGCCCGGCAGCCCCGACCGGCACAGCTCGGCCGTTTGTCGCGCGCGCGTGGCGCTGGAGGCCAAAATCAGCGACGGGGGGCGAGCTTGCTCGCTCAGATGTCGAGCGCTCAGCCCCACTTCCTTCTGACCACGCGCGGTGAGCGCTCGCTCGCGATCGGAGCCCTCCCCTTCCGGAACGGCTTGGCCATGTCTCAGCACGTAGAGGGTCTTCATGCCGTGCGCGCCGTGTCGCGTGGCCTAAGCTAGCATGAGACGCCGATGACCGCGCGCATCCTACTGGTGGAGGACGAGCCTGCCATCCTGGAGTCTTTGGCTTACGTCCTGGGGCGCGACGGCTTTGCGGTCGTGTCGGCGAAAAATGCCGCCGAGGCGAGCGCCCTGGCGCTGGCCCCGGGCGCGGACTTGGTCGTGCTCGACTTGATGCTGCCGGACGGCAGCGGCTTCGATCTGATTCGCGGCTGGCGCTCGGCTTCGCAGGCCCGACCGATGCCCATCATCGTGTTGTCCAGCCGCGACGGTGAGGCAGATCGCGTCGCGGCGCTCGAATCGGGCGCTGACGACTACGTGACCAAGCCGTTCTCGCCGCGTGAAATCGTGGCGCGCGTACGCGCGGTGCTGCGTCGCAGCGCTGGGACCGAAGCCTCACCTCGCGCCCAAGCCAAGCAGGCGCCTCCGCTCAGCTGTGACCCGCGCACGCGCCGCGCCGAGGCCGCCGGGCGCGCGCTCGATCTCACGCGCGTCGAGTTCGACCTGCTGGCGGCCTTGCTCGGCAGCCCCGGCCGTGTGTTCACCCGAGCCGAGCTGATCGACCGCGTGTGGGGGGACGGCTTCCGCATCACCGACCGCACCATCGATTCGCACGTGAAAGCGCTGCGCAAGAAGATCGGTGAAGCGGGGGCGGAGCCTTCGTGGATCGAAACCGTGCGCGGCGTCGGCTACCGCCTGAGCGACGATCCGCAAGCCGCCGAGGGGCCGTGAGCGGCGCCGGCCATGCGGAGCCGACGTGAGCGACAGCGGCGCCCTGCTGCGCTTGGTGATCGTCACCGCCGCCAGCATCGGGCTGATTCTATTCGCGGCGTTCGTGGTGTCGCGCCTGCTTCGCACCCGCACGCGCGGCATGTCCATCCGCATGCAGGTGTTCTTGGCGTTGGCCTTGATCGTCGGAGCCTTCGCCTTCGGCTTGGGCTTGATGGTCGTCGATCGCATCGAGGCCCGCGCCGTGCGCATCGCCCTGTTGGCGGCCAGCGACGAAGCCGCGTCCATCGCCGGCATGGTGGCGGGCGAGCTCGACCGCACCGGGGGCAGGTTGTCGGACGTGGCGCGGCGCCTGGAGCACGAGCGCGAGCGCGGCGCGGACTTGCGCCTGCTGTTGGTCGACGCCAAGGGCGCCGTCATCTTTCCGAGGTCGCCGCCCCCGTCCAACGAAGAAGGCATGGTCCACGTCGATCACTCGGTCGTGGTGCGCGGCGAGACCATCGGCGCGGTACGGGTGATCAAGCCGACGGTGGCCATGAAGAACCTGTTAGCCGACATGGCGCCCACGGTGCTGGTGATCAGCCTGGTGTTGGGCGCCGCCGCCGCCGCCGCCGCCGCCATGATCGGTCGCGCCATCGCCGAGCCCATCGAGCGCCTCAGCATCTTCGGTGAGCGAGTCAGCCGCGGCGAGCGCACCGCCGCACCGCCCCCCGAGTTCGGGCGGGAGGTGACGCGCTTGTCGCGCGCCCTCGACACTATGCGCCGCGAGCTGTCCGGGCGTCCATTCGTGGAAACGTTCGCCGCCGATCTGTCGCACGAGCTGAAAAACCCGGTCGCTGCCATCCGCGCCAGCGCCGAGGTGCTGGAAGAAAGCGCGCTCGAAGAGCCGGAGCAGGCGCGTCATTTCGTGCAACGCATCCGCGAGGCCAGCGAGCGCATCGAGCGACTGCTGAGCGAGCTGCTCGGACTTGCGCACATCGAAGCGCGCGGCGCCGAAAGCTTCGAGCCCGTCGACTTGGCGCGCTTGGCGCGCCGCACGCTCGAGACGCTGGGCGACGATCGACCGCGGGTGAGCGTCGTCTCGGAAGGCGACGTGCGGGTGAGCGGTGACGAGCTGTGGCTCACGCGCGCGCTCGCGAACTTGATTGACAACGCGCTGGTGCACTCGGAAGCGACGTCGCCGGTGTTCGTCGAGGTCGTTCGTCAGTCCGAGGACGTCTTCTTGACCGTGCGCAGCTCGGGCGCCATCGAGCCGCACGTGCGAGACCGCTTGTTTCGCCGCTTCGTCACCACCCGACGCGACAAGGGCGGCACCGGCCTGGGCCTTGCGATCGTCAGCGCAGTGGCCGAAGCCCACGGAGGCCTGGCTGAGCTCGAAAGCCCCGGTCCGCCGGCGGTCGCCTTTCGCCTCAAGCTCCCCGCGGCTCGCAGGCGGGCCACGCTGGCGGAAGCACCGGCAGAATAACCAAACAATTCATGCAGTTATACGCGCAGCGACCAAGCGCACGCCGCCCTTGTTTCAGTTCCAAGTCTGCGATTCTCCACCAAACCTCCATCAACGGGCAGCCCAGGATGTGGGAGCTTGTGAGGCAGACTTTGGCCCCAAGGCCGCCTCAGGGCGGCGGACGTGGGCCCCGAAACGTATCCTTCAAACTGAGGCTCCAGCACTTGTCACACAACGGCAACGGTAACGGCAACGGCAAGAACGGCAGCTCGAAGATCCCGCGCCACGTGGCGATCATCATGGACGGCAACGGTCGCTGGGCGCAGGGGCGCGGCCTGGACCGCGCCGAAGGTCACGCCGAGGGGGCTCGCGCGGTGCGCGAAGCCGTCGAGACGTCCACGCGCCTGGGCATCAAATACCTCACGCTGTACGCCTTCAGCGTCGCCAACTGGGCGCGGCCCCGTCCCGAGGTCGAAGCGCTGATGCGCCTGCTCATCGAGTTCGCGAAGCAAGAGCGCGCCGACCTTCGCCAAAACGGCATCCGCGTCAACGTCATCGGCAACCTCGAAGACCTGCCGACCGCGACGCGCCACGCCGTCGAAGATTTGATCGAGTACACGCGCGACGGCGAGCGCATGACGCTCACGTTGGCGCTTTCGTACGGCGGCCGCCAAGACATCGTGGAAGCGGCGCGCTCGCTGGCAGTGCGGGCTCGCGCCGGCTTGGTGCTCCCGGAAGAGATCGATGAGACCTTCTTCCACCGCCAAATGACCACGCACTCGCTACCCGACGTCGACTTGCTCATCCGCACCGGCGGCGAAACGCGCGTCAGCGACTTCTTGCTGTTCGAATCCGCCTACGCCGAGCTGGTCTTTTTGCCCATCATGTGGCCCGACTTCACCGCCAGCACGCTGCTCGAGGCGTGCGACGTGTACAACGGCAAAGAGCGCCGCTTCGGCAAGACCTCCGAGCAAATCCAGCACTCGAACTCGAGTCATCCGTTTGATCCCTTGGATCGGCCTAGCTGACCGGGAAGGGTCAGGCTGCTTTAGCGACGGAGAGGTCGTGGCGGGGGTTCTTGGTCTCCTCGGGGTCTTCGCCCCCTCCGTGCTGCGCCCTATCCCCATGCGATTTTCGTGACCTGAAGCGCGATCGGCGCTCGGCCCCGCCGAGTTTTCGAGGGGCCTCCTCTCGATCGCAGATCGTGATCTGGTAGTGCCAAGGTCGGGTGAGGGTGATCTGGCTCGCGCTTTGCGCGAGCGCACTTTGTAGCAGGGCGCTCCGCTTCATACACTCGAGAGCGAACGGCGCTTTGCGCGAGCGCACGGCGGTTGAGCTTCGCATTGAAGCAGAGCGCACGTATTCGGGGGTAGGCCCTGCCATCCCCGCCCAGCTGGGCGGGGTCGCCCCAAACGAAACCGGGCCTACCTGACACGCGAACGCGCGGCTCCGTTCACGCGCGCGGCTCCGTCTCTCGAGCCTGCAAAGCGGAGCGCTCTGCTACATCGTGAGCTCGCGCAAAGCGCGAGCCAGAACCACCTCACCCATACCTTGGCGAGAGCAGATCACGATCGGCAACCGAAGACCGGAGTGAAGAAAACTCGGCGAGGCCGAGCGCCGATCCCGCCTCGGCCAGGCAAGATCGCGAGGCGCCGGGGGCGAAGCACGGAGGAGACCAAGACTAAAACGAATACTCGACCGTGTTCAGCGACTTCACGTGCGCTTTCCACGACAGCTTTTTGATCTGGTCTTTGATGCAAGCGACCAGCTTGTCGTTCTTGGGCGTGGAGGTGATGTCGAGGCCCACCGCTTTGCCATCCCAGACCGCGATCTTCATCTTGATGTGCGCGGCGCCGGGCTTGCACGGCTCGTAGACGTTGGTGTCTTGGATGGGCATCGACAGCGTCTCTTGATCGATGTTCGCGCGCTCGGCACCTTGCGGCACGGCCTTGATGGCGTCGGCGACCGACATGCCGTCGGTGAATTGTGGCTCGGGAGCGGCGGGCTTGGCCGGCTTGGGCTCCTCTTTCGGTGCAGCAGGCGGGGCGGCTTCGGCCGCCGGTGCCGGCGCGGGCTCGGCGACCTCTTTGGGTGCAGCCGGCTCCGCCTCCGCGGCGGGCGCGCTTGCCTCCACGCTTTCTGGCCCCGCCGCCGGCTGCGGACACGAGCAACACCCCTGCACGAAAAGGCCCAAAACCCAGAACGCGGCGACGCTCCTCATGCGCGGCACCATACTCCCGTCCTCCTCACTTGACGAGCCCCCGCGCCTCGGCCATCCCTCGCTCCACACGCGCTCGTAGCTCAGCCGGATAGAGCAGTGGGTTTCTAACCCACCGGTCGCAGGTTCGAATCCTGCCGGGCGCGCCAAGACGAGGAACCGTTCATCTCCGCCAGGAGAGCGAACGGTTTTCTCAATTCATATCGAACACTTTCGCCATCGAGCGGAGGGTTCGAAAGTACGATCTCGAGAAAGCGTCGCTTCTCGTGAGCAGATCGCTCAGCCCACTGCAATTGGGCTCGTTTCGCGAGTTCTAAAGTGGATCGTACGGTCTCCATGTGCGCGTCGTGGAGGCGCTCGCTGGCTTGCTCCAACTTCTGAGCAAAGATCGCTGCGTTCCTCACGGATGCGCTGGAGCTGCTTCTTGAAGGCCGGCTCGTCGAGTGTGCCGGCGAGCAGCAGCTCGGTGAGCTGGTCCTCCTTGAGCTCAAGCGCTGCTAGCTCGCGCCGGAAGCGCTCCGCATCGCGTCTGCGCTGCGCGCGCGTTTCAACGTTCGAGCGGTTGAGGATCTCGAGCAGCTCTGCCGCGATGGCCGTGTCGATCGCGATGGCCTCCGCGGCCCTGGCGAAGCCGGCTCCGCTTGGCAAAGTTCCTGAAGTACCAGCTGTGATCCGAACCTCAAGAACGCCGCTTTTTCGCTGCGTTCGCCGTTGCTGTGGCGGAGGAAGAGGCTATACTGAATTTGTGAACAGTATTAGCCCGCGCAACTCAACGCGATAGCTGACCGAGGAGGCCTCATGACGAACCCCCGCATTCGCCTCTTCATCACCGATCTCGACAACACGCTGTACGACTGGGTCTCGTTCTTTACGACCTCGTTCTACGACATGGTTCGTGAGGCCGCGGGCTTGCTTCAAGTGGACCAGGCGGACCTCTTGGATCAGCTAAGGGATGTTCATCGGCGGCATCACAACTCGGAGCACCCGTTCGCATTGCTGGAGATCCCTCTCGTTGAGGAGAGGTTTCCGGGTCTCTCGAGGAGTGAGCGAAAGAGCGCGCTCGACCAAGCGTTTCATGCCTTCAACCGAAGGCGGCAGGAGCTGCTGGTTCTCTATCCCTCCGTCGCCGAGACGTTGCGAACTATCGCCGACGCTGGCGTTCCGATCGTTGGGCATACGGAGGCCACCGTGCCGAACGCCGTTTTCCGTTTGGAGAAGTTGGGCATTTCGGGATTCTTCTCCAAGCTGTACGCGGTAACGCCGCCGGAGCAGGAGCATCCAGATCCCGATTTCCGTCTCAAGCCAGGGGAGATATCGATCCGCTACCTGGCGCCCGAGGAACGGAAGCCAGACCCCGCCATCGTCCTCGACATATGCAGAGATTTTGGGGTCTCGCCGGCTGAAACGCTCTACGTCGGCGATAGCCTGGCGCGTGACATCGGTATGGCCCAAGCGGCGGGGGCACGGGCAGCCTGGGCGCGATATGGAACCCAGTACGAGAAGGCGCTCTGGGATCAGCTAGTCCGCGTAACGCACTGGACGGCCGAGGACGTGTCGCGCGCGGAGATGGCTCGGAAGCTGTACGGCGATTGCGTGCCGGACCAAACGCTTGATCAATTTGGGGACGTGCTTCTACAGTTCGACTTTACGAAAAGCGGGGAGCGGAAGTGGAGCAGTCAAGCGCCGACGGCGATGTCACGGTAGTCTTTCGGTTTCGGGATCTCGTTGCTAAGACGATCCCTGAGCACGACAAGATCGTGCAAGGCAGCGCGGCCAAGTGTTGCTGGTGGGGTTGGTGGAAGCGACCCACTGAGGATGCCCGGACCGACATCTGGGACTACCTCGAGGCGCAGCTAAAATCCAAGGGTGAGGTCGTCATCGGGCTATTTGATACCGGCGACGACAATGCCGACACCTGCTTCAGGTTGGCTCGGGTTACCGAGCTGAAGCGTCCGCCCGCTGGCAGCCACCTCCGCATTTGGGCGCCGCCGGAGCTCAGCCCTGACGAGCAATTGTTGGTGCCGGAGTACTATCGGAACAGCGTCTTCAGCCGCGCTTGGCTGAAGATCACCGAGTTTCGTCCGGCTACTCCCCTGTTCGGACAGTATTCCTATGCGCAGCCGCCGCCGCTGCCTGGGATCCCGCAGACCGAACTGGATAGGCTCGCGGAAAAGAGGGTCATTGATTCGGATGAGCTCAGGGCGATGGACACCACCATCTGGTTGTTGAGGCGCGCCAAAGAGGGAGACTCGAAGGATCGATTTCTCGCATCGAGCCTGAGGTTTTCGAAGCCCTTCGAGTCGCTCGCACTGCGAGTCACCGGCGACAGCATCTTGCACATCTCCGACCTGCATTTCGCTGTCGGAGACAAGCGCAAGGAGCACGTCTGGGGCTACACCGGTGACCTGAAGAGTTCGACCCTGGTGGAGAGGATTGTCAGCGCGCTCGACGGGCAGAGGATCGGCGCCATCGTCGTCTCAGGAGACCTAACCTTCCGGGCTGACCCGGCCGAATTCGAGCACGCCGTGGTCGCGCTCAACGCGCTAGCGGGCGTTCTCGGCTTGGGGCCGGACAACATCGTGGTGGTTCCCGGCAACCATGACGTGAAATTTGCGGACGATCCGCCGACCACGAAGAAGAAGGGCAAGAACTCCGAGCCGGCACCGAAGGCGTCGCTCGCGGCCGAAGAAAACTACCGAAAGTTCTACAAGAAGCTGTTCCGTCACGAACCGAGCGGGCACTTCGCGATGGCTCGGAGGTTCGTGTTTCCCAGCGGCGTCGTTGTGGAGCTTTGCGGGCTGAACTCGAACAGCCTTGAGACCTCTAAGGAACACCTGGCTGGAATCGGAAAGGTAGGTGAAGGCGCGTTCGAGGCGGCGAAGGCGGAACTCGACTGGGATCCGGACGAGCCGTCAGCGGCGTTACGCATACTCGCCCTGCACCACCACCTCACCCTTACCGACGACCTTGAGGAGGAAAGCGAGTACGAGAAAGGGTTCGGGACGGCCATCGACGCGATGAAGACCATGCGCAAAGCTGCGAAGAACGGCGTGCAGCTTGTCCTCCATGGCCACCGTCATCGATCGTTTGTTTGGCGCTCCGCCGTGTACGAGCTTCCCGAGGTAGTTCAAAAGCGATGGAGCCTTGGACACGTCTCCATCTTGGGTGCTGGCAGTTGCGGCTCCAAGGCCGTCAAGGACGGCAACTGCTTCAATGTGATTCGAGTGCAGCCAGGCGGCGTCGAAGTTTCCATCTATCGCTCTCGGGATCGCGACAACTTCGAACATTTCCAGACGTGGGAAGCGGACCTTTCGCTCGACCCGCAGCGAGGTCTCGTCATGGGTGATTGGAAGCCGCCGAAGGCCAAGGCCGGCGAGGCCAATTCACGTTGAGCCATCGGCTCGTAGTAGTTTTTTCACGCACGGCACGGCACGTTGCATTCGTCCTTGGGGGATTGCTTCAGTCTGTTCTAAAGCAACGGACTTGGTAGCGTCCTGAGTCGAGCGACGTCACCTTCGCCGTCGCGTGGGTTGAGGCGCTTGGAGCTTCGAAACGGTGTACCAATGATCGACACGTCTCATACACACGGCTTGCCCGACCGAAGAGGCGCCGCGCTGCTTGAATTTCTGTGGCTCGAAATCACTGAGAAATGCAACCTTCAGTGCGGTCACTGCTACGCAAGTTCCGGCCCGCATAAGAGTTTGCGGGGGCACATGGTGCTGGAGGACTGGCTTCAAGTGCTGCGCGATGCATCTCGCCTGGGCTGCAAAAGCGTTCAATTCATTGGCGGTGAGCCGAGTCTCCATCCGGACTTAGGCAAGATGGTCTCTTTTGCGGCCGCTGAGGGCTACGATTTCATCGAACTCTACACCAACGCGACAGCCATGACAGGCGACCTGATCAACCTGCTGGCCACGCATAACGTTCGAGTTGCGACATCCTTTTACTCAGCCGATTCAGCTGTTCACGACGCGATCACGACGCGGGCAGGAAGTTTTGGTCGCACCGTTGACGGCATTCGGTCAGCCGTCGCGGCTGGGCTTCACGTCAGGGCTGGGCTCATCCTCACGGCTGCGAACGCCAATGCTGCTGAGGAAGCCGGCGCGTTCCTGAACGCGCTGGGCGTTGCTGACGTTGGACTAGACGGGGTCCGGGCAATCGGCCGTGCAGGTGACCCGAACGGTGCTCCGAGTGAACGTGATCGTGAATTGTGCGGACAGTGTGGCTTTAAGAAGTTGTGCGTAACGTCTGTAGGCAGCGTTCATCCGTGCGTATTTGCCCGCCATGTCGATCTTGGACACGTCTCGATGGGACTCCGGGAGATAGTCGGAGGGGAGCCTGCGACCGCCTTTCAGCGGCGGCTTGTTCTGGCGCACGGTGAGCGTCGCGAAAACGCGACCTATGACAATGGGGCGCCGCACCGCCTCACGATGCACGACGATGTGAATTGCAAACCGACCTGCTCTCCGGGGGTGCAGTTCTGCAGGCCTACGGCGTCACCGCCATCTCCAATCTGCGCTCCGGCATGCGCGCCGTCGAAACAAACGCAGGTTGCTCCGTGACCTTGCGCGCCAGTGTAGTTGCTTCGATTTGCCTTTGGTCGTTCGCAGCCGTCGTCCAATCAGCCGCTGTTGCTCAAGAAGCGCCGGTGCCCGCGACGTCGCCGGTTGGCTCGGTGCGACCGTCTGCAGCACCAGCGGTCCAGCCGCCTGCGGCACCAGCGGTCCAGTCGCCTGTGGCACCAGCGGTCCAGCCGCCTGCGGCACCAGCGGGATCTGCCGTTCCGGTACCTGTTTCGAACGCAGATGAGCGGCGCCTGGCCATTGAGGACGCCAAGGTCGAGATCGAGCGCCAAAAGCAGGCCATTGAGCAAAGGAAGCTCGACCTCGAGCAAAAAAAAGTACCGTGGTCGGCGGCGGCGACGGTGGTCCCTCTGGTCGGTATATTGCTGACGCTGGGGTTCACAATCATGAGCCAGCGGAAGCAGATGGCAGAGCAAATCCGCGCTGCAAAGGAGGCGTCGAGGCTTGCTTTCGAGATTAAGGCAGCCGAGATAGCTTTCGCGGGTAAGACGCCGGCGGCCGTATTCAATCGTGGAACCGCCTTGAAGGCTCTATTTGCGGACCGTCTGCCCGCCGGCTTCCTAGACGGCTTTGAACCCATGTCGCACGGCGGCGATGCGGAACATGCTGACGGCAAGAAGCTGCTGCTCGAGATGCTCGTGACCAACGCAGGCCGTGAGAAGGAGATCCTAGCGTATTGGACTCAGCTCTTCCCGGGCGACGAATGGATCGGAAGGCTGACAGCAAGCACACCCCAAAATGCGATTGAGCCCACGTCGCACGGCGGCGATGCGGGACACGCTGACGGCAAGAAACTGCTGCTCGAGATGCTCGTGACCAACGCAGGCCGTGAGAAGGAGATCCTAGCGTACTGGACGCAGCTCTTCCCACGCGACGAATGGGTCGGAAGGCTGACAGCAAGCACACCCCAAAATGCGATGCGGAGGCTCCGGGCGTCGCGTAGAAGGCCCCGTAGCCGATCAGGCAGCTTCACCGGGCGGAGCCCCCACATCAGAAAGCCCGCCCCCAGGCCAGGAGGCACGCGCCCCTAGGATACGGAAGAGGCCGAGAACGCCGCCACTGCGTCACGGTGAGCTGATCCTCCTTCAGCTCCAAAGCGGATAGCTCGCGCCGGAAGCGCTCCGCGTCGCGCAACGGCGCCCTCCCAACGTGGGGCCGGACCTTCAGACCGTTGACCTTCCAACGCGGCAATCACCGAGTCGCCCAGCAGGGCTGCCGTTGCCTGAAGCAAAAGCTGCCGTCCGTCGTCCTCTACCCGATCCCGAAAAGGGCGGTCGTCTCGTGAAATGCTCGTCATTACGGACAGTTATTGGAACTGTCCAAGGTCTCGACAAAATCGTATCCGGATAGTTTTGCTTACGATTTTGAAATGGAACAGCGACGCCATTTCGTCTATGGTCGGGGACGGGGCTGGAAGATTCATGACAGCTGCGGCTGCAGACATCGTTGAGCTTCGAGTCACGATCGATGTTGGGGCGCCGTCATCCCAAGACGCGGAGCAGGAGAGGCGGTCCCTGTTGAGACAACTCCGCTCGATAGAAACGTACTCAATGGAACTCGCTCCTCGGGATGGGGAGTCAACTGCCAAAGGGGCGTCAGAGATCGGGCAGCTTCTGCTGACGCTGGCGGCGTCGGGTGGGGTTATTACGTCCCTCATCGCCGCTGTGCAGAGCTACATCGCAGGGCGCAGTGGTCGAAAAGTGATCTTGGAAATCGATGGCGACAAGCTCGAGGTTTCAGGTGTCGACAGCGCCTCCGAAAAGAAATTGATCTCCGCCTGGATTAATCGCCATCGGCGATGACCAAGCGTGTCGCATTCCTTGTTGGAACAACCCGGTCTTCTGACCCGTCGCTGCACCATCTTCCAGCCGCTGCGAACGATGTGAAGCGACTGGGCCGCGTCTTGGGAGATCGATCTATCGGTGCCTACGACGTCACGATGCACATCAACGCGGACGAGGGGCAGGTCCGGGGAGATCTAGAAGAAGTGTTAGTGGAAATGCCGCCCGACGGCACGTTCCTTCTCTACTTCTCCGGACACGGTGTGAAGGACCCCTACGGTGAGACGTTCTTCGCTATGGCGGGGACTCGACGCAGGCTCCTGGAGAGCAGTGCGCTCAACTTCGGATTCGTAAGTCGTGTGCTTGACAAGAGTTCGTGCAAGCGCCAGGTCGTCGTTCTCGACTGCTGCTACGCCGGCGGATACGGCAAGACGAAGGCAGATGTCATCGGCGAGACGATGAACCGTCTTCGTGGCGCCGGTCGGGTCATTCTTACGTCCAGCAGCGAAATTCAGTTATCCAGAGTGGATGGGGACGAGTCGGTCTTTTCACGCTACTTTAGCGAAGGGCTAGAGACCGGCGACGCGGACCTTGATGATGATAGCGAGATCTCGGTCGATGATCTTTTTGGGTATATCGTCCAACGTCTTCATGACGATGGGCACTCGCAGACGCCGCTGAAGTACGCGCAAGAGACCAGCGGCTCACTCCATCTGGCAAGTGTCCCCGAATGGCGTCGGAATTCTCGGAAGGCTGAGCCGAGACCGGGGAGCACGGGCTTGGCGGAACACTACCTGCGGCGACTGTCACCGGCGGAACGACGAGCCGTAGAAGAAGCCTTTCGCGGGCGTTCGAACGAAGAGATTGCATCGGCGCAGCAGAAGACCGTTGGCTCCGTCAGTTCGCTGCTTACGAAAGCCTATCGTAAACTAAACGTTCGAAATAGAGCAGAGATGGTTGGTCTCTTGTTGGGCCGTTGAGAGCTGCCCCCTATAGGCGCCGAAGCGTAATTGCCCCTGTCCCTATTCGGAGCGAGCGTCCTCGGGACCTTTCGATAATTCTTTCGCCATCGGCAACGTGGCTACAGAAGAGCCGGCGTAGGCGGTGAACGACGACATTCAGATGTTCAGGCGACCAGGCGCATGACTCCGCAGCCGCTAGTGAATCCACCCACCCGCAGGTGTGGTCCATGTTGCCGGCGCTGCGATCTTCGAGCCGTCGATCGGCCAGCCACACCAGCAATTCAAAACCCGAGTTGTTTCGGAAGACGACCGACTTTTCTGGCAGTTCGAGCGTAAGATCGACAAACTCCGGCCTCGACACCACGAAATCTAATCGACCGTTGGCGAGGTACAGCACGCGGCGCGATCTTAGCAATGACGGAACCGAACAAGTTCAAACTCCGACGCTGCCTACCTTAGTTACCGGTTCCGCCTGCGTCTCGAACGCGGGGAGCCTCCCCCATGGGGGCGCTAGCGCAAGGGCTTGTACAGACGCGACTTTTCTACGCTAGACTCGCCACCGCGGTTCTAAATTCTTCTGCCCGGGCGCGCCAATCTACGACGTCTACAAGAACCTCTCCCGAAGTCGATTCGGAAGCCCCGCCCGCGAGGCAGCCATCAGGCTCACGAAGATATCCTCGAGTGAGCTTTCGCTCGAGTGCCGATTTCGTGAAGTCGATCGCGTGCTCTCCCAGCAGGCTCAGCAGCGCCGCGATGCCGGTTTCATCCCCGTGGATATCGAAGGTGTAGACGAGCGAGCGGGCGGGGCTCGTCAGCTGCAGCGGGCTGCTCCGTCAGAGCTTCCGGAGTCTTCTGTAGCGGCGTTCGCAGCTACAGCGTGGGTCGTTCACCTTCAGGAGTGAGCAGTTGAGCACAATTGCTACGGTTGGGTCCCGAGACTAGCCGCCCTCTTCCGAAAATCAGCTAGCTTCCCCTCACTCTGATGAGCGGCTGGGTGTTCGAAAATGGCGTGGTGCTGGTGGGCGTCGCGTTGCTCCTGCTCGTCGGGTCTCTGCCGGCGCCCGCGCGGAGGTTGTCCCCGCTGGCGGTGCCGGTGTTGCTGGTCGCGCTGGTAGGCACGGCCCTGTCGTTCGGGCTCGCGGTGCGGCGCACCGACTTCGTGCCCCGATCGGGTGTCGCGGCCACCATGAAGTACGGGTTGGAGCAGACGCGCGCGGCACGCGAGACGAACGTGTTGTTCATCGACGGCGGTAGCTTCGCCCAGAGAGGCATCGACGCGCGACTGCTGGCCATAGAACTGGAGCGCTACGGCTATTCGGTGCGGCCGGTGCAGCTGGCGCTAGGAGCTACCAACCATTTCGAGCGCTACCAGCTGTACGAGGACCTACTGGCCCGGCTCGGCACCGCCCCCCACCCGGGCCAGCGCTGGATCTTGATGGCCGAAACGAATTTCCTGTACGACAACCAGCCACTGGCCCAGTTCGCCGGCAACCAGGACACAATTCGGGCGCTTCACTACCTCACTCCCGCGAATGCCTTGGCGGCGCTGGCCGCCCAGCAGGATCCTTCGTTGCAACCGCCCTCCGAAGGTCCTTGGCGTTGGAACCTACTGCGACACGTGCTGATCAATGCGTTCAACGTGGGCGTCACCGATCGCCTGATTGCGCTGGACGAGCTGGGCTCAGCGCGGGGGAGTGTTCCTGGCGGCCGACGTCGGTTGAGAGGGCCGCTCAGCATGAAAGCGCAGCTGCGCGAGATAAAGAACCCCACCCCCGATCCCAAACCGGCTCGATGGCTCAGGCGGCAGCGTGAGCGCCGACTATTGCGCCTGTGGGGGGACCGGTTGGACGAGCTCGTCTACTTCGGCGTGCCGTCCACGCTGGCGCCGCAGCTCAAACATGCGCGCGGCTTCTGCCGAGCCACTCGCCACAAGTGTATCTCGCCCGACGACGCGAGCCTGCTGTCGTCTCTCGATGCCAAGGGCTACTGGGTCGACAAAGACCATTTGAACCGCAAGGGTGCGCGCGCCTACACGGTGTGGCTGGCGGCTCGCTTGGTAGAGCTACAGGTCCTCAGCAAATGAGGCAGAGCGATGCTGTTCAACTCCGCTAGCTTCGTCGTTTTCCTGCTGCTCACGCTCACGGTGTACTGGGCGCTACCCTGGCTGCGGGCGCGGCGAGCCGTCCTGCTGCTCGCCAGTGCCGCCTTTTACGCCTTTTGGGACTACCGGTTTCTGGCCTTGCTCGGCTACGTCACGCTCACCGCTCATCTGGCCGGGCGCGCCGTGCACGCTTGGCCCCAGCACGGCAAGCGCATCGTCGGGTTGACGGTCTGCTTGCAGCTGGGGCAGTTGGCGATCTTCAAGTATACGAGCTTCTTTTTGGCGGCGGTCGCCGACTTGGCGCACCTGGCGGGTCGGGAGTGGACGCCGCCCGAGCTGGACATCTTGCTGCCGATCGGGGTCAGCTTCTATACGTTCCACGGCATCAGTTACGTCGTCGACGTGTACCGCGGCAAGCTGGCGCGGCCGCTCGGGCTCTCGGTGGTCGCTCTCTACATCATGTTCTTTCCGCAGCTGGTCGCGGGGCCCATCGTGCGCGCGGACGTGTTCATTCCACAGACCGAGAAGCCGGCGCGCCTGGATGCGCGCGATTTGATCACCGCGAGCAAGCTCATCGTCATCGGCTTGATCTGCAAAGGCGTGTTCGCGGACCGCCTGGGGCCGCTGGTGGACCGCGTGTTCGCGGCGCCCGCGAAATTCGACAACGCTACGGTGGCGAGCGCCAGCGTGGGCTTCTACGCGCAGATCTATTTCGACTTCGTGGGCTATTCCACGATGGCGATCGGAATTTCGCGCTTGTTCGGCTTCAAGCTGCCGCGCAACTTCGACTTCCCCTACCGCGCCGCCAACATCACCGAGTTCTGGCGACGCTGGCACATCTCGCTCTCCAGCTGGCTGCGCGACTACCTGTACATCCCGCTCGGCGGTAATCGTCAGGGCACTTTCAAGCAATACCGAAACCTGTTTCTGACCATGCTGCTCGGCGGTTTGTGGCACGGAGCCAGCTACAACTTCGTGCTGTGGGGGGCGGCCCACGGTCTGGCGCTCGCGGCCCACAAGCTGTTTCGCTCCCAGCAGCCCCTGCTGTTCGCGAGCGGCGTCTCCCGCTACGCCTGGGCGCCGCTGGCCTGGCTGCTGACTCAGGCGTTCGTGCTCGTGGCTTGGGTACCGTTTCGCGCCTCTTCTTTCGCGGACACCGCCACGGTTCTAAGGGCGTTGTCGTTCACTCGCGCGGACGCAGACCTCAAGTCGCAGCCGCTCCCGCTGGCCCTGCTGTTGATCCCGTTGCTGGCGGAGCACTTGCTGCTGCAAAATCCGCGTTTACCGGACCTGCGTTGGCCGCGGCGGCCGCTGCTCTTGCTCGCGCTGCTCGGGGTGTGCTTTGCGCTCGCGCTGCCGCTGCTCGAGCTGCACGTGCAGAGCTTCATCTACTTCCAGTTCTGAAGGCCCGGCCGTTGCCGCCTCGATAGCGCAGCGTCAGGCGGCTTGCTTCTTCACGGCTTCCACGAAGGCGAAGTAGTGCTCGGGCTGGCCGGTGCGGTAGAGCGCGTACCAGGCTTCGAGCGCGGGCGGGGAAAACACCTGCAGCTTGCCGAGGATGTGCTTGGCGAATTCGAGGGACGCGGTGGCGGGCGCGGTGATGACGTTGTCATCCTCCACGACGGGCTGATTCACGTAGTGGTTGGCGCCGGCATAGCCGGTAGAGGCCAGAAACTGCACCGCGTTGCTGGTGTGGCGCCGATTGTCGAGCAAACCCGCGCGCGCCAAGCCGAGGGTGGCTCCGCAGATGGCGGCCACCGGAACGCCGGCTTTCACGAACGCCGACGCTTTGCTGAGCGCGGGGTCGGTCTTCGAGTCATTCCAAATGTCGGCACCTGGTAAAATCAGCAACGCACTGTGGGCCGGCGAGAGCTCGTCGAGCGTCAGCTCGGGCAGAACGCGCAGCCCACCCTTGGTCACCACCATCTCGCGGCTCAAGCCGACGGTACGTACATGGTACTTGGAAGACATACCCGGGGCGGGATCATTGAGGTGCGCGATGGTGAGCCCGGGCTCCCAATCGGCGAGCGTGTCGAGCACCAACAGGTGAACGTCCTTGGTTCTCATGATGGCGGTATTCCGAGCAGCTCGCGTGCCAACGACAGCCGGAGCTACTTGAAGGCATCCCACGCGGAAATAGTGCCTGGCACCCGGGGCATTCTGGGCCAATGCGGCAAGAGACGCCGAGCCCGGATGCACCAGGGCAAAGGGCAATCAGTCTCGGCTTAGGGCATGTTCTTTTGCTGTATCTGCCAGCCGGTGTCGGTGCAAAGGCGGCAGGATTCGCCGTAGAACCACGAGCGTAGCGCGTCGTCGGCCATCAGGTGCACACGCATCCAGGCCGTGACTGCGCCGTAAACGACGCTGGGCTTGTTGTTGTAGCTCATCCAACTGCCATGATCGACGCTGAGGTACTCGGCGTACATCGCGGGCAGGGTGGTGACCGCGTTCAACGCGCTGGTCGCGCCGTCGCAGCCGACGATGTCGTCCATGCCTCCGCAGAAGAACATGGCGGGCCCGTGGAGGTTCTTTTGGACCATGGAGCCTTCGATGGGCACGTTGGTGACGATGCGCGCGTCTCCCGAGGCTTGGCTGGTGGCGAAAGCCCCCTGTGAATGACCGGTCGCTCCGACGTGAGTGGGATCGAGGTGATGGTAGAGCACGCTCGAAGGGTCTTCGTTCTGCTGAAGGACCCACGTCACTCCGACCAGCATCGGTTTCGGGTCTCCTTGACTGACGTTCTTGCTGTTCGAAGCGATCACCACGAAGCCGTGAGAGGCGAAGAGGCCGAGCAGTGAGCGATACAGATTGGGCGTGGACCCCGTGCCGTTGCCCCAAGTGATCACGGGATGACACAGCCCGTTCGGCGACAAGTCCTTCGGCCGGAAGAGAGTGAATTTGGGCACCACGCCCGTGTCTTCGTCGGCGGCGCCCGCCTCGGGTCCGACTTCGTTCTCGGTGACCGTCGCATAGGGTCCGGTAGCCGTGGGATCGGCGGCTGGCCATGGGCCCACGGTGCAATTGTCTCCAGAGGCAGGTGCACCGGCAGTGGCGTTTACCCCGCCTGCCGACGTGCCAGCAGTGCCCGTCCCGCCAGCAGCCGCGCCGGCGTTGCTCGTGGCTCCGCCCGTCGCCACCGCTGGGCTCGTTCCGGCGGTGGCGTTCGCCTGGCCGCCGTCGTTGGACGAAGGCGCGCCGCCAGCAGGCGTATTGGAATTGCCGCCCGAGCCGCCGTTCGCGTCGGAGCTTCCGCACGCGCACGTCAGCATCACGACGCCCAAAATGAGAGACGAGCCCCTGCAATTTTCCGTTAGTCGCATAGCAAACCTCAACGGCACAGATCGGTGTCACAGGTGCAGTGCGAGCCCAGCGCGCGATCGGGTCAGAAAAAGGTCGTTGAAGTCTCGCCGGGAGACAATCACTCGCGGAAGCGCGCGAAATGCAGCGATGCCGCTCCGAGTGCGAGGTGCAGCGCGGAGTTGGGCACCACGCCGCTCACTTTGGTAATCACTCCTTCCCAATAGGCGAAGAGCTCGATCGGCAAGAGGCAAAAGTGCAGCACGGCGCCACCGAGCAGCACTGCGCGCAGTGCCACACGATCGGTCGACTTCCGCGCTTGGAAAGTCGTGACACTGAAGGCGAAGATCAAGACTCCTACCTCTCGTACCCAGACCTTGACCGCAGCTCCGAGCTCGACGCCCTTACTCGCGAGCAATCCGCTCGGCCAAAGGAGCGCCAAGCCAGCGACCGCCAACGCCACGAGCGAGCTAAAGGCCATGAAAGTTCGACGATTCATGGCGCCACCCCTGCTCGTTCATCACCCAAGCCGCAATTACCTGAGGAGGTAAGCGTCGCCGCGCAGCACGGCTGCTAAGCTCCGAGCGAGGATGAACGGGCGCTTATTTCCGGCCCTATTGCGCTTTTGGCGACATCGGCGCGGTCTGTCGCAACTCGACTTGGCGCTGGAGGCCGAGGTTTCTGCGCGTCACCTGAGCTTTCTGGAATCGGGCCGCGCGCAACCGAGCGAAGGCATGGTGCTGCGCTTGCTTTCGACGCTGCAAGTTCCGTTGCGAGCTCAGAACGAGGTGCTGCAAGCGGCTGGCTTCGAGCCGCGCTTTGCCGAGCCTGCGTTCGAAGCACTCAGCCCCGAGGTCGAGCAAGCCCTGACGCAAATGATGCATCGGCAAGAGCCGTTTCCACTGCTCGTGCTGGGCGGCGACTTCACGATCGTGCGCCGCAACCGAGCCGCTGCCAACGTCTTCGGCGCTTTCGTTACCGAGCCGGACGCTATGCCGAAACGACCGGACATGTTCAGCATGGTGTTCGACCCGCGCCTATTGCGGAGCGCAGTAGTGGACTGGGAAACGGTGGCGCGAGGCATGCTCGGTCGGCTTCAACGAGAGCTGCTGCAGCGAGGCGGTGACGCGCGACTCGAGGCGCTTCTCGCTCGCACGTTGGCGTTCCCCGATCTCCCCCCGAGCTGGAAGCATGCTGATCTGGCCCAAGCACCACCTCCGACCCAGCGCGTGCGTCTCAAGCGAGACGAGCACAGCGTTGGCTTTCTGGTCGCGATCACGGCGTTCGCGGCGCCCTGTCAGGTAACGCTCGAAGAGCTGCGCGTCGAAGCCTGCTTTCCGCTAGACGCCGAGACCACGCGGACTTGCGAGCGGCTGGCGCAGAGTAGCCGCTCGTGAAGTGTTGGGCGCCGGCGCTGAGCTCGGCGCCCGCACGGCGTCAGTGAAGGTAGGGGCCGAGCGCCTTGTACCAGACGTCGGCCATCAGATTGTAGCCGGTCTGGTTGGGATGGAGATTGTCACCGAACAGCGCCTGCTTGTAGTTGGCGGTGTTGGTGAACGCCGTATACATGTCGACGAGGATGATGTGCTGTCCAGAGGCGACGCGCGTCGACACGAGGTTGGGCATGGCCGCGTTGTAGGTCTTGATCGAGTTGTTCGTACCGTCGTTCTGCGTCGGCACGATTTGCGCGAGGACGACGAGGATGTTCGCGTCGCGCATGTTGATGGAGTCGAGCAACTTGCCCAAGCGATTGGGCGCGTCGGCAACGTTGTTGTTGCCGTTGATGTCGTTCGTTCCGATCATCAAAGTGATGATGTTGGGCTTGAAGTTCGGAATGCTGCTGCTGACGAACTGAGCAATGCCGTTGTTGCCCTCGATGGTGTAGCCGCCGTGCCCTTCGTGGTTCTTCGGGAACGGCATGCCGTCGACCGTCGGCACGCTGTAGTCGCTCGCCGAACCGACGAAAGTGATGTTCTTTTGCGCGGCCAGGGCGAGGTGGAACAGCGGAGCCCGATAGCCGCCGTTGACGTTGTAGCCCTGCGTGATCGAGTCGCCGAAGGGCATGATCTTGCAGGCGCCGGTCGCCGGGCACGGCTGGAACGAAGGGGCGCCGCCGCTGCCGCCGCCGCCACCACCCGCACCGCCGCCGCCACCCGCACCGCCGCCGCCACCCCGGCCGCCGTTACCCGCGGCGCCGCCCGATGCGCCGCCGGTGCCTCCCGAGCCCGCAGAGCCGCCTGCCGTTCCGCCGCCGGTCATGCTTCCTGCTGCGCCGGCCGCGCCCGCACTCGGCGTGCCGCCCGAACCAGCCGTGGTGCTCGTGGTGCCCGCGGTGGTGCCGGTCGTGCCGGCGCTGGAGCCACCCGCCGAGGTCCCGCTGCTCGGAGTCCCCGCCGCGGCCGTGGTACCGCCCGTGGTGGTGTTGGGCGAGTCATTGCCGTCACTGCAGGCCGCGAAGAACAGCGCGACACTCGCGACGAGGATGGAGGAGGAAAGCTTGAATCGGCGCGCGAGCATGCGTGTAGTCATGAAAAGTGGCCTCTAGAACTGCGAAATGAATTTCCAGGCTTCGGCAGGCACCCAGCTCGTAGTCTGCCCCGGATCCTTGGGCGATGGATAGTGGCCGCCGGGTCCGCCGGCTTTCGGGTTGTTTTCGCCCTTGCCAAAGTTGCAGAACCGCACGGGGTGCCCCGTCGAGCAACCGTCGAACGAGACGCAAGTATGAGCGTTGTCGGCGGCCATGGGCGGAGTCTGATTGGTGCAGCCGTTCAGCTTGGTGAAAATGCCGAGCACCTTGAGACCTTCGGTGTAGTCGAAAGTGTGGTCGTCGAGACCGTGCGACTCGAAGAAGGCGATCGGAGTCTTGCACTCCGACTGATTGAACCCGCTCAAGAAAGTGCCGGTATCGTACACGACGGCCGCGCGAAACTTGTCGGGCTTGGTGCACGCCAGCTTGAGCGACATGGCGCCGCCGTAGCTGAAGCCGGTCGTGAAGATGCGCGTGGTGTCGACGCACAGGCCGTCGGTCACCGCCGAGAACATGGCATCGGTAAAAATGGAATCGCGGTCGTTCGTGTTCGCCCAACCGTTGTCGAGCCCGTTGGGGACGACGAAGACCGTGCTGTCGTTGGACAGATCTTCGATGCCATAGAAGGGCCGATCGGTGTTCTTGTCAGCGTCGGGCGGGTTGACGATGGCGTTAATCGAGCCGTAGTTCCAATGGTACATGAAGATCACCCGGTAAGGATGAGTCTGGTCGTAGCCCTTCGGGGCCTTGACGTACCACTGGCGGCTTTGCCCACCGCTCGAGAGAGTCTGATTGCCGTCCATCAGCTTGCGAGCTTTGTCGCAACCGGCGCTCTTGACCGCGCCCGCGCCGGAGCCCGCGCTGCCGCCACTGCCTGACATGCCGCCCGCCCCGCCCGCGCTCGCGCCGGAGCTGCCTCCGCTCGCTCCGCCACCGGCGCCCGCGGCTGCACCACCCGCGCCCGCCGCCGCACCACCCGCGCCTGCGCCTGCGCCTGCGCCTGCGCCTGCAGTCGAAGACGCTCCTGCGTTGCCGCTTGCGCCACCGCTCGGTCCTGATCCGCCCGATGCCGGGCTTCCCGCCGACGGGGACGTGCCGGCCGAGGGCAGAGTGCCAGCGGTGCCGGGCATGCCTGCCGTCGACGGTTGACCACCGACCGAGCTTCCTCCGCTTCCGGGAGTCGGAGCGTCCGTAGACCCCGAGCTACAGGCGACGAATGACAAGAGTAAAACGAGGGCGAGCTTGCTTCTCATCGAACGGACTCCAAGCGAGGCGGCGGGCACGACCATGCAGCGCCCGCGCTGACTCAGTGCCGTGAGTAGCTCGAAAGCGAAAGCCAATCCACCAAGGCTCAGCCATGAGCGCGCGCGCTTTCGTGCAGCGTCGTTGAAGCACTCCGGGCATCGTGTAGCTTCGCCTCGGCAACGCTGAGCGCGCGCCAGCCATTTCAGCAGAAATTCGCTGAATTGCCGGTGCCTGCCGGATGCGCGGAGTGCCGGGGATTTGCTCTGTTGTAAAATCGGCGCATCGTGCCCCGAGCGCGACGCCCGCTCATGCCGCGACGGCTTCGACCACCAGTGTGCGTCCAAGCCCCCAGGCGCTCGAACAGGCGAGCCGCGCGAGGTGGACCGATGACTCGCCGCAGCGCGCCCTGTCCGTAGGGTCTCCGCCATAACAACCCTTGGTCACCGGCGGGGGCGATCGTCTGGACCGCGTGGACACGAAAGCCGACCGCCGCGCAATGCTCGCGATCTCCGCCAGGTCAACCAGTGGCGAAGCTCATCGGGGCTGGGCGCATGGGCGTAGCTGTTGCGATGCCAGACCGTTGGGTTCACCAGTAGCTCCACCGGCTCCGTCGGAATCTCTGCGTCAGCCAAGGGCAAGAAGTCACCTTGCACGATCCGCGCGTCAGACCTTCGGCGCTCGGAGCTCCCGGCACGCTCGCCGCCGCGACCGACACTCGCTATCGGAATGGGCGAAGCAAGCTTCGGGCGACGACGGGGCACGGAGAGCGCGAACGAAGCACGCTTCGCAAGCCGGCGCGCTCGAGCACGAAGTTGCCGAAGATCTGCGATGCCTTCGCTTGGCCCTGTTCTTGCTGAAGGGGTCTCCGGAGTTCGCAACTTCGAAAGCGAAAAGGAGCTGAACGATGCACGATATCGATCGCACTCAGCGTGAGCTGGAAACCGAAGCCTATGAGCATGAACACGAGCACGAGCACGAGGCGGAAGCCGAAAACTTCCTCGGCTCGCTCTTCGGCGAGGCCGAGCAGGAGAACGAGGCATTTCTCGGCGCCTTGTTCGGTGAAGCCGAGCACGAGCACGAGCACGAGCACGAGCACGAGTACGAAGCCGAGGCGGAGGCCGAAGCGGAAGCCGAATTCGAGCAAGAGTACGAGCACGAGGCCGAGAGTCCCCTCAGCGAGGCTCAAGAAATGGAGCTCGCCTCCGAGCTCTTGGAGGTCTCGAACGAGGCCGAGCTCGAGCAATTCTTGGGCGGCCTGTTCAAGAAGGCGGCCCGCGGAATCGGCAACTTTGCTCGCTCTTCGTCGGGCCGAGCCCTCGGCGGGATGCTCAAGGGCTTTGCCAAGAAGGCGCTGCCGATCGCGGGAACCGCGCTAGGAACCGCCTTCGGCGGCCCGCTCGGCGGAAAAATCGGCGGCGGCTTGGGTCGGGTAGCGTCGGGCCTGTTCGAGCTCGAGCTCGAAGGCTTGACTCACGAAGACCGTGAGTTCGAAGTCGCTCGTCAGTTCGTGCGCTTGGGCGCGGCCGCGGCCAAGACCGCCTCGCGCATGCCGAAGGTGCCGCCCAAGGTCGCGGCCAAGCGCGCGTTCCTGTCCGCGGCGCGCACCTACGCGCCGGGCCTGGTGCGGCGCGGCGGCGCAACCGCGGCGGCGCGGCGCCACGTGGGCTGCCGCACCTGCGCCATGCGGCGACGCGCGAAGGCGGCCACGCGCGGCGTGCGACGCCCGAAGCCGGTGATCGTCACGCGCGCGGACGGCACGCGCTACGTGCGACGTCCACGCCCGGTGAGCGTTGGCGGCTACGGCGGCTACGTTCAGCCGACCGTGAGCTACGGCGAGCCGACCGTCGTCGACAACGGCTACGCGGAGCCCGCGTACGCCGAGCCCACGCCGATGTACGGCGGGCGCCCCGGCGGGCGCTGGTTCCGCCGCAACGGGCACATCGTGCTCGTCGGAGCGTGAGAGCTGTCAGGCGTTTTTCGAGAAACGAAGCCGAGCTCGCCGCGCGCAGGTCCGCGCGGCGAGCTCGGCACCCAATCACGAGTCTTTCATCATGTCCCATCAAGTAGCGGCTCGAAAGCTGTTGGCCCAAGAGGCCAGAGCGCTCATCACACGCATCGAGCGGCTGTCGCCGTTCGCGTTGAAGACGCCGATGGTCACGGCCGCCGCCATCTCCCCGGCGGCGCAAACCGGCGTCGAATCGTTGCTACTGAAGGGGCGGCGCGAGCTGCGCGGCATGGTCGAGCGCTTCTTGCTGTGGCTGGAGGACCGCGCTCAGCCGCCGCGCGCGGCCGGCGAAGCCCAACGACGCTTCAACGTGCTGCGCTTGCGCTTCAACGGCATCATTCGTCAGTTCGACGTGTTTGCCAGCGTGCTCACCCAACGCAGCGAGCACGAAACCGGCGTTTGGGTGGCAGGCTTGGACGACGTGGCCGCGGACGCCTTACGCCTGCCGGGTGACTATTTCCGCGCGCCGCCGGTGATCTGCTACCTCGACCGCAACCACGGCGCGGCCATTCGTCGCGCCTTCACCCGACTACCGGGCGGCGGCGAGAACCCGGTGGCGGTGATCAGCGTGCCGCGGGAACGCATGATCGGCAGCGGCATCGCGTCGTCGCTGGTGCACGAGGCCGGCCACCAAGGCGCGGCCTTGCTCAAGCTGGTGCCTTCGCTGCGCAGCGCGCTGCGCGAAAAGCAGGACCAAGATCCGGAGTATCGCCAGGCCTGGACCTGGTTCGACAAATGGATCTCGGAAATCATCGCCGACTTTTGGTCGGTGGCGCGCATCGGCATCGGCTCCACCCAAGGCCTGATGGCCGTCGTCAGCCTGCCGCGACCGATGGTGTTTCGGCTGACCGTGGACGACCCCCATCCCATTCCTTGGCTGCGCGTGAAGATCAGCTGCGCCATCGGCGAAGCCCTGTATCCGCACCCGCAGTGGCAGAAGCTGGCTGCGGTTTGGGAGACACTCTACCCGCGCGAAGGCGCGCCCCCCGCGGTGCTGGCCGCCATCGAAGAGTGCGAAGCGGTGCTGCCCGAGTTCGTGCAGCTGCTGGCTCAGCACCGGCCCACCACGTTGAAGGGACAAACGCTGGCCAACGTCCTCACCCTGGACGGCATGCAACCTCGAGCGTTGCAGCAGGAATACGCGAAATGGCGCAAGAGCCCCGAGCTCACGCGCGTCGTCTCGCCTTGCCGCGTCTTCGCCGTCATCGGCCAAGCCCGCGCCGACGGCCTGTTGTCGCCCGATCTCGAGGGTCGCGCGTTGTCTCGGCTCCTCACCTACTGGGCGCTCAAGAGCTCGCTCGACACGAGCGCCGATTGCGCACCCCTACTCCGGTCTCGCGTCACCTCGCACTACGCCGCGCTGATTTGAATCGAAAGGAAGCACCATGACTCGACGTAATTCGCCCGCCGTACGCACGTCCAACCAGCGGGCCGCGAAGAAAATCATTCCCCAAGGTCTCACCCTGGACGAGCTGCTCGAGCCCGCCGCCACTCGCCTCGACGTGCACTCGGTGGACGTCCGGCGCCTGCGCGACGATCGCTCGCCCATCGAGGTCGGGGAAGAGGTGATGTTCGTCGCCGCCGCCAAATTCCGCCTGGAAACGGTAGGCGTCGACGGCACCGTGGATCTGGAAGGCACCGACGTGCTGGAGATTCGCGACGACGCCGACCTCGTCTCCAAGCTGGAAATCGAGGCGGAAGAAGCCATTCAAGAGCAGCTGGAGGAGCGGTTTCGCTTCGTGTTCCGGTTGAACGGGGAGCCGCAGACGGACTACCAGCCGATCGCCGGCGACCCGCCCTGGATCTTTCGCTACAACACCGCGCTCTACGCCACCGACTACCTGAAGATCGAAGTCGACGTGATCGACGAGGAGCCGGAGGAACCCGAGGTGGCAGGACCACCGGACTACGAATTTCACGCTACCGAGGCGAAGCAGCGCGCCCGCCTCGTCATGCACATGCCGGCGACGATGGAGGCTCGCAACTTCAAGCTCAAGTTGATCGACGTCGACTCCGACGAAGAGCAAGAGCTGCTGTTCGAGGTGATTCCGGAGGACGACGGCAAGGACGACGACGGCGCCGCGAGCTCGGCTCCCCCACCAGGATTTCGCAAGTAACCAGCAGCCCCAAAGGAGTCCAGTATGGCGATTTTCAAAGTGAATCATCCGCGCGTGGCGTCGATATCGCTCACCCGCACCAACCACCCCATCACCGCCGACTTGGCGCTATGGGTGGTGATCCGAAACAGCTGCACCCAACTCAGGTTCTCGGCCTACAAGGACTTCATCGACAACGTGATGTGCTTGGGCTCGATGAAGCCGGACGACCCATTGGCCCCGCGCGCGCGGGAGGTGCAGGACTTCGCAGACTACGTCGGCCCCGGCTCGCCACATTTGGACGCCGACAACGACCCGATCGTCGCGCTGTTGCCGATGAGCGGCACCGATCGCTACGCGCTGTTGCGCGCGGCGACGGAAGTGTTCGTCATGGCCAATTGCGGCGTCGTGCTCGACAACGTCGACATCGCCAAGATCGTCGACAAGGTGTCGAAAGATCCGGAGATGGCCAGCACCAACGTCGATTTGCAGCAAATTTCTCAGACGTTGTGGCAGCAGTACCAGCGAAAGTTCCAGCTGCCTGACAACAAGGGCACGACCGACATGCTGCCCTACTACGGCCTGATCATGGACAAGCTGTCCGACGTGCGCATCGACGACCAGCACACGCGCGCGCTGACCTCCAGCTGCAGCAACATCTTGCGCGCCAAGCTGGCCCGCCCCTGCTTCCTCGAGCTGATTTGGTCGTATTGGCACGAAGAAGGCATGCTGGTGCAGGCGGTGAACGCCATTCTGCTGCGCTTCCAGAACGTGCGCTCGTCGGACCGCGATCCGTTGGCCAACATGGAGATCGCTCCGCTGCGCCCGCTCAACAACCTGCTGTGGGGGTTGATTCAAGACGAGCAGAACCGGCTCACCGTCAACCGCCGCGCCTACGAGTACAACCACCAGTACGGCCTGTCGCTGGTGGGCAAGGCGGTACCCAATTTCCGCCCCGCCGACGTACGCTCCAAGTTCATCGAAGCGTTCCACAACCTGCTCTACTTGTGCTCGGTCTTCTACAAGGAAGACGACGACACCACGGTGGTGGCCGACGGCTTCCGGGTGCTGAACGCCATCAAGGAAGTGCACATGATCCTCACCGAGGGCTCGCACAACCAGTACGGCGATCTGCCGTCGGCGGCGCGGCAAGAGATGCTGATTCAGCAGTGGATCTTGGCGCGGCCCGAAATGCGCGAGTTCCTACCGACGCGCGTGATGGTGGCGTACGAGGAGCCGTGGATGGATCGCGTGGACGCGATGAAGAAGATTCAAGGTTGGACCGCGACCAGCGTGTATCACTTCCGCGACCTCGGCTTCTTCGGCGAGCAGCTGCTGCTGTCCATCCGCTACGGCGCTTGGAGCCAAGCTTTCGCCAGCGATCAAGGCGGCAACTGGGCGCGTTTTTGGCGCACCCAAGTGCAGGGCTACATCCACGGCTACCGCGCTGTCACGGGCGTGGATTTGGCCGCGGACCAGACCATGGCCGAAGACGCCAAGCTGCGCGATTTGCCGCCGTCGGTGCACCTGCAGCGCCGCTTGGCGCAACAGGTGAACAAAGCCCTACCCGAGTATGCTCCGCGCATGCTGGGCGCGGCCCGCTCCAACGTGACGAAGACCTGAGGGCGTCATGTGGCGCACACGAGATGGCTACGCGGTGGGTTTGCCGCGCTTTCGCACCCGCCGCTGGGTGCGCAGGCTGGGTCAGCGCGGGCGCGGTGGCGCCGAGCTCCAAGGGCTGGCGCGCTCACTCCGTGGGGTGTTCGCAAGGGCCTCGCGCATGCAGCGGGCGGGGGCGCCGGCCACGCACCCGATTTTCCAAAGTCGGTTGCGTGGCGCTCGCCTGCTCATCTACACGCGCGCGGTCTCGCCGCGGCACGTGGAGCTCCTGTACATCGCGCGGCAAAGGCCCAGCTGATGTTGGCACTGCCAGGGTCGCCGCGCGAAGCGCCGCCCTTCGCCCCGGCGACCCTGGCGCAGCAACGGGAGCGCTTCGTCCAGGAGCTCGGCGAGCTCGTGCGTTTTCCCAGCATCAGCGCCGACCCCAAGCGCGCCCCGGTCATGCAGGCGTGCGCGGATTGGCTGCGCCGGCACTTGCAGCGCCTGGGCGCCGCGGACGCACGGGTGCTGCACGCGGGCGGCAAGCCCGCCGTTTTCGGCACTATTCGCGGGCCACGAGCCGCGCCGCGCGTGCTGATTTACGGCCACTACGACGTACAGCCCGCCGAGCCCTCGGGCGCCTGGCGCTCGCCGCCATTCGAGCCGTCGTTGCGACAGGGCGCGCTGTTCGGGCGCGGGGCGTCGGACGACAAAGGCCAGCTCTTCGCCCACCTGAAGGCGGTGGAGCTGTTGAAGCAGCAACGCTCGGGCTTGCCCGTTTCAGTGTCGTTCTTCATCGACGGCGAAGAAGAGATCGGCAGCCCCAGTCTACCGCAGCTGTTTCGCCAGCTGGCACCCGAGCTCGGCCACGACGCGGCCGTGGTGTCCGACGCGCCGATCGTGGCCGCTGATCGCCCGAGCATCACCCACACCTTGCGGGGGGATCTGTACCTCGAGCTCCGCGTGCGTGGCGCGGGCCGCGACGTGCACAGCGGCCTGTTCGGCGGCGCCGTCGAAAACGCCGTCACGGCGCTGTCCGATGCGTTGTCGCGCCTACACCACGCCGACGGCTCGATTGCGGTTCCGGACTTTTACGCCGATGTGCCGGAGGTGTCCGCGCGCGAGCGCGCGTACATGCGTCGCGTCGGCCCCGCCGAGCACGACGTCCAACGCGACGCGGGCGGCGCTCGGCTCTCGGGCGAGAGCGGCTACTCGGCCTACGAGCGGGCGACGATTCGGCCTTCGCTCGAGATTTCGGGCTTGCAAGGCGGCTACGTGGGCACCGGCGTGAAGGGCGTGATCCCCTCGACGGCCAGCGCCAAGTTGGATATCCGGCTCGTGCCCGGCCAAGACCTGGACCGCGTGGCCAAGGTGGTGACGCGTCACCTGGCGCGCTTACTGCCGCCGTCCTTGCGCCTGGAGGTGCGCGAGCTGATGCGAATTCGGCCGGTGGCGCTCGACCGCGGCCACCCCACCATGCAGGCGGCGGTGCGTGCCTACACCCGTGCCTTCGGTACGCCGCCCGTGTTTCTGCGCACGGGGGGCAGCATCGCGGCCGTGTCGGCGCTGTCGGACGGGCTGGGGGTGCCGGTGGTGCTCATGGGCTTTGCGTTGCCGGACGACGCCCCGCACGCACCGAACGAGCACTTTCGTCTGTCGATGTTGGAGAAAGGCATCCAAACCAGTGCCGCATTTTTACAGGAGATGGCGCGATGATCATCGATGTTCACTGTCACGCGGGCAAAGGCGACGGGCTCACCGGGCCCTGGGATACCGACGCATCGCTGCACGATTACCTGCCACGCGCCGACGAAGCGGGCGTCACGCATTCGGTGCTCTTGCCAGCGTTCCATTCGGATTCGCGCGTCGTCAATCACGCCCTCTGGGGTCTGGTGCGCGGCGCTCGGCAGCGTTTTTGGGGTTTCTGCTTTCTGAGCGGAAAGAACGACGCGGGCCGCGTGCCCGAGCTGGTCAGCCGCGCCGTGCATCGCTACGGCTTCGTCGGCATCAAAGCGCATCGCCACGAGTCGGCGATCAGCCGCGAAATCTGCGACGCCGCGCGTCACTTCTGCCTCCCCGTGCTGTACGACGTCGCCGGTGAGGTAGCGCCGGTCGAGCTGCTCGCCACCGAATATCCGGACGTCTCCTTCATCATTCCGCACCTCGGCAGCTTTGCCGACGACTGGCGGGCCCAGCTCGCTTTGATCGACATGTTGGAGCGCCACCCGAACGTGTACACCGACAGCGCCGGCGTACGGCGCTTCGATTTGTTGCAAGAGGCGGTGCGGCGCGCGTCGGCGCGCAAATTGCTGTTCGGCAGCGACGGCCCCTGGCTACACCCCGGCGTGGAGCTGGCCAAGATCCGCGCGCTCAAGCTTTCTCGCAGCGACGAAGACCTGGTGCTGTTCAAGAATTTCCTGCGCTTGACGGCGCGCGCCCGCGCCCGGCGAAATCGCCCTCAAGCGCTCTTGGGCACCGCTTCGCTGGCGCGCTGAGCGGCGCGGCGCAGCTGCAACGCGCGATCGGTCACGCCCAAGCGCCGCGCGGCGTTTTGCAGGCTGCCGTTCTCGGAGGCGATCGCGCAACGAACGGCCAGATCTTCGGCGACGCGGCCAATATCCTTGAGCCCCACGCCCTGCGAAACGGCGCGCAGGATGGACTCGCGAAATCCGGCCCCGCACCAATCGTCGGCGTCGCCGAGCGGCAGACAGGCGGCGTCGGAGCCGAGATCGCCGACGCTGATCGGGCCGGGGCCAACGTGCCGATAGGCGATGCGCGAGACCAATTGGCGCAGCTCGCGCACGTTGCCGGGGTAGTCGCGCTGCATCAAAAAGTAGCGCACGGCGTCGTCGAGCTCCGGCGCCGTCTTCAGCTGCTCGGCCAAAAAGCGTCGCACCAGGAGGGGAATGTCCTCGGTGCGCTCGCGCAGCGGCGGCAAGGTGACGGTGGAGCCGGAGATGCGATACAGCAAGTCCGAACGAAAGCGTCCGGCGCCGCGCTCGGCCTCCAGCTGGCGGTGCGTCGCGCAGATCAGCCGAAAATTGGTGGTCTGCCAAGCGTTGCCGCCGACGCGCTTGAACGTGCGCTCTTGAACCACGCGCAGCAGCTCGGCCTGCAGCGCCAATGGCAGCTCGCCGACTTCGTCCAGGAACAACGTGCCGCCGTCGGCCAGCGCGAAGGCGCCGCTGCGCGGAGCGACCGCGCCCGTGAATGCACCCTTTTCATGACCGAAGAACTCACTGCCCGAGAGCGAATCGACGATGGTCGTGCAGTCGAGCACGACGAAGTCGCCTTTGTCCGGGCGCGGGTCGAGCGCGTGAACCAAGCGCGCCACCAGCTCTTTGCCGGTGCCGGTCTCGCCCAAAATCAGCAGCGGCGCGTCACTAAATGCCGCAATTTCCACAACTTGGCGCAGCACGCGCCGAAAGCACGCGCTCTCGCCCATCAGGCTTTGGCGCACCGTCTCACTCTCCAGCAAGTCGTCGACGGCCTGCCAGCGCCGGACGCGCGCCAGGATGCGCTCGGCGCATTGCCCGGCTTCGTCCCACGACAGCACGTCTCCGGCGCCACAGCTCAACAACGCGAATTGCTCCAGCGGCAAGAGCCCGCGCGGCTCGAGCGTGACGGCCAAGATGCGCTCGAGGCCGCTCTCGGTCTCGGCGCGAATGGCGCGCGTGACGGCCTCGCTCGGGGTTCGAAAGACCACCAGCACCGGCAGGTTCGCATCCTCGGACAGCTCGCAGCCGCTGTTGACCAGCGTGTCGCAAAGCGGTGGCCGCACCGCCGCTTCGACAGCGTCGTCGAAGCGAAGCCGGAGCCGCCCGCGGAGTTCCTTGCTCATGCCTTGTTCCTGCGCCACGCAAACGCACCAACGCCAACGACGCGCCCCCGCGCACCTCTCCCCCAAGATCCGTAAAACTACGCGGCGTGTCCGGCGATGTCTTTAGTCAGAGATTGAGAAATGGTCCTCGCGACGACGCTTCAGCGCGCGTCATCGAAAGGAGCCAACACGAACGTGCCGCTTCGGGCCCGACTCCAACTCGAACGGAGGCGCGACCACGCCGGCGGCCAGGCTCCGAGTCACTTTGCCACGCCCGTCCCGCGTCGAGGCAAACGCAGTTCATGAGCCTCAACGAGCTGATTCAATATTCGACACACCTCGGGCTGCCCCGCCGCAGCTCCCCTTGCAGAAACTACCGTTGCGTCACCAGGCCAAGCCTAGCGAGCGCTTCGGGCTGCTACCCTGCTGGGGGATCTTAGCGAGAGCCTCCGAGAGGCTCACAGGAAGATCGGAAGCGCAGGAAGGCGAGAGACGAGAACGCATTTTTGTTTTTGGAGGACCAAAACCAAAAATATTTTCCCTCCAAGGCCAGAAGATCACCTCTGGGGCTGCTGCTCCGCAGAGCTCTTGCAGAAACCACCGTGGCGTCGCAAGGCCAAGCCTAGCGAGCGCTTCGGGCTGCTACCCCCTACAGGGGGTCTTACCGAGAGCCTCCGAGATTTTCACAGGAAGATCGGGAGGGCAGGAAGGCGAGAGACGAGAACGCATTTTTGTTTTTGGGGGACCAAAACCAAAAATATTCCCCTCGAAGGCCAGAAGGCAACCGGTCCACCTGATCGCAACGGCCCGACGAGGGCTGCGCGACCCCCAGTTCCCCTTTGCTCGCCCTTCCCTCCTTCTGATCTTGCTGTGAAAACTCTCCCTGATTCGAGGTGGCCTTTCGCCGCCACGGAAGCTTCTGCGATTCAGGCTGCGGCGAGGCTGCGGAGCGGCCAGCTGTAACGGAGCGTGCCCCTTGGGGATGAGTGAATGCGCCCCTTACGGACGAGTGAGCGCGAACGGTGGTGGCGCTCATGCACGAGCGCCGAATCGCGATGGCGCGCGCTCACGTCGGTGCGAATTTTCTTGACGAGTTTTGTGCACGGGGCGCGCTGCGGAGCGCCGGGCGGACCAATGTTGCGGTACCGCGCGTCGCGGTTGCGCTTAGAAACGGCTGTTGCTCGCGCGAGGGCTCGAACGGCATTTCGATGCTGAAAGGCGCGCGAAGGGGCGCGTGGGGGCTCGAAGATTCGGGGTGTACGGTGAGACATGCAAACGACCGCGCACGTGAGTGACGTCGTCACCAAGCTGGTACCGGGCGGAAGTGGCAGCTTGGCTCAACTGTCCGATCGCGAGCTTTTGGCCAACACCCGAAGCTTGGTCGGCAAGTCGAATCAGGTATTTGCGGCGCTACTGGCGCACTTGGCAGAAGTCGAGGCGCGCGGTCTGCACCGCACGCGCGCCTGCTCCAGCCTCTACACCTATTGCATCTACGAGTTACGCTTCTCGGAAGACGGCGCGGCACGGCGCGCGGGGGCGGCCAAGTTAATCAAGCGCTTTCCTCTGCTGCTCGAAGCCATTGCGCATGGAGAGCTGCATCTGACTGGCCTGTTGATGCTCGGTCCGCACCTTACGGCCGAGAACGTGGTCGATGTTCTGGCGCGCGCGAAGTTCCGCACCAAGAAAGAGCTGGGTAAGTTGGTGCGGGAGCTGCACCCGTTGCCGCTCGTGCCCGACCTGGTCGAGCCGCTCGGTCTCGCCCCACCGCCTGCTCGTCGACCCACCTGGGAGCAATACGTGACTTCATTGGCGCCGGCCGTGCGCGAGCTTCCGCCGGGAGAGCGGCCGCGAGATTGGGCGAACGACACCCTGGAAGCGGAGGAGCCGGGCATCGCGCCGGAGGGGTCGACCTTCGCGGAGGGCGCAACGTCATTTTTACCCGCGCCAGCGCGGGTAGAGCCGGTGCGCGCAGCGCTACCGCCGCACGCGCCGATGGCGCCGCTGTCGACGCTCGCGCCACAGCAGTATCAGATGCAGTTCAGCACCAGCGAAGAGCACGTGCAGCTGGTCGAGCGCGCCAAGGCGCTGCTGGCGCGCTCGGCGCCGGGCAAGTCGTTGGGTGAGCTGCACCTGCAAGCGATGAAGCTGCTGGTCCAGGCTCTCGAAAAACAGAAGTTCGCACTGACGGACCGGCCGCGCCAGCAAACGGCACCGACCGCGCCCCAAGCGCAGCCCCAGCCTGCGCGGCGCAGTCGGTACGTCCCGGCGGCCATCCGCCGCCGCGTGTTCGAGCGCGACGGCGGGCGCTGCACGTTTGTCGACGACCGCGGTGAACGCTGCCGTGAAACACACGGGCTGGAGCTGCACCACCAACACCCCTTCGGCAAGCTGGGTCAGCACGCCACCACCAACTTGACCCTGCACTGCCCCGCCCACAACGCGCTCGCGGCCGAGCACGACTTTGGCGCCGAGCACATGGCCCGGCAACGCGAGCCGGCCCGGCACGAGACTCTGGCCGCCGAACGGCGAGCTGCGGGCGCTGCAGATTGCCGCGGCACGGCCAGGACCGGTTCCGGTGCGCGCTCGAAAGCGCAGCGCGTCAGGTAGGCTCGTGCTCGGTTTGTCGAACACTCGAGCCGGTCATCTCGCCGCCGCTGCGGCTTCTGAAAACGAAAAGTGAGTTCGGAACCGAATTCACTTTTCGATCTCCAAGGTGGCTCCTTCGGTTTCGCCGCTCGGCAACCCGACGCGGGCGCGCAGCGTGGCCGCGCGACGCTACGGTAGCTTCTGCAAGTAGGGCTGCGGCTAAGGATTGATCACATCTCCCAGCAGGGTTTCCGCGCGATGTGAAATCCGGCTTCGAGGACGAGCAGCTCTTCGAAGCCGCAGCCTAACGTGAGCCATCCGGGGTCGCCGTTGTTCCTGATGTGGCCGCCGAGCCGAGCCAGAGCAAGCAGAGCATCGTGGGTGTCGCGCTTCGGGCTTAGGGCGACTGCCACAGGCCGGCGATCGGTTGGACGCCGAATTTGTCGAACGTCTCGCCGATGAGCTGGTTGAGCGCGTCTGAGCCCAAGTATGCCTGCGCGATGGTCAGCCAAAGATCATTTTGGTGGCGCGGGCTGCTTTCGAAGTCCAAGAAGCGGCCGTGCTGCATGCCGAGCGCTTTACCGCCGAAAACGAAGCCGGGCAGGAGGCTGCGCGGAAAGCGGGTGCAGTTGCTGACCTCGGTGAGAAAGGGCACGACCGTGTGGTCGAGCAGGCTGTTGCCGTAGAAGTCTTGCGTGCTCTTCAGTTGTGCCAGCAAGCTGGCGTGCTGTTGATTGTACCAAGTCTCGATGTTGGCGAGACAGCGAAGAATGTCGCCGTCCTGCGTGTCGGGCAGGCTGTCGCCCAAGGCCAGCGAAGAGTCGGCGATTCTGAGCGCCAACGGGTAGTGATACAAGGACTCGTCGGGGCGGCCTGGAAACATGCCCTTGAAAGCCACGTGGTTCGTCCCCGGCGCCCACTGAAAGGTCGCGACCCGCGTCAGATCACACTGAAAAGCGGCGATGATGAGACCCATATGGGCTCGGCCCATCTGTTCGAGCCCGGCCGCGTCGGACTCAGCGCCGGCGGCCGAGTCGATGCCGAAGGAAGAGCCGACCTTGGCCGCCAAAGACGCGGCCGGCTGGGCCGGCAGCAAGCAATTGCTGCTCGGTCCCGGTGGGTCCGGCTGCGTCATCTGCAGCTCCGCGGCGCGAATGGACGCCGCATGAGCTTCGATTTTCCATTGCTCGCTGCTCGGCGCGAGCGTCTTCAGCTTGTCGAGCTCACGCAGCGCGAAGTCGAGCACGCTCCTTCGGTGCTTCAACGCTCTTAGAGCCGCTTCTTGATTCGCGTCGGAGGGACCGCCGGGCATGAAACCGGTGAACAAGCGAGCGTAGAGCTTCGACGGACTGAGCTCGGGCAAGAGAGGCACGGATTCCGTGACGGTGCCGCCGTCTGCGGTGGCGACCGAACGCTGGGCGTAGGCGTATGAGAGACACGCGGTCGATGTTTCGTTGGCGGTGACGCGCGCGTCGCACAGGACGCTCAAAGAATCACCTCCTGCGTGGAGCTCGGGCACGTTCTTCCAGAAGATTTGGTCGAACGAGGGACCACCGGCGACGGTGTCGTCCGGCTCGCCGCCGTTCGCGCGAATTCCCGGCGATTTCTGGCCCGTAACCAGCATGACGGTGCCGGCTTCGTGCCCCCCGCCGATCTTGGCATCGAAGGATTCTTGGGACAGGCCGTAGAGCACGGTCATGTCGTCACGCAGACCTGCGTCGATGAAGGGCTGCACGATCGGCGACGGGGTGTAGCCGCTGCCCGAGCCCGTCGGCTTGAACAAGCAACGCACGGTGCCGATGGGCCAATGGGTCATCAAGAACCGCGGTGGTGACGTGGCCCCGGCTGCGGAAGCGACCATGTTGTCGAGGAGGATGCGGAGACCGAAGGCGCCGCCCACCGCACCCAAAAACGAACGACGCTTCAGAGCAAACGATTTCATGGCGCCCCCGGATCGGCTGCGCGCAGCCGCAACGTATCGGAGCTGGCAATGCCGGTGACGAGCTCGGAGAAGGTTGCGTCCGGCCAGGCAAGCTTGTCGGCTACGGCGCGAGGGGCGCAACCATTGACGGCGAGCGAAGGCGCGCTTGCCGGGTCATTCGGGGATTCTGCGAGCGCGTAGGTCAGCAGTCTTTGGGTCATGCAGGCGCGAAACGCCGGGCTGGCGGCGAGGGTCTGCGCCATTTCCGCGGCCGACTGCACCTCTTGCCCTCCCGCAAGCGCCGGAAGGGTCACCCTGGTGTCGATGGGCCGCCCTTGCGAATCCTGGGTGACGTAGCGACCCAAGAGGTCGAAATTCTCGAGCGCCAAGCCGTAGGGGTCGAACAGCAGGTGGCACGGAGCGCACGGCATCGTCGTCGTCCGGTACTCGGATTTTTCACGCTCCGTGGCATTCGCCAAGTTGGGAACGGTCCTGAGAGCGTCGGGCAAGGCGACCGGAAACGGCGGATTTTCACCGCACAACACCTCCGTGTTCACGCTCAAGCCGCGCCCCACCACCCACGCGGACTCGGGCCGAGACCGGGCCGTGAGATAGCCGAGCTGAGTGAGCAGCCCGGCGCGCTCGTCCGGCAACTCGACGAGCGCGAAGCCTTCGGCGTCGAGCTGGCTTCCCGCCGGCGGAAACGTGGCGAGCCCGTAGAGCGGCGCAAGCGAAGCGTCGACGGCGGCACGACGCGAGGTGAGCAGCTCGCTGAACGGGCCGGACCACAGGGTATTGGCGAAGAACAACTGAGCTTCGCGGTGCATGGAGCCGCGAACACGTGGGGTGAAG
>Ga0068855_100000086_pt1 | contig 111462 bp, 91 predicted proteins | sample KBSCornC52_FD_66592 | JGI IMG/M metagenome (GOLD analysis project Ga0068855, IMG submission 66592) | Corn rhizosphere microbial communities from Kellogg Biological Station, Michigan, USA - KBS Corn C5-2 | ecosystem: Host-associated > Plants > Roots > Rhizosphere > Soil ...
GGTGTTTTTGGGTATAAGCTTTGCTCGACCCGGTTTTGATATTATAACGAACGGTTAAGCGGTTTAAAAACGATTGTTGTTTTTCACTTAAGCTCTGTACCTGTTTTTCGATGCGGGCAGTGGCGCCAAATGGCTTTTTAACTTCAACCTGTTCTTCGGGCGTTAAATCATATTGGATTTTTGATTGTGGCGCTTCAGCAACCGGTGCAGGTGCTGCAACCGGAGGTGCAATAGGCGCAGCTATCGGTGCAATAACAGGTGTCGCTTGCGGCGCACTTTGCATTACCGCTAACTGAGCAGCCAGCATTTGTATTTGCTGTGCTATTAAATCCAAAGCAGGATTTGCAGTTGGTGCGGCAACCGGGGCCGGAACAGCCGGTGCGCTGTAAACTGGTTGCTGATAATGACTGACAACCGGTGCGGCCTGTGGCTGATAAGCCCCGGCCGGCAAGCAGCTATCTAAATAGGCTGCCAGTGAACGCACGGTATTATATTCCTCGAACAGTTTCCTGAAGGTAATGGGAACATTAAACTCCTTTTTTAGGTTGGTGGCAATTTGGGTAAGCAAAAGCGAATCGAAGCCGATCTCGATGAAGTTGGTATTGACCGAGGTATTATCGATTTCGATGCCTGATGCATCTTCAAAAAGCTCCTTGAGTTTGTCAGTTAATAGTTCTTGTCTCATCAGGTTGTGATCTAAAGTCGTGTTTTCTGTTGGTGTTGTCGTTTGCTGTATTTCTAAAACTTGCGGAGCGATATTTTGGGGTAGTGCTGCCTCAAGCCAGTAACGTTTTCTATCAAATGCATAGGCCGGTAAATTCAGTTTTGCTCTTTGCTGGTCCTGGTAAAAAGCCTGCCAATCGGGCTCAATGCCATTCAGCCATAACTGGCCCATTGCCCTTAATACGGAATAGTACTCGCTACTTGTTTCATTTTTTTCGAATCCGGATATGATTGGTGTCGATTTATCGGTTACCTGTTGCCTGGCCAGTGTGGCCAGCGCGGTTCCGGGGCCAACTTCCAGCAGCAGGCGGCCGGCGTCTTCCTGCAAAGTATCAACGGCGGCAGCAAACCTTACCGTGTTGCGTAAATGATGCGCCCAGTAAGCAGGGGACGTTGCTTCTGCCTCGCTAATCCATTTACCCGTAACAGTTGAAACCACAGGCTTAACCGGCGGATTTAAGGTGACCGATTTTACCACAGCTTCAAAGGGCGCCACAATATCGTCCATCATAGCTGAGTGGAAGGCGTGGCTGGTATGCAGCAAACGGCCCGGTATTTCCATTTCCTCCAATTTACTTGCAAAAGCTTCAACCAATTTGTCGGGTCCGGCTATCACGCATAATTTATTGCTGTTGATAGCGGCTATTGATAAACCTTCGGGTAAAAATGTTTGTAGTTGGCCGGCGTCCGTCCTGACAGATAGCATGCTGCCTTTCTCAACCTCGCTTACCATTTTGGCACGCGTGGAGATCAGGAACAAAGCATCTTTTAAACTGAATACCCCTGCAAAATGCGCTGCTACAAATTCACCGATGCTGTGTCCCGTGAAAATAGTAGGCTGTATACCCCAGCTCATCCATAGTTTAGCCATGGCGTACTCCATAATAAATATGGCCGGCTGGGTGTAAAAGGTGTTTTTTATTTTTTGTGCCGATGTTTCGTCTACCACTTGCAGGTAAATTATATCCAGGATGTCTGCCTGTGGCGTATCTTGCAGCAATGCAATACATTCATCAATAGCAGCGGCAAAAACAGGCTCGTTATCATATAATTCGCGGCCCATGTTCACATATTGCGAGCCCTGACCGGGGAACATAAATACAATTTCGGATGCTTTTGAGCTGAGCTTTTTGGTAGTTGATGCATCGACATTTTCCGATAACAGTTTCGACACCAAATCCTCTTTTTTTCCGGCAATTACAAACCTGCGGTTTTTAAAATCGGCACGGGTGTGTTGTAAGGTGAATGCCACGTCGGCGGGATTGGCTTCACCTTTATTTTGAAGATACCCGGCGAGGTTTTTAGCATAATTGCCAACGCTGGTTTCGGTTTTAGCCGACCAGGTGATGAGCGACAAAGGTTTTGATTTGCCGCTTTGTACTGCTATTGGTTCAAATTCTTCTAAAACGATATGCACATTAGTGCCGCCGACACCAAAGGAACTTACACCTGCACGCCTTTTATCAACGGATTCCCATGGTTTTAAACCTGCATTTACATAAAATGGACTATCTTCTAACTTGATATTCGGATTAAGCCTGTTATAAAACAACGTTGGCGCCAGTTGCTGGTGCTGCATCGAAAGCACTGTTTTGATCAATCCCGTAACGCCAGAGGCTGCCGTTAAATGCCCCAGGTTACTTTTTACCGAGCCGATGGCGCAAAACTGTTTTTGTTCCTGTTCGCCAAAAGCTAAACGCAGGCCTTCAATTTCAATCGGGTCGCCAAGTGGGGTAGCTGTACCATGGGCCTCGATATAGCTGATTGAGGATGCCTGTATCCTGGCGTCATCAATGGCCATGGCAATAGCTCCGGCTTGTCCTTCGGTGCTTGGGCCGCCAAAACTGCCTTTATCGGCGCCGTCGTTATTAACGCCTATACCTTTTATAATGGCGTATATCTTGTCGCCGTCGCGCTCTGCGGCTTGGCGACTTTTTAATAAAATCACGCCTGCGCCGTCGCTAAACACAGTACCTGTAGCATCGGCATCAAATGGGCGGCAATGGCCATCTTTGCTCATGATGGAGCCTTCCTCGTAAATATGCCCACTTTTTAATGGTGAGGTGATACTCACTGCACCCGCCAAAGCAATATCGCACTGACCATCCCTGATGCTGCTTACAGCTTGTGCTATAGCAAGCAACGAAGTTGAGCACGCCGAATACACCGCCACAGCGGGTCCTTTCAGGTTCAGTTCATAAGCGGTGCGGGTTGCTATGTAATCTTTTTCGTTTAACAGCCTTACGTTAAATTGGCCGGCGCGTTCCACAATATCCGGGTGGGAGAGTACATTGTTAGTGAAATAAGTATTGTAACCGCTGCCGGCAAATACGCCAACCGAGCCGGCATATTTTTGTGGCAGGTAACCAGTTGCTTCCAGGGCTTCCCAGGCGATCTCTAAAAATATGCGCTGCTGCGGATCCATCAATTCGGTGGTACGCGGGTTAAATCCAAAAAACTCAGCATCAAAACAATCAGCTCCTTCAATCAGCCCTCTTGCTTTCACATAGTTAGGGTCGTTTTTTACGGATGATGACACCGACGGATCAACTTCTGCATCGCTGAAAAAGCTGATGCCTTCGCGCCCTTCGGCCAGCATGTTCCAAAATTCTTCGATGGTATTTGCACCGGGGAAACGGCCCGCCATGCCAATAATGGCAATATCACGGCCGCCGCCTAAGGGTTTATTTTTTTTGCTATTTGAAACCGTTACCGTTTTCTTGATACCACCAAGCATATTGACAATACCGCCAACGGTAGGGAACTGGTATAGTTTTGTAATAGGCACTTCGTAAGCAAAACGCTGCTTCAGCGCAGCAACCGCTTTGAGCGCCAATAGTGAGTTACCGCCCAGCTGAAAAAAGTTATCGTCGATGCCGATTTTATCTAACAGCAACAATTCCGTCCAGGTATTGGTAATATTTTTTTCAACCTGGGTGCCTGGCGCTTTGTACAGTACATCCAGCTCGGGCCTTTTAAAATCGGGCTTTGGCAGGTTTTTGCGGTCAACCTTACCACTGGTGGTTTTTGGTAATTCGCTTAACCAAACGTATGCCGATGGATGCATAAAATCGGGCAGTTGCTGCTCAATGCTTTTGCGTACATAGTCGGTATCCGGTTTGTCTTTTGCCGAAACCAGGTATGCCACCAGCCTTTTTTGCCCCGGAACATCTTCGCGTGCTACAACAATAGCCTGTTGTATATCATTTAACTGGTTAATCAGCACTTCTATCTCTCCCAATTCAACCCGGTTGCCACGTATTTTTACCTGGGTATCCCTGCGGCCCAGGTAGTCGATATTGCCATCGGGCATATAACGGGCAAGGTCGCCTGTGCGGTAAATGCGGGTAGTTTTAACTTCGCTTTCCTGCCAAAAAACAAATTTTTCGGCGGTCATTTCTTCCCGGTTCAAATAGCCGTCGGCCAGGCTAAGGCCGCTCACGCAGAGTTCGCCGGTTTCGCCGTCGGGCACCCGGTTTAAATGTTCGTCAAGTATTAAAATTTCCGTTTCATCAATAGCCACACCGATTGATGGTAGTGGCGGCCATTGGGTCGGGTCGCCGTCCAGTTTTAATTGGGTTACCACATGGGTTTCGGTAGGGCCGTATTGGTTAAATAGCACACAGTTGGGTAACGCAGTAAAAAAACGCACCACCTGGGGCGTTATTTTTAATTGCTCGCCTGCAGTCATTACTTCTTTTAAGAAAGCCGGAAAATGCTTTTCCGCATCTGCGGCTTCAGTTAAATATTGTAAAACCACAAACGGTAAAAAAATGCGGTTTACATTGTTTTCTTCAATATAATTTAACAATCGTGGTGGATCCACCCGCATGGTTTCATCCACCAAAACCAAAGTTCCGCCGGTAGTAAGCGTAGCAAATATTTCCTGGAACGATACGTCAAAAGTTAGCGGGGCAAACTGCAGGGTATTAAAACCCGTTGCCGAGGCAGAGTTTTTTTGCTGCCATGCGAGCAAGTTGATCATAGCGCGATGACCCATAGAAACGCCTTTTGGTGTGCCGGTGGACCCAGAGGTATAAAGTACATAACAGGCCGATTTGCTAACAGGTATCTGTGTAGCGACTTCAGTATAATTTCTATCAGAAGGTAAAACGGATAGACCCAGTGGTTCAAAAAGATGCTTTTGCGCCGATACGGCCAGGCAAACGTCGATACCCGAATCGCTCACAATTTGCTGCAACCGTTCCTGTGGGTATTCCGGATCGAGCGGTAAATAGGCTTTTCCTGATTTTAAAATCGCCAGTACACTGACGATAGTTTCTACACACCTGCTGGTGCTTACCCCCGCATTTAGGGAAGCTGGTGATTTTGCGTAAATGGCGGCTGCCAGTTCATCGGCCTTTTGGCCAAGCTGCCGGTAGGTGATCTTTTTATCGCCAAAAATAACAGCAGGTTCGTTGGGCGTCTTGTTTTTTTGAATTTCAAAAAGCTCGTGAATCAGCGTCACTTTACTAAAATCCCCGGTAAATTGTTTGTCACTAACAGTATCCATTTTGGCCAATGTTTAAAGAAATTAGTATTATCCTGATAAACGGGGGTATATAGTTTGGCAGAATAACAGGCCTCTTTATACGTTAGTAGCTTTTATTAGGTTGTATTTAAACAAATCGCAGGCAGGGTTGTTGCGCTTGCTGACGACTTATTTAACCCGGAGTTTTAGCTCCTGCTAGCTTTTTTATCATTAGAAGAGGCAAAGAGCAGCATTTATGAATTCAATTTGAATTAAAACGCTGTTATATCCCGAATCGTACTGATAAAATGTTTTCAATATATTTGACATTAATGACACGTAAAATTCTTCCGCTCCTTTGTTTCCTCGTGGCCTTACAACTATCTGCAAAAGCCAATTTTAATTTTGATAATACTTGCGTGGAAGCCTACCGGGCCATCCTCGACCTCAGGATGAATGATGCAAGAGTCCTCATTCAAAAAGAAAAACAGCAAAATCCCCAAAACGGCATTACGATATTGCTTGATAATTATGTGGATTACTTCAGTTTGCTGGCATCAGAAAGTAAAACCGATTACGAGCGTTTAAAGGATAATAAATCAAGCCGCTTATCGGCATTGGAAGATAATGACAAAAATTCGCCGTTTTACCTGTATACGCAAGCCGAGGTTTACCTGCAGTGGTCGTTTATAAAGGCAAAATTTGGTGATTATGTTTCGTCGGCATTTGATGCAAAAAAGGCCAATAGTTTGTTAAAAGACAATGAGGAGAAATTCCCCGGCTTTTTGCCAAATCAAAAAAGCCTGGCGCTGGTAAATGTCATATTCGGTTCGATACCGGCCAGTTTCAGAGGAATTACACGTTTTATGGGGATGAACGGGAATGTTCAGGCCGGTGTAAAAAAACTGGAAGAGCTAAAAAATGATCTGCCCAAAACAAAATTCAGTTTTTTTAATAATGAAGTGATATTCTTTATCTGCACCATAGATATAAACGTATTACATAACCTGAAAGATTACGACAAGCTGGAAGGATATTTAAACCAAATGGACGGCAATGGTTTGCTAAAATCCTATTTACAGGGGTATGTAGCCTGGAAAACAGCACATAACGACGATGAAATTTCCTATTTGCAGGCGAGCCCAAAATCAGCCGATTATATCAAGTTACCGGCCATTGATTATATGCTGGGCTGCGCAAAGCTGAACCGTGTGGATGGTGAACTGCCGGCACCGTTGTTTGAATTTTTAAAAGAATTTAAAGGGGTTAATTACATAAAAGACGCCTACTTAAAATTGGCTTACTACTACCTGTTGCAAAACGACCAGGGAAAATACGATTACTATGTAAAACTGGTGAAAAGCAAGGGTTATTCAACCGATGAAAAAGACCAGCAGGCTTTATGGGAGGCCAACGATGCTAAACCGGATATCGATTTATTGAAAGCGCGTTTTTATTTTGATGGCGGCTATTACAGCAAAGCTCTGGCCCAATTGAGTGGAAAAGACGAAGGCAATTTTAAATTGCAGCGCGATAAGATTGAATTTTATTACCGGCTGGGCAGGATCTACGACAAAACGGGCAAGTTTAATGAAGCTGTTTTAAATTACCAGCGCGCCATGAACCTGGGTAAGGATACAAAATACTATTTTGCGGCAAACTCGGCATTAAGTATCGGCTTGCTGTTTGAGCAAAGAAAGGACTATAAAAGGGCCGGGGATTACTACAACCGGGCCATCGATATGACGGGCCACCAGTACCAAACCGATATTGATAACGATGCGAAAGCAGGGTTGAAAAGGATAGGGCAGTAGGGGGAATGCGGATTTCGGAATGTTGATTGCGGAAGTAATGAATAATAAGGTGTTTTTAAAAAACTTATATCAATTAAAAGTCGCTATGTTTGAAAAACCTTTAATCGACGCTGCATAAGAATTTCCTCTGAATGAATTTAGTACACTACCCTTATTATACAACTGCCGATTTTCAAGAATATTCATTTTATAGCGAGGGTCCAAGAGGGGTTATCAAGAAGGTTGTAAAGTTTTTGAAGGCTCAGGATGATCCCGTAGTTTTTAATCTCGGCTTTGGCGATGAAGATCCGCTAACTGGAATTGTAAGCGACACAGTGGCGACAGGTAATAAAGACAGAGATATTGTTTTGGCAACTGTAGCTAATACAATCAACACATTTTGCGACCACTATGGGAATCATTTTATTTATGCTGAAGGGAGTACACCTGCCAGAACAAGACTTTATCAGATGAGTATTTCCCGTCTTTGGGAGGAAATAAGCAGTAATTTCGACGTCTACGGTTTGAAAGATGGTTCCTTTCAAAACTTTCAGCAGAATGTTAGGTATGAAGGGTTTCTTGTAAAAAGAAAAATAAAGCCGTAATTTTGAAGAAACTAAAAACAAAGAGTTAATATGTCCGCAATTAAAAAAGTAGTTTATGAAAAAGGGTTCAGCAAACCCATAATAAGCGACGAGATTAAAAGCCATGCTAACGATCCTTTTTTTGTTGAGAAATTGGAAAAGGCTAAAAAAACGTTGAGCAAAGCCATTTTTCCTGATCATTTAAAAAAATAAAGCGACTCTCTGCTTTATAACAATCAGCCAAATTTCGGATAGATTGTTCTTAGTATTCTTTTGTGAATCTGAAATTCTTTTCAATTGATGCCAGGTGGTGCCCGTTCACTTTCTTTTTCAATTCTTCAAAGTCAAAATTGTGGTTAGTACCGCAGTCTAACAAATTAAAATAAACCGACTGTTTGGTGCTTTCAAAGTACTCCATTAAAATGCTGCTCCAGATGAGCTGGCAGGTGCCCTGGGTGCGGGTAACAATTTCATAAATACCATCCTTAAATTCGATGTGCCTGATATAGGCCGATTCCAGATTTCCCTGTGGATAGTAAATTAAAAGGTTGCCGGGTTGGGCCAGTAAAGCTGCGGCATAATCTAGTGTTTCGTCCACGGAACGTTTGCCGGGTTCAACCGAAAAACTGCCCGAATATTGTAAAAACCAGTTTCGTTCCATCTGCTTTTTAACCGACATGGTATAAATGCCCCTTAATTTTTGCTTTTTGGTGATGAAATGGAAACATAAATAATAGGCAAAAAAGCCATCAAAAAAACCGAAATGGTTACACATCAAAATGTAGGAATGGCCAGGTTTTATATCGATATCATTGATGATCATTTTATTAAACCGGCGCCGGTAAAACCAAAGGACTGGCAGCATAATCCACCGGAACAAAAAAAACGGAATAGGTTTTGCCTTGATGATCATGATAACAGGTCAGTTAGCGCATTTACAAAATCCTTTTTTATCATTTCGTGGCCCTCGTTTAATATAATCACTTCCCCCTGTGTCAACTTCGGTATAAATTTATCCCCAATTTTTGGCGGGAAAGATTTATCACGTTTGCCAAATATAAAAATGCTTTTAATGTTTTGCGTCTCCAATGCGGTTAACAGGCGCTCTTCGTCGGTTTCCAGGAACCTTAAGTAGGTAAAACACGCGTAAAAATTAAAACGGAGCTCTGGGGTGCCTATTTCTTTATATAAAATGTCGTAATCCTGGTCGTTAATAAATCGCAGCCGTCTAAACATTTTCAACATGTTTAAAAGCGCCTTTTCACCCAGCGCGATTTTTTCCAGAAGCCGGTTCCCGTTTTTGTTTTTACTGAAAAAACGTATCAGGTGGCCGGGGTTTAAACTCGATGGCGCTACAACAATGTATTCATCAACCCTGGGCGACAGTTCTTCAACAACGGTGGTGGCAAAGTGCGTACCCATGGAATACCCGATTACCGAAAACCGGTCAATGCCGGCAAATCGGCAAAAATCTTCAATAAAAGCAACTAAATCCTGCTTGGTTATTCCCTTCTTTATATTTTCAAGACTTTGGTCTTTTAGTTTGGTTTCTTTATGAAAAAAAAGGTCGAAGCCGTAAAAGGTATATTTTGAGCCGAGATTGCTCTCGAGTAGTTTAAACTGTTTGCCGTGCATGCCGTAACCATGAAAACAGAGCATAGCTTTTGGCCCATCACCAAATTTGTAATAGTGCAGGGTAGCTAAATCATTCTCAAAATAGTGGTCGGTCATGCGGGCTTAAATATCAGTTTCAACTAAAGCAATGGCCCAAACATAGTCACCATCGTGCGAAATAGTTAAACTTATTTTTAATGGCGAAGTGTTTTTATGCAGTAAAACATGAGGCTGCCCCGCATTTTTTTTGCGGATGATCTCAATTTTTTTCCAGCCGAGTGTTGTTTTGTCTATTTGCTTTAACGCTTTATAAACGGCTTCCTTAGCTGCCCAGGTTGATGCATAACGCAGTATCGAATCGGCAAATTGCTCGCAATACGCTATTTCTGCTTCAGTAAAAGCCTTTTTTATGAAAAGATCGGTACAGGAAAGTTGAAAGTTGGGCACAAACACCAGGTCGTTACCTATGTTGAACTTTTGGTTGGCAGCAATGCCTACGAGTGATTTATTAATGTCCTTCTCCATCAACGCCCAGGCCCATAATGTTAAAGCCGCCATCCACAAAATGGATGTTCCCGGTAACCTTTTTTGAAAGCGATGAAAAATAATAAAGCGCTGCATCCCCTACATCACCGGCATCAATATTGCCCAAAGGCGCCGTAAACTTCCCGATTTTACGCAAGGTACGCACACCCAATATGCCGCCCGACGAGGTGGTCATGACCAGTCCCGCCGAAATAGCATTAACCCTGATACCCTGGGTGCGGTAATGGCTCGCCAGGTACATCATAATATTTTCGAGCGCAGCTTTGTTGATGGCCATGCCTGCGTAGCCCGGGAAAACCCGCTGCGAAGCATTATAGGTAAGCGTTAGTACAGAGGCGTTTTTTGCAAAATAAGGGGTGGCCGCGCGGCAGATCCTGAGCAACGAATAGGCGCTGATGTTGAATGAATCCATCAAGTCCTCAAACGGAATATCGATGTAGGATGGTGCTGGTTCGCTGCTCCCCGGCAGGCTGTAACACATAACACTTTGCGTGCCGAAAGCTACAGCGTGGAGCAAATAATCAATCGGGCCGGCCTCCCTGTTTACCAATTGGATAAATGCCATTATTTGCAATTCGTCGCGTACATCTACTTCTGCCGATAACCCGCTGTCCATACCATTTTGTTGCATCAGGTACAAAACCTCATCCTTTGTTTCGGCAACATAGCTCAACGCAACTTTACAGCCCGACTTATGGAGCTTTACGGCGATATCCCAGGCAATGGAACTTTCGTTCCTGACCCCGAAAATGGCCGCAACTTTATTTTTATTATCAATCATTTATATATCTCTTGAAACCATCATGGCGCTGTTAGTACCGCCAAAACCATAGTTTAAACAAGCTACACGATTAATTTCCTTTGCAAATGTTTTTTGTGGAAGCAGGTGGCGGTAAGCGGCAATTGGCTGATCCGGCCCGGTCCAGGTTTCAACTTTTTGAAATCCTTCCAGCTCAGGGTTAAGCGTGTTTGCGTTTAAACAAGGCAATACTTTCTGGTTCTGCAACATCAGCAGCGCAGTAATAAATTCAACCGAACCCGCGCCGCCCAGCATGTGCCCGAACTGCGATTTGGGCGCCGACATGTGAAATCCATCTTCGCCCAGCGCATCAACAACACTCAGCAATTCAACCGAATCGCCGACAGGGGTGGAAGTACCGTGCATTTTTACCACATCCGGGCGAAGGCCCTTATCAGGCATTAAACCTTTCCATAGCCTTTGCTGCCCGGCAAACGACGGATAGAACATATCGCCATCGCCGTCGGAATTGTTGAAGTATTCGTCAATAACACCAATAATATTGGCGCCCCTCGCTTTAGCTATATCATAAGCTTCCAGCGCGACGATTCCCGCGCCAAATGAGCATACAAAACCATTACGGTCCATATCAAAAGGGCGCGAACTTTCGGCCGGACTAAACCCTTTGGCCAAAATCATCATGCCATCAAAACCAATAAAAGTTTCCAATGCGGTACCTTCAACTCCACCGGCAATAACCCGGTCCTGCAGGCCAAACTTTATCAGTCGATACGCGTGGCCTATATTGCCCAAGCCCGTAGCACAGGCAGAGGTAATGGACTCACAAACGCCTTTGGTTTTTAACAGGCAAGATATATTGGCGGCTTCGCGGTACGACATACTGCGGTCAACAGTATGTGCACCTGCAATACGGGCCTTTTTTCCCATCTGGAAAAAATAATGCCAGGCAACTCTAAGTATTTGGTTACCCGCACCGCCCGAACCAACCACCACACCGGTGTGTTCGCTTTCTACATCGGCATTTGTCCAGCCGGCCATTTTAACCGATTCCTGCGCACCCAGCATTGACCAGATACTGCCCAAATCGGCAGTCGACAGGTTACCATCGGGTATCCTGCCCAGTTTATCAATATAAGTTTCGGGATACCTTTCGGCAATTGGCGCCAATACTGGCTCCAGGTCCATTTCTTCTTCGGTGATAAAACCCGAGACTGTCGACCTGATTTGCTTATTGTATTGTACCGCCAAATCCCATTCTCTGACCAGGCTCTGATCCGTGAACAGTTTATGGTTAAACTCGTCCAGGTTTTTGCAGGCCGGAAACGCACCGCCCATACCTACAACCGCAACTTTTCTTCCTGCTACCTGCATAAATTTAACTATTTTCGCCGCGGGCCTTAACCATTAATATCAGATCGATGATGTCCTTAACTTTCGATCCCATGTGGTCGATGTCATCATCTTCAAACTCTATGTCAAACTTGTGTTCCACTTTAGCGGCAATATTTATCAGCTCGGTTGATGGGGTACTCAAATCAGTCAGGAAGTCAGTGTCTTCGGTAACGCCTTCCAGCCTTGCCGGATCTATCGTTCTTACCGTTCTTAATACTTCCAATAAACCGTCAAGTATTTCTTGTCTTTCCATGTTATTCGCTTTTTTTAAATAGTTCAATTAATATTGCCCTGCCTGTAATGCCCTGTAACTCGGCAACAAGCTTAAAATCTTTGCTGATATCGTAATTTAATAACCGCTCCTCGGTAAAGTCGCTAAAATACGCATTTAAATCAAGGCCTTTTGGTACTTTATAAATCCTGCCATCGCAAACCATTTGCCGCCATTTGTAAAAGGTAATGTTTCCCATACTAATGAAGGTGTCGCCAACCTCAAGATAATAATGAAAATTCACATTGCCGATGCTGATAAAGGCCGGGATAAATTTATCCTTTAACTCATCGGGCAGGCAATTGTTTTTGCGACATTCGGAAAATGTGGCGCACGATACTATGGTTGCCTGTGCAAACGCCTCTACCTGGTCGACCCCTCTGAAAATCCCAAAATGATCCTCAACGTCGCGTTCTTTAGGCGAATAGCTGGCTACAATTCCTTTTTGCGGCGAGTGCCAATGAAAGGTGTCAACCAGTCGCTTGGTTGGCCCATGCAGTAAAACCTGGCTGGGGTCGATACCTACCAGGTTGCCGTTTTGAATGATATCGGTGTAAACTTCCCTGTTTTCAATCATATTAAACCACCATTGATATGAATATTTGTACCATTGATGTACGATGCTTTATCCGAAAGCAAAAATGCAATAGTCTCCGCAACATCTTCAACCTTGCCATACCTTTTTGCCGGGATTAAATTAAGATATTTTTCTTTTATTTTTTCGGGGATACCGGCCGTCATGTCGGTTTCAATAAAACCGGGGGACACACTGAGCACCCTGATATTATGGCTTTCGTTAGTCGCAGCCGCTTCCTGCGCTAATGACCGCGACAGCGCCACCAGGCCCGCCTTGGTAGCCGCATATACCGATTGAAATGCATTGCCGCTTTCGCCCACTACCGAACTGATGTTGATGATTACCCCACGATTTAGCAGACCAAAAATTTTCATGGCAACTTTGCTTATCATAATTGGCGCACGCAAATTTACATTAAGCATCGCGTCTATTTCGCGGTCAGGCTGAAAATTCAGGGGTTTATCATAGGTCAGCCCGGCGTTGTTGATGACGCCGTAAAGTGTTTCGCCATGTTCCTTTTTTAGTTGTTTGCAAAAAGCCGTAAGTTGTTCTGGGTCGCTAAAATCGGCGCATAAAATATGGCTTCCCGGAATTACGGAAGTGAAACTTTCTTTTTTTGATGCATGCAGTATTAATTCATAGTCGGCCGACAATGTGTTTGCTATTGCCAAACCTAAACCTTTACTGGCGCCTGTAATTAGTATTTTTTTTTTCTCCATAAAGAGAGACAATAACTCAAATTGGATAAGCTGGCTGCAATATAATAAATAAAAATAAAGTGATACGTTGCCGGGTGTTAAAATCACTGAGGGAGCAGCCTTTCACTGGCGAAAAAACAAAGCACTCATCGGTACTGAACATGCTAAAAACATACACAAATATTTCCAAGCGATTGGTTGATTAATCCTGGTAAAAGCAAATCAATCGTATAAGCAACGGGTTTAGATTGCTCCATAAGCGGCCCGCGACAATTTATTTGTTGGTTAAACATAATTTAAAATTATTAGTTAACTTCACAAGCCGTAGCAGGTCAATGCATTGCGTACTTATAACCCTGCGTATCCCCCAATGACGACCTGCTTTGAAATACATGGCGTTTTGATGATTTGATAAACAGTGGGCGCTCTTTGACGGGTACTCCGGTATATTTTTTATGGAGAATTGATAAAAGTACCTGGTGGCGATTTACTACGCACCGGGCAAAAAAATATCGGCAGAGGAAAAAAAACCTCTGACAAAAATAGACTATAAGTTAAATTTATGATGTATTGGCAGCCGAACCAAAAAAATTACACCAACAAGCTTTTTACCTATTCCAAATACATTATTCAACGAGTGAAATATATTTTTTAACATAGAAAATTGGACAATTGAAGCAGGATTTTTGTTGCGGATAATTTATTAAAATATTGTTTTGCAGATAATTTGTGTTGATTTTTTTAACGTTAACTGATTTACAGATGCGTTTTTTCTGACCGGAGCGCATTTGGTGGTCTTCATTAATTGGAGATATTAAGGGAATAATAACATTAAGTTGCATCAACCGGCTTACCATAGTCGTCTTTTTCCGAACACAAATTTTTGTGTTTGCTTTCCCCAATTTCAATCATGAAGATTATAAATAGTTAGCTGCTTACTGTTATTGTTTTTGAACTATTTCGATCATATTAAACCTAATTAAATAAAAACCTTTATGATTAATATCATATTTGACCCGTATCTTTTTATGAGGACACCCGCCCTCAGTTACGAAGATTACCAGACGGATATCTTAGCAGACTTGCTAAAAAAACAGTTTTTCCGGGCCGCAATATTTTTTGCCAGCGAAAGCCTGTACATGGAACTAAAAAGGTATGATTTCGATTACCGTATCCTCGACAAAAAAGTAAAATTAAGCCTGCAAAAGTATTTTAACCGGATGTGTCACAGGCCTACACCGTTTGGCATGTTCTCGGCCTTCAGCTCACTAAACTGGAGTGTTTTTGAGGATGCAGAAGGCTGCATTTTGGAAGACGAAAAAGAGGTTTATATCAACCCCGATTTTCAGTTCACGGCTGAGGTTGCCCGCAAAATGGAACGGTCGGCCGAATTTAATAATGTAAAATATTATTCAAATGATACCATTTACACTATAAAGGGCGAAAAGCGTTACCTCACTAACCGTTTGGACAGCGATAAACGAAAAACCGATTTCTTTATCAACTCTTTCCAGTCTGACCGGCTTTTAAACAAGCTGCTTAATTTTTGCAAGACCGGTAAAACTAAAACAGAACTGACGGAATGGCTTTGTATGGATGTTGATGACGCTGATGAAGTGAAGAATTATATTGAAGACCTGGTTTCAGAAGGCTTGCTGATCACCGGGTTGTGCCCGAATATGACGGGGACGAAATATTTTGACAGGCTGGCGAATATCGCTGCCGAGAAAGAGGGGCAAAGCGAACTGGCTGATGAAATATTGCGTTATGGCGAGATCATTGCGGGTATAAAAACCGAAAATGACCTGGACATAACGGCCTTTGGCGAAAATGAGCTTTATATGGCTGCTAAGAAGAAGTTTAAATCGATGTTTTACGTTGCTTCCGAACGGAAATCAAATTCGTCGCTCGATAAAAAGTACCAGGGCTATATACACGACGGTCTTATTTGTTTAAATAAGATAACAACCGATGCAGCGCCGGCGTCGTTAACCAATTTTAAAAGCAAATTTATTGCGCGGTTCGAAGACCAGGAGATTCCGATTTTGCAGGCACTGGACCGGGAGGCAGGCATTGGATACCAGGGCCTGGAGAGTAATTTAATAACCAGTGAATTGCTGGAAGGTATTCAACTTGACCTGCAATCGAATAGTTTAAATTTTAACTGGACGCCGATTCATGAGTTCTTTTTATCCAGGTTTTTAAACAACAGGAACAGCGAGCCGATTATAATTACCGAAAAGGACCTGGAGAAACTAAAAGGGCAATCGGAGTTAAAGCTGCCGCCGAGTTTTTCGGTCGTATTCAGGGCATTTGGCGATAAGGTTTGGATTGAACAAGCTGGTGGCTGCACGGGCACCGCGTTGCTGGGAAGGTTCACGTTGTTTAACGAAAAGATTTTGGAAGAGGCTGGCTATATCGCCTCGGTTGAAGAGAAATCAAACGAGGATGTGATATTTGCCGAAATTTCGTGTTTTAATGATGAACATGCGGCCAACATAAACTCCAATGCAGGCATTAGGGCGTATGAAATTCCTATCGGCGTTCATTCAACCTTAAACCGGGAAAATATCATTAGCCTTGCTGATATTACCATTTCGGTGGTGGCCAATAATATTGTGCTGCGGTCAAAAAAACTCAACAAAATTATTATTCCGCGCTTAAGTTCCGCATTTAATTACAGCAGGAGCGAGCTTTCGGTATTCCGGTTCCTGTGCGATTTGCAGTACCAGGGACTTAAGTTTAATTTTAATTTCGATCTGCGGTCGTTATTACCAGGACTTGGGTTTTATCCCCGGGTCGAATACAAAAACAGTATTCTTTTCCCGTCAACCTGGGTGCTCACTACAGATGAAATTGTGGAAATAACCGATAATGCCGATCCGCACGAAAGCTTTTACAAAATGTGCGAAAAAACCAGGCTTAACCGGCATTTTGCACTTACTGAAGGCGACAACCAACTGTTATTTGATCAGCAGGATTATGAATCTGTGGACCTTTTCGTCAAGGTAATTAAAAACAAACAGACCATTGTATTGCAGGAGGTGTTTTTCGATCCTTCGGCAACCGTAACCGACCGGGAGGGTAAACCCTATACCGGTCAGTTTATAGCTACCGTATTCGCCGACGAAACAACCTATTCGCAGCAGAACATGGCGCCATACAGCAGCAAAAAGAATAAAGTGAAACGATTTTATTTGCCCGGTGATGAGTGGGTTTATTTAAAGTTGTATTGCCACCCGGCCACATCAAACGCTATTCTGACAAAAGATATCAAACGGATTACCGCCCATTTAAAAAAGCAAAATATTTTAAAAAGCTGGTTTTTTGTGCGCTATAACGACCCCGATCATCACCTGCGGATAAGGGTGCAGATTAACCCACGCGACGCCGGGGAAGTGGTGAAATATTTTGATAAAAAAATACGGAGGCACGTTGAAAAGGGGAGTGTAAACAACCTGCTGCTGGATACCTATAAACGTGAGATTGAACGATACGGCGAGGAAATGATTGGCTACGCCGAAGAAATATTTCATGTCAGCAGCGAACTAATTATTAATTACCTTAAGAACTTCCCTAATAACGATTCCGGTTTTTCCGAATTACATTTGGCCATAGTTTCGGTTGATGAATTCCTGGAAGTGTTTTTTCCTGAACTCGCCGACAAGATATTTTTGCTTAAAAATATTCATGAAAACATGAAGCACGAGTTTGACGATAGTAAACAGGTTAAATTGCAATTGGATGGCAAGTATCGCGAATATTCAGGATTTATAAATAACATGCACCTAAACAAAGCGGCGATTGTGCACATGGCTGGCAAAAAGGAGTACAATTCGTTTATAAAAGCGTTAAAACTTTTAAAATCCAATGCCGCCGCGCTTCCAGCTGGTAAACTGATGAAATTTGCCGCCGACCTGGTTCACATGCACCTAAACCGGCTTTTTAACGACAGGCAGCGGAACCACGAATTCATCATATACTACCTGCTGTATAAATATTATTTATCGGTACAGGCCAGGCGGGAAAAGGAACTATTGGGCTTTACGGCTGCTCCTAAGCATTTTAGAGTTAACTATATTGATGAAGCTGTCTTTAAATGAAATGCCCACGGGCAATTCGAGGGTTTGCGATAATATTACGTTATTACCATCGATAGATTTTACCTTATCGATATTGATGATGTAAGATTTGTGTATCCGTACAAAACGCGTTAAGGGGATTGATTTCTCAATTTCGCGCATGGAAAGGTAGGTGATAAACTTACCTTCATCTGTATACAACACCACGTAATTTTTTAAGCCCTCGATATAAATAATATCCGAATAGCTCAACTGTATCATCCGGCCTTTTACACCCGGGTTTATAAAGAAGTGTTCATCTTCAGGAGGTTGTTCGGATATTTTTTTTTGTTTAATGATGCCCTGTACCTTAGTTACCGATTTGGTAAAACGTTCAAACGATATGGGTTTCAGCATAAAATCCGCACCGTTTTTTTCGAATGCCTGTACGGCGTAGTTTGGATAAGCGGTTGTGAAAATTACCGATGTAATAGGCGATATAATATCAGCAACCTCCATTCCTGAAAGTTCGGGCATATCTACATCAAGGAAAACAACGTCGATAGGGGGGCCGTTGGTTATTTCGTTAATAGCCTGAAGCGGGTTGTTGCAACTTCCTACCAGATTAAGGCCAGGAAACCTATTGATATACCTGGTGAGGGTGTCAATAGCGTGGTCTTCATCGTCGATAATGTAGCAAGTATTCATAGTTTATCAGAGCTTTATTTTCAAAACAGATTTGTAATCTTTTTCGTTGTCTTCAACGGTTAATTCGTAGTCATGGTACACGGCAAGCCGGCTTTTTACATTTTTTACGCCAATGCCGTGCCCGGTTTCATTAACCTTTTTCTTTTTTAAGTTTTGGGTGGTAAACGTTAATGTATTACCATCAATTATTATTAAAATTTGCGCCGGATAACTTTGGTTAAGCAAATCTCCATATTTAAAAACATTTTCTACAAGTGTAATTAATATTAATGGAATAATTCGTAAACCTTCCGGCTCGCCCTCAATTTGTAAATCGATATTCAAACGCTTACTAAATCGCGCCTGGTTAAGTTTTACGAAGTTAACAATCTGTTCAATTTCCAGCTCCAGTTTTACCTTGCCGTCTTCGTCGGCGTTGGTTAAGGCATACCGCATAATATCGGCCAGGGTCATCACGCTATCGGCCACTTCATCCGAGTAATCGGCAATTGAATTGTAGAGGAAGTTTAGAGTATTCAATAAAAAGTGTGGGTTAATTTGTGCGCGGAGGTAAGCGTTTTCGGTACTTAGTAAAGCCTTCTCAAGGTTTTCCTGCTGCAATTCGTTTCTCAATTGGGTGGTCTCCAGGTCGGCTATTTTTTTTCGGTTTAACACCGTCGTCAAGGCGAACCAATAGCCTGTACTAAGGCCTATAAAATAAATTCCACGGAAACTACTATGTCCGAGAAATTCTAAAAAGTTTGTATACGGGGGGAAAAGTGGCAGATTAAGAAAGTGAAATAAAAGAATTATAAGGTATCGTAAAAGCAAATAAACAGCGATTTCGCTTAGTATTATTGCCGGAAGCTTAATAAACGAAAGTTTTCCATTACTTAAAGCAGTCGGTAGCGCCACATGTGCATTAAAATAAAATATAGCGATGTTAAGTGCATAAAAAGACACGTTATCCCAAAAGGTTCCTGGTGTGCCACGATACAAGAAACCGATCAATATTTCGTAGGCTATAAATATGAACCATGCTAAAACATGGGTTCTCAGATTCTCAATTTTTAATGTTTTCATTAATCCTTATAGCCCTGTGGGGTAATTCCAAAAGTAGTTAATAATTATAAAGCATGGATTTAAGGTCACTAAAAAGTGACTAATTTTTTTAATTTATAACAGGCAGTATTAATTTAAGCTCTAAAAACGCAGTTGGTATATAGAATAATCACGTTGGTGTAATAACTTTTAGGTTCTGTAATGGCTTTCATACCTTATCGAAAAATTAATGATTTAAATTATGAAAGCGCCAAAACAACAACTAAAAAAACTTAAAACAAAACAAGTTTTTGGTTTCAAAAAAGAGCAATTAACTATTGGTATTTTAGGAGGCGAAACCACCTATACTACAGGTATCATCTGCCAAAAATAAAAGCCCAATCACTTCATAGACATTGTGTACCCGACCTTGCGAAAAGCGCCGGGTGCTTATATTAAAGCCTAAACCTTATCGTTTTTTATTAGAGATGATTTTGGCATTGGGTTTTGCAATTTCGCAATCCTTGTTGCCGCGTTATTGTTTATTGTGCCGATAGTATTGTCGATCTTGGCAATGATAGCAGGCTGTTTGAATTTAATGAGTTCAGGCGTTTGCCTGTTTCTCGAATTCATCTGCCATTCTGTTTGATGTTTCGGTGTTTTGCAGCCTCAATTGTTTAATCATCATTTTCATCGTGGTATCGTCCATATCTTTCTTCCGGGCGATGTGATCTGATGCGTTAATTAAATCTTTTAGCCAGTCGTTTACTTTGCAATCAATAACCAGGTGTATCCTGTTTATTGGACTATTGTTGCTTACGCGATGGGGGAGGTTAGCGTTAAGATACCAGCATTCGCCTTCGTTCAAAAACAGCCTGTCCTGTTCGCAATAAAACTCTACATCCGGATGTGTAAACACGGGGAAATGAAGCCTCGCTTCGCCTTTTTCAAAAGCCAACTCGGCATCGGTGTGTTGTTTGATGACGGCACCTGCATGCAGATTTAAAAACCGTACCGATAAAACGGGACATTGCAGGCTTGCTACCAGCTTTTTTACCGAATCAAAATGATCCATATAAATGGTGTTCTCGTAGTCATCGCCGCCGCGGGCCTCGGGGATTATATTGATATGGTTGCCGCCCGGCGACCGCAATGCCAGCACATTCCAATTGCCATCATAGTAATAAGTATTAAAATGAGGCAGCCATTCCCTTGCAGCCGACTGTAATTCGGCCTGCATAGCGGTTACATCAAACGGCAGGGGTAATTTTGCAAAGCGTACCATTGTTAAAAATGTGCAGGTTTAAAGCCCTGGAATTTTTTCCGGGTGTGCTAAAATACAAAATCCGCGTTTGTAAGTATGAAAAAGTAAAAAGTAGTTTTTTTTATAACAGCTACCAGGTTGGTGAAAGGATATTTTTCGCCTGGCGCAAAGCCGCAATGACGCCTGTTGACTTACCACTCGTTGGCGCAAATTGGCGTGTTTTTTTTGTAACACCCGGTAGGTTATTCCCTGTAGTTTTAATTGCAGATACTAAGCGTTCAGGCAATTATACATGCCGATTTAGCCCGGTAAAATTAATTTTTTGATTACTTGCGATTATGGAAAAAACTTTCTAAACTTGACAATAATTAACCCAAATCAACTTAAATCTTATGAACGAATCATTTGTAGGCTCAATCTTTATGACGGGGGCCAACTTCGCACCTTACGGCTGGCAACTCTGCCAGGGTCAGCTAATGTCAATCGCAGAAAACCAGGTGTTATATGTCTTATTAGGTACAACCTATGGAGGCGATGGCGTGCAAACTTTCGGTTTGCCCGATCTTCGCGGCCGGGCGGCTATTAACCAGGGCACTGGTCCTGGGCTAAGCACTTACGTAATGGGCCAAATATCGGGCACCGAACAGGTTACCATGACCACTAACAACATGCCGGCGCACACCCACCTGATGAACGTTAGTTCAGCAAACGGAACGGTGCAAATTCCGGCGAATAACACTTACCTTGCTGCGCCAATTGCGGCAGCCAATGTGAATGTATATTCAACTGCAGCCGCCTCAGCAACTTCTCAACTCAATCCGGCTTCGGTTGGCGTAACCGGTGGAAATATTCCGTTTTCGATTTTGCAACCAGTTTTAGCAGTTAATTACATAATTGCGTTGTTTGGCGTGTACCCATCACAAAATTAAACCAGGGGATAGCAAACAGATAATTCAAATTAACAATGCTTATCCGTTTGGATACAAAACAAGAACCATTTAACCTTAAATCAATATTATGACACCATTCATAGCGCAAATTACCGGGTTCGGATTTAGTTTCGCACCCAAAGGTTGGGCGTACTGCGCCGGGCAGCTCATGTCCATCCAACAAAATCAGGCTTTATTCTCCATTTTAGGAACTACATACGGCGGTAACGGTATTCAAACGTTTGCACTGCCCGATTTACGCGGCCGCGTTCCCATCAGTTGGGGCCAGGGCCCGGGTTTATCAAATTATACATTGGGTGAAGCCTCCGGCTCGCAGGCCGTTACAATACTGCCAAGCCAGTTACCGGCGCACAACCATTCTTTAAACGCCAACACGGGTGCGAGCGGTTTGGGCCCGCCAAGCGGGAATGTTTTATCGCAGGGTCCAATAGTGGGTTCGCAAGTCCTTTGGTATGGAACATCGGCTAACGCAGTAATGAATCCCGCATCAATTGCCAACGCCGGCGGTTCGCAACCTCTTAGCGTAATACAGCCTTATAATGTAATTAACTACAGCATTGCATTAAATGGTATTTTCCCATCCAGAAACTAGAAATATTAACCTAAACAGATTAAAATATTATACTAATCCAGGAACCTTATGAACCCATACTTAGCATCAATCTGGCTTTTCGGAGGCAACTTCAACCCAAGGGGTTTCGCCTTGTGCGCCGGCCAAATACTACCCATTTCACAAAATACCGCTTTATTTTCCCTTTTGGGCACTTATTACGGTGGTAACGGACAATCAAACTTTGGCTTGCCCGATCTTCGTGGCCGTACGCCTATTGGCCAGGGCCAGGGCCCCGGCTTATCCGATTATGTTTTAGGAGAAGTTACCGGCACCGAAACGACTACCCTGCTTTCGAATAATATACCGAGCCATAACCACCTGATAAACGCGGTTAATACTTACACCGCTGCAACTGCTACTTCAGATCCAACGAATAATTTTTTAGGGGAAGGCCCCAAAACTGGAGCTGGTCCGCTTGCACCTACCGATAAGTTTTATAACAATGTTAGCCCGCTCACCAATGTAAGCCTTAACCCGCTGGCAATAGGCCTAAATGTTGGCGGCGCCAGCCTTCCGGTTAGTATTCAACAACCTTTTTTAACAGTTACCGCCATAATTTGCATATCAGGAGTATTCCCGGCCAGAAACTAAATATTATAATTCTTTAACCTACTAAATGACGGTACCAATAAAAGTGGGGATGTTAAGCCCTTTTTCGGGCGTATATCCCTACTATATGCATCACATGACAGCAGGAATGCTGTTGGGCATTTACCCGGGAGCGGTAAAAAAAAACGAAGTTCAATTTATACCCGCCTACACTAAAATGGGGGATCCGGCGAGTACGGCCGAGGCTGTTAATAAACTGATATTTTTTGATAATGTAGACATTATTTCGGGGTTGGTCAATTACAGATCGATGCCCGAAATAATTCCTTTTTTAGAGCGCCATAACAGGCTTGGTTTTTTTGCCGATATGGGGGAGTATATCCCCTGGTTCGACTACCTGAGCCCGAGGGTGTTTTACAATTCGCAACAGATCTGGCAATCGCAATATGCATTAGGGTATTGGGCGGCAAAAGAGTATGGGGCAGGCGGCATGATGATCATGACCATATACGAAGCCGGTTATCATATCAGCAATACTTTTCATAAAGGATCAGTTGACGGAGGCGGCGATCGGCTGGACATGTTTATAATTCCGCACGATAAGCGAGATCCCAATAGATTGGATTTGGACGATTTTTTTGAAAAAATAAAACAGAATCCACCCCCTTACGTCCATGCAATTTTCGCCGGCCAAATTGGCAATGTGTTTCTTCAGAAATGGAAGGAGTCGGGTTTTCATAAACAGATCCCGCTGGTGGTAGCCGAAAATATGGCTTATGACGACATATTGGAAGACGCTGCAGGTTTGGACCTGGAAATTTTTGCCGCGAGCACCTGGAGCAGGACTGAAGAGAACCCGCGAAACAAAGAATTTGTAAAACGCTTTGAAAGCACAGGTGGGCAGATGGCCAATATTTTTGGTTTGCTTGGTTATGAAATTGGTTTGGGTATACGAGAGGTTAAACCACTCATTCAAAAGCGGGAGTGGAACAAGGTTTCGGAACTATTGCAGAAGGAGTCGATTATGGGACCACGGGGCGAACGTAATTTTTACCCGGCATCGGGTTTTTCGTTACCAACTACTGATATTGTAAGCGTTAAAACCACTGCCAATAAAATATTTAAAACAGTTATTGCCCAGGGCAAGGGTTTAAGATTTGACTCCGACGTTTTCCGCGAAACCCATGAAGGGAGCGTAAGCGGATGGCAAAACCCCTATTTGTGCCTTTAATAAAATAAAAACGGAGTGAAAATTTAAGTAAGGCTTCTAATAAAATAAAAACGGAGTGAAAATTTAAGTAAGGCTTCGGCGAAATAGGAAAATCCTGTTTTACTGAAGTCTTTTTTATCTAAAGAAGGATGGGCGGTTGCGGGCTGTACTATTGCACCCTTAATTTAAATGTAAAAAAATTTTAGATTTTATTATAAAAATAGTTAATTTCACACGGTTATTTAAAATAGCCGGTGCAAAATAATGATTTGACCCATTAAAGTATGTGGTTAAATTGTTATAAAAACTTAAATCTTAGTACAAAACAAAAAACCATTCTCAATTAAATCATTGATATTCAGCAAGTACTAAAAATTGTATTTTAAGTATTTTGTTTACCAGGAATTGATTGAGATAGTCTGACGTTGATAAGCTTAAAAAAATTGTGTTGAATGTGTGATTTTATCCCAAGTGCTCCAGATGTTTGGACTGCTGCAGGTTAAAACTAGTTATGGATTATTTTAATTAAAAAATTATGAAAAGAGTTTTTACAAAAGTTTTTTCCCCGGTGTTTTTAGCCTTTGTCTGTTCGGCCTTAGGCTTTACCGCGCAGGCTCAAACATTTACGAAAGCCGTGGCGACAAGTGGAACTAATGACCATGTTTCGGCATTAACTTCCGACAAATTTGGCAACGTTTGGGCCATCGTGAACCCTACTAATGGTTCAACATCATCATTGGTAGAGTATGTAGGCGGCACAGGTTCGCCGCAGACAATTTCCACAGGTTTTTCAGATAATGACCCGTCTGATGGTAGCTTGACAGACGGTCTTGCTTCGGATAGTCACGGAAATATTTATGAATCTGACAACTCCGATGTTACATCTGGTGTTATTTACAAATATACTTATCCTTCATACACAAAAAGTACACTTGTAACAGGAAGTGCTAATATTGGATATTTTCAGGCAATAACCGTTGGCCCGGATGATAATTTGTATGTTGTGCAATACAATGCAAACGGAAATACAGCTAATACTTCCCCGGCCTCTGGCGATTGGGAAATTGCCTTGTATTCAACTACCAGCGTTGTCACTAATACCGGCAGTGTTGGAGGTACTGTTTTGTACAACAACTTAGATAATCAATTCTTTGTGGGATATCATAACAATCAAACTACCTATGATGCAGTTACAGCAATAGTAGGTTTGCAGGTTGATGCCAGCCTCAATATCTATGTGGCCGACGGCTGGGATGATAGCCAGAACCCGAACAATACTAACGGAGGACATATTTATAAACTTTTAAAACCCGGTTCAGGTAATACTTATACCCTTGGAAGCACGGTATCATCGAATTTGCATGCTACCGCTTTGGCAATGGATGCTACCCGTACGAACCTTTATGCTAGTTTATCGCTCACCAGCGACCATGCTTACTCTGTAGTAAAATATACTAATGGCACAGGTAGCCCTACAACGCTTTATACGGGTTTGACGTCTGCCGGACTTTATTTTCCGTTTGGGCTTGCTTATGTTTCTGATACAAAATTTTTTGTAAGCGATGGCTTTGTTGATGCGAGTGACACCGGCAATCTGGATATAATATATGGCACCCCTACAAATCAGGCAAGCAACGTTTCCTTTTCCTCTATCGGTACCACTTCTGCAACCGCCAGCTGGACAAATGGTGGTGGCTCAACACGCGCTGTATTTATTAACCAGACATCATCAACAAGCAGCACGCCTTCTCCTTCAAACGGTACTGCCTATACTGCGGCCGTAGGCGCTTATACCGGCGGCACGCAAGCTGGGTCGGGATGGTATTGTGTTTACAACGGTACCGGTACATCAACCAGTATTTCGGGTCTCTCAGCGGGCACGCCGTACCGCGTAGCTGTAATAGAATATAACGGTACTACCGGAAGTCAAAACTATTTAGCGACCGCAGGAACAGGCAATCCTGCTAATTTTACTACTGCATCGCCTACAATTATTGCACCTGGCGGTACTACAACGGTGCCAACAGCTATATCAGGCTCAGCAGGTTCATCAACAAGCTTTGCTATATCAGCCTCAAACCTTTCAGCTAACGTAACCGCGACTGCGCCTACAAATTTCCAGGTAAGTTCCGATAACAGCAGCTGGAATACGACAGCAACCATTACCCAGAGTGGTGGTACCATTACCAATGCCCCCGTTTACGTGCGTTTGAGTGGCAGCGGATCAGTTGGCAGCCAGTCAGGTAATGTTTCATTAGCCAGCAGCGGCGCCACAACTGTAAACCAGGCAGTATCGGGCACACTTAATTCGGCAAGCACAACTATCAGTTCATTAACTGCCACAAGCGGCACAACAACCAACGCCGCCAGCATATCCTGGACAGCTACTTTTGCAGCGTCCGTAAGTGGCTTATCAAGTAGCGACTTTGGCTTAAGTACGTCAGGTGTTAGCGGTGCATCAATAACCGGCGTTTCAGGTTCAGGGACTTCATGGACAATTACCGCAAGCACCGGCAGCGGCGACGGCACCATACAATTGGTGATGAACGGTACGTCGGGCGTTACCCCATCGGTAAGTAACATACCTTTCGCAGGCTCAACTTACACTATAGATAAAACGGCACCTTCAATAGCAATAGGTTCACCATCATTAAGCGCTACCAACGGTGGCCCTGTAACTTATACTGTTACCTATTCCGATACGCACTTTAGCAGCAGTACGCTCGGTACCGGAAATATTACACTGAACAAAACCGGCAATGCCAATGGTACAGTTGCCGTATCCGGTTCGGGAACTTCATATACCGTAACCATATCAAGCATAACCGGCGACGGTTCGCTGGGCTTTACTATAGGCGCAGGTACCGCCACCGATGCTGCAGGCAACAGCGCTGCGGCGTCATCTGCATCAACAACTTTTACAGTTGATAATACAGCACCTACTATTGCCATTGGCAGCCCTTCAAAAAGCATTACCAACAGTAGTGCTGTATCTTACACGGTTACCTATTCCGATACTCACTTTAGCAGCAGTACGCTCGGCACCGGAAATATTACACTGAACAAAACCGGCAATGCCAATGGCACTGTTGCCGTATCCGGTTCAGGAACATCCTATACAGTTACCATATCAAGCATAACCGGCGATGGTTCGCTGGGCTTTACCATAGGCGCAGGTACCGCTACCGATGCTGCCGGTAACAGCGCTGCAGCTTCATCGGCATCAACAACTTTTACAGTTGATAATACAGCACCTGCAATTGCCATAGGCAGCCCGTCGTTAAGTGCTACCAACAGCGGCCCTGTGTCATACACCGTTACCTACTCCGATGCTAATTTTAGCAGCAGCTCACTGGGTACCGGCAATATCACACTAAACAAAACCGGCAATGCCAATGGTACTGTTGCTGTTAGCGGTTCGGGCACATCGTACACGGTTACTATTTCAAGTATAACCGGCACCGGCAGCCTCGGCTTTACTATAGGTGCAGGTACCGCCACCGACCTGGCGGGCAACAGCGCAGCAGCTTCATCGCCTTCAACAACATTTACAGTTGATAACACCGCGCCTGTTGTTAACACCATTGCGGCGCAGGACCCTTTACAAACAAACCAAACAAGTCTTGATTATACGGTAACCTTTAGCAAACCGGTAACGGGCGTTGATCCAAGCGACTTTACTGTTACCAAAGGAGGTACTGTAACCAGTGGAGCAATAAGCGTTACCGCCACAAGTTCATCAACTTACAATGTTTCTATTAATGGCGTTGGTGGCGACGGTTCATTCCGCCTTGATTTAAACAGCAGCGGCACAGGCATTGCCGATGGGGTTGGCAACCCCATCAGCGGCGGCTTTACCGGTGGCGATACTTATACCGTTGACAACACACCACCTTCGATAGCCATAGGCTCTCCATCGGTATCATCAACCATCAATGGCCCGGTAACTTATACCGTAACCTATTCTGATGCCAACTTTGCCACAAGCCAATTGGTGCCAGGGAATATTACGTTAAATAAAACCGGTAATGCCAACGGCAGTGTTGCGGTTAGCGGTTCCGGAACATCGTACACGGTTACTATATCAAGTATAACAGGTGCAGGTACATTAGGTATTTCGATAGCCGCAGGTACCGCTACCGACCAGGCAGGCAATTCAGCCGCTGCGTCATCGCCTTCGACTACCTTTACCGCCGGCAGTACCGATGCAACACTTAGCGGCCTGGCTATCAGCAACGGTACGTTAAGCCCATCGTTTAACTCAACCGTTGTTGCTTATACCGACGCTGTGGGTTATGCTCAAAACAGTATAAAACTTACCCCGACTGTAAACGACGCTAATGCAACGGTAACGGTAAAGGGCAATACCACAACTTCCGGATCGCAATCAGTTGGCATAGCATTGAGTGTGGGTGATAACGTGATACCTGTAGTGGTGACTGCTGAAGACGGCATTACAACAAAGGAATACGATGTTACTGTAACCCGCGCACAATCAACAAACGATACATTAACCACATTAAGAATAGCTCCTTACGCTGTTTTAACACCGGTTGGGGGCTCAGGTCACCCGTACTTTGCTGCTAACGAACCATATTATGTAACTTCGGTTACCATAATACCAACATATGGAAATGGTAACTCAAGTGTAACCATAAACGGCAGCCTGGTAGCGTCAGGAACCGCCTCGCAACCGATTAGCCTAAACGTAGGGCCAAATACCATCACCGAAGTGATAACCGCCCAAAATGGAAATTCACGTACGGTTACAATAATTGTAACCCGCGCTGCTTCAAGCAATGCAAACCTTTCATTCATGCACCTGAGCAATGGGGCTGCGTTGAGCCCGGCGTTTTCGCACGGCACAACTTCGTACACCGCTACGGTACTTAACGCCGTTAGCGCCATGACCGTAACACCTACGCTTGCCAATGCTAATGCTTCTGTAACCGTAAATGGTTCAGCAACTGCGTCAGGATCTGCTTCTGCTCCCGTAAATTTAAATGTTGGTGATAATACGATCACTGTCACCACAACCGCGCAGGACGGCGTAACCCAAATGACGTATACTGTGGTGGTAACCCGGCAAATGTCGCACATTGCCAGTCTTTCGTTCATCAGGTTGAGCAACGGTACTACGGGCAATAATATAGCTTATTCGCCGGCATTTAATTACATGACGACCGAGTACAACGCGAGTGTAACAAGCGCTGTTACTTCGGTAACTGTATTAGCGAGGTTATCCGATCCTAATTCAACATTAACCATAAACGGCAACCCGGCGACATCGGGTGTTGCCAGCGCGCCAATTGCTATACATTCTGGCCCGAATACGGTGAACATTGGCATACTTGCCGCCGATGGCACAACTACCGGTAACTACGATGTAATTGTAACTGCACCGGGCAGCGCGCCGCCAATAACCCAACCTGTAGAGTCGATAGCAGTGGCCACCACAAACGGCCTTAACACAAGCGGCAATAACCTGGTTGTTCGTCCGGGCGTATCGCCAAATGGCGACGGCGTTAACGACTATCTGACTATCGATGGTATCAATAATTATCCTGACAACAAGCTTTTAATCATGAACCGTAACGGGGCATTGGTTTACGAAGCCAAAGGGTATGATAATAACTCGAAGATATTCGACGGTCACAGCAACAAGGACGGGAAATTGCAGACACCAGGCACTTATTTCTATTCGTTGGAATACACCGAAAAAGGTGTAACCAAACATAAAACAGGTTATATCATCCTTAAATATTAACCCTAACCCGGTTATTTAACAAAGCGCAGGCCCCTAAAAAGGTTTGCGCTTTGTTGTTTATAACAGGTGCCTGATAAAAAACAGGCGAAAATATTTTTTTGAGGGATTTTCGTAAAAACTGGAAGGGGTGATTATCAATTAATTACAACTGCTTGTTTAAAAAGCACGGTAATTAAACAGCTGGTTATGAGTTGTTTATATGTTTTGGTCCTTTTTTGTAAAGTTGAAACACTTGATAATCAGTATGTTTCACTGTGTTCCGGGGTGTTCCGCAAAATAAAATGGAACGCCTTGCCGTAGATAAAATAACATGTTCATGCTATTGTAGGCCGCATTGTTTACCGTTATTTTTACAGAGACGGAAGAAAGGCGAAGATTACTTTAGATTTAATTTTTTTTTATTATCATAAATAATTTTTACATTTCCATAAATTTAAAACCTACAATTACCACAATTGCCCTGAACCGGCAGTATTTGAAATAACATATATGATATACAAAAGTAATAAGGGGAGAGGGCTATCGGTAGCAGGATCTATTCTATTCATTTTATTCGGTATCAATTGTGCGAGGGCGCAGCAGCAGGCGTTTACGTATACGCAGTATATGGATAACCTTATTCCGATAAACCCGGCCTATTCGCTGATAGATAAAGCGGGTTCGGTGAGTACACTGGCGCGTAAACAATTGGTTGGGGTTAACGGTTCGCCGGTTACATTTTTACTTACCGGCAACGTGCCATTTGAAGATCAAAATGCTGCCGCCGGCGCGATCATCCTTGACGACCAAATTGCCATTGAGCAGCAAACTGAGGTGAATGTTTATTTTGCCAAAGCCATACAGCTGGGATTGAATGATTACCTGGCTGTATCTTTAAATGCCGGCATACGAAGTTATATTGCCCAATACACCCTTGTTAGTCCTGACGATCCGACTTTTAAAAGCGACATCAGGCAAACCAAGCCGAACCTTGGATTTGGTGTTATGTATTTTACCGACAGATATTACGTTGGGTTGTCATTACCTGAATTAACTATAACAAGCCTCGGAACAGCATCGGTACAAAACACAACCAACTTTGCTAATCACTATTATTTTGCCGGTGCATTGCTTACCGATTTGAGCGAGGATATTAAGTTTAAGCCGGCTACGCTGGTATCCTATTCAAAAGGGTCGCCGGTAGTTGCCAATTTTTCAGGCATATTTTACCTTAAAGACATCCTGGGCATAGGGGCCGATTACCGCACCAGCAAACAAGCTGCCGGTATATTAACCATCAATGCCGATAGTTTCCACATAGGATATAGCTACCAGTTTAATGTTGCCTCGAGTGACCTTGGTGGGTTTAACCTGCCGACGCACGAGGTTACGCTGAGCTATCGCTTTGGGCACGGTACCGTAAATCCGAAATTATTATAAGATGGGCTGACTTGGGGTTTGAAAGAGCTCGCCATTGCGGATACCGAAACCGGCAAGTTTAAAGCCCGACATTATCCCTTCTGATGATTGCAGGATGTTGAGTCGCAAATACTCGCCATCCTTACAGGCAACAAATATCCCGTGGTTGGGGTCCGAAATCACAACGGTACCTGGCGTAAATACCTCGCCATTGTTGTTCAATTGTGCGAGCGAAACTTCGAGCACACACATGGGTTGTCCTCTGAAAAGTGTAACTGCTCCGCCATAATCAGGGTTGGCAGCATTAACCAGGCAATCAATCTGTTTGGCCGACTGATTTTCCCAGTCAATTTTTAAATCATGAAATCCTGTTGGCGGGCAATAGCTGGCCTTCGATTCGTTTTGATCAAGTAGCATTAACTCGTTAGGGCTTTGCAGTTTTTCTATTCCCCTTAACACAAGCGGGCCGGCTTCCAAACTTAAGCGGGCTGATAATATGCCATAGCTATCGCCGGGATTTATTAACGTATCCTTTTGCATCAAAAGCGGGCCGGTATCAAAATCTTCGGTTATTTTATGGATGGATATCCCGGTAACACTATCGCCGTTTTTGAGTTGCCAGAAAACGGGATTCTTCCCGCGGTAAGCGGGCAGTAAGCTAAAGTGCACGTTGTAAAAGCCAAGTTTGGGAATGTCAAATAACGCTGCCGGAATCCTATACGAAAATCCAAAAACCAAAACCATATCAGGTTGGGTTTCCTCAAGCAAAGTTTTAAAGGCGGTGGTAAGTTCACTTTTTTTAAAGGCCTTAAAAGGGACATGTAAATGTGCGGCGTTTTGCCCCAGCTGGGTGACAAATTTAGTCACCGGGCCAATTGAAACAACGGCATCAAGCATTTTATTCCCTGAAAGCAAATGCAGGGTAGGGATGGCATACATACTGCCCGATAGTAGGATTATTTTCACTTAAATAAGGTATGGCGTTTAATCGCGAAACAAATTAGGACTAAAAACGCAATTGAGGAAATTAATTGCAAAATCGCCGTTGTTTGTCAAAATTCAGATAAGTTAAAATGCGTTAAACAATGCCAAAGCGTAAATTATTCCGGTATCGAAAATTCTGCATTCGGAAATTTTCCGCTATGTTTGAACGTAAAATTGTCATCAACGCAAATGAGTAAATTTTGGGCCTATTTAAAAACAAAGCAGTTCCGCAATAATCTGTTCATGATTATAGCCTCGGTATTTGTATTGGTTATGGGCGTTTTTTTTAGCCTTGGGCTTTACACAAGGCATGGAGAGGGCATACCGGTGCCCAAACTGAAGGGACTTGATATTGAAAAGGCGATGGACATTCTGAAGGAGCAGGGGTTTGAATATAAAATTGACTCGGTATATGTTTTAGACCAGCCTCCGGGCGCTGTTATTGAGCAGGACCCCGACCCGGGAACAAGCGTAAAGGAAAACCGTACCATTTATTTGACCATAGTTACCCGGCTGGCCCCACCTGTATCGTTACCCGACCTGGAACCTTATACCTTTCGGGAAGCCGCCGCCACACTGGCAAATTACGGCTTAAAAATAGGGGATACTGTTTACAAACCGGATATTGCCCGCGACCGCGTTTTGGAAGTGCGATTTGCCGGACAGCCCATTAAACCCGGTACCAAAATACCAAAAGGATCAAAAGTTGATTTGGTTTTGGGCAACGGCGCAGGAGCCGCAGAGGTTGATATCCCCGAACTGGTTAACCTGGACCTGGACGCTGCCAAGTTTGCCATACACCAGGGCGGGGTAACCTTAGGAACCATTACCTACCAGGGGCCGATAACGGATTCAACAAATTTAGTGGTGGTGGCGCAATCGCCCATGAAAACCGACTCGGTAACCAAAATAGGCAATGGCACACGGATAAACCTGACGGTTACACAAGGCAAGAAAGCAGATGGCCAGCCCAATTGATGTACACGAATTTTTAAGAAGGATAAACAACGGCGAAGAACTCAATTTGCTGGATGTGCGCGGAGAAATGGAATTTCACACCTATAATATCGGAGGCGAAAACATCCCGTTGCCCCATTTGTTGGAAAATGCAGAAGTTTGCAAGTATAACAAAACCGATGAAATTATAGTTATTTGTAAAGCAGGCTTGCGAAGCGATACTGCCACCCGAATGTTAGTTGAAAACGGTTATTTGCAGGCACGAAACTTAACCGGCGGCCTGATGGCCTTACAGAAAATAAAAAGTAAAATTTAGTTTAAAAAATGGCTACGAAAAAAACATCCCAAAGCAGCCCCTTAAAAAAGTTTGTGCTGGCCATGGTGATTATATTGGTAATTGGATTAGGCCTTACCGGCGTTAATTATTACCTGCGGTATTTTGGCCCCAATGTTACGGGCGCCCGCGAGTACTTGTATATACACACCGGCGCTACATTTAGCGACGTTTACGACACCATAAAAAAAGAAGGCATAGTGAGGGATAGCACCGATTTTTATTGGGCCGCTAAAAACATGAACTATACTAACCGGGTGAAAGCCGGCCGCTACCACCTTCACGAAGGTATGGGTAACCGGAAACTCATCAATATGCTGGCATCGGGGAACCAGGAACCGGTAACACTTGCATTTCATGACTTACGGCTGAAAACTCAGTTTGCGAGCTACGTTTCAAAAAAGATTGAGCCTGATTCGGTATCCATACTGCGATTGCTGGATTCAACAGCGTTTGTGCAGCAATATGGATTTTCGACCGAGAATGTGTACACCATGTTTTTGCCGAACAGCTACCAGTTGTATTGGAATACTACACCCGAAAAGTTTTTTAAGCGGATGCATGCCAATTATGAAAAGTTTTGGACACCCGAACGGAAACAGAAGGCGGCGGCAATAAATCTCGATCCTATAAAAGTGTCCATCCTGGCCTCGATAGTTGACGCTGAGGCGCTTCATGATGATGAGATGCCCGTTATAGCTGGCTTGTATTTAAATCGCTTAAAAAAGGGCATGAAGCTTGAATCGGACCCAACCATTATTTTCGCTGAAAACGATTATACCATCCACCGGGTGCTTAAACGGTATCTTTCCATTAATTCGCCTTATAATACTTATCTGTACGCAGGTTTGCCACCGGGTCCAATCATGATGCCTTCTGTTAACGCTGTAAATGCGGTGCTCGACTACAGGAAAAGCGACTACATCTACATGTGTGCCAAAGAAGACTTTTCGGGTTATCATAATTTTGCCACCAACATGGCCGATCATCTGGCTAATGCGCACAAATACCAGCAGGCCCTTAACGATAGAAACATCAAAAGATAATGTTTGAGCACTCGACCAAAATTCGGGTTCGCTATGGTGAAACCGACCAGATGGGCTATATGTACTATGGTAACTATGCCGAATTTTACGAGGTTGGCCGCGTAGAAATGCTGCGCAGCCTTGGCCTTACCTATAGTGGGATGGAGGAATCGGGCATAAAAATGCCGGTGATGGAACTGCACTGCAAATACCTGAAGCCCGCCCTGTACGACGAGGAAATTACGGTACGTGTAATAATGGATAAAATGCCCGGCATAAGGATCCATTTCAGGTATGAACTGTTCAACGAGAAGCAGGAACTGATAAATACCGGCGAAACTTTGCTGGTTTTCATCAATATGAAAAACAACAGGCCCTGCCTGCCTTCGCAGGAATTTTTAGATAAATTGAAGCCTTTTTTTGAGTGAAATTAGTTTATATTAGGAGTATAATATTGTTGTTGACAGACGAACAAACTTTGGCTTTAGGCTTTGGTCTTTCAGCTTTTAGCTTTTGAATAAATGAAATGGACGCACCGTTTTTTACTCCGGTTTAAGTTTTATCAAAGATTTATCCGCTGGTCAAAAACTTATATTCTGCCAGGGTTTGACCCGCTGCCACTTTATAACGTCGGCTCATTTGTAGCGAACGAAATTGACGGCCGTACCATGCAAACCCGAGCAGCATCCCTTGCATTCAATTTTATGCTCGCCTTTTTTCCGGCTATAATCTTTTTATTTACGCTGATACCCTTTGTGCCTTTACGGAATTTCCAGGGTAAACTGCTCGGGTTATTATCAACCATTTTGCCTTATAACGCTTATATGGCCTTCCAGGCTACTATTGAAGACGTTGTTAAACGCCATAATGGTCAATTATTGTCAATAGGCTTTGTTACCGCGCTATATTTTGCCACAAACGGCATCACCATTTTAATGCGAGATTTTAACAAATCCTCCCTGGTGGTTGAAAAGCGTACCTGGTTTAAACGCCGCATGATAGCCGTGGTACTTACTTTCATTATCAGCCTGGCGCTTTTGGTAGCCATAGCAGTAATGACAGCCGGCGACGCAACCATCGCCTACCTGAAATCGCACATCGATAGTCACGGCCATTTTTGGTATTACATAGTTGCTTCGTTAAGATGGCTCATCGTAATAGCGATCTTTTTTTTCAGCATATCACTATTGTACCGTTATGGCCCGGCAAATAAGGTTAAGTGGAAATTTTTAAACACGGGGTCAATCATGGCGACAGCGTTGGCAGTGTTCACCTCGATGGGTTTTAGCTATTATATCGATAATTTCTCCTCGTACAACAAAATTTACGGATCCATTGGCACGCTGCTTATTTTGATGCTCTGGCTGTATTTAAACTCTCTTATTTTACTGATCGGCTTCGAACTGAACGCCAGTATCGATTACTCAAAACGGAACATCAAGGTAGCCAAGCCCATGTTTAATAGTTTCAGAACGGCAAACAGGTAGTCATTTACAAAACACCAAAAATTGTTCACGATAAACTGAAAAAATGATAAATATCCGGGCCGGCGCGATGGTTTTACGGTGCAATACCGTTTGATATTTATAGTCCGTTTTAATCAAATTCGGTGTTTATGGTCTTTGATTTTATTTTAACTGCAATAAAATCAGCAAGTTAACAAAATGTTAAAAAAACACAATATTCAACTTGCCAATTCGGCGCGGATTTGTACTTTTGTCCCCGGAGAGCTGGCAGAGTGGTCGATTGCGGCAGTCTTGAAAACTGTTGAACTGTGAAAGGTTCCTGGGGTTCGAATCCCTAGCTCTCCGCAAAGCAAATATTGCCTTCCGCCATCGGCGGAGGGCATTTTTATTTGAGGCGCTTGCCAAACGCAGTTTGAGCATAAGGCATAAAATAAAAACCTTTCCAATCGAATATCAGCTGTTCTGAGTCCTGCTTACAGATCGTCATTTTTGGTCAGATCCCGGCGAAACCGCACACCCGTTGTAACGTTTTCGTACGGTATTGATTAAATTTAATACATAAGTTTTTGATTATCAAAATATTAACTATATGGCATGGATTTTAAAGAATAGGTTAACAGTTAAAAAGACGGTATCACCATGTTGAAAACATATTTAAAACTCGCATACAGAAATATAATAAAGGATAAAGTTTATTCTATTATTAATATAACTGGTTTGGCCATTGGCCTTGCATCAAGTATCCTGATCTTGCTTTGGGTGCAAAATGAGTTAAGCTACGATAAGTTTCATAAAAACGCAGGCCAGGTTTACCGTGTAGTCAGTGATTTCGGTGATTCAAAAAGTGCTGCAAACTCGGCAGGTATGCCCGGCGGATTAAAAGCAGAAATGCCGGTGGTAAAAAATACAGTTCGGATAAGACCGGCCAATACTACGCTGCTTGAAACAGGCAATAAAAAGTTTGAAGAAGAGGGCGTATTTTACGCAGATGCAAGTTTTATGGATGTGTTTTCCTATCCTTTGGTTAAGGGCGACCGCGCCACAGCGTTAAAACAGCCGGATGCCATTTTAATAACACAGGCCATGGCGATAAAATACTTTGGAACGGAAAACCCCATCGGCAAAGTAATACGAAAAGATAACCATGAAAATGTAGTGGTAACGGGCGTTTTAGCCAATATTCCCGGTAACTCCGATCTTCAATTCGATTTCGTTCTGCCAATGGCTTCACTGGCAAGAACAGATAATGATTTGAAAAATAGTGTATGGGATAACTTCAATTTTTGGGATTATATTCAATTGGACAAAAGTTTTGAACCCTCAGTTGCTGGTTTATCAGGACTTGAAAAGCAAATAGACCAAATCTTCCAAAAGCATAGCCCCGGAACTAAGGCTTTGTTCTATTTGCAGCCTTTAACCAAAATACACCTGGCGCCCGAAAGACTGGGCGATGAACCGGGGCACGGCAACGCGCAATACGTCAGCATCTTTTTTATCATCGCTATCCTTATCCTTGTGGTAGCTTGCATCAATTTCATGAACCTGGCCACCGCACGCTCGGCCCGCAGGGCAAAGGAAATTGGCTTGCGCAAAGTAGCCGGCGCTGTACGCGGGCAGTTAATCCTACAGTTTTTAAGCGAATCAGTATTTATTTCTTTTTTGTCGCTGTTGCTGGCGTTGATGGTGGTGCGCCTGTTCCTGCCAGTATTTAATGAACTGGCAAACCGGAAACTCGCGGTGGATATATCGGATGCAAAGCTTTGGTTAAGCCTTTTTGGCATTGCCTTGTTAACCGGGATCATCTCCGGCAGTTATCCGGCCTTATTCCTTTCAGGCTTCAACCCGGTTAAAGTACTCAAGGGGAATATGAAATCGATGGGCGGCAATTTACTTTTCCGCAATACTTTGGTCGTAATCCAATTCATGGTCTCTATCGTATTGCTGGTGGGCACTGTGGTTATCTATAATCAGCTTAAATTTATCAGGGACCGGAATCCCGGCTTCGAGAAGGCCAACCTTTTATACGTACCGATGACGGGCGACATCTGGAGCAAACAGCAGGCTTTCAAAAATGAATTATCGCGAAACCCGCTTACGAGCGATTTTGCTGTCATCTCCGACCTGCCCACCAACCTGGGCGGCTGGACGCTTAGCGTAGACTGGGACGGCAAAGACCCTCACTCGCAAATGTCGTTCCCGGTGATGGCTGTAAATGAAGATTTTGTTAAAACGTTTAAAATAGAATTGTTAAATGGCCGGAGTTTTTCAAGAGCATTTAAAACCGATTCAGGCAACTACATGATTAACGAGAAAATGGCCGGGATAATGGGCTTAAATGCAACAACAGCAGTGGGCAAGCCGTTAACGCTTTGGGGTAACAAGGGCACTATTGTAGGCGTTGTAAAAGACTTTAATTTTAAACCCATTTCGCAGGCCATCGAGCCGTTGGTTTTATCCTTTAACAAGATGGGCGGCTTTGTAGTGGTGAGGACATCACCCGGTAAAACCAGTGCAACCATAAAGGCCTTAGCACAAATAAGTCAGCAACTCAACCCGGCTTATCCCTTCAAATTTGATTTTCTTGATCAGGATCTGGCTAACCTCTACAAAGGCGAACAACAGATGGGCAACATTTTTAACCTTTTTGCCGTGCTCGGTGTTTTTATCTCCTGCCTGGGTTTATATGGTCTGTCTGCCTTTATGGCCGAGCAGCGCACAAAAGAGATTGGTGTACGTAAAGTATTAGGTGCATCTGTGTTAAACCTGGTTTATTTACTATCCTCCGGCATTACCCGGCTGATCCTGATCGCTATAGCTATAGCCATACCACTTTCATGGTACGCTGTAAATGGTTGGCTAGCCGGTTTTGCGTATCATATTAGCGTTAGCTGGTTGGTATTCTTGCTCGCGGCCCTGGCAGCTTTGAGCATTGCCTGGCTTACGGTTAGTTACGAATCGGTAAAAGCTGCTATTGTTAATCCGATAAAGAGTTTGAGAAGTGAGTGAGTTTGGGTGTTTTGACCAGTTTTACGCAGAATTTTTGTTCGCGTGTTCTAATTTTTTGCGCGCACGCTTTTTTTAATATATTGATTATTAAATTTTTACGACCTTTTGTTCGCGAAAAAAAACACGTTTACTGACAAAATAGCGTCACCAATTTATTTTTTGCAAGTTTTTATCTTTGCGCAGACAACCCCGGCTTGCCGTGGCTAAGGAAAAGTCGCGTAGAAAACGAAGTTTCGCCAAAAGGGTCCGCCAGCGTTTTTAACTTCATTCCGTTTCTGTAGTTACAAACTAGTGGCATTGATAATTCGCAGATCGGAGTCCGCGAAAAGCGCGAAAATCTTAACGTTCTCTAAATACCCGTTAAACCCGTGTCCGGGCTGCTATACTCCATCAAATCCATTCAGCATGAAGCAACCTATTTTGTGTCTGCAATAAAAAGGGCAATCATTTTTTGAGGGTCCGTCAACCGGAGCATAGTGCCGCCGTCACTGTTGCAGATCCAGATTTCGTTGGATGGCCAGGCACCTTTTTTAAATGCAATCTTACTTCCGTCCGGGGAGTATTTGGCATAACCGATGCCGGGCAAAAGCTCGTGTTTATCGGACGGGTTAGTTACTTTCATTTGCCATAGATTGCCGCCCGCGCCGTAAATAATATCCATCCCATTGGGCGACCAAGCCGGGTAGTAGTTATGTGTGGAGTCGCTGGTGAGCTTAATGGTATTTTTACCATCACTATCAGCGATATAAATTTGATCCTTTTGGTCGCCTTTTTCATAATAATAAACAATCTTCTGCCCGTCAGGCGACCACTGCGGGTTAAATTCCTTGTATGGGCTTGTGGTCAGCCGTGCCTGTTCGGAGCCATCCGGATTCATTTTGTAGATCTCCTGGTTACCGTCGCGGTCGCTGATAAACACGATCTTTTTTCCATCAGGCGACCATGCGGGATGCATTTCGTGAAATCCGTTATTACTGAGCTTTTGCGGCTTCCGACCGTCTGCATCCATTACGTATATTTGAGGACTTCCGTCCCGGTCTGTCTGGAACGCGATTTTCTTTCCGTCCGGCGAGTATACAGGCCAGTCGTCATCAAATAAATTACTTGTAATGCGCTCCATCTTTAAGGTGCGGATGTCAATCGATCCTATCTCCCAAAGCCTCCTGTCGAAAACCCCTTTTTTCATCACAATAACCGAAAAACATAGTCTCGTGCCATCGGGGCTCCAGCTAAATGAATTATAAAAAACGGTAGTTTCTTTTAGTGAGGGATTTTGCCCACTCGCCACGATTATTAAACCGCTCAAAAACACAGTTAATAATATCTTCATCAGCATTATTTTAAAGGACACAAGTAAAGTTAAAGCAATAATATCAACCTTTTATGCTCTGCAATTTGTTTTCTCTGAAAATCTATAGCCAACCCATCAGTTGTAAAATCTGGGTTTTTAAGATTCAATTTCCAGCGTCAAATATATTTTACCATCTGTGCCTTCGGTTATTTCAACCCAGTCCAAATCAAGGTCGGTGATGTCGTGGCCGTAAATGCCGTATTTGCCATCTGTTTTATTCCTGTTTAATAGCTGGCCCCGTTCTTTAGGTGGAATGGTTTTTATAGTTGCAGTGGCTTCTTCCTCATCATAAACCTCATGATACTTTTGGCTGATCAGCATGATCAGCTGTTTTCGCGTAAGTCCTTTTCCATCGGTGCTGAGTTCGAAGGTGGCTTTGCTGGTTAGGGGATAATCAATGATGAGTGTAGCCTTTGAAAACTGAGCGACTATTTCGTCGGCATCAATCAAACTGTCTGTTTGCTTGCCCGGATCGGCGATGCTGATCCAGGGTATAATGCGGTCTTTAAAGACATTGGTATCGCTTTTACTTCCCTTCACCTTAAATTCAATTTTTGAGGGTAGGGTGGAAGTACTTTTCTGCACGTCCCCGCTAAAACGTATTACCACATTAAGCGTCAATACGGCGAGTATGACAATTGTGATTGCTATGAGTGAGGTTTTATATTTCATTTTTTTTATTTTCTTGTCTTCGCAGGCTTTGTGGTAAAGGGTCCGACGTTAAGTGTCAGTATGAAAATACTATAATTTATTTATTAATTTGCCTGAAGTTTTTGGAAATTGTTATTCAAATAGCTGGTTATTTATTCCGGTTATTGCGGTCCCAATAAACATTCAAAATAGCGTCCGCTGCGAGGGGCCTGTCGAAACAGAAATTACCGGCTACCTATCAGCGGAGCACGAGTCGCAATTTGCGCTTTTGGCCGGCGCGGCAGACTCGCACTTGAAAGAGTATTTATTCACTTATGAAGTATTTTATAGCTATAATATATTGTTTTTTGTTTGCGCAACAATCAAAATGTCAAACTGATGGGGCCGCGCAGATTGATGGAAATTATGCTCACTGGATTGGAGAACTACCCCCGAACATAAGTGCTTTTAAAATAGCCGACAGTTTACTTCGTGCAGATGATAGCTTACAAGTATTAAAAATAACCATTGGGGGCGATCATAACTTATCTATAAAGTTTGAACGATTTTATTATGCTGACAAAGAATGGAAGTATGATTCCAATCAAAACATCATACATCATATTACATCAGATCAATCTGGTGACTTATCCTCTCTATTTGAAAATCGAAGCTTAAACGAACATGAAACATATATTAAGGTAAAAGATTTAAATGGTACAACCAGCATACAAACTATATTTTACCTGATTGTTTATCGTGGGAAAATCATAAAAAGCCTAACCAGTTCAATTCCATATTCAGACATTTCAAAACATATTTACGAAGACGATAAAATATTTTCTCTTTTCAATGAAAAAAAATAAAAAGAGCTCGACCCACGCTGTATGAAGCTCGAACTTTTGTCTCAGCAGGGTCTCTCATAGATTTAAGTTAACCCATAAAATTCACCAAGGTAATTATAATAAAAATGCCCAATTCAGGCACCTTTGATAACACCAAACGTTCCGATGGAACGTAAAAAGATATTGAACATTATTTCTACCGACCATGCGTTCCTATGGAACGCCAAAAGTTGCAGCTTTCTCGTCCCATTAGGGACGGTTGGTGGGTAGTAGCAAATTGCGGAGAAGGTGATTTCGTTCCTTAGGAACGATTGGTGAAGAATCCGCTCCAATTTCCATAAATATAATTATGAGCATCGCAGTAATTATAGACAAAGTCGTTGAACTAATCGACATGAATGGTAAAGTCGACGTTTTTTACATGCCAATAGTATAATACCTAATAGCTGCTTTATTTACACCACCGCTGAAAAGTGCAAATGAAGGCGGAAAATCGACTATAATATCCTCTCACGATACTATTTGTTAACCCCAGGTGATAATTTTGATCTGATAACTCATTTGAATTTTATAACCAAAATATTTTTCAATTGATGACTTGCGTCGAAAAAATAATATCGAAATGTAAGCAGCAAATTAGAGAACTTAATAGATATCTGCGCTCTTCCTTATAAATTCAATCACAAGGTTGTAACACTACGCACTTCAAGCAATTGAATCATCATTGTGTTATATTACTCGTCATTAGGATAAATAAGCTGTCTGATAAGGTATCCATAAGATTTGCTAAATTTAACAGGAAATTTTGTTGTGGAAACATTTAACGCAGGGAATACGGATTCGCAAAGTTTATGCTGACGTGTCCTTAAACACAAATATACAAAACGATCCGAACCTGTTTCAGATGCTAATGAGTCAGTGCCAATAAGTGATGAAATTGGATTACAAAGTGGCATATTAAAACACCTTTGAAGCTGTTTGTTATGTCTGAAAAAATTTATTTTAATACTATCAAGTTGCCATATCTTTTTCCGATAGTTATAATGTAGTAATCCTTTTATTACCTTATAACTTTCTGGAAATTTAAATACTAAAATAAACCCGTGATCTAGTTGTGCTATAATTTGTTTTTTCGAGGGGTTTGATGCATCATCGAATTTATTTATTAAAAAGTCTGCCCGTGATATAAAAATGGAATCAACCGTAGCATATATAATTTGATTGCTTTGCCCGAAAATTTCATTAACGGTGAGAAAAAGACTTGCTAAAAGAATTATTTTTTTCATTGGAAATCTGGTAAATTACTTGGATTGACAACCTTACTTTTATCACCATGATTCGTATCGTCCCTTTGGACTTCAGGATGGCCCATTACCCTTAAAAATAAATTCTCCGTACGAATTGCATCTTCATGAGATTGTTGCTGGCCCCGCCCAATTAAGCATCCACGCTTAACCGATTTAACGTAATCTTTAATGAAACAAATATTCCCCCGGCTCCAACACTTTACCCTTAGTGGTTTTCATCCGTATCAGATCCTGCGCCACATTGTATTCATCAGCCAGGTAGTATCCCTTAATGGCATAATAGCCCTTTTTTAAGTGTAGCAACGCCTGTTGCGGTTCCGAATAGCGGTTTTTGCTCATGCTCATCACTTTTGTATTGTCGATCAACAGCAACGGACTATACTCAAAGCCCGATGTTATAACATAATCGTCTTCGGCATCAATTTTTATAAAACCATTAATTTTTACCCAGGTATTGGTGCCCTCGGGCGCCAGGGCAACGGGCTGCGGGAAGCTGAAAATGCCGGATGCTACTGGTGCAATGCTATCCAGTTTAGTGTAGTTTTTAATGGTTTTATACACCGAATGCGTTAAACCGGGCGCTGTTTCCCGTGGTTCAATGGCGGGGTTAATATCCACATGCTTTATGGTGGCTATTTGTTTAACGCGCTGATTGTTTAGCGTCCACGAGGTAAGGGTAGCCAGTTTGATACTGTCCTTCAGCGGCAAACGCATCAGCACAGGGAAGGTGCCAGGTTTTGCGGTGCTGTCGGGCATTTTGCCATCCAGCGCGTACCGTAACTGCGCGTGTTTTAAAGGATATTTTAGCGATAGCTGATAATCATGATGATTGGTAACCATACTCGGTATGCTATCGATATAAGGTAAGCAGGCGTTAAGGTTCCACAGTTTGAAGAAACCATACTGGTGGTTCATGTTATCGGCAAAGCGGGTAATGTCTTTACTTTCCCTGGGCGACCATCCGAGTTCGGCCGTAGCCAGCGCGCGGGGAAATACCATGTATTCGAGGTGTTCGCTCGTCGGTATCTTCTCGGTCCAGATATTACCCTGCACGCCGATGATGTATTTAGTTTCATCGGCGCTTAGCTTGTTGGATACCGGTTCGTAATTGTACACCATTTGCCAGGGCACTGTGGGGTTCCAGCCAATGGGTTCCAATAGTTCGTTACCCTGCGGCGCGTCGAAATACATATAGGGCAGGGGCGTCATCACCACCGGGTGCCGCATTTTGGCCGCCGCTATGCCGCCGGCTTCGCCCCGCCAGCTCATCACCGTTGCGGATTCGGCCAGTCCACCTTCCAGGATCTCGTCCCAGCCGACCAGCTTTTTATTTTTCGAGAGCAGGAATTTTTCAATCCTTTTGATGAAATAGCTTTGCACCTCGCGCACGTTTTTAAGTCCTTCTTTTTTCATCAGCGCTACGGCAACGGGGCTTTTCAGCCATTGGTCCATCTCCACCTCATCGCCACCGATGTGGATATAAGGGTTGGGGAAAAGGTCCATTACTTCGGTAAGCACATCCTCGTAAAAATGAAAGGTGTTTTCGCTGGGGTCAAGCATCTCCACGCGATGCTTCGCACCGGTCGAATCCTGGCAGCCCAGTTCCGGGTAAGCAAATACGGCCGCTTCGCTGTGGCCAGGCATTTCAATTTCAGGCAATATGGTCACAAACCTGTCAGCCGCGTATTTGATGATGTCGCGCACCTGGTCCTTGGTATAAAAGCCATCGCTGCCACCACCCACCAGGTTGCTTAGGGGGCGGTATTGCCCCGTTTTGGCAAAATCGCTTACGCGTGAGCCTATTTCGGTTAGTTTGGGGTATTTGTCAATCTGTATGCGCCAGCCTTCATCGTCGGTGAGGTGCCAGTGCAGCACATTCAGTTTGTAGTGCGCCATCACATCGATGTACTTTTTCACCTCATCAACATTAAAAAAATGGCGACTCACATCCAAACTAAGCCCCCGCCATTGAAAACGTGGGGCATCGGTAATGTCACATTCGGCCAACAATATTGGGGCTTTGCCATTTGCCGGTAGCATTTGCAAAAGCGATTGCACCCCATAAAATATCCCTTCGGCATCACCGCTGATATTGGTGGTATTGCGCGTCATCCGCAAATGATATGCGCCTTTGGTGTCCACGGCTTCGTTAATCAGCCGGATGGCGGCGATAGTCGGCTTTGTACGCAACCGTACATGAAGGCCGTAATTTTGGGCGAGGTAATTTTGCAGGTAGATGCCGGTGGAGCGGCTCTCCTCGTCAATCCCAATAACGGCATTGTTATTTAAAATAAAATGCCCCTTTTTGGCGGCTATTTCCGCAGGACGCGGAATGATATGGTACTGCGCCTGCGCCTTGTTGAAATAAAAAAAGCAGCATATCGCCACGAAAAATAATATTGGGCGGGCAATGTTTTTCGAACTCATATTTTGATAGTGATCTTTTTTAGGTAGAGGATCCAGATAGGTACAAATATGATGAGCACCATTAAAATAGCGCCTGCCAGCGAGGCATTTACCGGCGACAAATAAGGCACAAACAGGTGGTTGTACAAATATCCCCATAAATTATCCTTATGCCCGTTGGAGGTAACCGGGATAATGGATAACAGCATGGGTATAATATCGGCCAGTACATAGGTAGTAATGGCATTGCGGCCAAAGGCCACAAACGGCGGTATCAGTTTCCGGTAGCCTTTTATGTCGATTACCCAGTAACTCAACGACAGCATCACGATGGTGATACCCGAAGTATATAAAACAAAGGAGCTTGTCCACAACGCTTTATTGATAGGGAAGAAGATATTCCATATTAATCCGGCGATGATCAGCAATGCGCCGGCCCCTGTCATCCTGAATATCTGCCGGCTGGTTTTCAGATTATCTTTTTTAAGCCAGGTGCCTGTTAATACCCCCAGAAGGCAAGTGCCTATGGCCGGTATAGTGCCCAGCAGGCCTTCAGGGTCCCAGGTTTTTGATTGCGACCATAAGTGGTTGGTCGTAAAAACGGTTCTATCCACCCAGGCGCCCAAATTGGTAGTGGGTTCCAGGTTGGCCGGCCCAACGCCGGGTACAGGTACCAGCGTCATCAGCAAATAATAAATAACCAGGCACGATGTAGCGATAATTGCCTGCGTACGGGTATTGCTTTTAATAAACAGCAAAGCCGTAATGCCATAAACAACCGCAATGCGCTGCAACACGCCAGGGATGCGTAAATGCGCAAAACCTACACCCGCAATCAGCGGAAAGCACATACCCAGTGCAAAAATGATGAGCGTGCGGCGCAAAATAGAGAGCATTAATTTACCCTGCGGCCCGTCTTTTTTATTTTGCAGCGCATACACTACCGATACGCCAACCATAAACAAAAAGAAAGGGAACACCAGGTCGGTAGGGGTACAGCCGTTCCATTTGGAATGTTCAAGCGGGGGGTAAATATGGCCCCAATCGCCGGGATCGTTTACCAGCAGCATCATGGCCACCGTCAGTCCACGTAAAAAATCGAGCGACAACAGCCTTTTATCGGCTATTTTGTCGCCTGTTGCTTTTTTGTCGGTTATGCTGCTCTCCATTAATTATATTTGTTTTTAAAGATTTAGTACTATCAATCAGCCGGTAAGCTAATGTACTATTATTTTTATTTAGTGATCGTAAAACGGTTAATGTAACAAAAACAAGACATGCTCAATCAGCCTTATCCAAAAATGTATTTATACCGCCGGTTGGTACAGGCCAAACTTTTTATTGATGCCCATTATGCCGAAGCTATCGACCTGGATATTATAGCCGATGAAGCCTGGTTTTCGAAATTTCACTTCATCAAGCTGTTTAAAAGCATTTACAGCAAAACGCCGCACCAGTATTTAACTTATGTAAGGGTTGAAAAATCAATGGAGCTGTTAAATATGGCTATGCCCGTGTCCGAAGTTTGCTATGCCGTTGGGTTCGAAAGCCTGAGTTCATTTAGCGGCTTATTTAAACGGGTGGTTGGCATTACGCCCTCGGCTTACCTGGCGCAGCAGCAACAGTTAAAGGCACAAATACAAAAGGCGCCCTTAACCTTTATCCCCGGTTGTTTTGCAGAAAGTTATGGCTGGATGAAAAAATAACAATTTTCGAGAAACGAAGACCGAGTTTATTGCCGTGCTTTGATATAAATTAACCAACCCAAACATGATAACTAAAATGACACATGCAAGCGTGCTGGTACTTGACCAGGCAAGCGCCCGCGATTTTTACACCAATAAACTTGGCTTTAAAATAGTAACTGATGTACCTATGGGCCCCAATGACAACTGGCTTACCGTTGCGGCTCCCGGTCAGCCGGGTTTGGAGATTGTTTTGGCGCCGGTAACGCGCAGTATGTTTTCTAAAGAAACCAGCGAGGCGCTGGCCGAACTCATTAAAAAAGGAACCTTCGGCGTTGCAGTTTTTACCTGCGATGATATTTTTGCCACTTATGAGGAGATGAAAGCAAAAGGCGTGGAATTTACCAAAGCGCCGGTAAAGGAGTTTTATGGTACCGAAGCCATTTTTAAGGACGACTCGGGTAATTGGTTTTCATTGGCACAACTAAACTAATCCTAAACAGATGAAAACAATATTTGATAAAGCGGCAAGGGAAGAAGTAATTGCCCGCATAAATGCGCTGAACGAAAGCGCGCAGGCACAATGGGGTAAAATGAATGAGTACCAAATGCTGGAGCATCTTGCCCGTTGGGAAGAAATGATTGCCGGAACCCTGCCATGCAAAAGATCATTCCTGGGTAGTATTTTTGGTAAAATGGCGCTGAAAGATTTTTTAAAGGAGGATAAACCACTCCGGATGAATTCGCCCAGCAGCCCGGAACTGGTGGTGCATGAAAATGATGGCAGCGTACGTGCCGGGAAGGATAAACTTATTGCGCTGATTGAGGGAAACGCCAATTATCCGCATGCAACTTTTATCCATCCCTTCTTCGGCGAAATGACGAAAGACGAGATTGGCTGCCTGGCTTACCGGCACCTTGATCATCATTTGCGGCAGTTTAACGGCTGATGGAAAAAAGTCCGGCATGGATAAGGCCTGTATTATTAAAATATATGGGCCTATAATTAGCTTCCATATTAAATAAGATTAGCTACCTTTAGGGCTTATTATCCATCGTTTCCGGGCAAAAAAATGAAGGTTTTTTCTCAATTAAAGAAAAACTTAAAACAAGATTTCTCCTTACTTAAACAAATAAAAGTTGCACTGCTGGGCGATACTGCTACGCAGTTTTTAAACCAGGCATTGCGCGGCACCGGCTACGACTACGGCTTTGACCTGCAAATTTGGGAGGCCGATTTTAACCAGATTGAGCGGCAGGTTTTCGATACAGCATCTGAACTATATGCCTTTAATCCTGATATTGTTATCATATTCCGGTCGGCGCACAAGCTTGTAACTACTCACAGTAAACTCAACCCTGCACAGTATGTTACTCTTGCCAATACGGAACTGGATTTAATTGAAAGCCTGGTGAATACCCTTAATGCGCAACTGAAGGCACAGGTTATCTACTTTAATTATTCGGAGATTGACGATGGGGTTTTTGGCAGTTATGCCAATAAAACCGAAGCTTCGTTTTTGTTCCAGTTGCGGAAGTTAAATTTTGAGCTGATGACGCTGGCAGCCAAAATGTCCGGGCTATATATTTGCGATCTTTCCTCCATACAAAACCGCGTAGGCAAAACGGTGATGTTTCAGCCGTCGATTTATATCAACTCCGAAATGGTTTTGAGTATCGATGCCCTACCGGAAATTGCAGCAAGAAATCTTGACATTATCGCCGCTATCAACGGGAAATTTAAAAAGTGCCTGGTGCTCGATCTGGATAATACCCTTTGGGGAGGGATAATAGGGGACGACGGCATCGAGAAGATCCAACTGGGCACGCTGGGCATAGGGAAAGCATTTACCGAATTCCAGTACTGGATAAAAAAGCTGAAGAACCGCGGCATCATACTGGCCGTCTGCAGCAAAAATACAGAAGCGATTGCCAAAGAACCGTTCGAAAATCACCCGGATATGGTGCTGCATTTAGATGATATTGCCGTTTTTGTAGCCAACTGGGAAAACAAGGTGGATAATATCCGGTACATTCAGCAGGTTTTAAATATCGGGTTCGATTCGATGGTATTTTTGGATGATAATCCTTTTGAAAGAAATATCGTTCGCGAAGGTATCCCTGAATTAACCGTACCAGAACTCCCCGAAGACCCGGCGGAATACCTGGAGTACCTCTATTCACTGAATTTATTTGAAACTGTTTCCTTTTCGGAAGCTGACGCCGCCCGGACAGCCCAATACCAAAACCAGGCGAAGATGCTGCAGGTACAGCAAACTTTTAACAACGAGGACGATTTTTTAAAAAGCCTCGATATGAAATCGCTGGTTGAGCCTTTTAATAAATTTAATACGCCTCGGGTATCGCAATTGTCGCAGCGGTCAAACCAGTTTAATTTACGTACGGTACGCTACACGGAGCAGGATATTGAAGCCATACTTAACGATGAAAACTATTTTACCTTTGCCTTTACGCTGGAGGACAAGTTTGGCGACAATGGTTTAATCTGTATGATCATCCTCAAAAAAGACGCACAGGAAACTTTGTTTATTGATACCTGGCTGATGAGTTGCCGGGTTCTGAAAAGAGGAATGGAGGCATTTGTTTTAAACACGATAGTTGATTTTGCCCGAAGCAACGGATATGGCTGGCTAAAAGGGGAGTATTTGCCCACGGCAAAAAACGAGATGGTTAAAGATCATTACCAAAACCTGGGCTTTCAGCAAAAAGCGGGATATTGGTTGCTGGATGTTAATGGTTATCAGCACAAAACCTGTTTTATCATCCCAAAATAACGCAAATGGAAAAACAAGATATACTGAAAACAGTAAACGCGGTGTTTATTGATACACTCGATAATGAAGACATCGTGTTAAGTTACGACACCACTGCAAACGATGTGGAGGATTGGGATTCGCTCAACCATATTCAATTGGTAGTGGCTATTGAAAAGCAATTTAAAATACGTTTTACTTCGCATGAAATCCAAAGCTGGAAAAACGTTGGCGAAATGATAGATTGTATACAAACCAAAGTATAATGCAGCTTACTGTTGGCGATAAATTCACTGAAAAGTTTATTGTAAGCCCGGTGGTTTACGAGGGCTTTATTTCGATATTTAAAGACAAAAATCCGCTGCATACCGATGAGTCCTTTGCTATGGGGCATGGCTTTAAAGGGCTGGTAATGCACGGTAACATACTGAATGGCTTTTTATCTTTTTTTATTGGCGAGTGTTTGCCGGGTAAAAACGTGATCATCCACTCGCAGGAAATTCAATATAAAAACCCTGTATATTTAAACGATGAATTACTGCTGACTGCCGAAGTAACGGGGATATATGAATCGGTTGGGGTTGTGGAATTTAAATTCAACTTTAAAAACAGCGATGCGCTAATGGTTGCCAAAGGGAAAATTCAAATAGGCTTACTTAAATGAATATATTAATTACCGGCGGAGCTTCCGGGCTGGGTGAAGCAATTACCCGCAGGCTTGCAGCCGGAGGAGCGGATAAAGTTTTTTTCACCTATAACCGGTCCGAAGAAAAGGCCCGGGCAATTGAAGCAGAATTTGAAAATGCCAGCGCCATCCAATGTGATTTTACTGATGAGACATCCCTGAACAGCCTGGTGAATTTAATACCTTCACTGGATCTTTCAGTATTAATAAACAATGCCTGGACAGGCACTTTTATCGACACTCATTTTCACAAAACCCGTGTTGCTGATTTTGCCACTGGTTTTTCTCAAAACATATTGCCAACCATCAGCACTACCCAGGCTGCAATTAATGCCTTCCGGAAAAAAAAGTCGGGGAAGATCATTACCATTCTCACAGCAGCACTGTCAGAAACACCGCCGATAGGATCGTCGGTTTATGTTGCCAGCAAGGCCTATTTGCAAAAACTGACTGAATTTTGGGGCTTTGAAAATAGCAAGTACAACATCACATCCAATGCCGTTTCGCCGTCATTGATGTTAACCGGCCTAACCGCCTCCATTGATGAAAGACTAATAGAGCAAATGACGCAAAATCAACCGTTGCTTACGACGACAGAAGTTGCCGAAAAGGTTGCCTTTTTAATTGATGCCGGGCCGGAGGTAAACGGTACTAACATGGTTATTAATTCAGCCACTAATAGTAAATAACAATGCTTTTTAACTCACAATCGTTTGCGTTGTTTTTTGTTGTGGTGTTCCTGTTATACTGGCTTGTTTTTAGCAAAAGCGTCAACCTGCAAAACATATTGCTGTTGCTGTGCAGTTATATCTTCTACAGCTTTTGGGACTGGCGTTTTTTGTCGCTGCTTATCTTAACCTCGTTTATAAACTACGCCCTTGGGCACAGTATAGCAAAATCAAATAGCCTGAAGTCCAAAAGGTTGTTTCTCCGTATCGGCGTGGTGCTGTCATTGGGCACCCTGATCTACTTTAAGTATGTTAACTTTTTTATAGCCTCGTTTGCGGGGTTGTTCGCCAGGCTTGGTGTTCGTATCGATCTGTACCTGGCCAATATCATACTCCCGCTCGGGATCAGCTTTTTTACTTTCCGTACACTGAGTTACCTTATCGATATCCATCGCGGAAAAATTCAACCGGCAACGGACTGGGTTACATTTTTTTTGTTTGTGGCGTTTTTCCCAAGCTTAATCTCGGGGCCAATTGATAAAGCGGGCATGCTGATGCCGCAACTGGATAAAAAACGAATTTTTAATGCTGATAACGCCATCGATGGGCTAAGGCAAATCCTTTGGGGGCTTTTTAAAAAAACGGTGATAGCCGATAATTGCGCATTGATAACAAACCCCGTTTTCGATAACTACCATACGTTGCCTGCCAGTACCCTGCTCATCAGCATATTTTTGTACACCATCCAAATTTATGCGGATTTTTCGGGGTATTCGGATATGGCCATCGGCGTGGCCCGTTTGCTGGGGATAAACATTACCCGCAATTTCGATTTTCCTTTTTTCGCCCAAAACATTGCTGAGTTTTGGCGTAAATGGCACATTTCGCTCACGGCGTGGTTAACCGAATATGTGTTTACGCCGCTGAGTATTTCCTTCCGCGACTATGGGAAGTTTGGGCTGGTTGCTGCCATCCTCGTCAACTTCACCCTTATAGGCATCTGGCATGGCGCAAACTGGACTTTCGTTTTATTCGGGTTTTTGCATGGCTGTTATTATATACCGCTCATCATCAGCGGCAATCTCAACAAAAAAAAGAAGCTGACCAAAGGGAAATGGTTACCAACGTTTAAGGAGACCATCAACATAAAACTTACCTTCCTGCTGGTAATGTTTACCTTCGTGATCTTCCGCAGCTATACTGTTGCCCAGGCAGCAGATATTTACCGCTCGTTATTTTCGCGAAGCCTTTTCCAGGCACCGGCTTTCCAGGCAACCAATGTTGTGCAGCATACCTTCATTTTTATCATTTTCCTTTTTGTTATAGAGTGGTGGGGCCGCGATGGGCAGTACGCCCTGGCGGATATTGGCAGTAAGTGGCACCCGGTAGCCAGGTGGTCGTTTTACTATGCGGCAGTTATGCTTATTTTTTTATTTGCAGGCTCCGGTCAGCAGTTTATTTATTTTCAGTTTTAAATGAATCGGTTTTTATTAAGGTTGTTGTTCTTTCTTGTGCCGATTGTGCTGGTAGCCATCGGGGCCGACAGCTTTATTTCCAAAAACCTGCGCAAATCAAACACTGGTGAAAATCCCGACTGGCGCGATATTTATGACGGAACAATTAATTCGGATGTCTTGATATACGGCTCGTCACGCGCCTGGCAGATTATCGATCCGCAAATTATAGCTGATAGCCTGCACCAAAGCACCTACAACCTGGGCATACAGGCTCACAACTTTTGGATGCAATACCTGCGCCACCGTTTATTATTAAAGTACAACAAGAAGCCGAAACTGATTATCCAGTCCCTTGATTTCCTGACTTTTCAAAAACGATTGGATTTGTACGATCCCGGCCAGTTTTTACCCTATATGCTTGATGATACGCTTATTGAAAAATACACAGCGGGTTACAAAGGCTATACTTATTTTGATCATTTTGTGCCGATGGCGAGGTATTATGGCCAGGTGCTTTATATTCACCGGGCATTCACACTGTTTAAGAGCAAAACGCCTGAGGCACCCGACAGGGTGAGGGGATATGCCGCTTACGATATGCCTTTTGAAAATGTATTTACCGATGGGAAGCTTAAAATTAAATCGTACCAGATACAGTTTGATACAGCAACCATTAAGCTTTTTGACAGTTATTTAGCCGAATGCCAAAAAAACAACATCAAAGTGGTTTTTGTTTATGTGCCCGAATATGTTGCAGGTCAGCGTTTTGTGGGTAACCGCAATGAGCTTTTTAGTTTGATAGACCATTTTAGCCGGAAATATAAAGTGCCGTTTTATGATTATTCAAAAGATGCGATGTGTTCGGATACTGCCTGGTTTTACAATTCGGAACATTTGAATAAAAAAGGTTCGCAGCTGTTCTCAAGAAAACTTGCCGCAGATTTAAAGCGCGGCGTCACACCATAATTCCTGTTATTTATTTGCATTAGAAAATCCGAATTCCGGAATCCAAAAACTATCTTTGAACTATCATGAGCATCAAAAACATCGCCCTTGTTGCCGGCGGTTTTACCGGCGAATACGAAGTATCCATCAATAGCGCTAAAAATATTGCTGCAAGTTTAAACCCGGATAAGTATAAGGTTTATACCATCCTGTTTAATCGCGACCGCTGGTTTCATGAGTATGCCGGCGGGAATGTTGATGTAGATAAAAACGACTTCAGTATCACCATTGGTGGTGAAAAGATAAAATTTGATTTTGCTTTTATTACTGTCCACGGAACACCGGGAGAAGACGGCAAACTACAAGGTTACCTGGATATGTTAAGCATACCCTATAATACCTGCGATGCCACAACGTCGGCCATCACCATGAATAAGGCTTATACCAAAGCGCTTGTGGAAGGTATTCATGGGTTGCATACTGCACGCTCGTTACGCCTGTTTGACCGCGATATGCACGATGTGGCTATTATTGCTGCCAAACTAAAGTTCCCTTTATTTATAAAACCCAACAACGGTGGCAGCAGTGTGGGTATGAGTAAAGTGTACAATGCCGCCGGTTTGCCGGATGCTTTAAGCAAGGCATTTCACGAGGATAGTCAAATCTTGGTCGAAGAATTTATAAAAGGGCGTGAGTTTAGCAGGGGAGTGGCCAGCCTGCATGGTAAAATTGTTGTGCTGCCCGCTACCGAGATCATCAGCTCAAAAGATTTTTTTGATTACGAGGCCAAATATTCGCCGGGCGTATCAAAAGAAATAACACCTGCTGATTTACCCGAAGCCAAAAACGACGAAATTGCCGAAATATTAACCGAAATATATGTCCGCCTGAACTGCAAAGGCATGGTACGTATTGATTTTATTTTACTGGAAGGAACCATGGACTTTTACTTTATCGAAGTAAATACAACTCCTGGCCAGTCGGCTGCCAGTTTAATACCTCAGCAGGTAAGGGCGGCAGGAATGGATTTGGGCGAGTTTTACGGCACGCTGATAGAAGGCGCTGGTAATTAGGCTAACCGGCGGGCGTAAACGCAGATTGCGTTCGGAACATACAGGATTTTACGAAGTTGGCTTTTTTAGCATATGAAACTCGTTGATTGAGTTAGCCGCGGGCTTATTACGGACCAAATTTTAATTTGATTGTTGCGTTATAAGAAGTATTTTCGTAAAACCTGACTAAGCCCCAAGTATAAATCCTTTTTATGATAAAACTCCGGAATGCATGTTTCCTGGCGATACTGTTGCTATTTTGCTGCAGAAAGCCGTATAACCCGCCGGCTTCGTCGACCACAAACAGTTACCTGGTGGTGGAGGGCGTGATTAACTCGGGGAGCGATTCTACCATAATCAAACTGAGCAAAACAGTTAAACTTAATGCCGGGGTAACCATAAACCCTTTACCGGGCGCAACGGTTACTGTTGAAGGCAGCCAGAGTAGTACCTGGCCACTGGCTGATGACGGAAAAGGAAATTACATTTCCACTGGCCTTAATCTTTCCAGTTCGCAGCAATACCGTTTACGGATAAGAACAGCTGATGGCAGTCAATATGTGTCGGATTTCGAGCCGGTAAAACCAACGCCGCCTATTGATAGCATTGGTTTTATTATACAAAATGATGGTGTACAGTTATATGTAAACGCCCATGACCCGGCCAATAATACCCGCTATTATCGTTGGGATTACCAGGAAACATGGATATTTCACGCAGATTATTTATCGCTTAGTGTGCTTGACACCAACACAAATAAAATTGTTTATCGCAGAGATGATCAAAAGGTTTATTTTTGTTTTGCTCACGGCAGTTCGTCCAGTATCCTCCTAGGGTCTACTGCCAAGTTAACCCAGGACGTTGTTTATCAGGGCCCTATAACCAAAATTCCGCTTTCATCCGAAAAACTGGAGTCGAAATATTCCATTTTGTTAAGGCAATATGCGCTAACACCCGATGCTTATACTTTTTACACAAACCTGAAAAAAAACACCGAACAACTTGGCAGCATTTTTGATGCGCAGCCATCGCAATTAACCGGTAATATTCATAATGTCGCCGATGCCGGACAGCCAGTTATAGGTTTTATTACAGTGACAAACGTGCAGTCGAAGCGGATATTTATTCCCAGTACCGAACTTCCTGCAAATAATTCGTCGGTTTATCCTTATAAATGCGAACAAGACACTGCTTTGTTGGCCGATAAAGATGGTTTTAACCAGGCGCAGAATATCCTGATAACTCCGCCGCGTTATTATGAGGCAACAGTACCTTTGAGTGCCCCGGGTGGCGGCATATATGCCTATCTGTACAGTACGCCTATCTGTATGGATTGTACGCTGCGTGGCTTTACGCAAACTCCGCCATTTTGGAAATAACGTAACATTATTGAGGTTTTCGTTCCGTTTTAAGAATTCAATAGGCCTAAATGATATATTTGTGGTTATACCTATGCGTTGCCATTACAAAACTTAATGAAAAACAGCCACCTTTATGAAGAAAACCTGTAGTGCCTTTTACCTGTTGATGCTATGTTTATTTTGCTGTAAAAAGCCCTACAATCCACCTGTTATCGCTTCAACAAACAGTTATCTTGTGGTCGAAGGCATCATTAATTCGGGAAATGATTCAACCAGTATAAAACTAAGTAAGACAGTTAACCTTAATTCGGCTATTACGCTTAACCCACTTTTAGGCGCAACTGTTACCGTTGAAAGCGACCAGCATAATTCATATCAGCTTATTGACTTTCGTAACAATGGTACCTATGCTTCGCCCGCACTTAACCTGGTGGCAACGCAAAAATACCGCCTCAATATAAATACGCCCGATGGGCACCACTACCTCTCGGATTACGTTGCTGTTAAAAACACCCCGCCTATTGATAGCATTGGTTATACGATAAAGGACGGCGCTGCACAGTTGTACTTAAATACCCACGACCCTTCAAACAACACCCGGTACTACCGCTGGGATTACCGCGAGGACTGGATATTTCATGCAAAATACAGGTCGGAATATATGCTCAACACGGCTACCAGCACAATTGTGCCGCGGCCGCTAAGTCAGCAGATCTACTATTGTTACGCAAATGACCTTTCATCGCACCTGTTGTTAAATTCAACCGCAAAATTAGTGAAAGACGTTGTGTACCAAACCCCGTTAACCAACGTGCCATTAAATTCGGAGAAACTGGAACTCACCTATTCCATATATGTTAAGCAATATGCCCTAACGCCCGATGCTTACCAGTTTTACCTGAACATGCAAAAAAACACCGAGCAACTGGGCAGCATTTTTGATGCCCAGCCCTCGCAACTGGCAGGCAATATCCATAATGTAACCAATCCAAATGAGCCGGTAGTAGGTTATATTTCGGTAACCAACAGCCAGTCGAAGATCTTTTACCTGACAAGCGCCATTGTGCCGTTAGGTACAAATCCCACATATCCGTACAATTGCGAACAGGATACAGCTTTATACCGTAATAAACAGGGTTATAATGATGTTCAGAATGTCCTGATTGACCAACCGATAACAGATTTACCAACAGACGCGCTTTTTACGCCGATGGGAGTTATCTACGGTTTTTTGTATAGTTCGATTGACTGTACTGATTGTACATTGAGGGGTACTTTGCAAAAGCCTCCTTTTTGGAAATAGAATGGAGTCTGGAAGTCCGGAAGTCCGAAAGTCCGAAAGTCCGGAAATCAGGAAGTCCGAAAGTCCGAAAGTCCGGAAGTCTGGAAGTCCGGAAGTCTGAAAGTCCGAAAGTCCGAAAGTCCGGAAATCAGGAAGTCCGAAAGTCCGGAAGTCCGAAAGTCCGAAAGGATTTTTGTGTTGGGAGTTCTAAGTTAATTGTGGGCTGCAGAAGCGGGATTAATTGAATTTAGCTAATAATCAAAAGCCGGGAGTTGATATGCTCCCGGCTTCTGATTATATTTCTTCACGGCGATCAATTATTTATTTCGCGGGTCAGGCTTGGCTTTTAGCTCATATTCTTTGGGTGGTGTTCCGCCCAGCAGGTTCTTAACAAAATAATCCCAGCGGCGGCGCATCATGTACGGCGAGTAACCACCGTAACCATGTGCGCTGTTCGGGAAAACCACCAGGTCATAGTCTTTATTAGCCCTTTCCAAGGCCTCCACAACCAGCAGGGTATTCTGAGGCGGTACGTTGTCATCCATCAGGCCGTGGGCAAGCATTAATTTGCCTTTCAGGTTTTTAGCATAGTTTTCGTTTGCCTGTGCATCGTAGTTTGAGTTAGCGGCTAAACCGTCGTAGCGTTCGCCCCAGTCGTCCTCGTAGTTGCGGTTGTCGTGGTTACCCGATTCGGATATCCCTACTTTAAAGAAATCAGGATAACGGAACATAGCTGCTGCCGTTGCAAAACCGCCACCCGAGTGGCCCCATATACCAACACGGGTTGTATCCATATAAGGGTATTTTTGCGCCAATTGCTTAATGCCGGCAATCTGGTCGGGCAGGGTATTTTCCGCCATATTGCCGTAGCTCATATCGTGAAAGCTTTTGGAGCGCAGCGGGTTGCTGGTACCTTCAATAGCTACCACTACAAAACCCAATTCGGCAAGCGCCTGGTTATCGCCACGCGAAGCCGCAAAACCCCAGCTGCCAACGCTGCCGCCCTGCGGACCAGGGTAGATGTAATCAACTACCGGGTATTTTTTATTTGGATCGAGGTTGGTTGGGGTAAATACCAAACCGTAAATATCGGTTTTACCATCTGCTGCCTTTAAGGCTACAGGTGTAACCGCTTTCCATCCCGAAGCCTGCAGTCTCGAAACATCAGCCTTTTCAACCTCAGTCAGCAGTTTTCCGTTCAGGTCCCTGAAAACAGTAACCGGCGGAACATCGGGTTTTGAGTAGCTATCAATAAAATAGTTTTTTGATGGCGATAAAGTAATTTCATGATTGCCTTCCTCAGGCGTTAATAAAGTTAGATGTTTACCATCAAAGCCAACTTTGTAAAACTGGCTGAAGTAGGGGTTCTCTGCTTCGTGGCCATCGGACATGAAATAAATTTCACGGTTTTTTTCATCAATTTTGAGTATTTGCGTCACCACCCAATCGCCTTTGGTAATTTGGTTTTTTACCTTGCCTGTGGCAGCATCATATAAGTACAGGTGTCCCCAGTTGTCACGCTCGGAGAACCAGATAATTTCATTGGTTTTTTGCAGATATTTCCAGTTGATGGTGCCCCAGCCTGATTCATACTGTGTAGGCACATCTTCTTCAAAAACTTCGCGTACAGCACCTGTTGAAGCATCAGCAATGCGGAATTTTTCCTGTTTGTGATCGCGCGAGGTTGATACGAAGGCAAACTGGGTTGCATCGTCGCTCCAGTCGGCATCATCAAAAGCGCCGCTGCTGGCAATATCGTCGCTCAAAGTAGCGCGGTGCGGGTCGGGCGGAATCTGGAAGGGGATCACTTTAGCATTATCAACATCAATGATCACCCTTTGGATGGTAATGATGTTTTTATCGCCGGGCAGCGGGTATTTCCATGCTTTTAGCGTTGGCTTGCCAACATTGGTGGTTACCAGGTACATGTCGCTGGCGTTGCGCTGGTCCTGTTTAAAAGTGGCTATCTTTTTTGAGTCGGGCGACCATGCCATAATCGGGCCTTCGCCTTGTTTCCAGCCGGCATTATCGGTGGCATAGCCAAAATCCTTTATGCCATCGGTGGTTAACTGCGTTTCTTTTTTGGTTGCAACATCGCGCACCCATAGGTTATAGTCGCGCAAAAAAGCTGCTCTTTTACCATCCGGCGATAACATATCGTTACCGCGACCGCCGCGTGTACGCCTTCCGGACTGAAAGCCACTTGCCGATCCGCTCACTTTTTCATCATCGGGTACACATTCGTAGCTTTTTAAATCACATTTCCACTGCTTGCCTTCGGTCGTAAAAACAATTGCCGAATTATCGGGTGTGTAACTAAACGAACGGAAGGGCAGCATCAGGGCATTGTACGTTTTGCCGGTAGCAGCGCCAAGTGATGCGGCTACTTTCGACTGGTCAAACGCTGCAGACCTTGTTTTTTTAACCGGATCAACCAGGATAAACTCGCTGCCCTGTGCGTTAAGATCGCGGAACCAAAATTTGTCGCCCGGAAGCCAGTTGGGATTAACGCTACCGTGGTCAATCAGCGGCGCGGTATTGTAGCTTAAAAAGCTTTCGGCATGCTGGTAATCTTTTGCCGTTAAAACGGGCCCTTGCTGCGCACTGGCAGCCAACGCCAATGCCACCCCCGTTAGCGTAAGTGAAAATTTACTCATGTTCTGTACAATAAATAATAAGTCAGTTGAAACAGTCCAAATTACTGCAAATAAATACCGTTTTGCAAATGGTGATTAGTAACGGGGTTGTGACAGAAAAAGGCGGGTTTAGCCTTTTACAATAATATGTAATTACTTTGCATTCAATTGGTCAGCGGTCAATTTGCCGGGTGATAGTTTCATCGGTTATTTTATCATCATCGGCTAAAAGGAGTGCTTTGCTTATGATGATAGAAAGGCCGTTGTCGCCTTCAAACGGCAGGAATACATTATCGGGACTTGTTTTTCCCGGCCTGTCGGCTACAATGCAAAGGTATTGGTCATTAGGTTCCATCAGGATATTGGTACTGCCTATATGGATCTTATAAACGCGTTTCTTGCCTTTTACTACCAGGAATTTACCGTCGATACGTGCAACCTTCGCTATTTTTAAACGCGGAAGCAGGCGTTCCAGGATCTCTTTTCGGCCTTTTGCCACTTCGTTTAAATCGCCAAAAGAGTAGGAGTTCCAGTAATCACGATAACCGGGCAAGCCACCGCTATCGCGCCAGGTTGGGTCGTTGCCAACACTTGCAACGCCTACAAACAAGTCGACGTCGCGCATCACTTCGGAGAATATAACAGCAGGAATATCCACCAGGTTGAGGAGAACATTCTGGCTGTTTTTAAACCTCACCTGGTCGGTGGATATATAATTAAATATGCCGGTTTGATTTATCTCATCCCGGGCGTTTACGGCATCTACCCAATACTCAACTACCAGTTGATTTTCTTTTAGATAGAGCTTTGCCGGCACGTCAACGCCACCATCAAATGCACCCTGGAGCGCATATCGCCACCCCCTTGCCTTGGCTAAGGAGTTAAATTGATGCTGTTTTAAAATATGCCCGGCCATACGGTTGCTGTAGGTGCGGGTGTTTAATTCGGCATCCGTTAGCAGGTATATTTCCCGGAAGGCCTGCTTTAATGGCTGCTGCAGCTGTTTTTCAATTAAAAAAGTCCGCCATTGCTGCACGTTAGCCAGGGTATCCAACACGGGATGCCATAAAGAAACCAGGTGACTTTCGCCGGGATGATATTGTTTGCCCGAATGATCTGTCCAGTTGCCGTCTAAATAAATAGAATCAAAGCTTTCATCTTCCTTTTCAAAATGCCAGATCAGTTTATGACTTATAAAGGAAACCAGGCCATGATCGAAGTAGTTTTCGTTGAAATGCTGCCATGACATTTTTCCGGTGGACCGGAAACGCTGATCAAAACGATCGCGCTGCGTGCTTAATGATGCTTCAATTGCTTTACAGGTAGCTTTCAGCTTTTTTAATTCGGCTGCCTGCTTTTCCTTCACTATGGCCGGATCGGCAGCCTGGGTTGAGCCATCCTTTTTATGCCAAACCAAATTTACTTTGCCCACCTTTTCAATGCTGACTTCAGCCTTAAAGCCTTCCAGTTCGAGCGTAAACTTGCCATTTGCTAATCCAAAATCGTCAACGGCCAGGTCCTCAATAGCCTCAACCGAAACACCGCGGTCGGTAGCAGCAGCGGCAATATATTTTTCAATTAAAGCTTGCGTACCCGCCTGTTTCACTCGAAGTCTCAACCTCGACAAGTGGCTCACCCCTTCGAGCCCCGGGCTTTTAAAAAGCGTATAAACACAAGCATTGCCCAGGATAGTGCAGGTTTGTCCTATGCCGGGTATTTTGCGGTAAGCTCTGTCGGCAACGGCAGCTATAGCCTGCAGCAGTTCGGTATCTGCAACTTCGGTAGATAGCCATAAAAAGCCTTTCATGCAATCGGCGTTTACAGGCACCACAAAAATATGCGTTATATAATATACATCATTTGTAAGCCTTTCCTTTAAGCGGCTGATAAAGTTAAGCCAGTTTAAAACCATTTCCCTGAATTTTGCTTCGCCCAAACCACTGATCAACGATTTGCCTTCGTCCATGAATTTTTTTGACGGGGCCGAGCCGTTTGCTTTCTGGCAAAGCTCCATTAACTTATTCCAATCAAGCCGCTCAGCAGGAGGGAGGTCGTCCAGCATTTTATTGGCGTAGGCAGCAAAATCATCATCACCTAAAAAGTAAACCGGTTTTACCGCATTTTCATTGTCGCCTTTAAATAGTAAAACATCAATTTGCTCAATCAGCTTTATCGCGTCTTTCCTTTCAGCAAACATTTTTTTTGCTTCCGAAATGGCATTTTTCAGGTCTACCAATGCTTGTTCCACGGGTTGCGGAACCGGTTTGCCCTTATACTTTTTCTGGACTATTGCCACCAGGCTTTTTAACGGCCATTGCGTAACGCCCAAATACTTATTTTTGTTGACATTGATAAAAGATGCGGAAAGCCGGCAGATCTCTGCTTCCTCCATGTCCAGCTTCGAACGTAACAACTGTTCGATGAAAGTTTTGCTGATATAGATTGTTCTGTCGAGACGGTCTCCGTGCTGCGTCCGGATATGATCTTTCTTCCCGATATAATCCATCTGCTGGAGGATAAATGAAATTTTCTCCTTGTCGGGCGCGGAACTTAATTTTTCATTATAAACCTTGAATTCGGTAGCCTTAATGCCCCACCAATAATTCATGCGATTGGATTCACTTACCGCAGTGTTCACAATATCACCAGCATCTATCGGCTGGCCTTCGGCATCGGCATTAAAAATATTTTTCAGGAATGTAGTAATACGCATGGATCAACCTCCAACCAATGGTGTTAATTTTACAAAGCTTACGCTGCTGTCGGGGGTTAGCAATACCGTTTCATCCAATGATTCGGCTTGTTTGTCATCTATAAGCACAAAGAAGCCATTACGCTGGAAGGCATCCAAAGCAATATAAACCTGTTTTTCAGCATCAATTTGCTTTTTTGTTTTCGGTTTGTAGCCGTTTAATGCTATTTCGGCATCCTGTGGCTGTACCAGGCCCCTGTAAATCTCAGGGAGCTTATTATTGTAAGCCTCAACTTCGGCATTAACCCTTGCCTCAATGATATCCTTAACCGTTAAAAGTTCGTTTTTCAACGAAATAATAATTTCATTGAGGATTTTGCCGCCGGCAGTCTCATCTTTTATGCTCAAATTGATCATGCTCATGTTGTGGATGTTTTGACGGCTGAATATACTTCATTTTTTATTTATCCCTAACCACAAAAGGAATAAACACCCACAGAGGTTTTGGATGAATTGAGAATTTGAGCAAACCTTTATTTATAGTAAATTGCCAGTCCATTATCAATCCAATTCCATGAAAAAAGCCATTCAATACTGTTTTAGTGTTTTCCTGTTATTTGTGGGGATCAACCATGCGGCTGCACAAACAACTGCACAATTGCCGCGGCTGCTTATCCGGCTCGACGACATCGGCATGAGCCATTCTGTAAACATGGCAGCCCAGAAAGTGGCAGAAACTGGGATGCCCGTATCCGTTTCATTGCAGTTTGCCTGCCCCTGGTACCAGGAAGCGGTGGCGATATTAAAAAAGTATCCCAATGTTACGGTAGGCGTGCATTTAACGCTGACGTCAGAGTGGCGTTATTATCGGTGGGGGCCAATCACCGGTCGTACTGCGGTGCCCAGCCTGGTTGATTCGGATGGTTATTTTCCGCATTCAGGTGGTGCATACCGAAAAGGCAGCTATAAAATAGATGAAGTAGAAACCGAATTATCCGCTCAAATTGAAAGGGCTTTGCATTCGGGTTTGAAGATAACTTATATCGACCCGCACATGGGCATCGCACTTTCAACTCCCGAATTGCGCGCACTTACGGAAAGACTGGCCCACAAATACCATTTGGCCATTTCAACCCTTAGCACCGTAACCTATTTTGGCGAAACATATAAAGAAATGTGGGGCGAACCTGTTGCCACCAAAAAGAGCGCTTTTTTAGCTTACGTAAGTCACCTTAACCCCAACAGGCCAAACCTGGTGGTGATACACAGTGCAACGCCCGGCCCGGAAATGGATGCTTTGTATGATATGGCCAGCAGCCAGATGAACGACAAAGACGGCACGCCGCTGTCAAGTATCCATCGCCAAACAGAACTCAATATGCTGCTTTCGCCGGAGTTTAGGGAGATGGAAGGGAAGAAGTTTCAGCTGATCAATTATGAGCAGTTGTTAAAGGGAAAGGATATAAGTGTTTTGAAGGCGGTGGACGGGAAATAATCCGATGTAGAGACGCAATACTTTGCGTCTCCCGCTGACAGGTAACAGATTAATTATTGAAGGGGAGGCACATTCGCGTGTTAAAGGCCGTGGGCGGCTAGTAAAACCCGGACTATCAAACAGTCGGCGCCAGGATACTGTAATGATCGATAACATCCTGTGGTACTTTAGCGCCGCGACCCGTTGCCATATCAATCATGGTATAATCGAACCAGCCGTCGCAGCATAATTTGCGGGTAGCCTTATTGGTGATGCTGAATTTTACGCGACAGCCTTTGTCGTTTATACTTTCAATGCCGGTTTTTACGATAAAATAATCGCCGATGGTTAAGGCGCGTTTGTAGTCAACATAAGCAGTGCGCACCACCCAGCCAAAGCCGCGTTCCATAAACTTTTCCATGGCCATGCCGTAGCAGCGCTCCATCTGGTCGTATCGGGCCGCCAGCACGTAGTCGAAATATTTGCTGTTATGCACATGCTGAAACATATCGATATCATCAGGCCGAACGCGGAATTCGGTTTCGAAAGTGGCATATTGTGGCGTATCCATAGTGCGAAGATACATAATGATGTGCAGATGATGTGCAAATGTGCGGATGTGCAGATGTGCGGGTGAAGAAATGATGGGCAGATTTGCACAGCGGCACATCAAAGCGCTGCCTTTAGGACGATAGTTTATTTTTGATGTTTTTTCTTTTTAAAATAAATACAGAAAATCCCAATAAAAAACGCTAATTTTGTTAGCAAATTAAAGATCTCCCTTTTTGTTAACCATCCGTTTTTTCAAGTTGCTGGTTATTAATCATTTAGTCAAATTTTTTTTGAAATTGTGTTAAGTTGTGTTAACCCTGTTTTCGCCGGAATTTTACGTGCCTGAGGTGCAAATACGCAGATTTTGGCCATGTGGCTAGTGAAGCGAATCCTGAAATCCTTTAATCCTAAAAATCATGGTTCAGACAATTGGGTTAGCGATAGCAGCGGATACCGGCCAGGTGATTAAGGCCTGTGCAGTATGAGCGGATAGCGCGGGCCGTAGGCAACCCCCAAAATATCAGATAACCATTGCGGTTACCTGTTGGCGGGAGACGCAAAATATTGCGTCTCTACAAATGTTGCCCCAAATTGTGTATCGTAAAAATGAGGAAATAGCCCTTATTGCAATTGCTTTAACCTTCCAACTTTTCAACCTTACAACATTCCAACAAATGCTTGCATATATCAACCAATAAACCTACCTTTGCACCCACAATTAACAAAGTTATTTACGCTTTAATATTATTCAGGTAATGTATTTAAGTTCAGAAGCAAAGGCAGAGATCTTTGCAAAACATGGTAAAGGCGCTACGGACACAGGTTCGGCCGAAGGTCAGGTAGCATTATTCACTTACCGTATCGCTCATTTAACCGGTCACTTGAAAAAAAACAAACATGATTTTTCAACCCAGTTATCGCTGCAAAAATTAGTAGGTAAACGCCGCGCATTGCTGGCTTACCTTTACAAAAAAGATATTGAAAGGTATCGTGCTATCATCAAAGCTTTACAGCTTAGAGATATCATTAAGTAACACTTTCGCATTTTTTTTAAAAGCCATCTCAAATTTAGGGGATGGCTTTTTTACTTTTGACACAATATAAAAATACACAAATAAAAACCGGTGCGCCCTAAAGATGAAAGGTGCATCACAACGCAAAAAAGATGAATGTAATTAAAAAAGTGATCGATTTAGGTGACGGCCGCACCATCGAGATCGAAACAGGTAAACTGGCCAAACAAGCCGATGGCTCGGTTGTAATTAAAATGGGCGATACCATGCTGCTGGCAACAGTAGTATCGAGCCTTGAAGCAAAAGAAGGAGTAGATTTTTTACCGTTATCGGTTGACTACCAGGAGAAATACGCTGCCACAGGCCGTATCCCGGGTGGTTTCTTACGCCGCGAGGCTCGTCTGTCAGACTATGAGGTATTAATCTCGCGTTTGGTTGACCGCGCTTTGCGCCCTATGTTCCCCGAAGATTATCATGCCGATACACAGGTAATGATCTCTTTAATTTCGGCCGATAAAGATATTATGCCCGATTGCCTTGCCGGTTTGGCAGCATCAGCAGCTTTAGCGGTTTCGGATATTCCTTTCAACGGTCCAATATCTGAAGTACGTGTTGCTAAAATTGATGGTCAACTCGTTATCAACCCAACCTTAAGCCAATTGGCCAATGCAACTTTAGAGTTTATTGTAGCAGGTTCGGAGCATGACGTTAACATGGTTGAAGGTGAATCGAAAGAAATACAGGAAGACGAACTGGTTGAAGCCATTAAATTTGCACACACTGCTATTAAATTACAGTGTTTAGTTCAAAAGGAACTCACCATTGAAGTTGGCAAAACCGAAAAACGCGTTTACAGCCACGAAAACCATAACGAAGATTTAAAGAAAGCTATTTACGCCGCTACCTATGACCAGGTTTACGCTATAGCAGGTTCAGCTTCGGCAAAAGACGAGCGCGCTGTTAAGTTTAAAGAAGTTCGGGATGCTTATATCGAGACTTTAGGCGAAATAGACGACGTTACCAAATTCCTTGCAAAAAAATACTATCACGATGTGGAGTATGACGCTATCCGTAACCTTGTTTTAGATGAAGGCAAACGTTTAGATGGTCGCAGTACTACACAAATACGCCCGATATGGAGCGAAGTAGGTTATTTACCTGCTGCACACGGCTCGGCGGTATTTACCCGTGGCGAAACACAATCATTAACCACCGTTACCTTAGGCGCTAAGGACGATGAGCAAATGATTGACGGTGCGTTTATCAACGGTTATCAAAAATTCCTTTTACACTATAATTTCCCTGGTTTCTCAACCGGCGAAGTTCGCCCGAACAGGGGAGCAGGCCGTCGCGAGATTGGTCACGGTAACCTGGCCATGCGTTCGTTAAAGCAGGTATTGCCATCGGACGAGGAGAACCCTTATGTTATCCGCGTAGTTTCCGATATCCTGGAATCAAACGGATCATCATCAATGGCGACCGTTTGTGCCGGTACATTGGCGCTGATGGATGCAGGTGTTAAAATTAAATCGCCGGTATCAGGTATTGCTATGGGTTTAATCACCAACGAAATGGGTACCAAATATGCTATCCTTTCGGATATTTTAGGTGACGAAGATCATTTGGGCGATATGGACTTTAAAGTAACCGGTACCGCAAACGGTATTGTTGCCGTACAAATGGACTTAAAGATAAACGGTCTGTCGTACGAGGTTTTGGGTAAGGCATTGCACCAGGCTAAAGAAGGCCGTTTGCATATCCTTGGCGAAATGAAGAAAACCCTTGCCGAACCACGCGAAGATTACAAACCACACGCACCACGTATCATTACTATCCGTATTGATAAAGAGTACATTGGCGCGGTAATTGGCCCGGGAGGAAAAATTATACAGGAAATGCAACGCGAAACCGGAGCTACTATCTCAATTGAGGAAGTTGGCAACCAGGGTGTAGTGCAGATATTTGCCGATAATAAAGAATCAATCGATAAAGCCGTATCACGCATTAAAGCAATAGCTGCAAGGCCTGAAGTTGGCGAGATATACGAAGGTAAAGTAAAATCGATAATGCCTTTTGGCGCATTTGTTGAAATTATGCCTGGTAAAGACGGCCTGTTGCATATATCAGAAATTGACCACAGGAGAATTGAAACCATGGATGGCATATTCCAGGTAGGCGACGAAGTACGTGTAAAATTGCTGGATATAGATAAGCAAGGTAAACTGAAACTTTCGCGTAAGGTGCTTTTACCACGGCCTGAGAAAAGTTAAATTAGTTGATTGGGTTGACCCGATAGCTATCGGGTGGTTGATTAAGTTGATTAGGTTGAATAAGTTGAGTCCGAAAGTCGGGAAGACCGAAAGTCCGGAAGAAAAATTCTGCCAGATCCTGTTTAATGTAACTCAATCTACTTAGTCCAACTCGATCAACTCATAAAATAAATAAAGCCCTCTTTTTGAGGGCTTTATTTATTTTCTAAAATATTTTTAAAAAAATCAAAACAAAAGCTACTTTTTTGTGGTTTAAGGTCATTAAATGTTTTTAGTTAAGCCTTAATACGCCCTTGTCCTATTGATCTGAGATGACCCCTGATAGCAACGATCCGTTAGATTTTATAAATAACAACCCTCCGGGGATGGGGGCGGGCACGCGGACTGATTTGGTGCAGTTGCTGCTCTATGAAATTATCCGTGTTAAGGAATTAATAAAATATTACGACTCCATACCTAATAACGCCGGTCAACTGGGTTCATCCATCCTGAATGAACTGGTCTCCGAAGCTTACAGTTCCCTGGTTAATTACGATGTAGTTTTGATGCAGAAGTATTATGATTTGCTGTTGAATTGTGATTAGTGCGTCGCAGAGATTAGAGATTAGTTGATTAGAGATTGGGTAGATCAACCGAGGTTAATAAGCGCTTCTTTTTCAAAAAACTAAACACTAATCTCCAATCTCTAACCTCTAATCACTACCTTTGTCCCCATGAACCACCTCGTAGCACCATCTATTTTAGCTGCCGATTTTGCTAACCTGCAACGCGATATCGAAATGATTAATAACAGCGAAGCCGACTGGATCCATGTGGATATTATGGACGGGGTTTTTGTGCCGAATATTTCTTTTGGTTTCCCGGTGGTGAATGCGGTTAATAAACATGCTAAAAAGCCACTGGATGTTCATTTGATGATTGTTGAGCCCGATAGGTACCTGAAAAATTTTAAGGATGCAGGCGCAGCCGGGATGACTGTTCACCTGGAGGTATGCCCCAATTTACACCGTACCGTACAGCATATTAAGGAACTTGGCTGCAGGGCAGGTGTGGCCCTTAACCCGCATACGCCGGTTGCCCTGCTGGATGACATTGTTGCCGATTTAGACATGGTTTTAATCATGTCGGTAAACCCCGGTTTTGGCGGACAGAAGTTTATTGAGAATACCTACAAAAAACTTAACGATATTAAAGAACTGAGCGCCAGGAAAAATCCAGGGCTTTTTATTGAGGTTGATGGCGGGGTTGATGCCACCAATATTGGAAGGCTCACCGAGGCCGGCGCCAACGTTTTTGTTGCAGGTAATGCCGTATTTTCGGCCGCGCAGCCAACTGCTTATATTTCAGGGTTAAAAAATCCTGTCGCGACACTCCGATCGTGATGCAAGCCTTTTAATAAATGCCCATGTTTTTTTTAATATTTTAAATTAAAGGGGGCAATTGTCTGGTAATTGTACAATTTTTCAAAAAAAGCAAATTTCCTCTATAATTATTGTCAAATTAATTAACTTCGGCCCATCTTAATATGAAGTTGTTAATAGTAGATATTTAACACACCAATTATATAATCAATATGAAACATAATTTTGGCCCCGGGCCGGGTATATTGCCCCACGAAGTCTTTAAACAGGCTGCTGCGGCAGTTCTTGAATTTGGTGGCACCGGGCTTTCTATTCTCGAAATTTCGCACCGCGCACCGGAGTTCGAAAGCGTTTTGAACGAAGCCGTAAGCCTGGTGAAAGAGTTGCTCGGGGTTCCCGAAGGATATTCGGTATTGTTTTTACAAGGCGGCGCAAGCACACAGTTTGCATTAGCTCCTTATAACCTGTTGCCCGAAGGTGGCAAAGCTGCTTACCTGGAAACAGGTGTTTGGGCCAATAAAGCTGCCAAAGAAGCAAAATATTTTGGCGAAACGGTAATTGTAGCCAGTTCAAAAGATACCAATTACACTTACATCCCTAAGGATTACGAAATACCGGCTGATGCTGCTTATTTCCACATTACTTCCAACAATACCATCTATGGTACCCAGATGCAGAGCTTCCCAATATCGCCAATCCCGATGGTTTGCGATATGAGCTCTGACATTTTCAGCCGCAAAATAAACGTTGCTGATTTTGGTCTGATTTACGCAGGCGCTCAAAAAAATATGGGTCCGGCCGGTACCACACTGGTAATTGTCAAGGATGATATTTTGGGCAAATCGGGCCGTAAGATCCCCGCTATGTTTAACTACCAAACACAAATTGAAGGTGGCTCGATGTATAACACCCCGCCGGTGTTTGCTATTTACGTTTCGATGTTAACGCTAAACTGGCTGAAATCCAAAGGTGGTGTTGAAGCTATTGAAAAAGAAAACATAGCTAAAGCAAGGGTATTGTACGAAGAAATTGACCGCAACCCGTTGTTTAAAGCCGTTTGTGCAAAAGAAGACCGTTCGCACATGAACGTTTGTTTTGTAATGGAAGACCCCGAACTGGAAAAACCATTCCTGAAACTTTGCGAAAGCAAAGATATTGTTGGCGTAAAAGGCCACAGGAGCGTAGGCGGTTTCCGTGCTTCCATATACAATGCATTGCCTATCACCAGCGTGTACGTGCTGATTGACGCCATGCAGGAATTTGCTGAAAAAAATAAATAATTAGTTAATTAGAGGTTAGAGATTGGAGATTAGTTAATTCTCCTTTTACTAATCTCTAATCTCCAGTCTCTAATCTCTAATACCAAATGATCAAAATATTAGCTAACGACGGTATCGATCCGATAGGCAAAAAAATGCTGGAAGATGCCGGATTTGAAGTAGATACAAACAATATTCCGCAGGACGAGCTGCCGGTTAAACTGCAGGCTTATGATGCCATTACCGTGCGCAGCGCAACAAAAGTACGCAGGGCGTTAATTGATGCCTGCCCGGGCCTTAAACTGATTGGCCGCGGTGGCGTTGGTGTTGATAATATCGACGTGGATTATGCCAAAGAAAAAGGCATAGGCGTTTATAACACACCTGCATCTTCATCATTATCTGTTGCCGAACTGGTAATGGCGCAATTATTTGGCGGCGTACGTTTCTTACACGACAGTAACCGCAAAATGCCGGTTGAGGGTAACACCAAATTCAACGACCTTAAGAAAGCTTATGCAAAAGGCATCGAGCTTCGCGGCAAAACATTGGGTATTGTAGGCTTTGGCCGTATCGGCAAGGAAGTTGCCAAAATAGCCATCGGCGTTGGTATGGATGTTTTAGCTTATGACCTTTATCCTTTTAACCCCGAACTGGACCTGGTTTTAGGCGGTGGTATAAAAGTTAAGGCAACGGTAAAGACTTCTACGTTGGATGAGATCATCAAAACAGCCGATTTTATCACCCTGCACACACCTTTTATCGACAAAGCCTTAATCGGCGCTGCCGAACTTGACCAGATGAAAAAAGGCGTTGGCCTGGTAAATATTTCCCGCGGTGGTTTAATTGACGAATTAGCTTTAATTGCTGCCCTTGATAGCGGTAAAGTTTCTTTCGCCGCGCTGGATGTATTCGATAACGAACCAACACCGCGCGAAGAGATCATCAAACATCCAAAAATATCATTAACCCCGCACATCGGCGCCGCTACAAACGAAGCACAAGAGCGTATTGGTGTTGAATTGGCCAGTTTGATAATTGAGCACTTTAATAAATAGATACTACACTAATTTTCACGAATTAGTACGAATGAACACGAATTGGGATAGGTCCCGGTTCGTGTTTTTGTTTTATAAACACAATGTCATCAAGGCGTGAAAGCACTGGCGTAATGTTGGGCGTATAAGGTCTCTCCCTGCGGTCGAGATGACAAAAGAGGGTGAAAGCATAAAAAAAATGTCATTTCGACCGCAGGGAGAAAACTTTTACGCTGTGTATTCACGCGAATGCATTTCGGTCATACATAGTTCGCTTTGCAAAAGGTATAAGGTTTCTCTCCGCTTTCAGCGGATCGAAATGACATGGCGGGAAAAAACCACTTATAGCAAATAACTAACGCCCTTTTCAGGAATAGTAACCGTGTAGTCCTCCTCTGTTAGAGCATCTGCAAGCGCCTGCATGCAGGTTACTTCGCCATGCACCAGGAAAACGTTTTTTAGTTTCGATTTATCCAGCTGTTTCACAATGTTCATTAAATCCTCATGGTCGCCATGAGCGCTTAATACATCGGTTTGTTTTATGGTAGCGTAAACGGCCAGGTCGCGGTCCTTGATGTGAACGATAGGGTCGCCACGCAATAGCCGGTGCCCCAAGGTGCCCTTTGCACAATAGCCAATAAACAGAATAGTGCAGTAGTAATTCTGGATGTTATAAAACAGGTGATCCTGTATCCGCCCGCCGTCGAGCATCCCCGCTGACGAGATAATAATACAAGGTTCAAAATAATTGCTCACCTGCCGGCTGTCCTTCAGTGTTTCAATGTAAGTTAAATTATCAAACTCAAATTCATCGCCCTGCCGGTTGTAAAACTCCTGCGCCTCGGGGTTTACCAGGTAATGATATTTCCTGAAAACCTCGGTTGATCGTATAGCCAGCGGGCTATCCACAAAAACCTTTACCGCCGGCAATAAACCGCTGCTGAATATTTTATTAAGCGAATAAACCAGCGACTGCGTGCGACCAATACTGAAGGCAGGTATAATAAGCCGTCCCTGTTCTTTTATACAGGCTTTTTCAATGGTTTCAACAAGCGCCTGCTCAACACTTTTATCTTTGGTATGATGCCTGCCGCCGTAGGTCGATTCCGTTACCAGGTAGTCAACATCGGGCAATGGTTGCGGATCATCCAGCACCGGGTAATTTTTGCGGCCTACATCGCCGGTAAACGCTATGGTTTTTTCTACTCCATCTTCCGTTACTTTAAATATAGCCGCGGCAGCGCCCAGCAAGTGGCCTATGGGTATAAAGGTAAGTTCTATATCACCGTTGATGCGAAAAGGCCGGTTGAACCCGATAGTTACAAAACGCTCCACCGTATCCATCACATGCTTTTGCAGGTACAGGGGTTGCGCACCGCTGTTAAACTTTCCCCTGCGGTTTTTGCGCCCGTTATGGGCTTTTCGCATAAATATACTTACCGAATCAAGTAAAAGCAGTTCGGTAAGGTCGGCCGTGGGCGAGGTACACAGTATTTGTCCTTCAAACCCAAGCCGAACCAGCGTGGGCAGGTTGCCGGAGTGGTCGATATGCGCGTGGGTTAACACCACTACATCAATATCGGCTGGGTTAAACCCAAAGTCTTCGTTTAATTGGATGTTGCGGTCTTTCTCGTAATCCAACCCGCAATCTATTAATATTTTAAAGCGACCCGCTTCCAGCAAATGCATGCTCCCTGTAACCTGGCGGGCAGCGCCGTGTATCGTTAATTTCATACTTTTTAGTTCCTCAGTCAGTTGGTTTTCATCCGGCATACAGCGCGGAGGTTATTGATCTTATGTTTTAGATGATAATGCAACTGAAAAAACAAACCAATGAGCTGATGAACGGTTAACCAATAAACCAGTTACAAACTTATTATTATTGTTGAAAGATTCATGTAGAAATGCTGTTTCAAATCGATTTTTTTGACGGCCCAAATAAAAAAATCACAAAAAAATAAAGGTATTTTTGTAAGGATAGCAACACAATTACCATGATCAATCAAACTTTTTATGATATCGAGACAAGCAACGGCCTTGTTCACCTGACGATTACACCAATTAATGAGCATTTGTTTGACGGGGATTATTTTTCGACCGGCGTTTACAAATTAGCCGACGGCGTTGTAGGCATGGGAGATATTATTTTTGATGAGAATATGGACACATGGAAATACAACGGTTTAGATGAATTAACCTATGACGAAGCCGCCGAAGTAGCCGGTTTTATAAAAAATTACAAAGACCCCGCTGGCGCCGACCCGGATAGGTTGGTGTAGGGATTAGTTCATTAGTTGTATGATCGGCCGGGTGACAATTGATTGTATGGATGATCGCTTAAGAACACGAAGCCGGGTTAGCGATAGTAGCGGATACCGGCCAAGTGATTAAGGCCTGTGCCGTATGAGCGGATAGCGCGGCCGCAGGCAACCCCCAAAAGCTTATTAGTTAGATTATGCTAAACCAGGTTTATTAGGTTGACTAAATGAATACCCAGCTCCGAAATTACCTTGCTAAAACTCTTCTCTTCTTTCTATTTTGGGGGTTCCCGCCGTGATAGAACGGCGGTCGAGCTTTTCGCTGCAAGTCCTCGCCCCGATACTGAAATTTCGGCACTTAATGAGCATTATCCATCGGGGCTGAGGGCTTTACGCTGCAATCCCTAACCCGGTATTCTTTAACTTAATCAAATCATTCTAACTGAATCAACTTAATCAACACAATCCTCCCAATAATAACTTGGATTTACCCGATTAGTAACTAAATTTAGCAACCCATTTAAACCCTGCACCGGCGTTATTATGTTAAAAAAAATTACCACTACCTGCTTATTCCTTGTAACAGCAATGGCGCTGTTTGGCCAGAATTCCTCGACCCAATTATTCGACAACGATTGGCTGTTTTATCGTGGCGGGGCACAGGGTGCCGAAAATATCAGTTTTAATGACACCAAATGGCGAAGGATTGACTTGCCCCATGATTACAGTATCGAAGACCTTCCGGGCACCACATCGCCTTTTAGCCAGGCTGCTATCAGCCAGGTGGGAGGCGGTTTTACTACCGCGGGCACAGCCTGGTACCGCAAACAGTTTGTAATACCGGCGGAGCAAAAAGGCAAACGCATCATTATCCAATTTGATGGGGTTTATATGAACCCTACGGTTTTTATAAACGGGCAAAATATTGGAGAACACCCGTATGGCTATACCAGCTTTTGGTATGATATTACCGATAAGGTGAAATTTGGAGAAAAAAATGTAATCGCCGTTGAGGTTAAAAACGAAGGCCAAAACAGCCGCTGGTATTCCGGTTCGGGAATATACCGGCATGTTTGGCTGCGCGTGGCCGATCCTGTACATATAGCCCAATGGGGAACCTTTGTTACCACAAGTGATATCAGTTCATCCTCGGCGAAGGTAAGCATCAAAACAAAGGTTTTAAACGAAAGCGACCAGGAGATCCAAGTAAAATATGTTACCCACATACTCGACAAGGCGGGCAGGAGAGTTAGCGTGAACTTAAAGGACGAATCGATAAAGGCCGGTGCGGCATATGAGTTTAATAATAATGCGGTGATCAGTAACCCGGCACTATGGTCGTGCGAGAGCCCCGATTTGTATACTGCAGTAACCGAAGTTTATTACAATGGTAAGTTAGCCGACAAAGAGCAAACAAAATTCGGGATCCGTAAAATTTCGTTTGATACAGAGAATGGATTTATGCTGAATGGTAAAAGCGTTAAACTTAAAGGGGGATGTTTCCACAATGATAACGGTCCGCTTGGTTCAAAAGCCTACGACCGCGCCGAAGAACGTAAGGTAGAACTGTTGAAAGCCAGCGGATTTAACGCTATCCGTTGTTCACACAACCCGCCGAGTCATGCATTTTTGGATGCCTGCGACCGCCTGGGGATGCTGGTTATGGATGAAGCCTTTGACTGCTGGAAATATGGTAAAAACGCCTACGATTATCATTTGTATTTTAACGATTGGTGGAAAAGGGATATTGAAAGCATGGTGCTTGGCGGACGTAATCACCCAAGCGTAATTATGTGGAGCATTGGCAACGAAATACCGGAATCCGGAACGCCGGAAGGCGCACAGACGGCTCATATGCTGGCCGCATATATAAAAACCATTGACAATACCAGGGCAATAACTTCGGCCGTTAACGATTTGAGGCCCGTTAAGGACCCCTATTTTTCGGCATTGGATGTAAGCGGATATAACTATGCGATAGGGCAGGGCGCCGATAAAACTTACGAAAAAGATCATGCCCGTGTGCCTGAACGTGTAATAGTGGGTACAGAATCATATGCGCTGGAGGCTTTTGGTAGCTGGATGGACGTGATAGATCATCCTTACGTTATCGGCGATTTTGTGTGGACGGCCTGGGATTACATCGGCGAAGCCAGTATTGGCTGGCTGGGGTACCAGCAGGGCGCTAGTTTTTATCCCTGGAACCTGGCTTATTGCGGCGATATTGATATTTGCGGATGGAAGCGCCCGCAGTCTTTTTACCGCGATGCCCTCTGGAAAAATGATCAGCTTTCTATTTTTGTTACGCCGCCAAAACCTTCGTTTCCTTTAAATCCTTTAATTGAGCCCTGGTCTAAATGGAACTGGCTTGATCATGTTGCCGACTGGAACTGGAAGGGTTACGAAAACAAGCCATTAAAAGTAAATGTGTATTCATCATGTGCGCTGGTCGAACTGTTTTTAAATAATAAATCGCTGGGTAAAAAGCCGACAGACCGCTCCGCCAAATTTATGGCAACGTGGGATGTACCTTATCAGGCCGGTACATTATATGCCGTTGGATACGAGGGCGGCAAAAAAGTAAACACAGCTACATTAAGCACCGCCACAGCGCCCACGGCCATTAAATTATCGGCAGACAGAACACAGCTAAAGGCCGACAACCAGGACCTGAGCTATGTTACGGTAGAACTTACCGATAAAAACGGTACGCTGAACCCGCGGGCCGAAAACCTGCTGCATTTTAGTATCGATGGCCCGGCAACCATTGTGGGTGTTGGTAATGCAAACCCCAGGAGCGTGGAGAGTTACCAGTTGCCGCAACGCAAGGCCTGGCATGGTAAATGCCTGGTGATCATTAAATCGGCCGGTAAGCCCGGGGCTATAACTTTAAAAGTTAATACCACCGGTTTACCTGCTAAAACCTTAAATTTGCAATCGATTTGAAAATACTGCATAATTAAAATTTATACCTGGAAACTTATGAGCGAGATAGAAAACTATGCCGAAAATATCCACGAACAGGGCAACGAGCATGCGCACCACGCTTTGTCCGAGGGTAAAGATAAATGGGTATTGTTTGTTGCCCTTACAACTGCGGTAATTGCCGTTTTAGCGGCTATAGCCGGTCTGTTAGCCGGCGATCATTCGGACGAGGCCATGCTTTCGCAGATCCATGCATCAGATCAATGGGCTTATTACCAGGCAAAAGGCATCAAATCCGAGGTGATCAATTCAACTGATAAATTGCTTCTGGCGGTTGGTAAAAAGCCATCGGCGCAGGATTCAGTAAAAATAAAGGAAAACAAAGCTGAACAGGCTAAAATCTCCAAGGAAGCCAAAGACGCTGAAACCGAATCGCATGAACACGTAGCTAAACATAAGATATTGGCCAAGGGTGTAACCCTGTTCCAGGTGGCCATAGCCATAGGCGCCATTTCCATTATCACCAAACGGAAAATACTGTGGTTCGGCAGTATGGGGTTTGCGGCTATTGGTATTTTCTTTTTATTGCAGGGAACTGTTTTCTAAGTCATGAGTCGAAAGTCTTGAGCCTTTAGTCAGAATGTGCAGCAAATGATGTTGGATTTAAGGCTAATGCTTTGTTTACGCCAGGGCTGTAAAATTAAGTTACCTTTGCGTTAAATGATAAAAAACGCTCTCGAAAATCTCAGTATAACATCCCTGAACGATATGCAGCAGACTGCGCTTGCTGCCGCAAAAAAAAGCGACGTAATACTGCTTTCGCCTACAGGGTCGGGTAAAACGTTGGGGTTTTTATTGCCGCTGCTGGAAATACTAATGCCGGGCGTTGATGGAGTGCAGGCCCTTGTCCTGGTTCCATCCCGCGAGCTGGCTTTACAGATTGAACAGGTTTTTAAAACGATGGGTACCGGTTTTAAGGTGAATTGCTGTTATGGCGGTCACCCTATTAAAATTGAACGCAACAACCTGTCGCAGCCGCCTGCGTTGTTAATTGGTACGCCGGGACGTATCGTACAACATTTACGCGAAGAAAATTTTGCTGCCGAAGGTATCCACGCGCTTGTTTTGGATGAGTTTGATAAGTCGCTGGAGTTTGGTTTCCAGGTTGATATGAACTATATCATCAGGCATTTGCCCGCCTTGCGGAAAAGGATTTTAACATCGGCCACAAAAATGGACGAGATACCAGCATTTACCGGCGTCCGCAACCCCATCGAAGTTGATTTTCTGCAAAACAAAACCGAAAAACCTGATATCAAACTAAAGGCAGTAATATCGCCTGCGGCAGATAAACTGGACACTTTGTTTTCACTCATCTGTAAAATAGGGGATAAGGCAGCGCTTGTCTTTTGTAATCACCGGGAGGCGGTTGACCGCATAAGCGATTTGCTATGGGAGAGAGGAATTGTCCACGATGTTTTTCATGGCGGCATGGAGCAGGAGGACCGGGAACGGGCTCTATTGAAATTCAGGAACGGCAGCCATCATTTGCTTATTACTACTGACCTGGCTTCACGCGGACTCGATATTCCTGAAATAGAATACGTGGTGCATTACCAGTTGCCACATACCGAAGAAGCTTTTTTGCACCGCAACGGGCGCACCGCACGCTGGCATTCAAAAGGTACATCGTACCTGATATTGACTGAGGACGAGAAGCTGGGCTATTTAAAACAAAGCCCGGAAATTGAGACTTTACCCGAAAAAAATATTATCCCGAAACCTTCGCCCTGGGTAACTTTGTATATTGCAGCGGGTAAAAAGGATAAAATAAACAAGGTTGATATTGTAGGCCTTTTGCTCAAAAAAGGCGAATTGACAAAAGAGGATCTCGGCCTGATTGAAGTGCTCGACCATTCATCATACGCGGCTGTGAAACGCAACAGGGTTGAACGTACGCTGCAGTTGATAAAGGCCGAAAAGATAAAGAACAAAAAAATTAAAATAGAAGTATCAATATAAAATCATTAACAAAATGAGCAATAACGATATTATGAAAAAGTTGCGTGTAGCAATGCACTTTACCGACGACGATATTATTAAAGTGCTGGATTTGGCCAATTTCAGGATCACCAAAACCGAACTGGGCGCCATATTCCGTAAAGAAGACCATCCCAACTTTAAGCCCTGTGGCGACCAGATATTACGCAACTTTTTAAACGGACTGATAATCCATATGAGAGGACCTAAGGCTGAGTAGTCATTGGTCATTGGGTCATTAGTCATTGGGGAACTTTAGTAATTCACTAACTCACCAAATCACTAATTCACTAATTCACCAATTCACCAATTCACTAACTCATTCTTTCCGGATGATCTTGTTGCTTACCACAATTTCGTTCATCAGTCCCTGGGAGTTTTTTGCATTGTATTTGTACTGGGTGCTGCTTCCCGATTCGGACATTTTGATAATATCGGCATTGGTTTGGTTAAGCTGCTTGATCAGCAGGTTAATGGATTTTAAATGCGAATTGAAAATCCTGACTTTGTTATTGAAACCATCAATTTTATTATTGGCTGCTATAGCCGTAGCCGTTTTGGCTGTATCGAGCGATTGGCTTTGATAGGGCGATAAGTTGCTTACTGTAGTAATAACCGGCGTTAGGGCCGCTGTAGTGTCCTTGGGGTCCAGCTTTACCAGATTAAGTTTTACCGGGTCGGGGTTATAATCCACAAGGCCCATATATTCTCCCAGGATGTTGGCGGCCAGTCGTTTCTGGGTATGATAAGCATCTTCAATCAGTTTCTCCTTGATGCTGTTTTTAAAGCCATTGAACAAAAGCGATGTAAAGTCATACGCCTTGGTTCGGAGCACCGAATTTTGCACCGAATAATAGTTACTCAGTGTTTTGTTTTTGGTATAAAGCGTACCCAGGCTGGTGCTGAATAGTGAAAAATCGGCATTGCCGGCTTGTAAACCGGCTTCAGCGTCGTTGCCGAAGGTATAAAACTGTTTCCCGTAAATTTCAAGGTCATCAACCCGTTCATACGATGATAAAAAATAAAGCCTGTAATGCTGGTATTGCGAATCAGGGTTGTCTATCTGGTCGTAGCAGTTTTGCAGAAACGATTCGAAAGCTTTGTCATTCAGTATCTGGTAAATGGTAGCATTAGCGCTCGGTTTCCAGCGCAGGAGCGATAACTTCCCTTTAAATTCCAGTTCTTCGGCATTATCTACCTTCAACGAATCGAATAATTTGGCTATAAATGAAACCTGTGCGCCTGCGTGCATTTGGTGGCTGTTGTCAACCAGGGCGTAAACGCTATCCTGTATGGTAAAATAATTTTCAGTATTATTCCAAAATGATGGCTCCAATGGCGGTAGCAGCAGTCGATTGGTTTTGGTATCCACAAAAATAAATGTCCCGAGCGGGTACACATTCTGAAAGTTATCCTCCAGCAGCGACAGGTTGTTCATGGACGATGAATCCATCTTCATCAAAAAATTTAAAACCTTATTATGTTCCAGCTGCAGGCTCAAACTCTCCATCGATTCGAAATTGGAGCTTTCCTTTACCGGGATAATTATCGGTATATAAAAAACCTCGTCTTTTTGTTTATTTAAAGTCGTATAGTCGCGCTTGATAATTACCGAAGTTTGGTCCTCGGCATCCTGACCGTAAAAAGAAACAGTATCGCTCTTGCTAACCGATACTTCCTTTATTTTTTCCTCACCGGGCGCAAGTTTTACCAAAGTTTTCAATTTAAAATCGCCCGATTTTTTGTTCACCTTATAAAAAACAGTAACCACGTTTTTGGTCGTGTTTTTAACTTTAAACTTAAACCCATCGGCCCTGGCAAAAAAAGGCATGCAGCATATAATGAACGCTATAACTCCTAACAGGGTGGGTTTAAAAAAGCCGGTAAAAAAATGTTTTGATGATGGGGTAACAGGTGCAGTAAATGAGAGAGACATAGAAATATATTTATGTTAATCCGTTTAAGTTTGCAATTTGACTGAACGGACAGCAATAGGATTAACGTTTTAACCCTTATAATGTTTAAAACTACAAATACTACGCTTTAGTGTATTGTAACAGTTTTGTGAAGATGACGGGTGCGAGATTGATAAACTATTGCCTTTCAATCACCCGGACCTGGCCGCTTTTTATCATCCTTTGCATCTCTGCCGAAAAAGCTTCCCGTCCGCCAAAATCCTGCACCCAATAGGTGCTGTTTTCGGCAACGCCAACTTCTTTGAAGCCGGGGTTCATCAGGTTTTTGCAGTGACCGGGGCTTTTAAACCAGCCTTCCATCACTTCGGTAATACTCTCGGGGCCCATTGCTATATTTTCGCCCACGGCATAACTTCTAAAACCTTTAAAGGTATAACCGGCAGCGCCAATGCGGTATTGCATAGTGCGCCCATCAAGGCTTGTATGGCTAAAGTAGTTGCGTTCTGCCATATCGGCTGCATGGCCCATGGCGGCAAGTTCAAGCTGGTAGTTCCAAACGATGGGCGGTGCGGGCGGCATATAAGTTACCCCGCAATTGCATCCCCTTGCACGGGTGCGGTTGATGTTTGCTAAAAATTCGCGCCTGAATTGCGGCGTCGAGGCGGTTTGCTGGCAATTTGCTTTTACCACTACAAACAAAAGGGCACAGGTAAATACCCATCGCGTTAAACGTTTCATATCATTATGACGATTTAAAGCACAATTAGTTTAGCGGGGCTTAAATTATACGGATAAATACTTTTTAAGGCTTGCCACTTTTCCTCCGCCGGATACCGGATCGCCAAAAGCTACCGCGTTTTCGTTTGTTATTAATAAGCACTGCAGCAAGTAATAACGTTATAACAACAACCAGGATTATAAGGAAGCGATTTTTCTGGCGGAGTTGCTTTTGTAAAGTTTCCGCATATTGGAGGAGAATACTTTTTTTTTGTTTTGAAGTGAATCAGCTTTTCTTTGGGCATTGGCTTTCGCCAGCAAGGCCTCATCACTTTTGCGAATGCTATCCAATAACGAATCACGTTTTTTTAGCACCATCGCTTCTTTGGGATGATTTTGCAATTTGTTGTACAGGAACGCATAATTCTTTAATATTTCCAGTTCTATTTTTGGCTTACGGCTGCTTATTGATAACTGCAATGCTTCATCCAGATCGCGCATGGCCAGTTCATAGTCTTTTATATCGCTTTTAATTGCCGCCAGTGTTATCAGCGACGAAATGATATTTGGCGTATCGTTTTTCGCCCGCGACAGTGAGTTGGATTGCAGAATAAACCATTTGGCCTGGCTATATTTCTTTTGGGAATAATATACTTTAGCCAGGTGATCAAAGCTCATCCTCAATGAAGTACTGTCGTTAAAAATGGAGTACTGCCGGATGGCGAGCAGCGTGTAATTTAATGCCTGGTTTTGATAATACAACTGTTTTTTGGCATTTGCTATGGTATCGTAATCCAGGTATTTGAGTGCTATGCGCGTGTATATTAATGCTTTAACAGTATCGCTGTTGTTTGCTTTCAACTGTTGTTTTAGGCTGTCAAGGTCATTTATCTTTAATACCTCGGCTAATTTAATCTGCTCATTGCGCAGTATTTGTTGCCTGATCTCTGCCTGGCGTCGTTGTTCGGCTAATACAGAACCTCTTAAACTATCCAGCTGAAGCATAGAGGTGATAGGAGGGTTGTTGTCGATAGGCTCAGCTTCCACAACCGGCGGATTTTCTGCAGTCTGGGTCGCTGAACTGTCCGATTTTAATGGGAACCCAATTTGTTTCAGGCTATCCGGAATTGCTGCCATCTCTGTGGCAGTGTCCGGTTTTTGCGCCGAAATGACCTGTTTATTACTGTCATCCAACGTTGCCGGATTTAAAGCGGCGAGGGTTTTTATTGATAAAAGCGCAATAGATTGTTTAAGGCTATCCATGTGTGCCGTGGATATATCAGCAGTCGGCGCGTCTTGCTTAAGTATCGAAACTTGTTGTTTAAGCGTATCTTTTTTGTTGATGTATGTCTTTGATTTACTGCTATCTGCGGTTTTCGTCGCGGCCAGCAACTTCAAAGTATCAGGTTTGGTTGATTGCGTTTTCAGCGTATCCGGACGCGGTATAGCAGCGGCTGACAGGCTCAGGCAAATAGACAAAAGTATGAGCGTAAAAACTTTTTTCATAAGCTATTCAGCGCAAGGGCTTTAAAGATAGCTATATGTATTCAAATAGTATGCCTTTTTTGGCAGTAGAGGTTATTTTTTCAAAAAAAATAATTGTTTTTTATCAATATTAACAAATAATTAATCAATACGAAAATATTAACAGGTGTTAATAACCCGATTTGTGACTTAAAGCCCGAATTGAGAAAAAAACAGGAAGTATTTTGTTGATGGCTGACAGGAAATTATTGAATAGCTTTTTGGTATTTTCCGATAAAGTCCCGGAAGGGTTTTACGCGGTTTATAAGAAGGGTAAAAAGCGTAATGCCAACGACGGCGGTGATTATCCCGGCAAGTACATCCACTATATAATGATGGCTGGCATAGACAGCTGTGAACCAAATGCCCAGCATCACAATGGCAAAAAATATATTTATGAAGCCAAGCCGGTTTTTTAAGCCATAATATAATACAATAACCGGGTACGACGAATGGAGCGATGGCATTGCCGCAAAAACATTTGAGCCTTTTGAATAGATAGATTTAAAAATGCCAGCATGGAAATAATTGTCAAACTTTACCAAGCCTGCTGTATTGCCATGGGTAGCAGCGATGAAGTTGAAGCCATGGTACTGTACATACCACGGCGGCGCTGCGGGGTAAAGGTAATAAACGATAAAACCCAGGAAATTAACCAAAACAAAGGTGAGCGAAAAATAAAGGAATAGCTTGCGATCTTTAAAAAATAAATAGCCTGCGAAAGCAAGCGGGACCGGGATCCAGCAGAGATAGAAAATACCGCCCATTATATCCAGGAAGGTATTTCCGTTTGCGCGCCAGTATTCGTTGGGTGTTAATATTTTACCATTTACATTTATGCCAAAAAGGTGCTTTTCGAAATTATAAAGGTCGGCTATATGAACGCTGTTATAATTATAATTGGGGAATGCTTTCATGTAGTCGAAAACAATCCAGTACACCACAAAAATAGAGAACCCCAAAATGAATTTGCGAGTGATTGACGACAGGAAGTATAAAAGATTAACAATGCCGATTAAAAACAGCTGATCGGTTTTAAAACCCACCAAGAGGCACGAGATCAATAAATAAGCAGCGGATATTATAAAAATAATAACTACTTGTTTAACGGTAGTTTTTGTGCCGGCACCGGTAGCATCGGCCATATTATTTTTTACTAAAATCCGAGCCGAAAATTTTATCCCAAAACGGCGAACTTACTCCATAACCTTTGCCTGGGTCCTGGTAATGATGCAGCATGTGATGCTGTTTTATTTTTTTCCAGATGCTGCCTTTGAAATTAAAATGATGTATGGCGTAGTGCGAAATATCATAAATAAGATATCCTAAAATAAAGCCGGGGAAAAAACCGAAAATATTATGAGCAGGCAAAATAGCTTTAAATAAAAAGTAAAAAAGGGTAGCCAACGGAATACTTACCGATGGTGGCAATACCAACCTTTTTGCATCACTTGGATAATCGTGATGAACGCCATGAAAAATGAAGTGCATCCGCATAGCCCAGGGTTTGTTGGGCGGCATGTAGTGGAAAACAAACCGGTGCATTACATATTCAACCAACGTCCATACAAAAAGGCCAAGTACAAATAATTCGATATAAGTGATAATACCTATGGCATCAACAAACAACGCCTGGTAGGTGCTTAAAATAATTACAGGGATAAAAATATACAGGGGAACTGTCCAGTGAACTTTGGACAAGCTTTCTAAAAAGTCGCTTTTAAACATTCTCGCCGACTCCTGCGAATTGGAAACATAATTTTTTTTCATGGCCTTTCAGGTTTAAAAATGTCTGATTATTTCTCTGCCTGTTATTGTATTTTTAATTATTCGCGCTGTTATTTATGGTAACAGTGCAATTTTTTCAATTTTAATAAAGATTTGCTAAACAAAAAATGATTTTAAACAATTGTTACGAAGATATGATATTTTTCATCGTGATACACCCGGTAATAAAAATATCCCGTGCTTTACAAACTCATTAAAGCGTATCGATTTACTTACCCTCGCCAAGCGCCCTTTTTGCGTCGACTAATCTTTTGAACGCGGTGATGTTGGTTAGTATTGCCACTACGGCCAAAGGAAAAGTAAAAATGGTCATGGTTTCAAACACATGAAATTTAATTCCCGGAACAAACAGTTTATAGTCGCCGCCGATGTAAATTGATGCTAACCCGCATAACGAGGCACACAGCCCGATGGTTACTACGCGCTCGGGGCGTTGCATTAAGCCGCCCTTACACTCAATCCCAAGGCCTTCGGCCCGTGCCCTCACGTAGCTAACCATCATAGAGCCAATTAAGGCGATGAATGCGAATATCGAACTTAAAAAATAGTGATGGCCTACCAGGTAATAGCAAATCCCCAAGAACATGATCAATTCGCTGTAACGGTCCAGCACCGAATCATACAATGCTCCAAATGTTGATTTCATGTTACCCAACCTGGCAACCTGCCCGTCGAGCATATCAAACAGGCCGGCAAACAATATTAATGCCCCGGCCCAGCCAACATATGACAGATCGCCGCGGTTACCCTCTTCGGCGCCCAAAATGAATATGACGGCAACACCCACGTTTAACACAAACCCTATGGTGGTTACAATATTGGGCGTAAGCCCGATCTTTATAAAAACCTTAACCACCGGGTCAATCACCTTGTAGATGCCCAATTGTAAGTTTGTCCGAATAGATGTTTGCTGCTGCATTTGTTGTTTTCCCGCAATTAAAAATCAAATTGAACCAACGTCCGTATTCCCCATTTAGCAACTTCCGGATTATTTAAATAAGTAAACCTCCGCACCAGGTCAACACGCACAAATTTAAAAATGTTTTCAATACCAACACTTCCTTCTACATACGGCGTTTTCCCGAGCGCATAGGTAATAGGCGCACCCGAAGCTGTTACCGGGAACTGGTACAACGATGGATGCAGCGATGGATTATTGGTATTACTTAAACCTCCCCATATACCTTTAAAGGAAGCCGTTTCGCGCCATTTTAACCTTTTCAATAAAGGGATCTTATTAAAGAAAAATCCATTAAAGTGCTGGTCGATGCTAATAGCCTCGTAATGGTCGGCCACAAACTCCAAAAAGTTCATCAGGTTATAGGAGTAGATATCGTAAGCGTAAGTTTGGTTTGCCCTGAAAATATTGAGCAGGGGATAGGGTACCTGCCCATATAGTTGGCCCGCTTCTACCGTCACGTCCGACCAGCCCAGTTGCGACAAGTAGAAACGTTTATCGATCCGCTCATGCAGTTTTTGATAATTATATTCTCCGCCAAAAACATTTTTTACGCCTGCATCATAATCCAGCGAGTAAACCGGGTTTTTACTTGGTACCTGTATACGGTATATTTTGCCCTGGTAAAACTGTTCGTTTGGCGCATAGCGCAGCCCCACCGTAATGTCAGCAGTGGTTAAACTGTGTATGGTTTGCGGCAAGCCGTTGCTGCTTTGGTTGATAAAATATAATGATCCTGCCGGCGCCTGGTTTAAACGACTAAGGCCGAAGCTGTACGAAAAATGGTTTTGATATTCGTGAACATAATCCAGGCGGTAATTTAAATCGTAAAGGTATTTATCGCTTTCGCCACGTTTAAATGAGAGTAAGAAATTGTCCTCCTGCACAAACTGCAAAAGCGCGCCGGGGATGTGCGTATCATATTGCGCACTGGCCCTTATGTAGTTCTGCGGGAACTTATAAATAGATTTGTTATTTAATGAATAGGTTGCGCTAAAAAAGCCCTTCCATTTTTCATCTTTAAAACCATAGGCCCCGTATGTTTCAAAGTAATACCTTTTGCTCAGTTCGGGTGTGGTGCGGCCCCCAAGCCTGAATTTGAAACCTTCAACAGCGTTAAAGCTATAAAATGCGTTTGCCGGGCCTACTTCAAACCATTTAAAGTCCTTATAACCGGCAAGTAAAACGGTAGCCACGTCCAGGGTTCGCCTGAAGGAAGGCATGTTTCTAAGACTGTCGGTGTTTTTATAAACTTTAGATTCGGCAGTAGTTAAAGTATCCAGGCGGTTTTGTTTCCAAAACTCATCGCTGCGGTTCATCGCAGCTTCGGGCACGGCATCTTCCTGGTTTCGGTACGTCGAGTCGGGGTGAGGCTTATTTACGGCGTAGTTGCCATAAACAATTTCCCTGATGCCAAACAATCCTCCTTTCCGGTTTTGCGTTAAGCCAAAATCGGCTATGGTAGTGCTTTTGCTCAAATGATAGCGTCCATCCGGATTTTGTTCAAACTCAAGATTTACGTTCATCGAGTTAACAAAATTCAGGTTGATGTTTTTGTTGATCGTCAGGTCTGCCTTTGCAACGGCATAATTACCATCAAGCGTGATGTATATCTTACCCACAAACAACACATCGGCAGTATTGCGCGGTGTAAAGCTTAATTCAACCAGCTTTTGGTTGTTTACCACTACGGTATCAGTTATAAAAAACTTATAAAAAGTAGGCGCCGAATTGGCGATCGGGCTCAAAAAGTTGGTGGTCATTAAAAACACCACGTTCGAGTAAATATCTACCTTATAATAAAGGTGTTTAAAGTAAAAAGTTAAGCCCTGGTTATCTACCGCTCCGCCAAAATTTACCGTTTTTTGCCCAATTGTTATTGTTTTTTCTTTTTCGGGCTCCTTGCGATAGTAGTATTGCGTCAGCTTTTCATCAAGGAATATAGGTAATAATGATTTACCAGGAATGGTTGTACTGTCGCGGTTATCAATTACGAATTTGTATTTGCGAAAGAATTTCTTGTCGGACAAAGTGCTGGAAACATTCGCAATAGAAAACTGCATTTTATCATACTCTTTGTATTCCACATACGGGCAACTTGTGGGGCGATTTTTTTCCTTGTTTTCAATAACCTTGCGGATGAGTTCAACGGCAGGATTGTCCTTATTGCGGTATTTTGGTTTTTTACCTGAAAGTACTTTAACCTCTTCCAATTGATTTGCCACCGGAACCAGCCTGATGTTTATAACCTGTGCCGTACCAACTTTAATCGTAAAAATGGCTTCTTTGTAGCCCAAAAACGATGCTTTTAATTGTGTAACGGGTTTAGCGGTAGTCAGGTTAAAGCGGCCATCGTTATCGGTATTGGTGCCAATGGTAGTGCCGGTAAAAGCTACTGTTACAAAGGGCAGGGGCTTTTTTGTGGCCGCGTCAGTAACGGTACCAGTCACAACAGTATTTTGTGCGAGTATTGCAGATGCAGTAAGTATAAGGAAGCAAGCTAATGAAAGCTTCTTATAGATATAGTTAAAATCCATTTATCTAACAAATATGCAACACAAATCTTTGGGTTTACCTACGTAATTACTACATAAGACGACTGAGCTTTACTAATTATTTATTTCCGGAGAAAAAAATATCAATAACCCCCGCAATTTGCATTAAACAGCTATTTTAAAACAGTAAATTAAATGCCGCAAGGGCACATTTTTAATGAACGCAATACGGCAACCAGGAAGATAAATTTATCGCCTTTTGCTCTTTCCAACCCCGTTATTAAGCCGCAAAGGTAATTAAAAAGCTTATAGACTTGTGTGGTCAAAAAGTCAAATATCCCTGCAAGCAAAGGCCCGTCAAAATAATTAACTATAGCGTTGCTAAAATAATTTGAACCATAAAACGACTTGTAGCAGCAGGTTAGTGTACACACCGGCCAAAACATCGTCCATCATTATCCCCCATCCGGCTGGCAATAACTCCATTTTACGTATAAAAATGGGCTTAACTATGTCGAAGAACCTGAATAAAATAAATGCAGATAACAAATATGTTACATTAACAGGCAGAAAAAGCAGGCCGATGCACATTCCGGAAACCTCATCGATAACCACTTTGGAAGGATCCTTACCCCAAACGGACTCAACCACGGTAGACGACCATACGCCAATCAGCGTGATAATTGCGGTGACAACAAGTGAGATTGTTAAGGGAGGCGTAGTGCCATGCCAGGCTAAATACCAGAACAACCCTGCTACGGCAGCAGCAATGGAACCGCCGCCTTTGATAAAGCCGATGCCAAAGACGGAGGAATAAATTTTGTGAAATAACATTTAGTTGATTGGTTGAATTAAGTTGATTGAGTTGATTGAGTTGGATCAAGTTGTTTCTTGGAAACCTTAACTTAGTCTAACTCAATCAACTCATTCAACCACTCACTTAACCTACAATACGTCCACCAGTTCCTGGTAGTAATCTAATCCCAGGTGTGTGATCAAATCTTCGCCCATCAGGTGGCGCAGGGTATTCTGTAGTTTTATCAGTTGTTTAAATATGTCATTTTCGGGGTGCAGACCGGCCGCAGTTTGCGGTGACTTAAGATAGAATGACAACCATTCCTGTATTCCGCTCATGCCGGCACGTTTGGCAAGGTCGCTAAACAGCGCAAGGTCAAGTGCGATAGGAGCAGCCAGGATAGAATCGCGGCACAGGAAGTTGATCTTTATCTGCATTTTGTAGCCTAACCAGCCAAAAATGTCAATATTGTCCCAGCTTTCTTTGTTATCGCCATGTGGCGGGTAATAGTCAATGCGGATCTTGTGGTACAAATCTCCATATAATTCGGGATTAGCATCCGGGCGCAAAATGTCCTCCAGAACGCCCAGTTTCGAAACCTCTTTGGTTTTAAAGTTGTCCGGGTCATCCAGTACAAGGCCGTCGCGGTTACCCAATATGTTTGTGGAGAACCATCCTTTAACACCCAATGACCTCGCAGCCAAACCAGGGGCCAATATGGTTTTCATTAAAGTTTGACCGGTTTTAAAGTCTTTACCGGCAATTGGCGTTTCGGTTAACTTAGCCAGCTCAATCATCGCCGGGATATCTACCGTTAAATTGGGCGCACCATTTGAAAACGGAATACCAAGTTTTAAAGCAGCATAGGCGTAGATCATACTTGGTGATATGCGTTTATCGTCGTCAAGTAACGCCTGTTCAAATTTCTCGAGGCTTTGGTGAATATCCGTTGCTTCGTAGTAAATTTCGGTACTGCCGCACCAAATTAGTACGATGCGATCGCAGCCATGGTCTTCTTTAAAGTTTAAAATATCGTCCATTACCGCCTGCGCCATTTCGTAACGAGTACCTTCTTTTACGTTGGTAGCCACCAGGTTTTTTGCGTAGTTTTTATCAAAAGCGGCTTTCATGGGTACTACCACTTCCAGTTCGGCTTTTACGGCGTTTAGTAAGCCCGGTTCAAGCACCTTGGCTTTCATGGCGGCTTCGTACACGTTATCCGAGTAAACATCCCATCCCCCAAAAACTATATCTTCCAGCTTAGCCAGCGGAACAAAATCTTTCACTTTTGGAAACCGGTTTTCCGTCCTTTTACCCAAACGGATATTTCCCATTTGTGTAAGTGAGCCTATTGGCTGCGATATTCCTTTTTTTACAGCTTCAACACCGGCAATAAGTGTAGTGGCAACAGCACCTAAACCCGGTATTAAAATCCCGAGTTTCCCGTCCGCAGGTCTAACAATTGTTTTCATGTTTCGTATTGTGTATTAATGTAATTGGTTATAGCCATTTATTTGCTTTGTACCATTTAACAGATTCGGCTACGCCTGCTTTCAAGTCATATTCAGGATGAAAGCCAAGCTCTGCTTTAGCTTTTTCTATTGTACAAAACCAGTTTACGGCCATCAGTTCATTCAGCTTCTCTACATTAAGTGTAGCCGCCTTGTCGAGCAAAGAACAGTATTTTTCGGAAAAGTAGGCTATAAATTTCACAAAGTTGACAGGTAAATGAAATTTTACAGTACGTTTATTTAACACACTCTTAATATTGGCGCCTAATTGATACCTGTTGTATCCTTGTCCATCGGATATATTATAGGTACCCTGGTGGCCTGCAAAAAGTGCTTTAATGGCCACTTTTGCCAGATCGGTAACATATAAAAAGCTAAAATTTTGATCGGTACGCCCTATATAAGGCTCAATTCCGCGTGCTACCTGTTGAAAAAAGATAAAAATATCTTTATCGCGCGGGCCATAAACCCCGGTTGGCCTTAAAATGTTGTAGTTTAAAGTTGTAAATGCCTTTAACTTTTCCTCGGCCATCAGTTTACTTTTTCCATATGCAGTAACCGGATTTGGCGTAGTTTGTTCGGTGATGATACCATTTAAATTATTTAATGGTCCAATAGCGGCCAAACTGCCCAACAATACAAACTTTTTTATTTCGATGCCGCTTTCAACTGCAGCCAAAGCCAGGTTATGGGTGTACCCTGCATTAATGTCGTTATATTCCTGTTGCGACCGCGCCTTGGTTACGCCGGCCGCATGTATAATATAGGTGTATTTATTTTCGGAAAACTCTTTCTTCAGCGCTTCAACATCGGTAAAATCGGGGTAAGTGTAGTTGATGGCGAAATCTTTCAGATGATCAACCCGGCTGCTTTTTCTGAGGGCCACATATACATCGAGATTGTTTTTTAGCGCTTCCTCAATTAAGTGGTATCCTATAAATCCGCTGGCGCCGGTTATCAAAACCCGCTCTCTCATATTGCTTTTTCGTAAAGCCTGTATTTTTTATACGGATCGCCTTTTATAGCGATGATAGCTTCGTTAATCAGGGTGTTGTTTTCCAGTGTCCATCCCGCTTCGGCGTGTTTAAGCCCTTTGCGTTTGTATTCTTTTATAATGGTGCCATACAAGCAAGCCTCAATACCCATTTTACGATACCCATCAATAACCCCCAGCGCATATATCCGCAGGCTTTGGATCTTGTTTTTATTCATCAGTATTTTAAAGATACCCGTTGGCAGCAAGCGCCCTCTCGGTACTTTTTGCAATACTTCATTAAAATTGGGCAGGGCAAGGCCAAATGCAACAATTTTGCCGTCCTGCTCGGCAACCAGGGCAAAGTCAGGGTCGAGTATCAGCTTAAGGTCCTTGGCCAGGTATTCAAACTCTTCGTCGGTTAGCGGTACAAACCCGGTATTTTGGTCCCAGGCTGTATTATAAACCTCGCGCAGTTTAGCGGTCTCCTCTTTGAATTTTTTCAGGTTAACTTTACGGATAACGATGTTGTTACGTTTTAAACGCTCCTGCAGTGCGTTGAGCAACCTTACCGATTTATCATCATAACCACCGCCAACCCAATGCCATGCTATCAGATCCACCTGTTTGGCAAAACCGGCGTTTTCAACCAGTTTTATATAATAAGGCGCATTATATGTTTGTAATAAAAACGGCGGGCTGTCAAATCCTTCAACCAGCAAACCACAGGCCTCGTTAGTCGAAAAGTTTGTCGGACCGATGAATTTTTGATCAACGCCCTTGCCTTTTAACCATTTTGCGGCAACATCAAAAAGCATATTGGCAGTTTCCTGGTCATCAATACAATCAAAAAATCCCCAAAAACCATCATTAGCTTTATTAAATTCGTTATGGGCGTTGTTTAATATAGCTGCAATACGGCCCACAACTTTGTCGCCATCATAAGCCAGGAACATTTGCAGCGAATTGTGCTTATGAAAGGGGTGCTTGGTTAACAGGTCACGCTGGGCTATAAATAATTCGGGTACGTAGTTTGGGTCGCCTTTATAAAGATCATGGGGGAAATCAATAAATGCCGTCAGCTCCTTTTTTGAGTTAACCGTAACAATCTTTTTCATGCTTGTGGAATACTTAATACTGTGTGTTTACAAAACCGCAAACATTAAATGCAGCAAATTTGCTGCATTTAATGTTTGTTTATACTAAAATTATGTGGTGCTTATGCCTTTGGGCACAGCAGGTTTATATCTTTTCTTTTATCGATGTAACGCCAACTTCTTTAAACGTTTTCGCGATTTTTTCCACTGCTTCGTCAATCTGATCGAAAGTGTGGGTAGCCATCAATGAAAAACGCAGTAGCGATGAGTCGGACGGAACGGCAGGCGATACAACCGGGTTAACAAACACACCCGCATCCTGCAGATGTTTGGTAACCAGGAAAGTTTTTTCGTTATCGCGAACATATATAGGCAATATCGGGCTTTCGGTAGGGCCCAGATCAAAGCCTTCTTCAAGTAATAGCTTCATGGCATAATTGGTATTATCCCATAGTTTGGCTATTCTTTCAGGTTCCGATTCGATGATATCCAAAGCAGCAATAACGCTGGCAACAGAGCCCGGAGGCATACTGGCGCTGAATATTAAGGAACGTGCACGATGTTTAAGGAAATCGATAGTGTCTTTATCGGCAGCGATAAATCCGCCTAATGAAGCAAGCGACTTGCTGAAGGTACCCATGATCAGGTCAACCTCGTCGGTAAGGTTAAAGTGCGAAGCGGTACCGGCACCTTTATGACCGATAACACCCAAACTGTGCGCATCATCAATCATGATATTAGCGCCAAACTTATCGGCTATTTTAACAATTTCCGGAAGTTTAACAATATCACCCTCCATACTGAAGATACCGTCAACAGCTATCAGCTTTACAGCTTCCTCGGGCAAAATGCTCAATTTACGCTGCAAATCCTCCATATCATTATGGGAGTATTTGATCACCTTCGAAAAGGATAACCGGCTGCCGTCTATGATACAGGCGTGGTCGTATTCGTCCAATATAATATAATCATTACGACCTGTTATGCTGGATAATACGCCAAGATTAACCTGGTAGCCGGTGCTAAAAAGAACAGTTGCCTCTTTGCCTACATACGTGGCCAGCCTGTTTTCAAGTTCGATATGAATATCGAGCGTTCCGTTTAAAAAACGCGAACCTGCACAACCTGTTCCATATTTGTCAATAGCTTTTTTCGAAGCTTCTTTAATTTTAGGATGATTTGTTAATCCCAGGTAGGAATTTGAGCCAAACATCAAAACTCTTTTACCATCTATAATTACCTCAGTGTCCTGAGCAGACTCAATAGGCCTGAAATAGGGATATAACCCCTGTTCCCGCAGCATATTTGCTATCTGGAACTCGGCGATTTTCCCATGTAGTTTTTTAACCATGTATTAACCCAGCTTTAATTTTTTGTAAAAATACCATGAATTAGGTTATAACTTATTATTTAGTGTGTAATTTTTTTCAAACTACTTAAAAAAGCAAAATCGCTCTCATTAGGCAAATTAATTAAATTTTTTGTTTAATAAGGCATAGAATTTTTCATTTTTTTCTGAAAGGTGCAAAAAACAGCTATAATCACAGTTTTTTGACACACTTGCGTAAAAATTTTGTTCCTGGTTTTAATTGAGTTATAAATATAACATATTCGCAGTTGCTAAGAAACTTTTTTTTAAATATTGCCCACTCTCACGGGGCGGTAAATTTGTTTTATAGCGGGCTGGTTGTTCAACAATATGAAAAGATTGATATTTTTTTGCCTCGTAAATTTAACATTGGGTTTACCTGCTGTTGTTTTTGCACAGTCGACGACGGATACAGTTGTTACTTTAAAACAATGCGTCAGCTTTGCGTTGCGCAATCAGCCGCAAGTGCGCCAGGCCAGCATTGATGAGCAAATAAACGAGAAAAACATCAGGATAGGCCTGGCCGACTGGCTGCCGCAGGTTAGTTCCACCGATGTTTATCAGCATTACTTTAAAGGCGCCCCTGCCGCTGCCGCCGCCGATCCTGGTGCTTTAGCCGCTGGGGAGAGCCTAACAGAATACTCTGCGCTCGGCTTGCAGGCTAACCAGGTTATTTATAATAATGATGTTTTGCAAGCCGCTAAAGCGGCTAAATATTCGCGCGAATATTATAAGGAGAACACCGTCAGCAGCCAGATAAATGTAGTGGCCGACGTGAGCAAGGCCTTTTTTGATGTGCTGCTATCGCAAAAACAGTTGGATATTTTAAACGAGGATATAATAAGGCTGCAGCGCAGCCTGAAAGACGCCACCAATAAATACCAGGCTGGTGTGGTTGATAAAACGGACTATAAGCAGGCAACCATCTCCCTAAATAATTCACTCGCCACGCGCAAACAAACTGCCGAGGCCATTAAAAGTAAAATAGCTTACCTGAAACAAATTATGGGTATAGGCGCCAAGAAAAACCTGGTGCTGCAATATGATACTACCACTTATCAGCAGGAAATAGTAATCGACACGCTGCAACAGGTTGATGTAAATAACCGCATTGAATACCGCTTGCTGCAAACGCAAAAGGGCCTGGATAACGTAAATGTAAACTACTATAAATGGGGTTTCCTGCCATCGTTAACGGCACAGGGAAGCTATAATTTATATTATTTGAGTAACAGGTTTTCGAGCCTGTATAATACATCTATACCAAATGGGTATGCCGGATTAACGCTAACGCTGCCTATTTTTACCGGTACAAAGCGTTTGCAGAATTTGAGTAAAGCACGTTTGCAGGTCGACAGGGTTGACCTAGACCTTGAAAATACCGCGAATACCATTAATACCGAATATGTGCAGGCCCTGGCCGGTTACAAGAGTAATTATACCAGCTACATTTTATTAAAGCAGAATGTTGACCTGGCCAAGGATGTGTACAAGGTGGTGAGCCTGCAATATCGCGAGGGGGTTAAAACTTACCTGGATGTAATTGTGGCGCAATCGGATTTGCGTACCGCCGAATTGAACTATTATAATGCCTTATTCCAATTGTTATCAAGCAAAATAGACCTGGAAAAAGCATTAGGTATATTAAATGTCCCATAAGTTGAATTATGAAAGCAAAAAACATACTTTTTTCAGGGTCCCTTATAGCTTTTGCCCTGGCTTCCTGCCAGGACGCTAAAAAAACTGCGGCCCCGCTGCCGCCAACGCCCGTGTATATTACATCCGCAAAAGTAGCCGATGCTGTTTATTACGATCAATTCCAGGGGGCAGTAGTTGCTATCAACTCTGTTGAATTGCGCAGCGAAGTATCAGGCTTTATCACCGGCATATTTTTTAAGGAAGGCGATGTAGTGCAAAAAGGGAAGGAGCTTTACGAAATTGACCGGAGAAAGTATGAGGCCGCCTATCAGCAGGCTGAAGCTAATTTGCTGAGCGCCCAGGCAAACCTTTTGAAAGCACAAAAAGATATTGACCGCTATACCATGCTGCTTAAAAATGATGCGATTGCGACACAGACAGTAGACCAGGCGCAGGCGGCATTTGAAACGGCTAAAAGCCAGGTAGCCGTGGCTAAAGCAGGTGTTTTATCTGCCAAAACAGATTTATCCTATTCGCTGATCACCGCGCCGTTTACCGGGCGCATAGGTATATCGCAGGTAAGGCTTGGTGCACAAGTGTCGCCGGGAACTACCTTATTGAATACGATTTCCAGCGAAGACCCGATAGGGGTCGATGTTGTAATTAACGAAGATAATATCAGCCGCTTTTACGCTCTGCAAAAAAGCAGTACCGATTCTACCTTTAAACTGCAGTTGCCGGATGGTACCGATTACAATCACGCGGGAAAGGTTTTAGCCGTTGACAGGGGAGTGGCAAGCGGTACCGGAACCATAAAAGTGCGGATTCAGTTTCCAAACCAGGGCGATGTGCTTAAGGACGGGATGAGCTGTGTGCTGAAGGTGCTGAATAACCAGTCGGGCCAGCGGGTACAGATACCATACAAGGCGATAACCGAGCAAATGGGAGAGTTTTTTGTATTTGTTTCGCAGGATACCATTGCCAAACAGCACAAAGTAAAGCTGGGGCCGCGCATAGGGTCGGATGTAGTGATCATGTCGGGCATTGAAGCGGGAGATAAGATTATAACCGACGGTTTTCAGCGATTGCGCGATGGCGGCAAGATTACTTTGGGCAAACCGGTTAAACCGGGTGCTGCAAAAGCCAAACCATAATTTTTTGCCACAGAACAAGGAACAGGTTTATTTCTTAGAAAAACAAACGAATGATTGCAGATACTTTTATACGAAGGCCGGTAACAGCGATAGTTATATCCATCGTAATTGTGGTGGTTGGCATATTGGCTATCTTAAGCCTGCCCATTGGCCAGTATCCCGAAATTACGCCGCCTACAGTTACTATAACGGGTACCTATAGCGGCGCAGACGCGGTAACGGTTGAGCAAACAGTTGCCACCCCTATCGAAGTGCAGGTTAACGGCACACCGGGCATGACGTACCTCACAAGCAACAGCACCAGTAATGGACAGACGACCATAACAGCAAATTTTGAGGTTGGCACCGATATTAATATTGCAGCCCTCGACGTGCAAACCAGGGTAGGCATTGCAACCCCGGCCATTCCGCAGGATGTACAGCGTCTGGGTGTTGTTGTAAGGAAGCGTAACCCAAGTATATTAATGCTGGTAGCCATGTTCGCCCCCAAAGGCGGCCATGATGTTACTTTTATGGATAACTATACCAACGTGGTGGTTAAGGATGCGCTATCGCGTACAAAAGGGGTGGGGGATGTTATTTCGCGCGCGGATGATTTTAGTATGCGGATCTGGCTGAAACCGGATAAACTTGCTGCCCTGGGCATGACCGTCGCCGACGTGATAGCCGCTTTAAATGAACAAAATGCCCAGGTGGCAGCCGGTGTAGTAGGTGTACCCCCACAGGAAAAAGCACAGCCCTTTGAATATACCGTTTTGGTAAAAGGAAGGCTTTCGACTCCAGCAGAATTTGATAACGTGATCGTGAAAACCACGCCGGGTAATGGCGCGGTAGTTCATTTAAGGGATGTTGGTCGTGTTGAACTGGGTAAATTCAACTATGCGGGTAATTCATTTGTTGATGGAAAAAGAGCATCGTACCTGCTGATATACCAGGCGCCAAACAGCAACGCGCTGGAAACAGCCGACAACGTTTATGCCACCATGAACGAACTCAAAAAGAGCTTCCCGGAAGATGTGCAATATGTGGTTCCTTTTGAATCCATCACCGTTGTGCGGGTGTCGGTAGGCGAGGTGGTTAAAACCCTGATCATCGCACTGGTGCTGGTTATTTTGGTGGTATTCCTGTTTTTACAGAGCTGGCGCACCACACTCATCCCGGTTTTGGCCATACCTGTATCCATCATCGGTACATTCATCTTTTTTATACCGCTGCATTTCACCATTAACACCTTAACCTTATTTGGTTTTGTACTGGCGATAGGTATTGTGGTGGATGATGCCATCGTGGTGGTTGAATCCGTTCAGCATTATATGGACGAGGAGGGCATGTCGCCCAGGGATGCAACCGTTAACGCCATGCGCGATATTTCGGCGCCGGTAATTGCCATAGCGCTTATTTTGGCTGCGGTGTTTGTACCGGTTGGTTTTATACCCGGCATTGTGGGCAGGCTTTACCAGCAATTTGCCATCACCATTGCCATATCGGTGTTAATATCGGCTTTTGTGGCGTTGTCCTTAACGCCCGCGCTTTGTACCTTAATCCTTCGCCCGCATAAATTGGATGAAAAATCCAAAGGGCTCGATAAATTCTTTTTCAAATTTAATCAATGGTTCGGCCGCTTAACAGGTAGGTATCGCAACGGGGTTGATAAAAGCATCAAGCACTCCAAATTCATCATCATTATACTGGTTTGTATTATTGCCGGTACGGTGATATTATTTAAAGAGAAGCCAACCGGTTTCATCCCGCTGGAAGACGACGGCCGTATTTACATCACCTATGAACTGCCGGAAGCATCGTCAACCCAAAGAACTGTTGGTGTGTTGCACCAGATGATGGCCACCCTGGACAGCGTACCCGGCATATTGCATTATGCTGCGCTGGGCGGCTTAAACGCGGTGAGTTTTGCCAGTAAGTCAAACAGCGCCACCATATTTGTGCAGCTGAAACCATGGGATCAACGCACCGACAAAAAATTAGGCATTGATTCGATTGTCGCCAACCTCCGCAAAAAGCTGGCGCGCTATCGCGAAGCCAGCGTTACCGTAATACAGCCCCCCGCAATACCCGGTTTGGGCAGCACGGGCGGTTTCTCGTTTATTCTGGAAGAAAAACAGGCCGGCGGCGATGTTAAGGTTTTTGAAAAGACCTTACGAACCTTTTTGGATACGATAAAAAAACGCCGCGAAATAGGCAACGCCTTTTCATTCTTTACCGCCAGTACGCCGGCTTACCAGTTAACCATCGACAGGGAGAAGGCAAAAAAGCTGGGGGTGGCTATTAACGACATTAATGCAGCCCTGCAAACCTATATGGGGAGCAGTTATGTAAACGACCTTACGCTTTACGGCCGTACGTTTCACGTACTTGCCCAGGCCGATACCAATTACCGCACAAAAATTGAGGACATCGGCCAGTATTTTGTCCGTAATTCGGCAGGCGCCATGGTGCCTTTAAGTACGCTGACATCCTATAAAGTGATAGAAAATTCGCCGCTCATATCGCATTATAACCTGTTCCGCTCGGCGGAGATTGACGGCAGCCAGGCAACAGGATACAGCAGCGGCGATGCACTAAAAGCCCTGCAGGAAGTTGCCGACGGCACCCTGCCGCAGGGTTTCGGCTACGAATTTTCGGGCCTCAGCCGCGAGGAAATTTTATCGGGATCAAAAACGGTTTACATCTTCATGCTGTCTATCGGCTTCGTGTTCCTGTTTTTGGCGGCGCTGTACGAAAGCTGGTCGGTGCCATTTTCGGTATTGCTGGCCGTTCCGCTGGGGGCATTCGGGGCAATTTTGTTCCTCACCTTCCAGAAAGGTATAGCCGATAATATTTACGCCCAAATTGGCTTGATAACCCTGATAGGTTTGGCGGCCAAAAACGCCATCCTGATCGTAGAGTTTGCCAAAGAACGTGTGGATAGGGGCATGGAGCTGGAGAAATCCGTCCTCGAAGCAGTAAAACTGCGTTTGCGGCCTATCCTGATGACCTCGCTGGCCTTTATATTTGGCGTATTGCCGCTTGTTTTTGCTACAGGCGCCGGCGCCCAGGCCCGCCAAACCATCGGCTGGACGGTATTTGGCGGTATGCTTGCAGCCACATCATTAGCCATATTTATTGTGCCCGTACTGTTTTTTGTGATCACCCGCTTTGCCTACGGCAAAGAAAAACTGGCCGAACTGCAAAAGAACTACGTGGTAGATCCTACGCACGATCAGGACGAATAACATTGAAAACCCTTTCCCCGGCACCTGAAGCCGGGGATGATTTTTGTTACTTTGATTGAAATTGGGTGTTCATTTGTTCACGTGTTCACGCAACTCAAAATCATTTTTTGCACTAATCGCTGATTTATAGTGATTTGCAATTTCGTGTTCACGCAAAAAATTGCGTTTACTGACAGAATACTGCCACCAAATATACAACGATAAATATTACGTTCTACCAAGCGTTTTTTTTGTGCCAAATTTCTGGCACAGTAGCTGGGCGGGCGCATCGGGAAAGTTGAGAGGATTTCTGATTACAGATGCATAAATGTTAAGATATTGAACAATACCACATTTCCGGTGCGAGCCTGTGGTGCATAGCCTAAAAAGAGGTGGGCACGAACGGACTTTGCACTTGTTCGCACTTCCTCAGACACGCGCCAGAAAGGGGATTAACTTTCCGTTGGTGGATAGGCAATTTTACGCAGAATTCTTGTTCGCGTGTTCTATTTTTTCACGCGCACGCTTTTTTTAACATATTGATTGTTAAGTTTTTACGACATTCTGTTCGCGCGAACAATTGCGTTTACTGACAGAATGGTGTCACCAAATTGGTGGTTTTTGGTGTTTATCTTTGCGGAAGGTTTTCACGGATTTGATTGTCTGTTTTGGGTGGGCGTCAGTTGGCGATAGGCGTGATGCGGAAACGGGGATATTTGCATATGATTATGCATTAGGGCCTTATGTAGACACCCACCAACATATCATTATTGGAGTTTCTATTTAAATCATCTTCCAATCCACGTGGATTACTAACAAGGTTAGCGGGATCATATACAAAGCAGATCAAACTTTTGCAATCTGGATGTGATTTATAATGCGCTATATCCAAAATCAATTGGTTACCAATATCCTTATCTTTCAAACCAATTCTGGTTTTTTTCAATTCAATAATTATCTGTTCACGTTTTAAAAGAAAATCAACACGGGTTGCGCTTCCTGCATATGATGGTGTCCATTCTTCCTTTCTTATATCTTCGAAGTTAATCCTCAATAACGCATTTACTACGTCCTGAACGTCATATTCGTCACTTATATCGATAGTCGGACGTTGGTCATACCGATTTTTTAACTGTGTAACTACTAAATGGAATTTATTAAAAATATTTTCCAATATCTGCAAAGGTGATTGTCGTGTAACTTCAGACTCTGATGACGAATATTTTATCTCCAACATTCTTATAAGTTGATACACAAGCTTTTCGAAATTGTCGTAGGATGAAATCATACTTAAAATGAAAACTATATCCTCGCCAACCTGAATATGAGGAGGTACTTGAATACCATTATTCAATATCGATAAGTCACTAACCACCGCATAGTTCGGTCTGTGAGACCTTATATACTCACCTGGTTTCATTCCCCATTGGAATGTTTCAATTTTTGTTAGCAGTTCTGATTCATTCTCAAAATTTACTGTACCTTTTAGGTAAGAAAATTCTGCAATGATCAAGTCGCTGAGGCTAAAAAACTGTTTTGAAATTGGTACGATCATTTTCCTCACTTCATCCAAATCGATGCCAATACAGTTCAAAATATCCTTTTTTATTTCGACCTCGGTAATTAAAACTCTCGAAGAGATATTTTTATTAAAATCTCTTCGATAAAAATTATAGTTATCATTGAACCATTCACCAACCCAAGCGCCTTCATACTTTTCTGCAATTTTAGTCAATGATGTGAGATTTTCATATAGGGATTTCCTAGGCTCAGAGGTTGCCTTTTTTACAGCTTCAAACTTTTTTTTGACCTCTGCTAACTGATTAATTATTACATCTTTCATAGAAACAATTTATTAAATCAATGGTCGATTTCTTTTCAGAATTGAATATATTTTTACAAAAATCGTTATTCAAAAGCTAGCCATAAAAGGCATCGAAATTGCCAACTACGTCACAAGTGATTAACTGGCCAAATTTTTCTTTATAACTTTTATATCTATATTCAAAGGTATAAGTTGTTTTCATTATAACAATTAGTTATATTTAAAACTTATTAACAACTGTTGATTTACTAACGAATGTTTGGATAGTCTTAATTCTGTCTGAGTATGAGGCACAATCTTGCAGAAGTATGCGGCGCAGGAAAAAGGCGGTGTGTATCTTTTAAGCCGCAGATAGTTAACCCGTTTCAGGCGTGAGTGTGTAGCGCAAAGGCCAAAAGAGGCGGGTCACGAGTCGCCTTTACGCTTGGGCCCATTTCCTCAGACTCGCGCCTGAATAGGGAGGGTGGTTTTGAATTTACATTGTTCTTCAGAATTATTGGCAGAGCCAAGATAGTATTTTGAACCTTATTTTTGTCTCCACAGCATATGTTGCCGCCGGCCGCCTCCGCCGCAAGCCTCCCGGCTTGTGGTCCGCAGCAAAGTAATAATTCGATAGGTCAATCATGCGATCTTTTTCCGAATCAAGACCATAGCCACACTTCACTACCAGTCAGTTGGGACTATCTGCCGACCTTGATACTCGCGCTAGATTAGTTAAAAATAAATAAACTTAACAATTAAACACCTATATTGTGGGGCTATCTCAACCTCTAAACAAGATCACAAATGCCAAAAAAGACTACTGAAACAACTGAGCCTAACATGAGTGGCTTATTGACAGCCCATCTTGCGGAATACAACGCACTTAGGCAAGAACTACTTCAAATTCTTAAATCTCGAGACAATCTTATTATTATTTCACTTACAATTACAGGAGCAATACTATCGTTTATTTATAGTAAGGGTACTCTGGTTGAACCTAACAGGCTTGCCCTATATTTACTTACGCCTTTATCAACTGTTGAGGCCGGATTATGGTTAACAAGTACTTATCGTATAAGGCGACTAAGCGATTATATATATCTACATATTTCACCACAAATCAAGATGTTATTTCCGACGCACCTAGAAAATAATGGTGAAAAGATTCCCATCGAATTGTTCAATTGGGAAAATCCAGCTTCGAGGCAATATCGAAAAAAAAGGCAACGTATAATTCTTTCGCTAATACATCTTTTAACCATCATCGGCAGTGGGTTTCTTGGTCAGATACTTCTCATCGAAAAAAGGGATAAGTGTATAATTCAAGCTATAAATCAGTTGGAACACCCTTTTTTATATTATTTTAACTGCTTACTGTTACTTCTAATATCAATATTGTTTTTTCAATATATGAGAAATAAACGAACTGTAATTAAATGACCTACTTGGATAAACAGCAGTTTAAGCTCCATGCCTCCTTGCTCCCGCAAGCAATTATCGCTGCCGCAAGCCTCCCGGCTTGTGGCCCGCATGCTAAGTAAATATTAGAAAAGTTAACCACACGATATTTTTCCCAGTCACGGCCAAAAGCAAATTTTGCTACGTATCAGCGGGGTTATCCTTTCGCCCCGGAACGCCTAACCCTTTTTATAACCACCCTGGCTACCAAATAAACAATGATTAATGCCAGTATAGAAAATATTACAGGGTAATTGGATGGTACGCCGGTCATGGTGCCCTGCCATCCTATAAAGTAAAACTGGTTATTGCGATATACCCATGTTTCCGTGTAAAACACTTCTGCCACTAATATCGATTTCATATAAAACCTGGCCCTTCCTGTAATTATGGACAGGTTTCCGTATGTTCTTATTTGTTTGTCGTGCAATGAAACGGTGGCGCCCTTAAATCGTCCAAAAGTTTTCATCATTTCCGTTTTATTTTCCATGGCCCCATCGGCATCTATGGTAATATAATCCTCGCCTATCATCTTATCCGCCGAAACTTTATCGGCAGTCAGTATTGCGTGGAACATTTTTGCTTCGTTAGCAACCAATACTTTCGAAAGCGAGTCGGACGGCGCTAAGAATTGGCTAAATGCAGTCTGCGAGAGACCACAAAAAATAGCAAAAAGAACAAATGACAGGTGTAAATAAAATTGGCCAGGCTTGTGCATATACTTTAGGTTTAAATGGAAGGTTACAAAATTGTTCCTCAGAAAGTTGTTTCAGTTCAACCTTGATGGTTGTAAATTGCAATTGCCTGATTGTTAACTTTATAAAGATATAATTTATTATTATAATATTTTTTTATTTATTATTATGGCATATGATGCCCCCGCGACTCCAAAGCAATTTCATCGCTGCCGCTAGCCTCCCGGCTTGTGGCCCGCATGCTAAGTAATCGTTATATAGGTTAACCGGGCCATATTTTAGCCAAACAAGGCCATAAGCACAGTTTGCTACATGCCAGCAGCGCCATCTGTTCGATCTTTCCTCCCTAAACCTCAATATTATTTTCTATTATTGGGCAGCACCGTGGAAAATCAAAAAAATGAAATTTACCCTGAATAAGATCGCCCGTTATATGATAAAAAACACATTACTCCTGGTAGCCATCACGGTTTCTTCGGTGTGTCACGCGCAAACGCTGACAGAAGACAGGGACAAGATAGATGCCGCAACGCAGGCCTTAACGCCCGCTGTAAAGCAGTTTGCCGATTGTACAATGCGGGGGGATGATGTATGTGCGCAGGATTTAATAAAAGCGGCAAAAAACGAATATGAAAAGTATATCGTAGCAGGGGCGTTATACCAGTCGGATCCCGAGCAGTCATTCCGGCTTCACCACGAAGCTTACCTGGCCAATCCCAACAATTTGTACTTTACCCTCGAATACGCCATTGAATTGCATCGGAAGGGCAATTACAAGGACGCCGCGGCACTGTATGGAAAATACAGCAGCCAAAAACCGGATGATTTTAGATTGCACGTATGGCTGGCCGATTGCTACATCAATACCGGCAATACCGACCAGGCCATCAGCGAATGGAATAAAGCAGATCATCCACACAACCATACCGGGATTGATTTTGCGATATGTACCATTTATGGCGATACCACACAGGTAAAAAAGCGCACTGGATACCGGAAATTGTTAAATGGAGGAGATGCAAGCGCGTTTTATCCCTTAATTTTTTTAGATGCTAACTGGGCAAGCGACTGGTGGAACACGACCATTTTGAACGAAGCCCTAAACCAGGACCTGGCATCGGCGAGAGCGATCCTTAAAGAAAACAGCAGCGACTACAAAATGATGGCAGCATACGCGGCCATTAAAAAAATAACAAAAGCCGAAACGGGTGCGGACTCGATTAAACAGATCCTGGTAAAAAATAATCTGCTGATCGGCAAAGGAACTATACCTGCGTACGGGCCAATCGCGTCGGACCTGCTCGGCATCTGTTTTATAAACAAGCTACTCAACGAAAACGAATTTTACCGCGACCGTGGCGCCGAACTGCTGCAGGCTGCCCGCGCAAAAAAGGATAAAGAGCTGATGAATATTTATGCTTACCTGCAAAGCGTTGTAAACGGCCATGTTGATGCCGCCACGGATTTATCAGGCTGGAAAGACTTTCACGACGAACGTTCTGCAATGAGCTATTTTATAGGAAGAGGTGCCGAAAATAAGTACGACGACCTGCAACTGGCACAGGCCCTGGTCGATTTTCCAAACAGTGCGTCGCTATACTGGATAAAAGCCAACTGCGCCAAAATTGAAAATAAACCAATGCGACAGATTTTGATCGAGCTAATTAAAAGAGATTTCAAAACCCTGCAATCCGATACCGAACGATCATCCTATCCGCTTAATTCCTTTTTCGGCGCACTGCAAACGGAGAAGTAATATCGGCGGTCTAAGTACGCTCCCTATACGAGCTTTATACGCAGCATCGTGGGTGGCAGGCTCTGCCGGGGCAAAAAGCGTCTTATAACGCTTGAGCGTTACCTTTTGTCTCCAATTGTCTCAACATACCCTTTGTCTTCCACAAAATCCATATAGCAATCGTAGTGAATATAATCATGGTGTAGATGAAAGGTCTCAATTCACCTGTAGGTAATTTTGCGAATAGCGCAAATGTCGCATTTATTGCCGAGTGAAAAAAAATGGTCGCCAGTAAACTTCCGGTTCTGTTGAAAAGCCATATAAATATCACCGTTAACGGAACAGTCCCAATCACGAAATAAACTAAAAACACTCCAGTTCGGCTACCTTCCGGATTATGATTTAAATACATTGGTATATGCCAGATGCCCCATATCAACCCTAAAATTATAGCGACAGTAATCGGACGAAATCTGGTTTCAAGAATTGGTAACAAAAAACCACGCCAACCTATTTCTTCCCACAGTGGGCTAAAAGGCATAAAAATAAAAAACAGGATCAAAGGCAGGTACCATTCCGAAAGGTCCAATTGTTCATGTAAAGCAAAATGATAAATACATAACGAAGGAATAACACAACACGCTGGTATAAGAATTGCAAACAGGTACCATTTTATATTAAATCTCCAATTTGTAATTTTGGATAATAACACTTTTAAGCCTGCTTTTTTTCCCCGTAAAGCAGTCATAAATATTGCAACTATTCCGGGACTTAATGTGGAGGTAATTTCTACCCACCTTGGAACTGAAAATTTAATTTGATGATGCGCAGCCAGCGCTAATGGTATATTTATTCCCCATGTAATTACGAAGGTAAAAACTATAAATATGGCTGCGGTTTGCAATGCAGATCTGTGATCCATTAATTAGTAATGTTATCGTTTTAATAAAAATGCAATGTAACGGTAATAGTTAATATTTTGGCAGTTTGTCTTATACGTTTCAATTGAATCTTATTTGCGAATAACCTGCGGACCCGGCAGTTGTTGGGAAGCGGATCGTGTGAGCGTACGAGTTAAATGACCTCTGGAAATGGTCTTGCATCGGTGCTCCACCCGAAATCTTAAAATACCGAGTCCACCGGTTTAATATCTCCTGCTGCAAATGCCTTTTGATAAAGCAATTTATATTTTGCAGCAGCTGCCAACCTGTTTTGCGCCTTCAGGCTGTTGCACAGGCCCAAAAGCGACCAGCCGTTACCCGGGTTGGCAACCAAATCTTCGCGATATACTTTTTCGGCTTCGGTCGCCCGGTTCATCTTGAGCAGGCACCTGCCCAGGTATTGCCTCGCCGGTATCAGCCACTCTTGCGGTTCGCGGTAAATTAACTGATCTTCGGCATTGGCGGCGTTTCTCAAAGCGGCAATAGCCTCACTGGTTTTGCCTTCGGCGAAAAATAGCTCGCCGGTTAATACGCCGGCTGCTACTTCGCCGGATTGCCTCGGTTTATTATAAGGCATTCGCCTGATCCCCAGCAGGCTATCGGAAAGATTGGTTTGAAGATCGCCGAGGTATTTCCTGGCAGACGTTAGGTCATGGTTGCGGACAGAGGCCATGCCTTTGGCAAAATCATCCAATATCATCGCATATTTCCAATGACTGTTGGGGGCGGGCGCGTTTAAAACCTCCTGCCATTTTCCAAGTCGTACACAGGCTATTTCGGGTAGCATATAAATGTATTGGGCATAAGGGTCGCTGCTGTAAAACGGCTTCAGCGCTGCCATGCGTTCCCTTGCCCGTAAATACAAAGGCTTGCCTTTATCATACATCCCGGCAGTCATGGCGCAATATGACTGTACCGCAAAAAAATGGATCGGGTTGTTTTTGTTCAGATGCAGGTATGGCGCTGTAGCATCCATTTTGCTGTAAATGGCATTGGCTTGCTCATTCACATCCACGCCTTTGGCAAAAAGGCCGTTGCGTTGGTACGAATGGGTAGACATGTGCACCATGTGCGCTATGCCCGGCAGCTCGTCTTTCAGTACATCGGCATAGGGGAGGGCAACACCAGGGTGGCGCGATGCTTCGGTAAGGTGTATATAATAGTGCAGCGCGGCAGGTTGCCGGGGTTCGGCTTTCAAAACCGCTTCACATAAGGTTACCAGTTCCGGTGTCCATGCTTTTGGGGTACCGTCAACGTTCCAGAAGTCCCATTTGTGGCAAAGCATAACAGCGTCAATATATAAAACGTTAATATCGTTGTCCGAATGATATTTTGTGCTGATCAGCTTCATAGCTGCTGCATATTGCTGATCCAGGTGTTCCCTGTCGGCATTGGTAGTATCCGAAGAATACCGTTGCAGCATGGCATTGGCCAGGTCATTTTCTTTAGCGCTTGCGCCGGTATTTAACCGTTTCATCAGCATAAGGGCCGCAGGTACTGCGCTGCTCATTTTATAGCTGTAACTATTAAAATACGGCCCCAAAGCAAGCGCCTGCCCCCAGTACGCCATCATACAGTTGCCGTCAAAGCGGGCGGCTTCTTTAAATGATGCGAGCGCTTCGGCAAAATGGTAACTGTAATAAAAGGTGAGGCCCTGGTCGAAATAAATTTGAGCGCTGTCGGAACTGGTGTGGATCGGGTAATGATGGTGACCCGTACCGGCTATCACATTAATGTATTTGCCGTCTTTACCCGTCTCAATGGCTGATATTGCCCCGCCGCCACAAATACTTGTTTCATGGGAATAGGCGATATGGTACTGCGTTGGGGCAGTTTTTTTTGCACCGGCAAACACTAATAATATAATGAATAGCAAAGCCGGCAGTGATGTTTTTTGCATGGTGTAAAATGTTGCATTAAAGTTAGCGAAATGCTTGAAAAATCAATTAGCCGGAATCGAAATCATGTTGACGTTGAAAAAAGAAACAACCTTCCGCCGGTTCAAGCGTCCCGCTTGAACCCAAACTATTGTAAGCGTCCACGCTTACAATAGCCAATTGCCTCGCTAAAAAACACTCAGCACTGGTATTATCAGGCAGCAAAAGTACCAGGCAGTTATTCGCGCATACTAAAATTATTTTTTGACGTCAGCGGGACGCTGACATGCTGTTGGGTTCAAGCGGGACGCTTGAACCGGCGGAAAAAAAAGAAACAACCGGGGATTAAAATATCTTTAAATAAAACTACAATTGTAGTTGTTTAATTACAAAATTAGTTTTACACTTGTATTATGAAACGACTGAGCGAAAAAGAAGAAACCATAATGCAGGCGGTTTGGAAATTAAAAAAAGCCTTTGTTAAGGAGGTGCGCGACGAACTACCCGACCCTAAACCCCACATTAATACCGTTGCAACCATGATGCGCCGGTTGGCCGACAAGGGCTTTTTAAAATTCGAAGATTTTGGAAGTACCTACCGGTATGCCGCTGCGATATCCAAAATGGATTATACCCGGAAATTTGTAAGGCCGCTTTTAGCGGGTCTGTTTGGTAATTCCATGAAAGATGTGGTATCGTTTTTTGCGGAAGAGGACGAAGTGTCGTTAGATGAACTAAAAGAGATCGTTAAAATGATAGAGGATAAGAACAAATAAGATTTAACTGCTATGGAACCATTAATTATCTACCTGTTAAAGGCCAATGTGGTTATTTCCATATTGTTCCTGTTTTATGTATTGGTGCTTAAAAACGAGAAATCATTTTGGCAAAACAGATTTTACCTGCTGTCCAGTTTAGTATTAGCGCTGTTTTTGCCTTTGTTGCCGGGGGTAAGTTTTTCGAATTTTGGCGGGATACAACGTCAAATTACCATGGCTAACCCGTTAAGTAGCCTGTACACAAGTTTTGGCGGTCCGCACAGGATTGACACGCATGTTAGCACGCCCGTTAACACTGTTCATGCTGCCATTAAACAGGGCTTTACATTTCCACCACTCATGCAAACCCTGGTTGGTATTTACTTATTGGTAAGCCTGGTTTTGCTGATCAGACTGGCTATAAAATTGCTTAAGCTGAGCATCCTCATCAAAAAAACCGATAAACAATTAACGGGCGGTATTTACTATTGTGCGTCCGACGGAACTGCCCCGTTTTCCTTTTTCAACTACCTGGTCATCAACAAACAACTTTTTAATGAGCGCGAATTGCGGCAAATTATTTCGCACGAAAAGGTACACATACAACAATGGCATAGTTTAGATATACTTTTTGCAGAACTGGTGCATACCATATTATGGGTTAACCCGTTGATGGTCTACTTAAAAAGAAGCATCAAACTTAACCACGAATACATTGCCGACAGCGAGGTAATAAACGGCGGCGTTGATAAAAAGGACTATCAGTTGAGTATTGTGCATAGTTCGTTTAAACGCCAGGCCAACCAATTAACTAATCTATATGGCTCTTCAAAAATTAAAACCCGTATCAAAATGATGAACTTAAAAAAGTCGCCCAAGGCGAACGCGTACAAGTATGCATGTGTATTGCTGCTGGTGGCAGCCAGTTATTTTTTAATTAAACCGCCGGTCGCCAGCGCATTACAGAAAAACGTGGCCGAAAAAGACGCGAAGTTTGATGACGGCCCTTTGAAAGCTTTTGAAGGTTTATACCAGGCGCCCGACAAAAGTGCCTATATCAAGATAACCGGAGCAAACAATGCATTGGTGGTAAAACAATTATGGGACGGGGGCGAATATTCCATAAAACAAAAAAGTGAACTTGGATTTACCAGGGCGGATGGCGTACCTATTAGGTTTACGAAAGACAAATATGGAAATGTGACGCAGGCACTGGCGTTTAACCATGATATTTGGCTGAAGGTAAACGGTAACATAAAAGAGGCTTCACTTAACACACAGCAGCTAAATGAATTGGAGGGAGTTTATCAGCTTAATGCTAATAAGGCGGCATACCTGCAGGTTATTACAAAACAAAACAAGTTGATTGCCAAACAACTTTGGGACGGCAAAGAAATAGCTATGTGGGCCCAATCGGATATCTCGTTTCTTGTTAGCGCTCCCTATCTCAGAGCTGTTAAATTCACGAAAAATGATGCTGGTACCGCAACAAAATTTACGGCCTCAGATAAACAGGATTGGAACAAAGTTGATGACTACCACCCTGTCGATTCAATAAGACTGCCCCAGGAGGTATTGAAAAAAATGGAGGGCTTTTATGAGTTCAGAGAACATAAAGGGCAGTTTTTACAAATTACCGCTACCGCGAATGGCTTGCTTTTAAAGGAGCTATGGGATAGCCGCGAAGTTAATTTTACGCCCACAGGCCCTTTAACGTTTTCCACAAACGCAAACCCCGAATTTACCCTGCAGTTTACTGCTGACAATACCGGCCGTTTTACCAGTGTTTTGGCCTGGGGAAAAGACGTTTGGGACCGCAATGATAACTATCACGCTCCTGTGGTAATAAAATTAACGGCGCAGGATCTTAAAAAATTGGAGGGCAAGTATGAGTTTAAAGAACAAAAAGGACAATTTATACAAATTACCGCTACGGACAACGGCTTAGTGCTAAAGCAACTATGGGATGACCAGCAAATTGATTTTGTGGCCACAAGCCCGCTGGACTTTTTCTCAAAAAAGCAACCCGGCTTTACGCTTCAATTTACCGCTGACAATGCCGGCCACATTACCCAGGTTTTAGCTTTTGGCCAGGATGTTTGGGAGCGAGGAAAATAAATATCGCGCGCACAGTTTACTCACCCGGATCCCGTATGTATGGGACTGCGTCCAACTACCCTCTCCCGCAGGCGGAAAAGAAGATCTGAACCACTTCTTTTTTTACCCTCTTTCCGGCTTGGTGGCTGTTGCACAACTCAGACGAGCGAATAAAACAACTCGTCTAAAAAGTTCTTTGAAATATTGATTAAAACAATGGTTTTTAGTAAATTAAGCCATGCA